>Ga0207932_1000207_pt1 | contig 19812 bp, 19 predicted proteins | sample NGESurdeep092012_FD_184480 | JGI IMG/M metagenome (GOLD analysis project Ga0207932, IMG submission 184480) | Arctic peat soil microbial communities from Barrow, Alaska - NGEE Surface sample 415-2 deep-092012 (SPAdes) | ecosystem: Environmental > Terrestrial > Soil > Wetlands > Peat ...
GCGCGGCGCTCTTTACCGGAGCCGTCGACGGGTGCGAAATGATCGATCCGCGTCCGCTGTTCTCGGGCGCTACCCTGACGACTTCCTTCGAGACCGGACGCCCGCTGCGAAACGCATCCGTCGAGACAGCGGTGATCCCCTTCGTACGATTCACATAATTCACACGATCGACATTCTGAACGTTGATGATCGTGTTGATGTTCGTGACGTTCCTGACGTTGGCGATGTTCACCTGACGCAGATAGGCATCGTCATGGTGATACGAGGGGATGTACGCCTCGCGCGGTCCGAGCGGAAACCAGGCCTGCGTGCCGATGCTCACACCAATACTCCATCCCGACCCGCCAACGAACGCGACCAACGCAGGCGCGTAGTACGGGCGCACCTCGACCGGTCCCGGGATCCAGCCCCACTGCGGGCCGACCTGCGCCCAACGGCCATAATGGAACGGTGCGTAGCCCCACGGTGCGTCGTCGACCCACGACCAGCCCCACGGATCGATCCATACCCACCGACCGTCGCGATATGGAACCCAGTCGGAAGACACGTTCCTCGGATACCACACGGCTCCGTACTGCGCGTTCGTCTCCCATCGGCCGTTGTCATTCAGATCCGCACATCCCGGAATGTCGGGGCTCATGTAGCGCGAGCAACCGGCCGAAGAAACGCGGCTGTCGCGATCGGCGCCCCACTGGTCGAATGAGTTCCGCGACGGGCGCGGCACACTGATGGCCCGAATGTCGTCGGTCCCCGAGAGCTGCACGGCCTGACCGCGGCGCACGATCTGGTCCACACCGGGTCCGACGACCTCCACGCTTCCGTCATCGACACTCACGATCGTGAAGTTGTCGTTGTCGGGAATGTCGATCAGATACGACCCGGGCGTGGTGACCATCACCGCGCCGTTCGGCGTGTCGACTTCGATCGAGTCACCCGGCGGCAGACGATACACGCTCAGGCGGAGCGTTCCCTGCTCGACGCCCAACTGCATGAAGCCGTCGGTGAGATTGGTGACCGTGACGTCGGAGTTGTCCCCGATACGCACCGACATCGGCCCGACCTCCAGCTCGATGCGGCTTCCCGCTCCAGTATAGATGCGATCGCCGGTGGTCACCGTGTAGTTGAGCGCGGCCTCGCTCCAATCGGTGGCGCCGGCCGGCTGCAACGAAGCCTGGCCGGTGAGGGCGCTGATTCTTGCGGCGCGCGACGGCGGATCGCCTGCCTGCGCGTGCAACGCCGACACGGAGATCGTCAGCGCTAGTGCAATCATTGTGCGACGGCGCACGGGGCACCTCGTTCGAGTCGAATGTTTGTGTAATGAAGAAGAATAGGACCGACGGCACCCGCAGGGTTATCGCTCAGTTGGGTGTGTTCGGGACTACTCCCAATGGGTGAGGACACGGCAAGAACACCGGGCCGACACTGCGAATTCGCAGTTGCCTCTCGGCGCCCCCGATGGCAGAATCACAGCACATGCCGAACGCGCTCGCCATCGATCCCCAGCGGCCAACGCCCGGCCCCGCCCGCAACTCCGTCCGCAGCTCCGCCGACGCCTGGCGCGGGCTGCTGCTCCTCGGCCTGACCCTCCTCGTCTACTGGCCCGCGCTCCTCGGTCAGTACCTCTGGGACGACGACGCGCATATCACCAGGACCGCGCTCCGCTCGCTCGACGGACTGCGCCGCACCTGGACCGAGCTCGGCGCCACGCAACAGTACTATCCGCTCCTGCACAGCGCGTTCTGGATCGAGGCGCGCCTCTGGGGCGACGCCGTGCTCGGCTACCACCTCGTGAACGTCGTGCTGCACGTGATTGCCGCGTGCCTCGTCGTCACGCTCTGCCAGCGGCTCGCCATCAAGGGCGCGTGGCTCGCCGGCGCGATCTTCGCGCTCCATCCCATCAACGTCGAGTCGGTCGCGTGGATCTCCGAACAGAAGAACACGCTTTCGCTCGTGTTCTACCTGCTCGCCGCGATCGCGTACCTGCGGTTCGACGACGCGCGCAAGCCTCGCGACTTTTGCGTAGCGAGCGCGCTGTTCCTCTGCGCGCTCATGACCAAGACGGTGACGGCGTCGCTCCCGGCCGCGCTGCTCGTGGTGTTCTGGTGGAAGCGCGGACGAATCGAGTGGCGCCGTGACGTGGTGCCGCTGTTGCCGTGGTTCGCGGTCGCCGCGGCAAGCGGGCTGTTCACCGCGTGGGTCGAGCGGCATCTGATCGGAGCCGCAGGCACGGAGTACAATCTCGACGTGCTCCAGCGCGCGCTGCTCGCCGGGCGCGTGATCTGTTTCTATCTCGGGACGATCGTCTGGCCAACCAACCTCATTTTCACCTACCCGCACTGGACGGTGGATGCGTCGGCGATCTGGCAGTACGACTTCGATCTCGCGCTCATCGCGCTCGCGTTCGCGCTGTGGTCGATTCGCTCGCGCACACGTGCGCCGCTCGCCGCACTGCTCTTCTTCGGCGGCTCGCTCTTTCCGGTGCTCGGCTTCCTCGACATCTACCCGTTTCGCTACTCGTACGTCGCCGACCACTTCGCGTATCTCGCGAGCCTCGGCGTGATCGTGCCGGTGTCGGCGGGGCTCGCGATTGCCCTCGAGCACGTGAGCGCGCCCGTTGCGCGGCGCGCGGGGCAAGTCGCGATCGCTGCGCTGCTCGCGGTGCTCGCGGTCTTGAGCAACGTCCAGAGCCGGATGTACACCGACGCGAAGACACTCTATCGCACGACCATCGCACGGAATCCCGGCGACTGGATGGCGCACAACAACCTCGGCCGCATTTACTCGCGCGGCGCGCTGCATCGCGCCGAGGCAATCGCCGAGTTCGAGGCCGTGATCCGGCTCAAGCCCGATCACGCCCGCGCCCACTACAGTCTCGGTGTCGCGCTCTTCCTCTCGGACCGCGGCCCGGAGGCCGTCGAGCATTTCCAGAAGGCGATCCAGTACGAGCCGAAGAACGCGCTGATCGTGGGGATCTCGCACTATTTCCTCGGCGTGATACTCACGGCGATGCCGGGGCGGCTCGAGGAGGCGATCGCGCATCTCGAGGAAGCGGTGCGAATGAGGCCCGAGGACGCTGAGTCGCACAGTGCGCTCGATGCTGCGCGGGAAATGGCCGGGCGCGCAGCACCGCGATCGGCAACAAGGCGCTGAGACAAGGACGGCAGGGACGCGCGACGGGTGAGGGGCGACTTGGCGAAGCGCGACGAGTAAGGGGTGAGGAGAACGTCTCCTCGCTGCTCACGCGTCGCGCTTCGCCAGATCGCCCCTCACCCGTCGCCCCTCACTGGGCCTATAGCGTCAGCAGCCTCTCCACACCCACGCCTTCTGCTTCCGCCTGGAAGTTCATCACCAGGCGATGCCCGAGCACCACGTGCGCGACGGCCTTCACGTCGTCGATGTCCGGCACGCTGCGGCCGTCCATCGCCGCGCGCGCCTTGGCGCCGAGCACCATGTACTGGCCCGCGCGCGGACCCGCGCCGAAACTCACGTACTTCTTTACGTCCGCGCTCGCGCCGGGCTGCCCCGGACGCGTGCTGCGCGCGAGGTCCACCGCGTACTCGATCAGGCTCGGCGGCGCCGGCAGCCGGCGCACCAGGCGCTGCATCTCCAGAATCTGCGCGGCCGTGAGCACCGGCTTGATCTCGACGGTGTGCGCGCCCGTCGTGGTCGAGACGATCTTCATCTCCTCTTCCTTCGAGGGATAGCCGACCTTCAGCTCGAACATGAAACGGTCGAGCTGCGCTTCGGGGAGCGAGTACGTGCCGTCGTGCTCGATCGGGTTCTGCGTCGCGAGCACGAAGAACGGTTCGGGCAGCTGATACGTCTTGCCGGCCGCAGTCACGCGGTGCTCCTGCATCGCCTCGAGGAGCGCGGCCTGCGTCTTCGGCGGGGCGCGGTTGATCTCGTCGGCGAGCACGATGCTGGCGAAAATCGGGCCCGGCTGGAACTTGAAGATGCGCTTTCCGGTGCCGTGCTCTTCCTCGAGCAGCTCCGTGCCGGTGATGTCGCTCGGCATGAGATCGGGCGTGAACTGGATGCGCGAGAAAGGAAGTTCGAGCGCCTGCGCGAGCGTCTGGATGAGCAGCGTCTTCGCGAGGCCGGGCACGCCGATCAGGATGACGTGGCCGCCGGCGAGGATCGCGCAGACGAGACTCTGCACGATCTCGTGCTGGCCCACGATGCGACGGCCGATCTGCGCCGCAAGCTCGCCTTGCGCCTTCTGCAGCGTGTCCAGCAGCTCGAGGTCCTTTTCGCCCGCTGCTGATATCGTGTTCTGTGTGGCCAAGCGCGGATCTCCCTGGTGAGTCGCATCGACATCCAACAGACACTCACAACCCGAAACAGTTCGGCGGCTGAAGATAACGAAAGAGCGCCGTGAAGAAACGGCGCCCGCGGGGAAAACGCTGGAAACTGTTGCGCTGGGTTTGTCTTGGCTAACGCACCACGAACTCTGCGCGCTGTTCCATCGGGAAGTTCTCGCTCGCGAGCGTCGCGATCGCGGTGTACTTCCCAGCCGGCGCGTTCTGCCAGACCGCGTCGTAGTCGAGCGTATCGCTTGCGTGCAGCACCTTGTTCTGAAGCGACTGCGTGAACATCCGGCCCTTGCTCCAGCGAAACACTTCGCGACCGAGCGAGTCGACGACGACGACCTCGTGCGTCTGGCCGCTCGGGAAATTCACCTCGAGCCGCTTCGTGCCCGCATTCATCACGCGGAAATCCATCGCGACGCCGTTCTTCACGACGACGTCGAGCCTGGAAACGAGAGCGGGACCATTCGGCGCGGCTGAGCGGGCGCGCGAGGTGCGCGGTGTGCGAATCGCACCGGCGGAATCACCAGTGCTCGCACGCGGACCGCACGCGAAGGCGAGCACAGCTGCGCAAAGCAGACCGAAGGTGATTCGCCCTTTCATTAATTAAGAAAGTCGGTGCGGAATTCGACTGTTGGAGAAGCGCTGCCCGGATCGTTCTGATGCAACATCACAAATCTTACGTACATCGTTCGGCCCGTATAGAAACTTATCAGTAACAAGACGATCCGTCAAACTGCCTGTCACAGCTAAGTGACGGGGTGGTTGTGGGTTGGGACTCCGCGCGAAATGAAAAGATGCCGGAATGGCCGGAAGAGCTGGAGGCCGGACGATGTGCAGAATCGGTAAGGATGTCGCTCTCTGAAAGCTCCATCATGAGCCATCGGAGTGCCGCTGAGCGCTGATGGTTCGCGCATGCAACTCTCTATTGCACAATGGGTTGACCTGACAGCGCCGGCCGTTGATTTTCGCTTGCGAAATATTTCACAAGCCGTTAAGTTTTGATGCTGGATGTCGACCGAAGAGCGCGATCCGCGCGATCGATCAAGCGAGCAAGAGCAGAACATCGCAAGAAAGCGCGATGAGCTGCTCGCCCAAGCGCGGGGCGAAAAAGGCCTGGGCTTCACGGAAAAAGGCACCGATCCCCGCCTCATGGGACTCGGCCTGCAGTTCGTGGTGGCGATCCTCCTCTCGCTCTATGCGGGCATGTGGCTCGATACCAGGCTCCACACCGGCCCATGGCTCATGCTGATCGGCGCGCTCCTCGGCGCCAGCGCCGGGTTCTACTCGATGTATCGCGTCCTGATGTCCGAAGACAAGCGCATGGATGAAGAGGACAAGAGGAAGTGATCCGGCGATGAAGAAGTTCGGCGGATTCATCGCGGTCACGATCGCAGTCGCATGCGTTGGGGCGTGGATCATCACGCTTGCGGTGCCCGGCCAGGATGTCTCACGTTCCGTGTGGGCGAGCGCGATGACGGTGGTGATCGTGCAGGCCCTCGCCTTCGTGGTGGTGCGGATGATGCAGCCGACGAACGTGATGGCCGGCTGGGGCCTGGGAATGATGCTCCGCGTCATCGCGCTGGTGGCGTTCGGACTGGTCGGAGTGAAGGCGCTCGGGCTCTCGATGCAACCCGCGCTGCTGAGTATGGCCGGATTCTTCTTCGTCTCGACCGTCATCGAACCCGTTTTTCTGAAGCCATGAGATTCGTCCGCCCGACATTCGCGCTCGTCTTCGCCATCGCTCTCGCTCTTCCGCTCTCGCTGGCGCCGCTCGCCGCGCAGGCGCAGGGATCTGCCGCCGCCGCTCAGAAGGCGCCAGCCGCGGAGAAGGCGCCGCAGCCCGACTTCATCACGCCGCACATCTCCGACGGGTCGAAGATCGACGTCCCGAGTTTCTCGCTGAAGGATAACCTCACGCGTGAGATCGATCTTCCGAGGTGGGCGCCGGTGCACATCGGCCCCATCACGCTGGATCTCTCGCCCACGAAGCACGTGGTGATGATCCTGATCGCCGCGATCCTCTGCATGGCGACGCTCATGACGGCGGCGGTCTCGCAGGCGCGCAGCGCCGCGGCCGGCAAGCCGCCCAAGGGCTTCGCGAACGCCATCGAGGCGATGGTGCTCTACATCAGGAACGAAGTCATTCTCCCGAACGTCGGCCATCACGGCGAGAAGTTCGTGCCGTTCTGCCTGACGCTCTTCTTCTTCATCCTGTTCATGAACGTGCTGGGGCTCATCCCGTACGGCGCGACCGCTACGTCCAACATCTCGGTCACCGCGACGCTGGCGATCCTGAGTTTCTTCGTCGTTGAAATCGCGGGCATGCGCGCGCTCGGTGCGGGCTATATCAAGACGATCGTCTACTGGCCGCACGACATGGCGTTCGCGGTGAAGGCCCCGATCACGCTGATCATGACGCCCGTGGAACTCCTCGGAAAGATCACGAAGCCGATCGCGCTCTCGATCCGACTTTTCGCGAACATGATGGCGGGGCACGTGGTGGTGCTCGCGCTCATCTCGCTGATCTTCACCTTTGGTTCATGGCTCATCATGCCGGCGCCGGTTCTCGCGGCGACGGGGATCATGGTGTTGGAACTCTTCGTCGCGTTCCTGCAGGCGTTCGTGTTTACGCTGCTGGTCTCGGTGTTCATTGGGCAGATTCGCGAATCGGCGCATTAGAACGGCGATGGAAGATCGAAGATGGAAGATCAAAGACTGCTGACGGTTGTCAGCTGAGAGCTGTCGGTTGAGAGTTTGCAGTTGCAGTTCGATCTCGGCTTGCTCCATCGAGATCGCGTGTAGCAGGGAAAGTCCCTGCGATTCCCGTTGAGCCCGAGGCTCGGTGACGGGAAGTGACTGGCGGCGGCAGTGCCGGTTGCGGAGTGAAGTGACGATGCAAACGTTTTCCAAACGGAGTTTCAAATGATCTATCCGCTCTTCCAGGCAGCTGCCGAGTATTCGAAGAACTACATGGGCGCCTGGGCCCAGATGGGCGCCGGAATCGGTGCGGGCCTCGCCGTGATCGGCGCGGCCATCGGCATCGGCCGCGTTGGTGGACAGGCCGTGGAAGGAATGGCGCGTCAGCCCGAGATGGCCGGCCGCATCCAGATCGCAGCGCTGATCTTCGCCGCGCTCGTCGAAGGAGCCGCGCTGTTTGCGATCGTGCTCTCGTTCCTGATTCAGAACAAGTTCTAAACACTCGCTTGAGCCGGAGCGCCCCGGGGCGCTCCGGCAACGGCACCTACTTGGGAATAACAATGCGCTCCGTCTTCACGCGCTCGCTCGTGCTGCTCTCGATCGCCGCGCCGCTCCTCGCCCAGGAAGGCGGCGAGGCGGCCGCCAAGCCCGGCCTGCTTTCGCTGCAGAGCGGGCTGATGTTCTGGACACTCGTCGTCTTCGTCATCCTTTTCGTGGGTCTGTCGAAGTTCGCGTTCGGCCCGATCACCAAGGCCGTCGCCGACCGCGAGCAGGCACTGCTCGACGCCATCGAGGCGGCCCGCAAGGATCGTGAGGACGCGGCAGCGTTGCTGGAACAGCATCGCAAGGCGATCGAGGCGGCCCGCAACGAGGCCCAGCGCTACATCGCCGAGGGTCGCGCGCAGGCGGAAAAGATGAAAGCCGAGATGCTCGAGCAGACGCACGCGCAGCAGGCGGAGCTCCTCGAGCGCGCCCGCAGGGACATCGAGGCGGAGAAGACCAAGGCAATCGATGAACTTCGACGTGAAGCGATCGATCTGGCCCTCGCCGGCGCGAGCAAGGTGATCGAGAAGAATCTCGACGACGTGCAGAACCGCAAACTCGTCGAGAGCTATCTCTCGTCGATCAAGTAGCTCAGATGCACGAACAATCGATTTCGCGGAACTACGCCGAGGCGCTGTTGGCGCTCGCGCGCAAGGCGAACGCGGCCGCGGACTGGGCGACGCTGATCAACGCGGTCGCGAGCGCGGTCGAGGAAGACGTCACGCTGCGCCGATTTCTCGCGGCGCCGCAGATCAGCGCGGCGGCCAAGAACGCGGTGCTGGCCAAGGCGTTCGCGGGCAAGGCGCCGCCGCTGTTCATCAAGTTCCTGCAGAAGCTCGTGACGAACCGGCGGCAGGTGCTGATTCCCGATATCGCGACGGAGTATGGCAGCCTTCTCGATGCTGCCGAGGGCCGCGTGCATGCGCGCGTCACGGTTGCGCGCGAGACGAGCGCGGCCGACCAGGAAGCGATCGTGAAGGAACTCTCGCGTGCGCTCAAGAAGACCGTGGTTGCGCACATCGCGGTGAATCCGGCGATCCTCGGCGGGATCGTTGTGCGCGTCGGCGATACCGTGATGGATGGATCCGTTCGCAGGCGGCTCGGTGCGCTACGGTCGAGAATGATTTCAGGGCGATAGGTTCTCGATCAGTTCGCACGGTCGGACCCGAGGAGCTCGCTGCGGCGGGCTCCGCTCGTTTAACGCTTCGAGCCGCGCGCGTTCGCGCGCGAATCTCTCGCTACTCGCTAAGCCCTCCTCTGCGAGCTCTTCGGATCCTCCCTGTCGGGGTCTTGCGCTAACAAATCGATATATGTAGAGTTTGTCATGGCCCGTGCATCGAACATTTCGCCCCAGACGTTGAGCGTACTCGAATTGCTTCTCGAATCGCCGCGCGCGTGGCATTACGGCTACGCGCTCAGCCAGCGCACCGGTCTCAAGTCGGGCACGCTCTATCCGATCCTCGTGCGCCTCGCGGAGCAGGGGTGGCTCGACACAGAGTGGTCGCAGCCGGAGGAGCCCGGCCGTCCGCCGCGGCACACCTATCGGCTCACCGCCGAGGGTGCGAAGTCGGCGCGGCAGCGGTTTGCGGAGTTTTCATCATCGCGCTCGAAATCGCGGCTGCGGCCGGCGTCAGCCGAGAGGTAGCGATCATGCGACGAGCGCTGGACCGTCTGGCCGACTCGGTCGCAACGCGGCTCGTCGACTGGACGTGCTCGCGGGTCGATGAATCGCGGCGAGAATGGACCGGCGCGCTGTCCGCGGAACTCGCAGCCATCGACGGCGGATGGAACAAGCTCGCTTGGGCGATCGGCGGCTTGCCGCTCGCGTGGTTGTTCAGGCGCAGCCCGGAAGCACAACTCGAATCAACTCACATCGCGAGGGATCCGATGGGCGATCAACTGCCTGCAGTTCCACGGTCTTCGTTCGATTCGTTCGTGCTCAACGTGGTGTCGCTCGTCGCATGGTGGATGCTGCTCGGCCTCTGGATACGAACCAGGTTTCCCGACGGATTCCCGGGCGGCCGTTCGGAGTGGCGAATTGGTGAGGTCACTATCCTCGCGGGCTGCCTTCTGGGCGCTTTCGCCGCCATCGCGATTCGCAGGACGGGCGCGGCATACGTGCTCGCCGGATTTGTCGCGTTTGGCGCAGTCGAATTCGCCTTCCATTTGCAGTTCGGGATTCGCGCAGTCCAAGGCGGTCCGGCGCACTTTGCGGATATGACCGCCGGCATCCTCGGTGTGACGTTCGCCGCGCTCACGGAGAACCGGGTCGGAGGCTTCGGTGGCGAACGAGTGTGGGACGCACGAAAGGTCGGCACTTCGCTGCTGCGCGCGGGACTCACGATTCGCCGAAACCTCGGCTCTTGGGCGCACCTCGCGCTCGGCATGATGATCGCCAGATGGGGCGGCCGCTTGGCGATCTCGATGCCGGGCAACAAACCCGCAGCAGAGAGCATCTCTGCCTGATGCCGTGAGGGAGGGGCCGAGGAGCCCGCCGCAGCGAGTCCCTCGGCCCCGACCGCGGCGCGCAGCAGTAGTTCGGCCCGAGCGCGTGCATCGTATATTCCATGGCACGATGGCCGACTCCATTGACCGCCGATCGTTCTTCTCCACCGGCCTCCGCCGCGCCCTCGGCCACGCCGTCGACGCCGTCTCGAACAGGTTCTCGCCCGGCCAGTACACCCGCCCGCCCGGCGCACTGCCCGAAGCCGCGTTCCTCGCCGCCTGCACCCGCTGCGGCGAGTGCACCGCGGCCTGTCCCGCCCATGCGATCCGCCCGCTCGGCAGCGACGCCGGATTCGCCGCCGGCACGCCCTCGCTCAACGTGAACGTGACTGCGTGCGTGATGTGCACCGACATGCCCTGCGCGCTGTCGTGCCCCACCGACGCACTCGAAGTCCCGCCCGATCTCTGGAAGCACGTGAAACTCTCGAGCATCGCAATCGACACCGAGCGGTGCATCACTTATCGTGACGTGGAGTGCGGCGTGTGCGCGCGGGCGTGCCCCGCGGGTGAGAACGCGCTGCGGATCGACTTTCGACGGCATCCCGTGCTCGGACCCGACTGCACCGGGTGCGGCGTCTGCATCCAGGCGTGCGTCACCGCACCAAGCTCGATCAAGTCAACGACCATCGGGAGACCTTCGTGAGCGGGAAGACTGAAGTTCGAGTCGTGCCGAAGCCGTGGGGACACGAGACCATCTGGGCGCACACGGATCAGTACGTGGGCAAGGTGCTGCACATCAAGGCGGGGCACTCGCTTTCACTGCAGTACCACAATCTGAAGGATGAGACGATTCATCTATTGAGCGGGACGATGATCTATCGCGTGGGAACTGACGATGGAAGATCGAAGATGGAAGATGGAGTGCCGCAACTCAGAGAAGTCGAGCTGAAGGCCGGGGAGTCGTTCCGCAACGAGCCGGGCACCATTCATCAGATGGAGGCGGTCACCGACTGCGTGCTGCTCGAGGCCTCCACTCCCCACCTCGACGACGTCGTGCGCCTCACGGATCGCTACGGCCGCGAAGGAACCAACGCGCCATGAAAGTCATCATCCCGCTCGCAGGAAAGGGCACGCGGCTTCGCCCGCACACGTTCACCGTGCCCAAGCCGATGCTGCGCGTGGCCGGCAAGCCCGTGATGGACTACGTCCTCGACGACGTCCGCAAGGCGGGCGACATCGACGAAGTCATCTACATCACCGGCCACCTGAAGGAAGCCGTCGAGCTGCACGCCAGGAGCGCGTATCCCGACATGAAGGCGTCGTTCATCGAGCAGCAGGTGCAGGACGGCACGGCGGGCGCCGTCGGCCTCGCGCGCTCGCACGTGGACCAGCCGGTGCTGATCATCTTCGTCGACACGATCTTCGACGCCGACCTCTCGGTGATCAAGACGTGCACGGACGACGGCATCCTCTGGACGAAGGTGGTCGACGACTGGCAGCGCTACGGCGTGATCGTCGCCGACGAGGCCGGCTACATGACGCAGATCGTCGAGAAGCCGTCGACGCCAATTTCGAAACGGGCGAACATCGGGCTGCAATACATCCGCAACTACAAGCTGCTCTTCGAGGGGATCGACCACGTGATGCGGCAGCCCAAGAACAAGGGCGAGTACTACCTCACCGACGCGTTCCAGTACATGACGTCGCACGGCGCGAAGTTGAAAGTCGCCGAGGCCGCCGGATGGTACGACGCGGGACAGGTGGACACGATCATCTCGACCAACCGCGTGATGCTCGAGAAGGGGCGCGCGAGAAAGCCGGTCGGACTGACGGACTGCACGATCATCGATCCCGTGTACATCGAGGACGACGTCACGCTCACCGGCTCGACCATCGGCCCGAACGTCTCGATCTCCGAGGGAACGACCATCCTGAACTCCAGCGTGCGCGACTCGATCGTGGGCCGGCTCGCGAAGATCGAGAGCTGCGTGCTCGGCGGATCGCTCGTCGGCGATCACGCCGTGATCTCGCGCGTGAAGGGCACGGTCTCGATGGGCGAATACTCCGAAGCCAGGGGAAGCGAATGAGCGACATCACGCGGCGCGACCTCTCCCGTCGCGATCTACTGAAGGGCGCGGCGCTCGCGGGCGCGGCACTGGCGACGAGCGGCGCGTTCCATCCCGCCATCGCGGAGAACGTCGACGCGATCGCGCACCCCGATCTCGCGCCGCCGGCGCCCGCGCGCCGCCAGACGATGCGCGCGGTTCCGTTCGAGCGGCACGAGACCGTCCGCATCGGGATCGTCGGCACGGGACTCCGCGGCCGCTCGGTGCTGAGCGAGCTGCTCGCCATCGACAACGTGAAGATCGTCGCGATCAGCGACGTCGTCGCCGACAAGATGGCGAAGGCTGTGAAGATGATCACGGACGCCGGGCAGCCCGCGCCCGCGACGTACGGCAGCGGCGATCACGCGTTCGAAGAACTCGTGAAGCGCGAGGACATCGACTTCGTCTACACGGCCACGCCCTGGGAATGGCACGTCCCCGTGATGCTCGCCGCGCTCAACGCCGGCAAGCACTGCGGCAGCGAGTGCCCGATCGGAACGACGCTCAAGGATCTGTGGGCGCTGGTGGATGCATCGGAGAAGGCCCGCAAGCATTGCCTGCACCTCGAGAACTGCTGCTACGGCGAGACCGAGATGCTCGTGAACCGCATGGTGCACACGGGCGTGTTCGGCGAGCTGCTGCACGCGGAGGCCGCGTACCTGCACGACCTGCGCGAGATCCTGTTTGAAACGCGCGACGAAGGGCTGTGGCGCCGCGCATGGCACACGCGCGCGAACGCGAACCTCTATCCCACGCACGGGCTCGGCCCGGTGGCGTGGTATCTCGACATCCACGCGGGCGATCGCTTCGACTATATCGCCTCGGTCGCGGGCCCGGAGCGCGGGCTCGAGGTATATCGCCAGGCCACGGTGAAGGACCACGCCGATCTCAAGTGGCAAGAGAAGTATATCACCGGTGATCACAACACGTCGATCATCCGCACGGTGAATGGAAAGACGATCATGCTCCAGCACGACGTCTCGAATCCGCGCCCGTACACCCGGCACAATCGCGTGCAGGGCACGAAAGGCGCGTTCGAGGACTATCCGCCGCGCGTGTACGTGGAGGGACAGAAGGGCGGCGAGTCGTGGGCCACTGTCGAGTCGTGGAAGGCGACGCACACGCATCCGCTCTGGGCGAACATCGGCGAGCTCGCGCGAAAGAAGGGCGGGCACGGCGGCATGGACTTCGTGATGGCGTACCGTCTGGTGCAGTGCCTGCACGACGGGCTCGTGCCCGACTACGACGTGTACGACGCCGCGGCGTGGAGCGCGCCCTTCCCGCTCACCGAAATGTCGGTGGCGAAGGGTTCGGCTCCCATGAAGTTCCCCGACTTCACGCGAGGAGAGTGGGAGAAGGCGCGCGGTTGAGCGGCTTCCACTTCGCGCCGCTCGACCTCGCGATCATCACCGCGAGCATCCTGATCTCGTTCCTCCCCGCGATCTTCTTCGCGAAGCGGGCGGGGCAGAGCACCTCCGAGTTCTTCACTTCCGGCCGCGCCGCGCCCTGGTGGCTCGTCGGCGTGTCGATGGTCGCGACGACGTTCAGCACCGACACGCCCAACCTCGTCACCAACATGGTGCGCGAGCGGGGAGTCGCCGAGAACTGGCTCTGGTGGTCGTTCCTGCTGACGGGAATGCTCACCGTGTTCTTCTACGCACGGCTCTGGCGCCGCTCGGGCGTGCTCACCGATCTCGAGTTCTACGAGATCCGTTACTCGGGCAAGGCCGCGACTTTCCTGCGCGGATTCCGCGCGGTGTACCTTGGGCTGTTCTTCAACTGCGTCATCATGGCCACCGTGAACCTCGCGGCCGCCAAGATCGCGAACGTCGTGCTCGGCTGGCCGATGGGGCGCACGCTCGCGGTGTGCGGCGTGATGACCATCTTCTTCGCGTCGGTCAGCGGGCTCTGGGGCGTGCTCGTCACCGACTCGATCCAGTTCATGATCACGATGAGCGGGACGTTCGCGGTGACCTGGTTTGCGCTCAAGCAGCCGGCGGTCGGCGGAATGTCGGGCCTGCTCACGAAGATCCCCGCGCGAACGCTCGCCCTCCTGCCGGATTTCGGCGACTGGTCCGTCGCGCTCGCGGTGTTCGTGATTCCGCTCACCGTGCAGTGGTGGTCGGTCTGGTATCCCGGTGCCGAGCCCGGAGGCGGGAGCTACATCGCACAGCGGATGCTCGCGTCGCGCTCCGAGAAGGACGCCGTGACCGGCACTCTGCTGTTCAACGTGATGCACTACGCGCTGCGGCCGTGGCCCTGGATTCTCACCGCGCTCGCGTCCACGCTCGTCTTCCCGACGCTGCACGACATCGCGGTCGCGTTTCCGTATGTGGATTCGTCGCTGATCGGCAACGACGTCGCGTATCCCGCGATGATGCGCTTTCTCCCGGCGGGATTCCTCGGACTGGTGGTGGCGGGCACGCTTGCCGCATACCGCTCGACCATCGAGACGCATCTCAACTGGGGCACGTCGTATCTGGTGCACGATTTCTACCGGCGCTTCTTGAGAACGGGTGAGACCGAGAAGCATTACGTGCTCGTGGGGCGGCTGACGACGGCGGGCCTCATGATCTGCGCCGGGTTCCTCACCTACGCGCTCGGAACGGCGAAGGAAGCGTTCGACCTGATCTTGTCCGTCGGCGCAGGAACGGGGCTGATCTACCTGCTCCGCTGGTTCTGGTGGCGCGTGAACGCGTGGAGCGAGATCGCGGCGATGGCCAGCTCGTTCATCGTTGCGATCGGGTTTTTCATAGCGCGCAAGAACGGGCTCGACGTGGCATCGCACATCTCGCTGCTCGTCACTGTCGGCGTCACGACGGTGGTATGGGTGGCCGCCACCCTGCTCGCGCCTCCAACAGACCGCGCGACGCTCATACGCTTCTACGAGCTCGTGCGCCCGTCGGGCGCGGGATGGGCGGCGGTTCGCAAGGAGTCTGCCGCAACGCCCGCACCGGACTCGCTCGCACAGGGCGTGCTCGGCTGGGTCTGCGGCTGCTCTTTCGTCTACTCGGCGCTCTTCGGCACCGGCTCGCTCCTCTACGGCCGCATGCCGCAGTTCTATGCGTGGCTCGCCGTGTTCGTGATCAGCGGGCTCGGCATGTGGCGCACCCTGCGCGGGTTCTGGCCGGTGGCCAAATGAGCGGGCAGCGCGCCGAAACGCGGGAGTATTTCGTACCCGGCCGTGTTGAACTCGTCGGGAAACATGTGGACTACGCCGGCGGCCGCTCGCTCACGATTGCGACGGAACTCGCGATACACGCGCGTGCCACGACGATCGACAAGCCGGTCATTCGCCTCCGCCGCGCGGCGGGTGAGGTTGCCATGGACGTCTCGCTCTCGCCGAACACCACGGCCACCGGCCTTCGCTCGAGCGCGTACGTCACCGCCGTGGCGCGCCGATTCGCGCGCGACTTTCCGCAGGCGGGGAGGGGCGTCGCCGTCGAGCTGCAGAGCAACCTTCCCACATCGGCGGGACTGAGCAGCTCCACCGCACTCGTCGTCACGCTCGCGATGGCGTTCGTCGACGCGAACGATCTCGCGAACGACGAACACTGGCGCGCCGCGGTTCCCACGCCGATCGCGTTCGCCGAGTACGTCGCGGCGATCGAGACCGGCGAGGCGTTTGGCGACTTTCCCATCGACGGCGGCGTCGGTGTCCGTGGCGGCGCGCAGGATCATGTGGCGATCGTATGCGCTGAGGAAGGAACGGCCGGTCAGTTTCGCTATCTCCCCGCGCAGCTCGAGCGCCGCATTGCGTGGCCCGATGAGATGATGATCGCCATCGGAGTGAGCGGCGTGCATGCGACGAAGACCGGGAACGCGAAGGCCGCGTACAATCGTCTCGCAGATGCGATGCGGCCGGAAGCCGGATCGAGGATGGAAGATGGAAGATCGAAGACCGAGGTGCTGTCGCCGGAGGTGATCGAGCGCCGCGAACAGTTTCGTGAGGAGACGGAGGTGATCGTCCCCGGCGTGGGCGACGCGATTCGCGACCGCGACTGGAACGCGCTCGGCGCGCTCGTCGATCGGTCGCAGTCACTCGCCGAGTTGGTGCTGCGCAATCAAGTTCCGGAGACAATCCATCTTGCCCACGAAGCTCGCGCGCAGGGCGCCATCGCGGCATCGGCATTCGGCGCAGGATTCGGCGGCGCGGTGTGGGCGATGATTCCGCGGGACGACGCGGACCGCTTCATGGCCGCATGGCGTGCCGGCTACGAGCGCGCGTTTCCAGGCCGCAGAGCGCGCGCGAAGTGGTCACTCACGCGCCCGGCGGGTCCGGCGCGCCGCGTGTCGTGACGCGGGATACTCCCGTGTTCCTCTAGGTCGCGTGTCCGGTCGGGCTCGAGGAACTCGCTGCGGCGGGCTACGCTCGTAACGCTTCAAGCCGCGCGCGTTCGCGCGCGAATCTCTCGCTACTCGCTAACCCCGCCTCCGCGAGTCCCTCGAGCCCTCCCGCCCGAACAGCGAGTCGCTATCGGGTGATCGCGATGACCGCAGGGACATGATCGATTGCAGGCAGTGGTTCAGACGAACCATCTGATCCAATCGGAAAGGCTTGTCCCACCACGAAGTACGTGCCGGCTGTCAGCATCTGCAGCGGCGCACCCGGTCCGTTGCCGAATGCACTGCCGTTCCACGACTGGGTCGACGAGTACTGTTCACCCGGCGCCAACGTCTTCGTGATCAGTATCATGCTGCACAAGAGGCCGTCGGGGCCGACAACCGAACCATCCGGAGTGGTGACCTCGAATCTCAAAAAGCCGCAGCCGTCTCCCCCAATAGTTTGTGGCCGGCCACTGCGGTTGAAGACGGTCATGAGCACGGTCACTGTATCACCGGCGCGGAACGACGCCCGCGAGACACCCGTCGTCACGAGCAAAGCGGTAGTCGGCGCCGTGATGTCGCGACTGCACGCCGCCAGCAGCAGCACTCCATAAAAGATACGACGCATCGACGCGCTCCTGGCCCGAGAGACCTCTACTCGGACTACCCCGCCTGCAACGCTTCGGTCACTGGATTCCGTCCGAGCTTGAGAGGCCCGACCGCGCGCGCGGATCTAGAAAAAGCCTAGCAGCAGCGCGATCCGGGAGTCGAATAGCGAGCGGTCAGCTGCTCGTCGAGAAACTCGGTCTCGGTCAGCGGCTTGCAGTCAGGATGATGTGAACTGACATGCCGGAGATACGCGGAGTAGTCCGGCGCACCGATGATGCGCCGGACTATCGCGTTCACGCGCTCGAGGAGCGTCCCTCGAGCGAGGGTTGCCGTCGCGGTCGTCATTGCTTCGCCTTGCTCCCGTTCGGTCCGATCGTCGTCTCCCACAACTTGAAGATTCGCTGATACTCGTCCGTCCAGCTCGCCGGACGCGTGAACCCGTGGTTCTCGACCGGATATACCGCGAGATCCCACCCCGTCTTGCCGAGCTCGATCAGGCGCTCGGTGAGCCGCACGATGTCCTGGAAGTTCACGTTCGTGTCCACCATGCCGTGCAGCATGAGGAGCGGATCTTCGAGACCTTCCGCGTGGAAGATCGGCGACGAGCGCTGATACGCAATGCTGTCGTTCTGCGGGAGATTCAGGATCTGTCCCGTGTAGCCGTGATTGTAGTGCCCCCAGTCGGTCACGCTGCGGATCGCGGCGCCGGCGCCGAAATACTTCGGGGCCGTGAACAGCGCCATCAGCGTCATGAACCCGCCGTAGCTGCCGCCGTACATGCCGATACGCTCGGGATGAATGCCGTAATTCTTCGTGAGGTACTTCGACGCGTCTACCTGGTCGCCCAGGTCGCGCCCGCCCATGAACCGATAGATGGCCGTGCGCCAGTCGCGTCCGTATCCCGCGCTGCCGCGATAGTCGACGTCCATCACCACATAGCCCTTCGACGCGAGATAGTGGTTGAACATGTACTCGCGCGGATATCCGTTCTTCCAATAGTGGTGCACGTTGTGCAGGTATCCCGCGCCGTGCACGAAGATCACTGCGGCGCCGTTTGGCTTCGCACCCATGTCCTTGGGACGATAGATGTGCGCGGGGACCATCACGCCATCGGACGCCGGCACCATCACGATTTCCGGCTTGATCCAATTGAACGCGAGCCACTCGGCCGTCGGCGACGTCGTCATTTGCACTCCCTTCGCGCCAACTTTGCCGAGGAAGATCTCGCCGGGACGATTCACGAACGAAAGCGCGTCGGCCATCCATTGTTCATCGGGCGAGAGCACCACCTGGTGGCCGCCCTCGCCCACGGTGAGCTTCGCGCGCGCGTCGCCCGCGATCGGCATCTTCCAGTAATCGCGATCGAACGCGGACGTCTCGCTCGAGTGGAAGTAGAAACTCTGCCTGTCGCTCGAGAGCGCGACGTCGTACACCTCCCACTTGCCGCTCGTGAGCGCGCGGCGGTCGCTGCCGTCAGCCGCTGTCGACCAGAGTTGTGCGTAGCCCGTGGCTTCCGAGCCGTAGTAGATGCGGCGATCGTTGTCGTACCAGCCCAGGCAGCCGAACCCGCAGGGACCGCCGACCCATGCCGTATCGCGCAGCGTCTCGACGATCTTCACCGTGCCGGTTGCCGCGTCGACCACCGAGATCTCGCGCGTCTTGAAGTTGTCCGCGTTGCCGACGACGATCGCAGCCGAACCCGCGTCGTTCCAGGCGGCGATGTTCGCGTTGGCGGCGTTCGCCTCTTCAGTCGCGATCGGCTTGAGCCACTTTACGTCGCCGCGCGGGAGCGACTGATAGCCGAAGCGCGTCGCGTTCTGCGCGTCGCCGACTTTCGTGCGGTTCGGAATGTCCTCGGTGTAGCCGCTCGCGGTCACGTAGTTGGGGACGTTCCCGGTGCGCGCGTCGGCGGGCGCGGTCGTCGTCGTGAACAACACCGCGCTGCCGTTGGGGCTCACCGCGATGTTCGCCACACGCTCGTTCGCGTTGAGCGTGATGGTCTTCGGGCCGGACGGCGGGCGCGCGGCCGTCTCCGCGCGGCGAATGGAATCCGCGCGCGCGATGTCCTTGACCACGTCGAGCAGTTCGAGCTGGTCGGCCTCGAGGCGGCCCTTCTGCGTGTTGAGCGCGGGGCCGTGCCCCTGTGGCGGGGCCGCCGCGCCGCGGCCGCCGCCCCCGCCTCCACGACCGCCGCCGCCCGCGCCGCGGCCGCCGGCGGCAGCGACCGTTCCGGTCGCATCAGCCGCGCGGATGTCGGTGAGCTGAACCGTCGCGCCGTTCGTGATGTCGATGGAATACGCGTTGCCGTCGCGCACGAACATCACCTTCTGTCCGTCCGGCGAAAATCGCGGATTCGACTCGGCAGCGGCGGTCTCGATGAGATGCCGCGCAGTCGAGCGCCTCATGTCGACGATATACAAGTCGCCGGCGTACGCGACGACCTTCATGGAGCGATCCCGCGAATACGAGCCGTCCGCGACGAGCGGGCCGACCGAATCGACCTCCGATGGCGGCACCAGCTCGGGCTTTGCGCCGGCCTGCGCGCGAATGCGATACGGCTTGAGCGCGTCGCGGAAATCGGAGCCGGGCGGAAGCCACTGGAAATAGATCCACTGGCCGTCGGGCGTCCAGCGGATCTGCGCCGGCTCGCGGCCGTAGATCTCAGGGCCGCGCATCATGTTCTTGATGGTGAATTCGAACTTGGCGGGCGACTGAGATAGAAGCAGGGCGGGGGCTAGCGCGAGACCCAAGATGGAAGATCGAAGATGGAAGATGGA
>Ga0207932_1000208_pt1 | contig 19761 bp, 17 predicted proteins | sample NGESurdeep092012_FD_184480 | JGI IMG/M metagenome (GOLD analysis project Ga0207932, IMG submission 184480) | Arctic peat soil microbial communities from Barrow, Alaska - NGEE Surface sample 415-2 deep-092012 (SPAdes) | ecosystem: Environmental > Terrestrial > Soil > Wetlands > Peat ...
TGGCCACGCTCTGGCCGAAGACATCCGCTTCAAGGAGCGAAGCGCCGCCGAACGCGTCAACAGCGCGCTCAAGGACAGCTACGGCGCCCGCTTCGTGCGCGTGCGCGGTCACGACAAGGTGCTCTGCCACTTGATGTTCGGTATCCTGGCGCTGGCCGCCGAACAATTGATGCGCCTCGTGACGTAGTCACGCCTCGAAGGACTTAAAATCACACGGCGGCCGCGACAGCGGCGGGATCGACGCGCTTGGCGTCAGGAAAAATCGATCAAATTGGAAGCGAAATCCACGACAGCAATCCCAAAACCACCCCGTCACGCGCGAACAAGCTTCGCGGACCATATTCAGCCGGGAGTTTTGCAAGAGGCTCTCTCGTAAGAGTTTAGCGGGCCGTGGAGCGTTACTGGCGCAAAATGCTGCGCAGCCGCAGTTGGATTGTAGTGTTGATGGTGCAGGACAAATCTGCGCCGGAGGCCTGCCGGGATGCGGGCATTTCGCAGCAGAGCTACGCGATGATCTGCTGAACGGCGAAATCTTCTACAGCTTGAAGGAAGCACAAGTCGTCATCGAGCAATGGCGACGGCACTACAACGCTGTCCGACCGCGTTCATCACTCAACTACAGACCGCCGGCGCCGCAGATGGCCGTATCCCTCGCCTTCCATTTAGATGAAATCACCCCGATGCAGTAATCCCTATCTCGCTGGTACAAAAAAGCGGTCAGGCCATTTGCGAATGAGCGCCGATCCGCTAAAAGCATCTGCATGGGAGAGCATTTAGCCGATCGCAATTTGGAGGCATGGTTCAGACGCATATCAGCAATGACATGATCTGGTCGTCGCCGGGGAGCCGGTGTGGCTTGGTAGTCGGACAAATGGGCCTTGACCGTGGTCTTCTTACCAATGACTGTCTGCTCGCCCGGCGATGGCTGCTGTGGCTTGGCACGGCAGTCATAAGCTTCGGCGCCTGGGCCGGTCAAACTTTTCTCACGATGCCGGACCGGACCAAGGCTCATCTCAGTTCGCAGATTGCCGCGACCATTGCCTTTCCTATCGTCTGCGCCGCAGGCTGCCTGTTTCTGCTGGCTGTCTGCTTGCGGTTTAGCCGCAATCGCCTAAAGATTCTCGACAGTCTCTCGGTCAACGCCTACGCGATGTGCCTGGTGCATTACGTTTTCGTGGTATGGCTGCTATATGCCCTTCTCGACAGCAATCTCTTTTCGATCGCCAAGTTCGCCGTTGTACTTAGCTGCACCGTGATCCTGAGTTGGGCGAGCGGCACGGAATTCAATCGCTTTGTTAGCGTCGTCACTGTGCCGGCCAAGCAAGCGGTTGGGCCGGTGCCGCACTGGTCGGCTTCCGGGGGATAGGGCTTCATGCCGCTGAATTTGACTCTCGCCTCGCGCAATCTCTTTCAAGACCGGCTTCGTTTCGTTGCCACCACGATCGGAATTGTTTTTTCCGTCGTGCTCGTGATGGTACAGATGGGCCTCTATCTTGGCTTTGGACAGATGGTGACGACCGTGATTGACCACACGTCCGCCGATCTGTGGGTCATGCGTCACGGAACGAAATGTTTCGAGGATCCGTCGCTGCTGAGTGCCAGCAAGCAGACCCGCGTCGCTGCGACTAACGGTGTTGCCGAGGTCATCCCGCTGGTCATCGGATTTTCCGGCTGGATACTGCCGAGCGGAGAGATAACGCCAGTATTCATCGTAGGCTCGGATTTGCAGACCTTGAAGCCGTGGAACGTCACCGAAGGCACGGTTCAGGCGCTCTCCGCGCCTGGCGCGGTTGCCGTTGATCGCTCCTATTTCGAGCGACTCGGCGTGTCGGGACTAGGCTCGAAGGCTAGTGTTCGCGGTCAACCCGTCAGCGTGGCGGCGGTCACCGACGGCATCCGATCATTCACGACGACCCCTTACGTATTCACCGACCTGAGCCATGCGCGCACTTACACCGGCATTCCGTCCACAATGGAGAGCTACTTGCTCGTTAAGCTGCGCCCGGGCGCGGACATCGAGCAGGTCCGCCGCGATCTCCAGGCCAGCCTGCCCGACTCTGAGGTTCTTACACCCGCCCAGTTTCGCGACCGTAGCCGCTCATACTGGCTTTTCGGGACCGGGGCGGGAGCAGCGCTTTTCGGAGGCGCAATCCTCGGAATCATCGTCGGCATGGTGATTGTCGCGCAGACGCTCTACTCCAGCACCAAGGACCATCTCGACGAATTTGCTACGCTGCGCGCAATCGGTTCTTCGAACGGCTATATTTATAGCGTGATCATCTACCAAGCGCTGCTCAGCGCCATCATCGGCTTCAGCCTTGCAACCCTCATCGGATTTGGGGTGGTGGAATTCACGAAGAGCGGGGCATTGCCCGTGTTGATCACTCCCATGCTTATTGTCGCGATGCTGGTCTTGACCGTGGCCATGTGCATCATCGCGGCGCTTGCCGCGATCCTTCGAGTCGTTCGCATCGATCCGGTCATGGTCTTCACTCGATGAGCGATTTCATTCTCGAAGCAGAGAACGTCACAAAGGTTCTGGGCCGCGGCGCTGCGCAAGTTCACGCGCTGAAGGCCGTCAACATGTCGCTGAGCGGCGGCGAGTTGACTGTCTTGATGGGACCGTCGGGAAGCGGCAAGACCACGCTTCTCTCGGTTCTCGGGTGCATGCTCGCGCCTACCTCCGGTACGGTACGGGTTTGCGGCCACGCAACCGATGGGACTGGTGCCGAGGTGCTGGCGAAGCTGCGGCGGGATCATATCGGCTTCATTTTCCAATCGTATCATCTTTTCCCGACGCTTACGGCCGCGGAGAACGTTCAGTTAGCGCTTGATATACGCGGGACGCATGGTGAAGGAGCGCGGGCGAAGTCGCGCGACGCATTGGAAAAAGTAGGGCTTATTCACAAGACAGCGAGTTATCCGCGGGAGTTGAGCGGGGGCGAGCAGCAACGGGTCGCGATCGCGCGCGCGATAGTTGCCGCTCCCTCCGCGATTCTCGCCGATGAACCAACAGCGGCCTTAGATGCCACTAATGGTCAGGCGATCATGAGCATCCTCGCCCAGATCGCCAAGGATCCGGCGCGTTGCGTTTTGGTCGTGACGCACGATTCGCGCGTGGTGTCATTCGCCGACCGCGTCATCTACATAGAAGATGGCTGTCTGGTACGCGACGAGCACGGCGGGCCGACGCGGTAAAGACGCGAACCGCGCTCTCTCTGGAGGTTGCGCGTGCAGCGCGATGGCCACTTCAGTCTGCGGGCCAACCTGGCGCTTCTCGGTCTGTCCTGGTTCGTCAAGCGCCGCGCCCATCACGAAACGCTGGAACAGTCGCGGCTGCGGCTTCTCGCGATAGAAATCCTGATTCCGCATCCGCCCCGGCGCACCGAGACCGTCACCATCAATGTTGGCGTTATCAGTGCCGACTAGGCCATCACGCCTGCATCGCATCCCATTCGCAATGTCCTCTATCTTCATGGCGGCGCCTACAGGCTACCCCAACAGAATGCTGGCGTTCATTTTAGTCGCTGGTCATTAGGATATTTTATTTAAATTCTGGCCATGGGTGATTCGATAAAGCTCAAATATTGCCTCATCGCGCTGTTTGCATCAGCGGCATCACTCCCCGCGATTGCGCAGAGCCAGCCAAAACCTGACGACAAGGGCAACTTTTCGCTCGTCGTGGAAAATGACCGCTTTGGCCTTCTTGGAACCGACAAGGGCTACACGAGTGGGGTTCGAGCAAGTTGGGTCACCTCGCCCCAGGGCACACCCAAATGGGCGGTCAATCTCGCCCGGCAACTGCCGCTCTTTGCCGACGGGGGCAAGGTCCGCGCCGAATATGCGATTCAGCAGGCAATCTTCACGCCTACCGATACGACCCTCGTTGTGCCCAATCCGCTGGATCGGCCGTATTCGGGCTGGCTCAATGCCTCTTTTGGCCTGATCGGCGAAACTGGGCCGATCATAGATCAGCTCTCGTTGGGCGTCGGCGTGGTTGGACCGGACTCCGGCGCCCAAGAGACGCAAAAGCTTGTGCACGATCTCCTTGGCGTTACCAGCCCACAGGGCTGGGCCTCTCTGGTGCGCAATGAGCCGACGGTTCAACTGCGGTATCAGCGTAGCTGGCGCGCTTTGGCCTCCCATGCCTTTAATACCGACTATGGTGTCGATCTCACCCCGCATCTCGGCGCTGCCTTGGGCAACGTCTATACGCTAGCGAACGCTGGCATGACGGTACGCTTCGGCAAACACCTGCAGCACGACTCCGGCCCGCCCCGCATCGGCCCGAGCGTCCCCGGCTCCGGCTTTTTCGAACCGCACACAAAGCTGGGCTGGTATCTGTTTGCTGGCATCGAGGGCCGGGCGGTGGCGCGCAACATCTTCCTCGATGGCAACACCTTCGTAGACAGCCCGCACGTGTCGAAGGAGCCCTTTGTGACCGACTTGCAAGCTGGTCTCGCCATAACAATCGACCAGTATCGCGTGTCCTATACGCACGTATGGCGGAGCAGGGAGTATGACGGTCAGCTCAGGGGAGACCAGTTTGGCGCGATCAGCGTTTCAGTGCGGTGGTGAAACTGATTGAGCCGCTGTAGCCCCCGCAATCTGCCAAAACCCCGGCGTCGGCATTAAGTCCGTTATTTCCCCAAAAGCGGAAGTGACGACCGGTCACGTCACGGCAACCGTTTGAGTTCCCCGCCCGCTGATCACGAGTGCCCTCATATTCATTGGCCGTTGCTCTCTAGGACTTTGAGGCAAGCAGCGCGCAATTTTTCCCGATGGTCCTGGAGGCACGAGAGATAACCGAAAGGACCGTCCTCTGGTTTGACGGCCTTACAAAATCGGCTGACATCGGGCCCGCACGCCGCCCGCTGCTCCGGCGTGCCCATTTCCGGGGCGGGGACGTCCGCCTGCCCTAGCGCAGTCGAGGCGGCGCCGATGAATAACAACATTAACAGAGCTCGGTAGATAGACATGGGCCACCTTTCCAAAAATATCGCCCGAAGTTGTCGAGGACGACGCACACATCAGCATCAAAGCCGGGGCGGATCAATCTAATGGGCGGCCTTGCCGTTAGATGATCGGCAGGTCCAAGCGGACACACGATCTCACCTCACCCACGAATTCGTCGACAGGAACGCCGACATCGCGCTCGTGTCAGACCGCGCCGTCAACGTGACGGGCAAAGTGCGCGAGGTCGCGTCGTCGGTCGATCCGGCAGCCGGCACGGTGCGGGTGAAAATCGGAACCGAACGGCCCCCGCCTGCGATGACGCTCGGCGCCGTCATCACCCGGACCGGCCGGCTGAAACAGCGCAAGCGCGTCATACTGCCGTGGAGCACGCTCGCTTCGCAGGACGGCAAGCCCGCCGTCTGGGTGGTCGATCCGCACGGCCGGGCGGTGGCGCTGCGGCGGGTGACATCGATGCCTATCAGACCGGCGAAATCATTCTGCGTCCCGACAGGGACAGGTTCGCCAAGCTCCTCTGTCGTACCCCGCCACCGCTGGCCAATGCCTGCCTTGCGCAGGTGTGGTGTCCGGCGTCAGTGCCGAGGCGTCGATGCCGCAATCCCCTTAATCGGAGAGCGGCACGAGGCTTCGGCCCAAAACTCTCAGTCGAAATCAACCGTCGAAGAAAGGCGAGTTTTGCAACACAATCAGCCCCAAAGAAGCGGACATGAACAGGCTTTGTCGAATACAGTGTGGGGACACGGCCTAGCAATCACTGCCGTCAATCTGATTGTTGGCCGTGCCGGGAGATGCAGGGATCAGCTACATGGACCAATCGGCAATCGATATGGCGATGATGAGGCGCTGCATTCGGCTATCCGCAACCGCGCCGATGCGCGGCGATCTTCCAATTGCATGTCTGATATGTGAAGGCGATCACGTCATTGCCGAGGCGACCAATCAGGTTCGACAGGACGGCGATGTGACCCGGCACGCGGAACTGGTCGCCATCTCCAACGCGCAAAAGACGCTAAAGCGGAAGAGCCTCTCTGGTTGCACGCTCTATACGACCATCGAGCCGTGCCCAATGTGTTCGTTTCCCATCCGCGAAACCCGCATAAGCCGAGTCGTCTACGCTCTGAGCTCCCCGATGATGGGGGGAGTTTCAAAATGGAATATCCTTCGCGACACTGAGATCTCAAATGCGATTCCGGAGGTATTTGGGTCCGTTCCGGAAGTCATTGCGGGTCTGCTTTGGCGGGAAGCGGCAAAAGTCTGGTGGACATGGAATCCCATCATTTGGGGAATCATAAAGTACCGCGGGTGCTTTGGGCCTGCTCCCGCAACGAACGATGGCGAGCATATGCAAGCCATTCGGTCCTCGCACGGCTGGCTACGATCTCTCTTGACGCTGCGTAACAATTAGGAATCAGCACGCCTGAATCATGCAACGAGTAATCTTCCGGTTTGTCTTTTGGGTGTTTGTCCAAGGCAGCGTTCTGGCCGAGGGCAGCTGCAATTGGCCCTTCTCGGACTCGGCCTGACGTCCGACTTGAGTCCGCAAAGCGCTGGATTGTGTTGCAAAACTCCCATTGTGACCATTTGGGAACCGTGATTCCCTTAGATTGAGTTGATCATCATCGGGAGCGGCGCATGATAGAACGGCGAAGGACGGACGAGGCCAGTTCTTTTATCCGCCGATGTGGTGGCCATCGATGATTGAAGCGAGCGGGATCGGAAAATGCGCAAAATTCTCAGAACTCTGTTGATCGGGTTGATGCTGACAGTTAGCGGCGAGATTGTCCGCGCCGGACCGCTTGAGGATGGTATCGCTGCATACCGAAGCGGCGACTACGCGACTGCGCTGCGGATATTGCGGCCGCTTGCTGAACAAGGAAACGCAGCGGCGCAGTTCAATCTTGGATCCATGTACGCGCATGGGCAAGGGGTCACGCAAGACTATCGCGAAGCGGTGAAGTGGTATCGGCTAGGCGCTGAACAAGGAAACTCTACTGCGCAAGTCTTCCTCGGTCTCATGTACTCGCAGGGGCAAGGGGTCGTGCAGGACAACCTACGCGCCCATATGTGGCTAAACCTCGCAGCATCAAGACTTAGTGGTAATGAAGCGCTGGGAGCGGCTGAGGGCCGCAAAATGATTGAGAAACGTATGACCACAGAGCAAGTCGTGCGTGCGCAGGAAATGGCAAGGCAGTGTGAGTCGCGAAGCTTCAAGAACTGCGACTGAGAAGGGGAGCCGACTATATGCGCCTTAGCATAATCGGGGTCGGCATCTTGACTGCCGTTTATGGGTCGAAGCATGGGCGAAAGGTAGCTCGCGCGGGGGCACCGGAAAATAGCCAGAATTCGGCTTGAATTACGGTCGGAGTGGCACGTGAACGACGAAACACTGCTCGAAGGCACCGCCGAAGGCGAGCGGCTCACGCTGGCCGCCGCCGGCGCATGGACCGCGCGCAACGCCCGCAGCCTGGAAGCGCTGATCGACGGCGAGGCCCGGCGCAAGGACAAGCTCACGCGCGTCGACATCGACATGGGCAAGGTCGAGCGGCTCGACACTTTCGGCGCCTGGCTGCTGGAGCGGCTGACGCGCAGCTTCACCGAGCGCGGCTGCGAAACCAAGGTGGTCGGCCTGAAGGAAGACTATCGCGCGCTGATGGACGAGCTGCACAAGGTAAAGCCCGAAGTGGCTCCGCCGCCTTCGGCCGGCGCGCTGTCCTACGCCATGGGCTCAATCGGGCTGAACATCGTCGCCGTCGGGCAATCGTTCTCGGCCATCGTCAACATGCTGGGCGCGCTGGTGATCGCGTTTGCGCGCGTGTTCGCGCGTCCGCGCAGCTTCCGTTTCACCTCGCTGGTGCATCAACTGGATAACGTCGCCTGGCGCGCGGTGCCGATCATCCTGCTCATTACCTTTCTGATCGGCTGCATCATCGCGCAGCAGGGCATCTTCCATTTCCGCAAGTTCGGCGCCGACGTCTATGTGGTCGACATGGTCGGCATCCTGGTGCTGCGCGAACTCGGCGTGCTGGTGGTCTGCATCATGGTGGCCGGCCGTTCGGGCAGCGCCTACACCGCCGAGCTCGGCTCCATGAAAATGCGCGAGGAGATCGACGCGCTGCGCACCATGGGCTTCGATCCGATCGAGGTGCTGATCCTGCCGCGCATCGTGGCGCTCATCATCGGCGTGCCGATCTTGACCTTCCTCGGCTCGATGGCGGCGCTCTATGGCGGCGGCCTGGTGTCCTGGCTCTATGGCGGCATCGATCCCGACATCTTCCTGTCGCGGCTCAAGGAGGCGATCGCGCTCAATACCTTCGAGGTCGGCATGATCAAAGCGCCGTTCATGGCGCTGGTGATCGGCGTGGTGGCCAGTGTCGAGGGGCTGGCGGTCAAAGGCAGCGCGGAATCGCTCGGACTGCAGACCACCGCCTCGGTGGTCGAATCGATCTTCCTGGTGATCGTGCTCGACGGGCTGTTCGCGATCTTCTTTGCCTCGATCGGGATGTGATCGATGGCGCAAGAAACCAAACAGGAAACCAAACCGGCGAGCAAGCAAGCGAACCCGACGCCGGGCAAGGACGTCGTCATCGAAGTGCGCGACGTGGTGGCCGGCTTCGGCAGCCACGTGGTGCTCGACCATATCGATCTCGACGTCTATCGCGGCGAGATCCTCGGCTTCGTCGGCGGCTCCGGCGCCGGCAAATCGGTGCTGATGCGCACCATCATCGGCCTGATCCCGAAACGCGGCGGCAGCATCAAGGTGTTCGGGGTCGATATGCACGCGGCCAGCGATCTCGAACGGCACGCGGTGGAGCGGCGCTGGGGCATTCTGTTCCAGCAGGGCGCGCTGTTTTCCTCGCTCAGCGTGCGGGAAAACCTGCAATTCCCGGTGCGCGAATACCTGAAACTGTCGCCGCGGTTGCTCGACGAATTGGCGGTCGCCAAACTGGAGATGGTCGGGCTCGACGGCGACGTGCTGGACAAGTTCCCGTCCGAACTTTCCGGCGGCATGACCAAGCGCGTGGCGCTGGCGCGCGCGCTCGCGCTCGACCCCGAAATCGTGTTTCTCGACGAGCCGACCTCGGGGCTCGATCCGATCGGCGCCGGCGATTTCGACACGCTGATTGCGACGCTGCAGCGCACTTTGGGGCTGACCGTTTTCATGGTAACTCACGACCTCGACAGCCTGCACACGGTCTGCGACCGGATTGCGGTCCTGGCCGATGGCAAGGTGATCGCCGCCGGCACCATGGAGACCATGCTGGCTTCCGAACACCCCTGGCTGAAGGCCTATTTCCATGGGAAACGGGCGCGGGTGGGCGAATCGTCGCGGAAATGAGCGATAATATCGGCGCCGGCCCGGCCGGAGCGGATTCTGGAGTTGGTTGATGGAAACCCGAGCGAACTATGTACTGATCGGAGCGTTCACGCTGGCCGTCGTGGTCGGTGTGTTCGGCTTCGTCTACTGGTTCCAGAACATCGGCGGCACCGGCGAGCGCGCCTTCTACCGCGTGGTGTTCGACGGCTCGGTGTCGGGCCTGCGCACCGGCGCCACCGTGCTGTTCAACGGCATCCGCGTCGGCGAGGTCACCGACCTCAAGCTCAACCCGGAGCGCCCGCTGCAGGTGCTCGCCAGCATCTCCATCGACAAGTCGGTGGCGGTACGCAAAGACACCGAGGTCGGCCTTGAATTCCAGGGTCTGACCGGCATCGCCGCCTTATCGCTGAAAGGCGGCGACCCGTCGAAGCCGCCGCTGGTCGGCGCCAAGAGCAACAAAGACGACCCGCCGCTGCTCACGGCCCCGCCCGGCGCCACCCAGGACGTCACGCAAGCCGCACGCGACACATTGCGCAAGCTGCAAGAATTCATCGAGGAAAACCAGAAAGCGTTCCACAGCACGCTGGACAATCTCGACAAGTTCACCGGTACTTTGGCACGCAATTCCACGCACATCGACGTCACGCTCGAAAGCATCGAAAAGTTCAGTAGCGCGCTAGCGCGAAATTCCGACCGCATCGACAAGATCACCGAGGGGCTGCAGAACCTCACCGGCGGAGCGGACGGCAAGAGCGGCGAGATCAACGAAGCGGCGCGCTCGTTCCGCACGCTGTCCGACAATCTGGACAAGCGCACGGCCGATCTTGCCGTCGACATCAGCAAGCTCACGAATACCGGGAGGCGGACGCTGAATACCGTCGACAAGGCGGCGAAGAACTTCGATGAGAACCCGAGCCGCATCATCTGGGGCGGCGCGCCGCCCGATGCCAAAGCCACCAAAAAGAAATAGCGGCCGGCGCCGGCTGTGGGCGGCGAGAGTAATCTGATCGCCTGAACGCAAAAGGGCGCCCCTGGGGGCGCCCTTCGCATTTCCACGACGTGGTTTTATTGATCGAAGCGGCCGGCCGCGTGCGCCAGCATGGTGTAGACCTTGCCGGTTTCCGAGGTGAGATAAGTGCGCGCCACCACCTGGCCGCGGTCGTCGCGCGAGACCTCGTCGAGCAGCCGTTCGAACTCGCCGATATAGCGGTCCACCGTCTGCTTGAACTCGCGGTCGGCGCGATATTTCTTGCGGATCTCGTCGAACGCCTGCTGGCCCTGCAGGGTGTAGAGCCGGCGGGTGAAGACGTTGCGTTCGCCGCGCTTGTAGCGGTCCCACAGATCGGCGGCGGCGTCGTGGTCGATCATGCGGGCGATGTCGACCGACAGCGAATCCAGCGACTCGATGCTGTGGCGGGCGGTCCGCTCCTCGGGCGCGCGCGGCGCTTCGCGCGGCGGCTCGCGCACCGGCTCGCGCGGCGTTTCGCGCTGGAATTCGCGTGCCGGCTCGCTCTCCTCGCGTGAGGCGCGGCTGAGCAGATCGGTGATCCAGCCGCGGCCGGCACCGGCTTGCGCCGGGCTGAGCGAAGGCGCTTCGGCGCGGCGCGCGGCCGGCGCGAAGCTGGCGACGTCGCCGCGCGCGGGGGCCGCGCGCGGCGGCAGTTCGTTGCGCGGCGGCGCCACTTCGCTGCGGCCGCCGACGATGGCGAGCGGGGCCTCTTCGCGCGCGCGGCGCACCGGCTCGACCGCGTCGAGATTGCGGCCATGGCGGGCGACGATGCGGTTGAGCTCGGCCAGCGCCTCGATCTGGTCGACGATGACGCGGCGCATCTGCGCCGCGCTGTCGGCGGTCTCCTGCGGAAGCTCGAAGACGCCGCGCCGCAGCTCGCTGCGGGTGGCCTCCAATTCGCGGTTCATTTCGGCGCGCGTGACTTGCAGTTCGCGCTGCATCTCGGTCGCCATCTGCTTCATATCGTTCACCGTTTCGGCAAAACGGTCGCTGGCGTCTTGGAACAGCGCATGGGTGTCGCCGGCGGTCTGCTCGTAGACCTTGCGCATCGCCTCGGCGGCGCGGCGGCGCTCATCCTCGGCGTTTTCACGCACGCGGTCATATTGCTCGGCGATCGCGCGCGAGCCTTCAACGGTGGCGTCCGACACCACGCGGGTGATTTCTTCCGCCTGCTCGCGCACGCGATTGTACTGCTCGGCGATCGCGCGCGAGCCTTCGGTGCTGGATTCCGACACCACGCGGGCGACGTCGCGGGCGCGGCTGGAGGCGGCCTCGAGCGACTCGTCGAGCAGGCTGGAGAACCGCTTGAGCCGCTGCTCGAGGTCCTCGGTGCGGATATCGAGGGTGGCGACCAGCGAGTCGAGCTGCACGCGGCGCTCGCTGACGGTTTCCTCGGTGCGCTGGTTGCTGTGGTCGATCAGCTCGGCCGCCTTGGCGAGGTCGCGGCCGTGCGAGTCGAACTGATTGGCCAGCTGGCCGAGATCGGTGATGACGCTCGAGGTGATCTCGCGGAAGTTGGAAATGTTGGTTTCCACGCGGTCGGTGGCGTCGACGGTCGAGGTGGTGACCTCGTTCATGGCGGTGACGAAATCCGACACGCGCAGCATCAGCGTGTTTTCGAGCGCGCTCATGTTCTGGTGCGAGCCCGAGAGCACCTCTTGCAGCATGATGTTGGCTTCGCGCAGCCGCTCGAACAGAGCGGTGGTATCGGCGCGCAGCATATTGTGGGTTTCGAGCATCTCGCTGACGGTGGTGGTGGCGGTCTGGCGCGACTGCGTGATCGCCTTCAGGGCGGTTTCGCTCAGTTCGTTCAGGGTGCGGGTCACGTTGTTGGAGGCGGATTCGCCCGCGGTGTTGATCATGCGGGTGATATCGCTGCTGTTGTCGAGCAGCGTGCGGCTGAACGCGAAGGCCTTCTCCTCGATCGACGAGATCGCGCGCTCGGAGGCCGAAGTGATGTCGCTGGTGAACTGCTGGCTCTTCTCACCCAGTGTCGTCAACACGCCGCCGCTCTTTTCCGAGAGCAGCGTGGCCATCTCGTTGGTGCGCCGGCTGACGGTGTTGGCGATATCGTCGGCCCGGGTGATGAAATTGCGGGCGACCTCTTCGCTGACGCCGAGCATGGTGCGCTCGGCATCGCTGGCGCTGGTGCGGATCGCCTCGGTGGTGGAGAGCGCGAGCGCGCCGAGCGAGCGCTCGGCTTCCGAGGAGTTGGTCTTGATCGCCGTGCTGAGCTGCTCGATGCGCGAATTCAGCGCATCGGCGGCGGCCATGGTGCGGGTCTCGATCTGGTTGGTGACGGTCTCGGCGCGGCCGACCAGCAATTCCTCGAAGCGGGTGATGCGGCTGTCGAGCGTATTGGCGACCTCGAGCGCGCGATCGCCCAACGTGCGGTCGATTTCGCTGACCTTGGCGCTGATGGCGTCCGCCACCTCGCTGCCGCGGGTCGTAATGGTGCCGGCGACATCGCTGATGCGCTTGTCGAGCGCGCCGACCATCTCTTTACCGCCTTCGCTCAGGGTCTGGGCCAGGCCGCTCACGCGCTGGCCGAGCGTCTCCTCGAATTGCGCCAGCCGCCCGTCGAGCGTGCTGCCGAGCTCGCTGGTGCGCCCGCTCACGCGCTCGTCGAAGCCGTCGACATATTTGCGCATCGCTTCGGAGACGTCCTGGGTGCGTGCCCCAAGCCGCTCCACCAGTTCGCCGCCATAGGTCTTCACGGTGCGGTCGAACTCGGCGATGTGGCGGGTGATCAGGCTGCCGAGCGTGCCGGCGTCGCGCGAGATCTTCTCGCTCAGTTCGGTGCCGCCGTGGTTGAACATGTCCTCGAAGGCCTGCAGGCGCGCCGTCAGCATGTCCTTGACGGCGGCGCCGCGGCTGTTGAGCGCGCTCACCAGGGCTTCGGTGCTGTCGTGCAAGGTGCTGGCGACTGCGTTGCTGCGGCTGACAAGCGTGTCGGTGATGCGCGCGCCGGTCTGCTCCAGCTGGGAGACCACGTCGCCGCTGCGCTGGCTCAGATCGACCGCCAGCGCGTCGCCGGTGGAGCGCAGCGTCGCGTTGACCTCGTCGGCGCGGCTGACGAGCTGCTCGGCCATGTGCGCGCTGGTATTGGCGAGCGCGTCGGTGAAGGCCTGCGAGCGGCCGGCCATGGTCTCGATGGTGAGCGCGGTCTTCTGCGCGAAGCCCTGCGCGACCTGATCGAGCCGCGACGCCATCATCTGTTGCAGGCGGACGGCGAGCTCGGCGAACTCGTCGTGCACGTTCTCGGTCTTGAACGTCAGGCTGGCGGACAGCCGTTCGCTGGCCGAGCCGATGGCGCTGGTGGCGCGGTCGCTGGTGGTTTCCAGCCGCTCGAGCAGGTTGCTGCCGCGCTCGCTCAAGGTATCGATCATGGAATCGCCGGCATGACCGAGCGCCAGCGTGATGTGCTCGCCTTTTTCGGTGAGCGTGCGGGTGACGCGCTGCGCCACCTCGTTGACCTTGTCGGCGACCAGATCGCCGACCGAGGTGATGTCGTGGGCGAGATCGAGATGCACGCTGGCGATGGCGTTGCGCACCTGTTCGGCCTGGCCGACCAGGGTCTCGCGCTGATTGGCGAGTTCGCTGAGCAGATCGCGGATGCGCACTTCGTTGTCGTTATAGGCGCGCTCGAGCGCGGAGACTTCGTTGTGCACCAGCGATTCCAGCTCGGCCGCGCGCGCGAGCGCGCGCTCGACGCCGTCGCCCATGGCGGCGACTTCGCGGCGGATGGCCTGGCCGACGGTGACGATCGACTCGTGCGCCGTGGTCTCGGGCTGCGCCAGCCGCATCGCCACTTCCGCCATGGATTCGGCGACCAGCCGCATGTCCTGCGAGCGGCTGAACATATGCGCGAGCACGTAGAAGAAGATCACCGGCACCACGATCGCGCTGGCGGTGCCGACCAGCGCGGCCAGGCCGAGGCGCGGGGTCGCGAGCATGGCCTGCAATTCGGCGCTGTAAAGATAGGCGGTGGCAAGGCCGCCGGCGGCCCAGGCGAAGGCGGCGACGCTGGCGACGATATAGGGAGCGCGCGCCGGACGGCGGCGCAGCGTCTGCAGGATCTGGCCCATGGTCGCGCGGTCATCATTGGCGGCACGGCGCGGCTCGGGCTCGTGCGCGGACCAGGCGGGGGACTGCTGGTCGTCGTGGAATAGATCGGCGGTGACCGGCGGGATCGACGTCTGCCCGTTGGTGCGATCGCTGTCGGCGGCCGGGGCGAACGAGCCTCCCGCGCGCGGATCGGGCTGGCGGATGGCGAGCGCCTGCTGGATCGCCGCAAGCGCTTCGTCGGTCGCGTCTTTGGATTTCTGCGGATTGTTCGCCATATCGGTCGTCGCCTCGTCTTTACGCCGGACTGTTGCCGCGGCCCGAACCGTCGCGAAATGCGGGCCACGCCACGAGCGCGGGAACCATCGGAGCCGCGGATTGCCCGCAATTGGCCCCATTTACCTTTGGGTTTTCATCCTATCGCCTTGGCAATGCGAAAGAAACCGAACCGGTAAGGAGTTTTTCATCATCGTTAACCGACTGTTAACCATAAAAACATGCGGTCCGGCGCCAAATGCGAAAGGCGGATCATGGCCGGCCAATTGCGGCCACGATGCGGCCGTGCCCGCGTTCCCGGTGCGGTCCTTGCGCGCGCGGTTACGGCAGCCTTAACCATCGCCGGTTTTACCAGCACCGAACCGCCGCCGGAGGCACGCGCATTTACCTGGATTTGGTCGTCCCCGAGGCAAACTCCGCAGCGATTAGGGGGCCGCGAGAGCTCCGGGAGGACGCTATGATGCAACTGGCGATCAAGTCACTCGAGGCCGCGGCTGATGCGTCCGGCCAGACGCAGGAAACGCCGGCGGCGATCGACCGCAGCCATCTTGCGCGCATGACCTTCGGCGACCGCAGTCTCGAGCGCGAACTGCTGGAATTGTTCGACCGGCAGGCGGCTATGCTGATCGTGCGCATGCGGGCCGGCGGTCCGGCCGCGCTGTCACCGCTCGCCCATACGCTGAAAGGTTCGGCCTCCGGCATCGGCGCGACCCGTGTCGCGCGCGCGGCGGAAGCCGCCGAGCTCGTCGCCGGTTCAAGCGCGGCCGATTGCAGCCTGGCGGTCGACCGACTGGCGCTGGCGGTCGACGAGGCGCGCGCGCTGATCGCGGAACTGCTGCGGCAGGGCTGAGCGGCGTCAATGCGCCGCCCCGGAAAGACAACCGCAGGGATGGCGCGCTTGGCCGAATGACGTTATAGCAAGCCGCGCGACGCCAATTCCGGCGCCGCGGTTCCCGCCATCGCAGCGCCATGCCGAAGATCACCTATATCGATTCCCGCGGCACCGCCCGCACGGTCAATGCCGAGGTCGGCGCCACCGTGATGGAGGCGGCGATCCGCAACGCTATTCCCGGCATCGAGGCGGAATGCGGCGGCGCCTGCGCCTGCGCCACCTGTCACGTCTATGTCGACGAGGCCTGGCGCGAAAAGGTCGGCGAGCCCTCGCCGATGGAAGAGGACATGCTCGATTTTGGCTATGACGTGCGGGCGAATTCGCGGCTGTCCTGCCAGATCAAGGTCTCCGACGCGCTCGACGGGCTGGTGGTGCGCACGCCGGAGAAGCAGGCGTAAGCAACCTCAAGGGCCGCGATACTTCCATTGGCTCAGCCGTGCGATCGCGTCTTCCGTCAGGGCGCGCGGGCGGCGAGTGCCCTTATCGAGCATCACCATGGTCGCGCGACCGGCCGCCGCGCACACGTCGCCGTGGAAAATCGCTTGCACGACCGTGAACGAACTGCGGCCGAATTCCGCGAGCGCGGTGCCGACCTCGACATCGCCCGGCCAGTGCAGCTCGCGCAGGAAATCGATTTCCTGGCGTACCAGCACGAAGGTAGCGTTCGGCACGCCGATGCCGAGATCCGGATTGCGGAACATGACGACACGGCCGGACTCGAAATAGGTCGAGAACACGGCGTTGTTGACGTGCCCCTGGGGATCGAGATCGGCAAAACGGATGATGTCCTTCACCCGGTGCGGAAAGTCGGCAAGCTGCGGCACCGACTTGCGCGGTCGCGTCGAAGGCAGGTCGTTCACGGATCACCTCTGTGGCGGCTCCATAACCGGGCCGCGGTAGGGCGGGCAAGGCCTTAAGAAATCTTACGGCTGCATTCCGGCCGGCGCGACCTGGGAATTCTTCAGGTTCATGCTGTCGAGCGCCTTGCGCACCAGGCCAGAGGCTTTCGCCTCCTCGATGAACTGGCTGACGTAAGCCAAGGCCGCGGGCTTGCCCTTCGGCACCGCCACCGCGGTGGAGGAATTCAGAAAGCCGCCGTCGAGAATGCGCGAGCCGGGAATTTTCAACGCCAGCCCGGTGAGCGACTCGCGCGACAGCGCGATGCAATCGATCTCGCCGGCCAGCATCGCGTCAGCCGCCGCGGCGACACCCGGAAACGTCACAAAGGTCGCCTTCGGCGCGGTGCGTTGCGCAGCCCGGAAGGTCGCCGTGTTGGCCGCGCCGCCGATGCGCACGCCGGGCGCGTTGGCTTCTTCCACCGAGGCGAGCTTGGAACCGGGCGCCACCAGATAAGTGCTTTGCAGCAGGTGATAGGCATTGCCGAAATCGACGAACTTCTTGCGCTCGTCGTCGACCGGCATGAAGCTCACGTCCCATTTGCCGCTCGCCGCCGAGTTCTGGATTTCACCGGAGGCCAGATGGGCCAAGAATTCCACCGGCACGCCGAGCTTCTTGCCCAAGGCCGTTCCGAGGTCGACGGTGACGCCGCGGAATTTTCCGCTGGCCGCGTCCTTCACCGCATAGAGCGCGGAGGGCGCGGGCGCGACCGCGATGGCCACGCGCAGCTTTCCGGTGGGAACGAGCTCCTTCATGACGTCTGCCTTGGCTGTTGCGGAAATTGCACAAGCAAGCATGACGGCTGCGAAACCGATGCGCAGGCGGAGAACGACGGGACGGCGAACGATCGTCATTGGCAAATATTTCTCACCGCGGCCGACCGGCCGTGATTCCGGCGGGTGTTCCGAACTGGCAAGTCTAGGCTAAATCCGCGGACGGCCCAAGGCGGGTGACAGGCGGGGTGCTCAGGAGGCGGCCGGGCTGCGCTGCCGGCGTGCGATCAGCAGCGCCATGGCCAGCGGGGCCAACGGCACCAGCCGGCCCTGATAGCGGTCGACGGGGTGAGCAAAGATGCCGCAAACGGCCGCGTTGGCGGCCAGCGCCAGCAGGATGGTGAGACAGAGCGCGGCGAATTCCGGCGCGACATCGAGCCGGCGGCGCCAGATCAGGCAGCCGACAAGACCGGCGATGGCAAGCGCGGCGAACGGCACGTGCAGATAATTGAGCGGTCCGACGTCGAAATGTTCGGCCTGCTGGCGCGCATTCATGAATTGCGCGAACAGTTGCGGCGTGCGGTCGGCGAGCGTGACGATGGTCGGCTCGTTGTCCTGAACGCTGATCTCGGTCTGGAATTCGAAGAATTGCTTGAACGTGGCGGCAATCGCGGTGCCGGCGTGCATGAACGGATAGCGCTCGAGCGTTGCTCGAATGATGGCGCGCTCCTCGCCGGCGTAGCCGGTCGAACCGCCGAGTTTGTAGAACGGGGTGTCGCCCCACAGCCAGCCGTCGGCGTCGTCCGGCAGTTCGGCTTTGTAGGCGCACAGACGCAACGACGGATCGGGACAGCGTTCATTGAGATAGCGCGCGACGATGCCGTCCTCGATCAGGCGGCCAAATAGAAAACTTTCGCCCCCGGGTGTGAAGCCGAAGGTGCCGGTGATCGCCCAATTCGAGATCGGGCAGAGCGCCACGCCGGCGGCGACCGCGCCGGCGGCCAACAGCAAGCGCGGCTTCGGCAGCGCCAACAGCGTCACGCGCGCGAGCAGTCCCAGCGCCACGATCAGGGCGACGCACATTCCAGCGGCCGCCATGTGGCTGGGAATGGCAAACATGATCACCGCCGCCAGGCCGACGCGCTCCCCGATCGCAAGTTGGCCGGCGTGGAAGCTCAGCAGGTAAAGCGCCAGCACGGCGGCGGGAAACAGGATGTCGGGCATCAACTGGCCGGCGAACCACGGCAGGCTGGTACCGAGCGTGAGCATCGTCACGATGCCGAGCGCCAGCCAGGGCCGCCCGCCCAAGCGGTGCGCGCGCAGGGTCAGAACGATCAGCCAGGCGGTCAGCGCCGATTGCGCGACGGCATTCGACCAGAACGCGAACGGAACCCCGGTGTACAGGAACAGGCCGTAGAGCGCCGAGCGGCCCATGCCGAGCGTGCCTTCGATCGGCCGTGACAGATAGCCGCCGGTATCGGGGAAGATCAGCGGGAAGCCGTTCCACAGCGCCGGCGTCATCAGCGCCAGCACCATGCCGGCGCTCGCCAATATCCAGGTCAAAATGTGGGTTCGAGAGCCCCCGATCCCGGCGGCGGCGTCAGCCTGCGCCGCACGACCCGCAATCGAAACGTCCGCCATCACTCAGCCCCATACGCGACCGTACCCGGTCGCACGACCTTAGCCAAAGACCGGACAAATGTGAACGCAGCCGACGCGGTTTGGTTCAAACCGGAGGCTACTAAATGTCGCGGGCAGAGATGCGCTGGCGCTGCTTGTAGAGACTAAGCATGGCCATGAATACCGCGAAGATCGCCAGCCAGATCATGCGCGCGCCGTAGCGGTCGTGCGGATTGGAGAGCGCGCCGCAGACGAAGGCGTTGGCGAGCAGAGCGAGCGCGACGGCGGCGGCCAATTCGCCGAGCTCGGCGGGCAGGATCTTCGCTCCGGCCAGCAGCACGATCACCGGCAGCAGCGCCATCGCGAGCAGGGCGACCGGATAATGCAAGCGGTTGATGGTGGTGAAGCCGACTTCGCCCTGCTGCTGGCGCGCGGCGCGCATGGCCGGCACAAGCTGCGGCGTAAAGCGCTCGATGATGGCATAGCTGTGCCAGATCGAGGTCAGTACACCTTCGCCGCTGTGCACGTCGATCAACTGGTGGACGGTGGCGGCGGCCGCAGCCTTGATCTGCAGACCGGGATAAGCCGCCAGCGAACGAAGGCCGATGGCCGCCATCTCCTGATCGAGGCCGGCGAAGCGGCCGAGTCGGTCGAACAGCGCGCTGCCCCAGAACCAAGTATCGGCGTCGGCGGGGAGCTGATCCTTGTAGGCGCATAGTTGCAGCGTCGGATCGGGACAGTGCTCGTCGAGATATTTATTGACGATGCCATCTTGCAGCATGCGGCCGAACGAGAGCGCGAAGCCGCCCGGCGTCCAGGCCAGCCGCTTGGCGACGGCATAGTTGGCGGCAAACACCAAGGCGATGCCAAGTGTGAGCGCGATCAGGCTGCCCCAAAAGCCGGCGATGCGGCTGCGCCGGCGGTTGAATTGGAAAAAAACGACAGCCGCCAACTGGAGCGCCAGCAGCACGGCGAGCGTGGCGCTGTGGGTGGCGGCGGA
>Ga0207932_1000210_pt1 | contig 19654 bp, 18 predicted proteins | sample NGESurdeep092012_FD_184480 | JGI IMG/M metagenome (GOLD analysis project Ga0207932, IMG submission 184480) | Arctic peat soil microbial communities from Barrow, Alaska - NGEE Surface sample 415-2 deep-092012 (SPAdes) | ecosystem: Environmental > Terrestrial > Soil > Wetlands > Peat ...
GCCGATGCTGACGAGCGCGTAGATGCCGCCGATGAGCAGGCCGTTGACGACGGCCTGGGCCACTGTCTCCCACATCTGAATTGACCGGCGGTTAGGTTTTCAGCAGCGGCTTGCGGGCGTCTTCCTTCGGGAACACGCTGGCGAGATCGCCGTCCTGCCACTGCACGCCGACCGGGTGGCCGTAGATGTTCTTGCCGTCGGGGCCGAATTTCACCTTGCCGCCCGGCGCCATCGCGGCAAAGCCGGAGGAGACATCGAGCGTCGACAAGGCGTCGCGAACCTTTTGCGGATCGGCCGAAGCGGCGCGTTCCAGCGCGTCCGCCAGCATGAAGGTCTGCGCCACCAGGCCGCCGGCATATTCGAACAGGAATTCGCCGGTGCGCTTCTTGTATTCGGCGTTCACCTTCTCGCAGTTGGGATCCATGTCGTGATTCCAGTGCGCTACGCCCTGCAGGCCGTCGGCGAGCTTGCCGACGTTCTTGTAGAAATCCGGAATGACAAAACCGCCGGAACCGCCGTTGATCGCGATATTGAGGCCGAATTGCTTGATGGTGCGCACGATCAGAATGAGGTCGTTGAGGTAGGAGACCGAGAACAGCGCATTGGCGCCTGACGATTTGACCTTGTTGATCAGCGGGCTCGCATCGGTGAATCCCGCCGAGTAGGGCTCAAACATGACAATCTCGACGCCCTCGCCGGGGGCCAGTTCCTTCAGGCCGTTCGAGGTCGAGGTGCCGAATGCGGTGTTCTCGAAAATGACCGCCACCTTCGGCTTGTCGCTGACGAGCTTGGCCATCTGCAGCTGCGCCCGGGCGAACTGCGAGGCGCGCGCAAACGGGGTAAAGGTGTAGGTTCGGCCCTTGTTGAGCTGGTCGGAGCTCGATCCGGTGATGATCGGAACTTTGGCGCGTTCCGCTACTTCGCTGGCGATCAGGGTGAGAGCGCTGGCGTAGCAGCCGTGGATCGCCGACAGCTTGTTGCCGGTGATCAGCCGGTCGGTTTCGGTGCGCGTCACCGTGGTGTCGCTCTGGACGTCGGAAATGATCAAATTGAGCTTGGCGCCGCCGAGCGATTTGATGCCGCCGGCGTCGTTGACCATCTCGACCGCGAGCTTGGCGGCGGCGACGCAGCCAACCCCGATCTGCGCCATGCTTCCGGTGGTCGGGTAAAGCGCGCCGATATTGATCGGGTCGGCCGCCCAGCTGCGCAGCGGCACCGCGCCGAACGCACCGGCGGCGAGCACGCCGCCCGTCTTGAGCAGAAATTTGCGGCGGCTTTGCTGTTTTGAGAAGGTCCGACCCTGGGCAGCATTATTAATGACCGGATCCTTACGATCTTTTTTCATGTCGTTTCCCCCCGCGCGATCACGGTACAGGCTGCTGTCCGGTCGCTTGTTATTTGGCCGAGCTGGAAATCATAAGAACATGTATTTCGCCAAGTTCAAAGGGGGGATCAGCCTGGATCCCACCTCGGAATCCGACGCGCAGGGTGCGCCGCAACATCAGGCGCATTGATCTTGGGCTGCAGTTTGGTCGGCTCACACGCACGAAAATGCTGGCGGCTGGTCCGGCATTATTGGCAATCCGGCTGGAACTCGCGCGTTTCAGGCTGCCGTCGGCGGGGGCCGAGCTACTCGGCGCTGCTGACCAGCTTGATCCGTGGCGCGGCGGCCTCCATCAGGCCGCGATAGGCGGCGAGATAATCGAGCGCCATGCGCCGCGCCGTGAAGCGCGCCTCGAACTGCTGGCGGATCGCATCTCTGCTCAACCCGGAGAGACGACCGACCGCGGAGACAGCGCTGGTCTCATCCTCGACGATGAAGCCTGTCAAACCTTCATCGATGATCTCCGCGACCGAGCCGCGGTTGTAAGCGATCACCGGAGTGCCGCATGCCATCGCCTCGATCATGACGAGGCCGAACGGCTCCGGCCAGTCGATCGGAACGAGCAGTCCGATCGCGCCGCTGAGGAAGTCCGATTTTTCGTGATCGCCGATTTCGCCGATATATTCGACCAGTGGGTTATGCTCGATCAGCGGGCGAATAAGTTCGTCGTAATAGTCCTGGTCGGCGCGATCCACTTTTGCGGCAATCTTCAGCGGAATGCCGCATCGAACCGCAATCTTGATCGCGCGATCGACACCCTTTTCCGGCGCGATCCGGCCCAGCACGGCCAGATAACCAGGGGTCACGGATCGCGGCGTCAGCAGCTTCTCCGGCAGGCCGTGGTAGATGGTGCGCACCCATTTGGCCTGCGGTACCGGCCGCCGCTGCGCGTTCGAAATCGAAATCACCGGGATCGATGAGAATGTCGTGAACACCGGCTGATGCTCGGGCAGATCGAGCCTGCCGTGCAGGGTGGTCAGAAACGGTGTCGGCTGGCGCGAGAACAGCGAGAACGGATAATAGTCTAGGTGAAAGTGCAGAAAATCGAACTCTTCATCGTCGCATTTTTGCCGCACCCGCTCCAGCATCACCATGTGCAACGCGTTGGCATCGCGGACCGATCCGTCGAGGCGCAGGGCTTTCGGCCATGTCGCATCGAGCTTCGCGGAGGTCTGCGAATCACCACTGGCGAACAAGGTGACGTCGTTTCCCAGCGCGACCAGTTCCTCGGTCAGCCAGTGCACTACCCGCTCGGTACCGCCGTACAGTTTAGGGGGAACAGCCTCCGTCAACGGAGCAACCTGCGCGATGCGCATCTCACCGTCTCCTGTCTCCTGTCCATCCCGGATAAACAAACGCCCCGTCGCGTTGGCACCGGCCGTTAGAGGGAACGTTTTCGCATCTGCGAAGTTCCCCACAACACACGCACTTCTTCCACACCATCGTCTTGCTGATGCCATCACCTCCGATCAGGCTTTAGCCGCGGTCAATGCCGCGGGATTGTTGCGCGGTGATGGCGGCAGGATGGAATCTTCGAAAAAGGCTCCACCAGTCGTTCGCACGGAAACGTGTCCGCCTAGGATTACTTTCTTCTCCAACCGGTTTGCAGCGCTATGGACAGTCTTTCAGGATATGCACATCGTCCGCTTCCTTTTGTGCTGCGCTATCTTCGCCAGCGTCTTGCCGCGCATGTCGTCATCCTGATTGCGGTTATTGCAGCGGTTGGCTGTTCGGTAGGCACGCAATATGGCGTAAAGTATCTGGTCGACTGCCTGTCGGCAGGACCGGCCCGAGCCGGTGGTGTATGGCTGGCATTCGTTCTTCTCATGTCGCTGATCGCAGCGGATAATTTTCTGTGGCGGATCGCCAGCTGGACGGCGAGCTTCACCTTTGTCGGCGTGACCGGTGATCTCCGCCGCGACATCTTCCGCCATTTGACCGGGCATGCGCCGAGCTATTTTTCCGAACGGCTGCCGGGCATGCTGACAAGTCGCATTACCGCAACGTCGAACGCCGTTTTCACGGTCGAGAACATGTTCGTCTGGAACGTGCTGCCGCCGTGCATCGCGACGGTGGCGGCAATTGCCCTGATCGGCACCGTGAGCCCGGTGATGGCGGGAGGACTGATCGTCGTCGCCGGAGCGATGGTGACTGCGATGTTTCATCTGGCGGCCGCGGGCAGGCCCTTGCATGACGATTTCGCCAATAAGGCCGCGGCTGTCGATGGCGAGATGGTCGATGTCATCAACAACATGCCGCTGGTGCGGGCGTTTTGCGGCTTTCGCTTCGAGCACAAGCGGTTTGACGCCACCGTCAACCGGGAAGTGAGAGCGCGTGGACGCAGTCTTCGTTATCTCGAAAAGCTGCGCATTACCCATGCCGCGATCACGGTTGCGCTTACGATCGCGCTGCTGGCCTGGGCTGTCGTGCTTTGGCAGCGCGGCGGCGCCACCACCGGTGACGTCGTGCTGGTCTGTACGCTGGGGCTTTCGATACTGAGCGCCACGCGCGACCTCGCCGTGGCGCTGGTCGATGTGACCCAGCATGTCGCCCGGTTAACCGAAGCGATTGCTACCTTGCTGCTTCCACACGAACTGCGCGACCATCCGAAAGCCGAGCCGCTGGTGAAAGCGGGAGCGGCGATCGTCTTCAACAAAGTGTCGTTCGGTTATCCCGGGGGTCTGCAGGTGTTCGACAAGTTCAGCCTCCGCCTCAATGCAGGCCAGAGGGTTGGATTGGTTGGGCAGTCCGGCGGCGGAAAATCCACCGTGTTCGTGCTTCTGCAGAGATTTTACGACGTGAATCAGGGTCACATCTCCATCGACGGCCAGAATATCTCCCGGGTCACCCAGGAGAGCCTTCGCAAGGCTATTTCCGTGGTGCCGCAAGACATTTCGCTGTTCCATCGCTCGATCATGGAAAATATCCGGTACGGCCGGCCCAACGCCACCGACGACGAGGTGTTGCGCGCGGCCATCGCGGCGCGCTGCGATTTCGTGGAGACATTGCCGGAAGGCCTTGCCACCATGGTCGGCGACCGTGGCGTCAAGCTGTCGGGCGGCCAGCGGCAGCGCATCGCCATTGCGCGCGCGTTCCTGAAGGACGCGCCGATCCTGCTGCTCGACGAGGCAACTGCGGCGCTTGACAGCGAGTCCGAAGAGGCGATCCGTGAGGCACTTGCGCGCCTGATGCGCGGGCGTACAGTGATCGCAATCGCGCATCGTCTTGCGACGCTGCGTAATTTCGACCGGGTGATCATGTTGCAGGCCGGCCGGATCATCGAAGATGGTCCGCCCGGTCGCCTCATGAAGGGCAGGGGTCCGTACCGGGAACTGGTAGCCCGGGAGATGAGCCGTCTTGCAACCCATGCGGCCTGAGAAGCGGTGGGATCGTTCTGAGTTGCGTAACGTCGCGCGGAATGCGCAGCAGGCAACCGGCAAGGTCACCAAATGCCAATTGAAGCTATGATTCACGCGACGATTCGTGAGGCCGAAGTGGTTCAGGAATCGCCATTCTATATTCCGATGACTGGGCCGGCGGCACGGCCGCGGCGCGCGCTCAAGCACGACGACACCTTCATCGTGCTCGACAGTCATGGCGACATCGGCGCTTCCGCCGGCGGACCGGACGGCCTGTTCAACGCCGACACCCGCCATCTTGCCCGGCTTGAGCTCGTGCTGGACGAAATTCAGCCGCTGCTGCTCGGCTCGAATCTGCGCGATGACAATTCCGCATTGACGGTCGATCTCACCAATCCCGATGTCTATCGCAGCGGCCGGATCGTGCTGCAGAAGGATATATTGCACATCGTGCGCACGATCTTTCTGTGGCGCGGCACCGCCTATCAGCGCATCGGCGTACAGAACCACGGGGAGAGCCGGGCAGGCTTCGACCTGACGCTGCTGTTCGACAATGATTTTGCCGATTTGTTCGAAGTACGCGGTGAAAAGCGTGCGCGCCGGGGCGCTGGCTCCGGCAAACTGCTCGGTTCCGCCGGTGTCGTGCTCGAATATAACGGGCTCGACGGCAAATTGCGCAGCACGGCGCTGCATTTCGATCCCCGGCCAACGCGGCTTGCCGTGAATGCCGCGACTTACCATCTCGATCTGGCGCCGCAACAGGCCAGTTCGCTGTTTGTGGCCGTATCCTGCGACAAGCCGGCCGCCCAAAAGCCGGCCCGGTTCTTTCGCGGATTGCTGGCGCATCGCCGCGAGATGCGCCGATCGACGGCCGGCGCGACCAGCATCGAAACTTCGAATGATATCTTCAACGAGGTGCTGTGCCGGTCGATGGCCGACCTCAACATGCTGATGACCGATACGCCGCAGGGACGATACCCCTATGCGGGGATTCCCTGGTACTCGACGACATTCGGACGCGACGGAATTATTACCGCGCTGCAAATGTTGTGGATCGACCCGCGGGTCGCGCGCGGTGTGCTGAAGCGGCTCGCATTCTATCAGGCCAGGACGGTCGATCCGCTCGCCGACGCCGAACCAGGAAAGATCCTGCACGAAATGCGCGGCGGCGAGATGGCGGCGCTGCGCGAGGTGCCGTTTGCGCAATATTACGGCAGCGTCGATGCGACGCCGTTGTTCGTGCTGCTGGCCGGTCTTTATGTCGAACGCACCGGCGATGAGGAGACCCTTGCCGAGCTATGGCCTTCGATCGAGGCAGCCTTGACCTGGATTGACGGCGCCGGCGATCCCGACCGCGACGGATTTGTCGAATATCAGCGCGCCTCGGAACAGGGCCTCGCCAATCAAGGCTGGAAGGATTCCTACGACGCCATCTTTCACTCCGACGGCCGGCTTGCCGAAGGTTACATCGCGCTCGCAGAAGTTCAGGGCTATGTATTTGCCGGCAAGCAACTGGCGGCGCGTTGCGCCTTGCGTATGGGCCTTGCGGGAAAAGCCGGGCGACTGGCGACCGAGGCGCAAGCTCTTGCCGAACGATTCGAACAGGCGTTCTGGTGCGAGGAACTCGGCACCTATGCGCTGGCGCTCGACGGCGACAAGCGGCCGTGCAAGGTGCGGACCTCAAACGCCGGACAGCTGTTGTTCAGCGGCATCGTGCGCAAGGACCGTGCCCGTCTGGTCGCCGCGGACCTGATGCGTCCGCATTTTTTTACCGGCTGGGGCATCCGAACCGTCGCGCAGGGCGAAGCGCGCTACAATCCGATGTCCTATCATGACGGTTCGATCTGGCCGCACGACAACGCGCTGATCGCGCTCGGCTTCGCGCGCTACGGGCTGAAGCATGCGGTCGAGAATGTGTTCAAGGGTCTTTTCGACGCCGCCACCTACATGGATTTGCGGCGGCTTCCTGAGCTGTTCTGTGGCTTTCGCCGTGAAAAGGAGCGCGGACCGACGCTGTATCCGGTCGCCTGCGCGCCGCAGGCCTGGGCGAGTGCGACACCGTTCACGCTGCTGGAAGCAGCGCTCGGTCTCGAATTCGATGTTCAGCGCGGCGAAATTCGCCTGCGCAACCCGCGCCTGCCGGCGTTCCTTAACGAGGTGATCCTGCGCGAATTGCAACTGGGTCCTTCAAGCGTCGATCTTCGGGTTCGCCGCCACGGCGATGACGTGTCGCTGGAAGTTTTGCGCACGCGCGGCCAGATCCAGGTCTCCATCGTTCTGGCGCGTTGAACGCGGGGCGTTTTTATCGGAGTCCGTGCGACGCTGACGCGTACAAAATTCGAACTTTGAGCGCCGATCCCGGTTGGTAATGGGAGCGGTCAGGTTCCGTGAAAACCGACTGGTTCCGGTCCGGCCGTCGGGTATCCGCAGCCTATACCCCTTCGATCAGTATTTCGGGAGGCCCTATGCGCGCAAAACCTCTGTTTGCGTCCGTTGCAATCGCTTTTGCGGCATTAGCGGCTGCCACGTCCTGGGCAGCCGACGATACGCCGTTACCGGGTGGCAGCGCGGCCCAGCCAAATGCCGCTCACTCGACCGGGCCGAAAGAACCGGTGCCGCCTCCCTCGGTCACCATCATCGGCGCGAGGGAAGCTCACGGCGTGCTCGGTCGCGAAGTCCGCAGTGCGGCGGATGAGGATATGGGGCGGATCGTCGATGTGATCGTCGATCGCGCCGGCATGGTGCGCGCGGCGGTGATCGATTTCGGCGGCTTTCTCGGCGTCGGCAGCCGGAAGATTGTTGTCGACTGGAACGCGCTGCATTTCGGGCGCGTCGCCAACAAGAGCGACAGCATCACGCTCGAATTGACGAAGGATCAGGTGACCGCCGCGCCTGAATACAAGGAAGATATGCCGATCGTGGTGCTTGGCGCCTCCGGCAGCCTAATGCCGTTGAAATTCACCCCCTAACGATTTTGGAGAAGCAAGCTGTTCGCGCGCTCGCCGAGACAGTCGATCGACCCGATCGATGACCACCGCAGCCGGGCGACCGGCGGCGGCGGTCCGGTGCTGTCCTCAGAACCAGAGACGCGCACGTCGCCAACGCCTTCGCGCCAGAGCTTGCGCGGTCTCGATTGGTTCATCTTTTTTCTGGCTGACGTGCAGACCGGATTCGGCCCGTTCGTCGCGGTTTATCTGACGACGCAGAAATGGACCCAGGTCGAGATCGGCCTGGTGCTGTCGATCGGCGGCGTGGTCGCGCTGATCGGGCAGATGCCTGGCGGAGCCATCGTCGATGCCGCCCGCTCCGAGCGGCTCGTGGCCGGTCTTGCGGTGGCGACGATTGGCCTCAGTGCGCTGGGATATGCGGCGTGGCCGATCTTTCCGGTGGTGGTGGCTGCAGCGACGCTGCACGCGGCGGCGAGTTGCGTGCTCGGGCCCGCGATTGCCGCGATCAGCCTCGGTCTGGTCGGACGGCTTGCGATCGGGGAGCGGTTCGGGCGCAATGCCCGCTACGCGTCGCTTGGCAACGGCGTTGCCGCGGCCGTCATGGGTACCTGTGGCTATCTGCTATCGAGCCGTTCGGTATTCCTCGTGACTTTCATCCTGGCAATTCCGACCTTGCTTGCGCTTGGGCGCATACGCGACCGTGAAGTTGATCCTCAGCGAGCCCACGGCGCGGTGGCACGCAAGGAACCCGACGCCAACGCAACCAGCGTCCTCCGTCTAATCCGCCAGCGTCCTTTACTGATCTTCGCCTGCAGCGTGCTGCTGCTGCAACTCGCCAATGCGGCGATGCTTCCGCTGATGGCGGGCGTGGTAACGACCCGTTCGAGCCAGTGGGCGCCGGTGCTGATTGCCGCGTGCATCATCGTTCCGCAAGCCATTGTCGCGCTGACCTCTCCCTGGGTCGGACGCCAGTCGCAGCAGTGGGGACGCCGGCCGCTATTGCTTCTCGGATTCGCCGCTTTGGCGATCCGCGGATTACTGTTCGCAACCGTCAGCGATCCATATCTGCTGGTTGCGGCGCAGGTGTTCGATGGCATCACCGCGGCCGTCTTCAGCGTGATGATCCCGCTGATTGTCGCCGACGTCGCGTTCGGAAGCGGTCACTTCAATCTTGCGCAGGGTATTGTCGGCACCGCGACCGGCATCGGCGCATCGCTGAGCACGGTGCTGGCAGGCTATGTCAGCGACAAGTTCGGTAGCAGCGTTGCTTTCACCGGGCTCGCGGGTGTTGCGGCGACGGGCCTTGTCCTGATCTGGCTTGTAATGCCGGAAACGCGGCGGAACGCACGCTAGGCAGGCCTGAAACTGAAACCGGACCGATTGGCAGCTGCCAGGCGGTCCGGTTCTGAAGAGAAATTTTGCCGCGACCCTGCGAGCAATCGGTCACGCGTCCATGTTGCGCAGGCGCGCGCGGTTGCGCAGCACGATCTGCCGCGCGCCGGAAAATCCGAGGACGCCTTGCGCGTGGAGCTGGGAAAGCGCCCTGGAGACGGTTTCCAGCGTAAGGCCGAGATAGTCACCGATATCCCGGCGGCACATCGGCAAGGCCATCATGCCTGCGACGGCAAGCCGGCGGTCCATTTCCAGCAGGAAGGTAGCCACGCGCTCCATCGCGGTCTTGCGTCCGAGCAGCAGCATGTGATCTTCGGCATGCCGGAGGTCGCCGGCCGTCATCGTCCAAAGGTTGCGCGCGACCTGTACATCGATGCCTGCGGCCTGCTCAAGGCTGCGGCGCTTCACCAGGCGCACGGTCGTATCGATAATGGCTTCCGCGGCGAGCCGATGGACTGTTCCGGATTCGAGTCCGAAAACGTCGCCGGGCAGGTGGAATGCGCCAATTTGGCGCCGTCCGTCGGAAAGCAGCTTGTAGCTGCGAACCGCGCCTGTAATCACCTGGTAGACATATTCCGAAGGCTCATCTTCCCCGTAGATTTCCTCATCCTTCTTGTAGGCAAATTCGGTGGCGATGAGGCCAGCGTGCCCGGTGACGGTGCCAAACTGGTCCAGAGCGGGGAAGGGAACCGGGACCTTGTTGCCAATGACCGAGGTGCTGAGCGATTGGGTGAGCATGTGCCATCTCCTGTGCAGCGGATGGCCAATTGCTACGCGGGATGATCGGGTTTGAAAATTTCGCGCGATATCTTAAGGAGGTTTACCTACGTATAATACCGGAGGTCACGGCTCCGTCCGGCCGCCGGCGGCAGACCGGCCCTCCTGAATTGCCCCTCTAATGCGCTTGACCAGGCTTTCTTCGAGCAGGGGCTTCAGCAGAACATGCTGTACGCCTGCAGCCGCGGCCTTTGCCGAGATATTCTCGTCGGGGTAACCGGTGATCAGGATGACCGGCGCGGCTATGTCGCGGTTGCGTAAGCAGCTGGCCAGGTCGATGCCGTTCATATTCGGCATCTTGTAGTCGATGACGAAGCAGTCGACGCCGGTCGAATGGACAGCGTTCAGCAGCGCCGCGCCATTCCTGAACGTCCGAACGTCGAAACCGTCCGTTTCAAGAAGAAATCGCAGCGAACCGAGAACGTCGGCGTCGTCGTCGACCACGTAGACGGTAGCCTTTGCGGACGGGGACAGCGACATCACGAAAACCCGCATAAACTAGGTTGATCTGATCCATGCATCGATCCAGATTACACGCATCGTGATCGCCGCGGCTTGATTTAGCTCAATCGTTGAGCAGGCCGGCGCGCATCGCAAGCCGGACCAATTCCGAGAGGCTGTTGGCCTGCATTTTCGTCATCACGTTGGCCCTGTACACCTCGATGGTGCGGGGGCTGATGTCGTAATCCCGGGCAATCAGTTTGTTGGAAAGCCCCGCGATCAAGCCGTCCATGACCTGACGCTCGCGAGGGCTGAGAGTTGCTATCCGCGCTGCGATGTCGTGGCTGATCGCCTCGCTCCTGGCGGCGGGCACCGCCTGCCGAATGGCCGCCTCGATCATGCCGATCAGGCGGTCGTCCTCGAAGGGCTTCTCGAGAAAATCGACCGCCCCCAGTTTCATCGCCTCGACAGCAAGCGGTACGTCGCCGTGCCCGGTCATGATCACGATCGGAAACGTGCTATGGCCTGCCTTCATGCGTTTCAGAAGCTCGATTCCGTCAAGGCCGGGCATGCGCACGTCTGAAACGACGCAGCCAAATTCCAGTTTCGGGAGGACATCGAGAAAATTCAGGGCTGATTCGAACAATGTGACGTTGAAGTCGGCAGAATCCAGCAGGAAGTTGAGCGAATCCCGCATCGCCTCGTCGTCGTCGATGACGTAAACCCTTCCCTTATCCGGCATCTGTCAACTCTCGTTTGCTGCTGCGGGCAACGTGAAGCGAAACGTCGCCCCGCCCGACGAATTGTTCTCGGCCCACATCCGGCCGCCATGGGCTTCGATGATCGCGCGGCTTATGGAAAGTCCTACCCCCATGCCGGTTTCCTTGGTCGTAAAGAACGTCTGAAACAGGTTGGGCTTGACGTCATCGTGGAATCCGGTCCCGGTATCGGACACCGCTATTTCAATCATGTCGTCCGCGACCTTTGCGTTCGATGCAATGAGCTCGCGTTTCTGCGATTGCGCCATCGCCTCAAGGGCATTCCGGAAAAGATTGACCAGAACCTGCTGAATCTGCACCCGATCCACCAAAACCAGATCGAACTCCGGGTTCAGACTGAAGCGAAGCTGGATGTTCTGCTCACGGGCACCCGCCAGGCCGAGCGCGCCGGCCTCTTCGATCAGCTTTGCAAGGCTCTCGACGCGCTTCTCGGACTCGCCCCGGGAAACGAAGTCGCGAAGCCGCCGAATGATCTGGCCGGCGCGAATCGCCTGCTCGGCGGCGCGATCCATGGCATTTTCGATTTTCGGCGTATTGGGATCCGAGCTGCCGGCCAGCAGCCGGCGCGAGCCCTTCATGTAGTTGCTGATGGCGGCGAGCGGCTGATTGAGTTCGTGCGCCAGCGCGGACGCCATTTCTCCCATCGCGGTCAGGCGGGAAATGTGGACGAGTTCGGATTGCAGTTCCTGGAGCCGGGCCTGGGTTTGCTGGTGCTCGGTCAGGTCGCGCACGAACCCGGTGAAGTAGGGCTCTCCGCCGGATTGCATTTCACCGATCGAGAGGTGCATCGGAAAGGTCGTTCCATCCCTGCGTTTGCCGGTCACGATCCGTCCAATGCCGATGATGTGCCGTTCGCCCGAAGATCGATAGCGCGCAAGATAGCCGTCGTGGCGCGACTGATCCGGCTGGGGCATCAGCTCACTGACGTTTCGGCCGATGGCCTCCTGCTCGGTATAGCCAAAAAGTCTTTCGGCCGCGGTGCTGAAAAACTGCACGATGCCATATCCGTTAATGACGATCATCGCATCCGGGACGGTGTCGAGGATCGAGCGGAGGTGGCTTTCCCGCGTTCGCAACGCCTCTTCGAGCTGCTTCTCTTCGTCGATATCGAGAACAATCCCGCTGATATGGCGCGCTACTCCGGCGTCATCCCTGATCAGACCGCCGCGGGCGCGAATCCACTGGCCGGATCCCGACGTCCTGCCGACCTTGAAGGACACGTCGAAATTGCCGCCGAACTCGGTAACCCGCTTGATCGCCTGCTCGGTGCGTTCACGGTCCTTCGGTTCAAGGAGGGAGAGAAACAGCTTGTAGGTGACCGGCTTGTCGCGGGCGACGCCGAACAGGCTTCTCGCGGTGTCGGACCACTTCAATTTTTGCGTGGAAAGATCCAGATCCCAGGTTCCGACGCCGAATCCCTCGATTCGGAGCCTGAGATGCTCATTGCGGACCGGGTCGTCTGGCGATGATCGAATGATGCCGGGCACGCTCAAGCCTTCACTTCCGCCTAATCCAGGCTCACGCCGCCAGCCTCAACCGGCGTGCTCCGGTCCCGATATCCTACACTAGATTGGCGTCCGGAAGGGGCCATGACCTCATACTAAGGTAACAGACCCACAATTTGGTCGAATGACGATGCGGATGCAAGTTCCGGCGGGTCGAATCTTCCCCGGAATATTTTCCTTGGATCGGCGTCCAGGGCCGCGAACCGGTGGATTCCACGGCCTTTGAGGCCACTTTGATCTATCTCATCCTGCCGTTCGATTTCAGGTCTAGAAATGCTATCCAGTGGCAACGGAGAGATTGGATGACATACGCGACGGTCATGGTCAGCTTGGCGCTGGATCAGTCGAACGAGGCGCGTCTCGAAGCCGCCGGCCAGATCGCAGAACGATTCGACGCGGCCATTGTCGGGATCGCAGCCGCGCAATTCAGTCCGCCGCTCTATTACACCACCGGGGAGCAGGCCCAAAACCTGATCGATCAGGGACGGGCGTCGGTTGAGAAGCGTATCGCCGAACTTGAAGTGCAATTTCGCGAGGCGACAAAAAATCGGGCCAAGCACGTCGAATGGCGCAGCGCCGTCGACTTCCCGGCACGGTATATTTTGCAGGAAGCCCGTTGCGCCGACATTGTCATCAGCGGCGGACAAAATGCCGCGTTTTTGGACCCGTTCGCGCTGGCCAGCCCGAAGGATCTCGTGATGCAGGCGGGCCGGCCACTGCTTATTGTTCCCGAGACCGTCAAAGGGCTCGATTTGCGCAGCATCCTGGTGGCCTGGAAGGACACAGCCGAGGCGAGGCGGGCGATCGCTGATTCCCTGCCCGTGCTGCGCAAGGCCAAGAACGTCTCCGTCGTGGAGATCATGGAAGGAGGCGGCAGCCGGTCAGCTGCCTTGTCGCGGGTCCGGGATGTCGTCGCGTGGCTGTCGCGTCACGGGGTGTCCGCCGCCGAACTCGTGCCGGAGCAGAACGACGGTCGCGGTGCGACGGTCCAGATCGACCGGATTGCCGCCGACCTCGCAGCCGGCCTCGTTGTCGCCGGCGCCTATGGTCACTCGCGATTCCGCGAATTAATTCTGGGCGGCATGACCCAGCATCTTATTTCGCAACCCGACCGCTGCGTGTTGCTGTCGCACTAGCCGTCAACGATGTAACCAACCAAGATCGATTGGATCGCGCCTTGTACAAATTTCTCGAGGAAACCGTTGCGGGCTTCATGACGCGCAATGTCAGGACGGTGACGCGCGAACTCACGGTGCGCGAACTGGGCAACATGTTCGAGCGGGACGATTTCAACACTTATCCGGTCGAAGAGGACGGGCAGGCCGTCGGCATCGTAACCAAGTTCGATTTGCTGAAGTGCTTTGCCTTTACGCCGAGCCAGATGGTTCCGCGGTATGGTGAACTGATGAACCGAACCGTCGGCGATGTCATGATTTCCGAGTTCATTTACGTTCGTCCCGACACGAAGCTGACGCGGGTACTGCAACTCATGGTCGAACATCGCATCAGGAGCATTCCTGTGCTCGACAGCGATCATCGATTGGCCGGCATTATCGCCCGCGAGGACGTTGCCAGAGCGCTGGCGTCGTGCGCCCGCGACGAAGGCTGAATCCACCCGCAATCCGAACGCGCGATGCCTGAAGCCACGGCACTGTAACGGGCGGGCCGGAGGCGTCGGCATTCATCAAGCCGTTGATATTTGGCTTGAAAATGCGATCGGCGGATTTGCCGATCTTGCGCTCGATCCCCACCGTCGAGCGAGCTTGATCTCGATCAAACAAAGTCCGGCGCGGCTGTGGTTGTTTTGGATTGGTGTCCCCCAGAGAGAATGCGCATGAGCCAGGCCTCTAGTTCCAAATCCATGACCATCGGCGAAAGCGGCTTGGCGGTAATTCTTACGGTGACCGCCTTTCTCTGCATGATCGGCGCCGCGAAAGCCATCGACTCCGCATTCGCATTTCATGCTTCTCTGAGCGCGGCCGCCAGCCTTGCGGCGGTATTCGCGATCCTCAACCGCTATTTCGACCGTTCGTCGTCGCTGCCGGCCCAGGAGATCAACGGCAGGCCGAATTACAGTTACGGCCCGATCAAGTTCGCGGCGGGCATTTCGGTATTCTGGGGAATCGCCGGGTTCACCGTCGGACTGTTGATCGCTTCCCAACTGGCGTGGCCGGTGCTCAATTTCGATCTGCCGTGGACGAGTTTTGGCCGGCTGCGGCCGCTGCATACTTCGGCGGTGATCTTTGCGTTCGGCGGCAATGTGCTGATCGCGACCTCGTTCTACGTCGTTCAAAAGACCTGCCGGGTTCGTCTCGCCGGCGATCTTGCGCCTTGGTTCGTCGTGCTGGGCTATAATTTCTTTATTCTCATCGCGGGCACCGGCTACCTGCTCGGGGTCACGCAATCGAAGGAATATGCCGAGCCCGAATGGTATGCCGATTTATGGCTGACGATCGTCTGGGTGACCTATTTGCTGGTGTTCCTGATGACGCTTGTGAAGCGCAAGGAACCGCACATCTTCGTCGCCAATTGGTTCTATCTCGCCTTCATCATCACGATCGCGGTCCTGCATCTCGGAAACAATCCCGCGTTGCCGGTGTCGGTGTTCGGCTCGAAGTCTTACATCGCCTGGGCCGGCGTTCAGGACGCGATGTTCCAGTGGTGGTACGGACACAATGCCGTCGGGTTTTTCCTGACCGCGGGCTTCCTCGCCATCATGTACTATTTCATTCCAAAACGCGCGGAGCGGCCGGTCTATTCGTACCGCCTCTCGATCATTCACTTCTGGGCCCTGATCTTTCTCTACATCTGGGCGGGCCCGCATCACCTGCATTACACGGCGTTGCCGGATTGGGCGCAGACCCTCGGCATGACCTTTTCCATCATGCTCTGGATGCCGTCCTGGGGCGGCATGATCAACGGCCTGATGACGCTGTCGGGCGCTTGGGACAAGCTTCGCACCGACCCCGTGCTGCGCATGCTCGTGGTGTCCGTCGCCTTCTACGGAATGTCGACCTTCGAAGGCCCGATGATGTCGATCAAGGTGGTGAATTCGCTCAGCCACTACACCGACTGGACCATCGGTCACGTTCATTCAGGCGCGTTGGGCTGGGTCGGATTTGTCTCCTTTGGCGCGCTTTATTGCATGGTGCCCTGGCTGTGGAATCGCAAGGGACTCTACAGTCTCAAGCTTGTTAACTGGCATTTCTGGACCGCGACGCTTGGAATCGTCCTCTACATCTCCGCGATGTGGGTGTCCGGAATTCTGCAGGGCCTGATGTGGCGTGCCTACACGTCGCTCGGTTTCCTCGAATATTCATTCATCGAAACCGTTGAAGCGATGCATCCGTTCTACATCATCCGCGCCGCGGGAGGAGCGCTGTTCCTGATCGGCTCGCTGATCATGGCGTACAATCTGTGGATGACGGTGCGCGTCGGTGAGGCGGAAGTGCAGTCGCCCGTCGCTCTTCAGCCGGCGGAATGAGGAGCGGTTGAATGTCATTCTGGACACGGCATCAAGTTTTCGAAAAGAACTCGATCGTCCTGATCGTGGGAATTCTCGTGGTGATCGCGATCGGCGGGCTGGTCGAGATCACCCCGCTGTTCTACCTGAAGAGCACGATCGAGGTCGTCGATGGCGTCAGGCCATACACGCCGCTGGAGCTGACCGGCCGCAATATCTATGTGCGGGAAGGATGCTATCTGTGCCACTCGCAGATGATCCGGCCGCTGCGCGATGAGGTCGAGCGTTACGGCCACTTCTCGCTCGCCGCCGAAAGCATGTACGACCACCCGTTCCAGTGGGGTTCGAAGCGAACCGGGCCTGATCTTGCGCGTGTCGGCGCCAAATATTCCGACGATTGGCATGTCACGCATCTGACCAACCCGCGCGCGATCGTTCCACAGTCGGTGATGCCCCCTTATTCGTTCCTGGCCGAGACCGAGGTCGATGTCGACACGATCGCGGACCATCTGCGGACCAACCGCGCTGTCGGCGTGCCCTATACGGACGATCAGATCGCCAACGCCGCCGCCGACCTGAAGGCGCAGGCCGATCCGGACAATCCCGGGGTGGATGCGTTTGCAAAGCGCTATCCGAAGGCGGTCGCGCGCAATTTCGACGGCAAGCCGGGCATTCCTACCGAAATGGACGCGCTGATCTCGTACCTGCAGATGCTCGGCACGCTGGTCGATTTCAAGCTTTACAACGAAAAAGCAAATCTTCGCTGAGAAGGCAGAACGATGAAAGCAATCCTGACGGTCCAGAATATTACATCGGATTTCGTTGCGACCTTCTGGACGCCGATCTTCGTCGTAATTTTTCTCGCAATCGTGGCTTATGCGCTTTGGCCTCGCAACCAAAAAGCTTTCGACGAGGCGTCGAGAATGCCGTTGCGGGAGGAATGAAGAATCATGACTGAGCACAGCGATCTCGACCAGGTCACCGGCAAGACCACCACCGGCCACGAGTGGGACGGCATCAAGGAATTGAACACGCCGCTGCCGCGCTGGTGGGTGATAACGTTCTATCTATGCATCGTCTGGGCGATCGGGTACTGGTTCGTGTATCCGGCGTGGCCGCTGCTGTGGAGCAATACTACCGGCTTCCTGCACTACTCGTCCCGCGCCGACGTCGCCGTGGAACTCGCCAATCTGGAAAAGATCCGCGGCGACAAGATGGTGGCGCTTGGCGCGGCCTCGCTTGCCGATATCGAAAAGGACCCGGCATTGCTCGCGCTCGCGCGCGCCCGCGGCAAGACGGTGTTTGGCGACAATTGCGCGCCATGCCACGGCAGCGGCGCCGCCGGCGCCAAGGGCTATCCCAACCTGAACGATGACGACTGGCTCTGGGGCGGCACGCTGGACCAGATCATGCAGACGATCCAGTTCGGTGCGCGCTCGGGGCATGCGCAGGCCCACGAAGGTCAAATGCTCGCCTTCGGCAAGGATGGAACCCTGAAAAAGGACCAGATTGTCACGGTCGCCAATTACGTTCGATCGTTGTCGGGGTTGTCGACCCGCCAGGGCTACGATGCGAGCGAGGGGGCCAAGATCTTCGCGGAGAACTGCGTGCTGTGTCACGGCGACACGGCCAAGGGAAACCAGGAACTCGGGGCGCCGAATCTGACGGACAAGATCTGGCTTTATGGTTCCGACGAGGCCACCATCATCGAGACGGTTACCAACGGCCGTTCCGGCGTCATGCCGGCCTGGGCGGGCCGTCTCGATCCCGCCACGATCAAGGCAATGGCGGTATATGTCCACTCACTCGGCGGGGGGAAATGAGCGCGGCGGGCAGGGGAACCTGAAAATCGTTTGAGCTGGATCAACCGGGCGTCTGGAGTTGGGTCTACGCTCAACCGCAAACGCGAGATCGATCCCGCCGATGAATATGCCTGTAGCGCCGACCGACCTGCAACTGGATGACGACGGGCCGCTTTATGCGGCCCGCAAGAAGGTCTATCCGCAAAGCGTCTCGGGCACCTTCCGCCGCATCAAATGGGGCCTGATGGCGTTCTGCCTCGGCGTCTATTACCTGCTGCCGTTCGTGCGGTGGAATCGCGGCCTCGGCGCGCCCGATCAGGCGGTGCTGATCGATCTGCCCAATAGCCGCTTCTATTTCTTCTTCATCGAGCTGTGGCCGCAGGAGGTTTACTACTTTACCGGGTTGCTGATCGTCGCCGCCATCACCCTGTTCCTGATGAATTCACTGGGCGGACGGATCTGGTGCGGCTATCTCTGCCCGCAAACCGTCTGGACCGATCTGTTCTACGCCGTGGAGCGCCTGATCGAGGGCGACCGCCGCGAGCGCATGCGAAAGGACGCCGCGCGCGGCACCATGAAGCTGCAGCGTTTCGCGGAGATCACGCTGAAGCATTCGATCTGGCTGATGATCGCGTGGTGGACCGGCGGCGCCTGGGTGCTCTATTTCAACGATGCGCCGACGCTGGTGATGCAGCTCGTGACGTTCCAGGCGCCGATGCTGGCCTACATCTGGATCGCGATCTTGACGGCCACGACCTACGTGCTCGCCGGCTTCATGCGCGAGCAGGTCTGCGTCTATATGTGCCCGTGGCCGCGCATCCAGGCGGCACTTACCGACGAATGGGCGCTCAACGTCACTTACAAGTACGACCGCGGGGAAAAGCGCACCTCGCTGAAGAAGGCGGCCGAACTGCGGGCGCATGGCGAAACCGCCGGCGACTGCGTCGACTGCTATCAATGCGTCGCGGTCTGCCCGACCGGCATCGATATCCGCGACGGCTCGCAGCTCGATTGCATCCAGTGCGGCCTGTGCATCGACGCCTGCGACACGGTGATGAAGAAGGTCGGCAGGGAAACCCGCCTGATCGGCTACGACAACGACATCAACATTCACCGCCGTCTGGCCGGCAAGCCGCCGGTCTATCGCCTCGTCAGGCCGCGCACGATCGTCTATAGCCTCATGATCGCGTCCGTCGGGGCGCTCATGCTGTACGCGATGCTGACGCGCTCGCTGCTCGACGTCAACGTGCTGCATGACCGCAATCCGGTCGCGGTGAGACTGAGCGACGGCTCGATCCGCAACGCCTATACCGTGCGGCTCCTGAACAAGCGCGGCTTCGACCGTGTCATCGCCATCGATGTCGACGGCCCGGCCAACGTCACCGTCCATGTCGTCGGCGCCGATTCCGTGACGCCGGACAGGCCGATGATCATCCTGGCGCGTGATACCACCACCGAGTTGAGGGTTCTCGTCACCGCGCCGTCCGAGGACAATCCCGAGAAATCGATCCCGGTGAAATTCCGCGTCACCGACATCGGGCTCGGCGAGGTCGCCTCCGCTACCGATCATTTCGTGAGTCCCTGAAGAATTCCAAGAAGGAGCCTGGCATGAGCAGATCGCCCGTTTCGCCGAAGCCTTTGACCGGACGCATGGTGCTGTTCATGCTGGTGGTGTTTTTCGGCGTCGTGTTCGGGGTCAACGGCCTCCTGATGAGGCTCGCGATCCAGACGCTGCCCGGCACCGAGGTCGACAGCGCCTATAGCGCGAGCCTCGCCTACGAGAAGGAGATAGCTGCCGCCCGCG
>Ga0207932_1000211_pt1 | contig 19648 bp, 19 predicted proteins | sample NGESurdeep092012_FD_184480 | JGI IMG/M metagenome (GOLD analysis project Ga0207932, IMG submission 184480) | Arctic peat soil microbial communities from Barrow, Alaska - NGEE Surface sample 415-2 deep-092012 (SPAdes) | ecosystem: Environmental > Terrestrial > Soil > Wetlands > Peat ...
CGGCTTTGCCCGCCATTCCGAGCAACAGCGCGAGGCCGACGAAGGGGAAGAAGACGACGAAAGCCAATCCGACGAACGGGGCGGCAACCGCCATTGCAACCGCCTTCAGGGCCCGGGCCACCGCCCTGACGACGGCGAACTTGGCGGCAACGCGCACCGCCAGCACGGCCAGAAGGCCAATGCCGACCAACGGCAGCGCAACGATGTAGGCCAGGCCGATGAACGGCGCGGCAAGGAACAGGGCGATGTTCTTGATTTTGCCGCCAGCAGCCTCCTGGACCGCTGCGGCGGCTTCCGCCGGCGCCTTGGCGGCTACGACATACAGCTTGACGGCAGGCGCCCGGGTGACCGCGATGGCGACCAGAGGCTCTTCCTCGATGAGGATTTTGCGTAATGCGGTCATGGCTCACTCCTGTTTTTTCGGCCCTCTGTGAGGCCTCTTGTTTGGATCTTTTGCTCATCTCCTGTATGGCAAGGGCCGTGCCAGGCGCCGGTTATGGCTAAATACGGTATTTATTTCAAAGGCTTAGGCCGCGATAGCAATGCCGATGACGACGCGGCGGAACGATTAAAGTATAATTATTATATACATAGCGACCGGTGACACATACGAATATTCAATAAAGCCAATGGGTTAGTTGATTTTTCCGGCGCATGTTTTAGCTATACAGGCGGCGCTCGCACGAGAAAATTCCATTGGCGCCAGCGCCAAACAAAAAAAGCCGGGGGCAGTCCCCCGGCTTTAGCCTTCGCCCTGCTTCGGACGAAGGCCAGTTGGCCATGCGCACTCAATCTTTGACAGACGCCACCGCGGCCTTGCCCGCCATCCACAGCAACAGCGCCAGCCCGATGAACGGGAAGAGCAGGATGTAGACCAGGCCGAAAACCGGCGCCGCCAGCAGCATCGCGACATGCTTGAGAGTGACGGCGAAGGCTTTGAATCTTCCGTTCTTGGCTGCGGCGTTCCAGCCGAAATAGGCCAGAGCGCCGATACCGACGATCGGCAAAGCGACGATATAGGCCAAGCCAATGAACGGCGCGGCAAAGAACAAAGCGATGTTCTTCAGCACGCTTCCGATGCCGGCCGATTCTGCCGCGGGGGCTTGCCCGGCGACCGGCAATACCACCACATTATCCGGAAGCGCGGGCGCCGCCATTGTATCGCGGGCGCTGTCTTCGATCATCGCGGGCGACAGCGGTTTATGGAGGAAGCTGGAGACGCCGGCGGCCTTGGCGCGGGCTTCGGCGGCGTCGTCGCCGTAGCCGGTGATGATCACTACCGGGGTCCACGGCCGTTGCACCCTGACCTTTTCGGCCACCTCGAGCCCGCTCATGCCGGGCATGCGGATATCGGTGTAAACGACGTCGTATTTGCCCTCGTTCAGCTTGCGCAACGCGTCCTCGCCGTTTTCGGCGGTGATGACGGCGTAGCCTTGGCTCGAGAGAACCCGGTCGAAGCTCTTGCGGACCACCGGATCGTCGTCGACGACGAGTACTTTGCGTGTTGCGGTCATGGCTTTCTCCTTTTCGAGGACTTTTAAGGTTTGTGTTTGCTGTTTGATAAGTCTGTCGTTGTTTCTCAGGCTTGGCAGGCACCGCCGGCAGTTTCGGGCACACGGTGCAGCGCCCATTGTTTGCGCGTGATGGCGCCGTCGGTGACATTGATCACGTCTTGCGGGCCCACCGGTTTGGCGACGTAGTCGTAAGCCCCCAGCCGTACGGCTTCCTTGGCGTTGTCCACGGTCGGATAGCCGGTGATGATCACCACCTCGCTCTCGGGCCATTTCTGTTTGATGGTGCGCAGCACTGACAGGCCGTCCTGGCCGGGCATCCGCATATCGAGCAGCACGACGTCGAAGGGCTTATGTTCCATCGTCTGCAGCGCTTCTTCGCCATCGCTGGCGGACTCGATATTGTTGGAAATGCTCTCCAGCGACCGCAGGTAGCTCTGGCGTACCGTTTCGTCGTCATCGACGATGAGAATTCTGTTCTTATTGCTCATCTTCGCCACCTTGCTTGCAGTCATTGAACTTTCCGACTGGTTCGTGTGCTCTATTGAGCAAGCACCGTGCCACGGCGTGGCCCGCCGCAATTTTCTCCATCATTCCAATTGCTTGAGCGACGGGGTGAGAGGGATTGCCGATGCCGGCGCTGCGCCGAAGTACATTTTTCCCATGCATAGGCCGCGACGACGTGAAGAAAAGATTTGTATTTTCAATTGGATGCGCTGCGCCAGCGATGCATAATTTTTTCATCGTGACGTTTGTGTTCGCGACCGGCGTCACGATTTCAAAAACTTCCGCTCGCACCATGCTGGTTTGCATGGCTTGCATGAGTGCTGTGGATACGAGCTGCTGCACAGCGTCGCATGCAGCGCGTCATCGCTTCGCGCCACCATTTCGGTCTGTTACGGTCCGCGCCGATCCAGGGGATCATCTGAGGAATGCCGGACGAATCGGCGCAATAATCAGGAGATCGATAATGCGAAATGTAATGACGATGAGTGCAGTATTGGCCGCGGCCGTTGCGATGATGATGTTGGCCTCGGGGCAGACGATGGCGACCCCGGCAATCGCGCAGAAGACCGGCGAGGCCTGCGCAAAATGCCATACGGCGCCGCCGGCGCTCAATGACTACGGCAAAAAATATAAAAAATAGAGCGCCCCGCGAATATCGTTCCGCGGATGACCGGATCGCCAGTCAGTTTGGTTTCATCAATCGATTTGCGATCCGGCATATCCGGATGCTTTGCCGCATCCGATCAACAGAGTGCCGGCATGTTGTCGGTTGATATAGATCAATACGCTTGGTCATTTCGGTGATCTGTTGACTAACGCTATCGATCCAACAGCCGCTGCGTGACATTAAACGGCACTCAACAATTAAACGCTGCTATTCAGGTTACCCGCATGCACACAGAAGAGACGATGAAAGCGGAGAAGATACGCCGCAAGCCATTCATCACGGTGCTCGGGAATTGTCAGGACTGCGGACAGCCGGTCATTGCTGGACAGGAATTCCTTCGCACGGATAGCGGCATTCAGCACGCCCTTTGCTTCTATGAGCCCGCCTACGCCAAGCGTATGCGTGAGCCGAAGCCGGGGCAGTAAAGCCGACAAAATTGTCGCGGCCACCCGGACGCAAACGCCGGGCCTACTTATTTTTGTTTCCGCAGCAACCTCGATTGATGCGTTTGCGCGCTAGGGCGCGTCCCGATTCGATTGAATTGGTAACGCGCTCTAGATTCTTATTTGATCGCATTTTCTACAGCGAACCGGTTCCCACTTCGCCGGAAAATGCTCTATCGCATCGGCTTGCGCGAGATGTGATAGGACATCACGCCGGTCAGGAAATTGCGATTTTCGATGTCGGAGAAGCCGACACCTTTGAGCAGCGCCGACAGCTCGCGCGGCTTGTAGAAGTGATGGATCGCACTGGCGAAATAGCCGACGCATTTCATGCTTTCGGGCGAACTGCCGAACAGCTTGGCCGTGAACCAGACCGAGAAGCGCAGATACCACAAATACGGGATTTCGACGATGCGCGAGGACGGGCGCAGCATGTCGTTGTGGCAGAAGATGCCGCCCGGCTTCAGTACCCGGTGGATTTCCTTGAAAGTCTTGATGATCTCGAGATGGCGCGAGGCGAATTGCAGCGTCACGGCATCGAACGAATTGTCTGCGAACGGCAGCACATGGGCATCGCAAACTTGTGCGTTGATGGTCAGATTGCGCTCGCGGGCCCGCCGTTGACCTTCCGCGGTCATGTGCTCGCTGCCGTCTACGGTGTGGATATCAAGCGTGGGATCGAGCGCCAGAAGCCGCAGCGGAACGTCATGCGTACCGGAACAGACGTCGAGAACCTTCGATCCGGGCGGCAGATTTGCGTGGATGGCTTTGGCGAAGGTGTTGCTCCAAACTGAACAAGTGCCGAGCGAGGCGACCGCATTGCCCTGGTCATAATAGGTCGGGACATCCCGGAACACCGCCGGGATCAGATTGCGCCATACATCGCCGAAGAGATGCGAACGAAGATCTTCTTTTTTCAACAAGTCTTCCGAGATGCTCATCCGGTTCCCCCCACGGTGACGGCGACAGTATACAAGAAGTGCGAGCCAACCAATCACGCTTTGGTCATTGGATAACCGGCAGTACGATAAGGCCCTGACTTGACGGGCCTATTTGACTGAGTTCCAAAATCGGGCCATGACCGCGTCGGCGAACATCGCTAACAGAGGGCTTTGCCGGCCACTTGATGTGAATCAAATCGATCAAATGCTGAGCCGGTAATGACTGACTGGGCTGTCGGCGGCGCATAGGCGCGGAATATTGGGGCAATCTGGCTGTGGTTTTGCGCGTCGTCGATCGTCTGATGTGGGTGATTGAGCGCACACTTGCCTATGCCTTCATCGTCGCGGTCGGGCTGAATTTCTTCAACGTCGTCGGCCGCTACGTCTTCGGCTTCACCATCCTCAGCGCCGACGAGCTGCAAATTTTCATTATGGTATTCATGGCCTTCCTCGGCGCCGGTGTGGTGGCCTGGCGCGGCCAACATTTGCGTATGGACGTGGTCGTGAACACGCTGCCGGCGCCGCTGCGCCGGCTGGTGCGAATTTTCGAGCTTGCGGTGATCGTCATCCTCGCCAGTTTCGTGCTGTGGAATTCAACCTATTACGCCCAGCAGATGTTCAACTTCGGCCGCGTCAGCGACATGGGGCGGGTGCCGATGTGGATCCCGCATGGCGCGGTGGCGGTCGGCTTCGGGCTGATCGCATTCGTCGCCTGCCTGCGCCTCGCCCAGATATTGACCGGGCATCCGGCGGACTCCGGCAAATCCCCGACGGAGATCTGAGCCATGTCGTTCGCGCTCGGCGTCGTGCCGGTCATTCTGCTGCTGCTGGGTTTCCCGATCTTCATCGTACTGCTGTCGTCGGTCAGCGTCGCGCTGGTGTTCTTCATGCACATGCCGCTCGCGGCGCTGCATCAGAACCTGTTCGGATCGATCAACGCCTTTGCGCTGCTGGCGATCCCGTTTTTCGTCTATGCCGGCGAGTTGATGGGGCGCGGCAGCGTGGCCCAGCGGCTGGTCGATTTTGTCCAGGGCGGCGTCGGTTCGGTGCGCGGCAGCCTTGCCGTCACCACGGTGGGCACGTCGGCGATCTTCGGCGCGATCTCCGGTGTGAGCGCGGCCTGTGTCGCCACCATCGGCCGCATCATGTATCCGGCGATGCGGCGCGGCGGCTATCCGGAACACTTTGCCGCCGGTCTGGTCACCGCGGTTGGCGCGATCGACATCATCATCCCGCCCAGCATACCGATGATCGTGTACGGCGCATCGGCCGAGGAATCGGTGCCGCGGCTCTATGCGGCCGGCGTGGTGCCGGGCCTGATGCTGGCGCTCATGCTCGCGGCCTATGTCATGTGGTTCGCGTGGCGCAATAAAATCGGCGCCGGCGAGGCGTTCAAGCTCGATCGATTCCTGCGCGGCGCGACGCGCGGCATCTGGGCGCTCGGCATGCCGTTCATTATTCTCGGCGGCATCTATGGCGGCGTGTTCTCGCCGACCGAGGCGGCGGCGGTCGCCTGCGTCTATGCCGCCTTCGTCACCCGGTTTATTTTTCGCGAGCTCGGCTGGCGTGATATCGTCGAGGCCGCCTCCGCCACGGTTATATTCTCGGCGCAGATTCTCATTATTGTCGCCTGCGCCGGAGTCTTCTCCTGGCTGCTGACCGTCAATCAGGTTCCCGCGGCGATCGTCGCTTGGCTGCAAGCGCTCAACATTTCCGCCTGGATGTTTCTGCTGACGATTAACGTCATCCTGCTGGCGATCGGCTGCTTCCTCGATCCGCTGTCGGCGATCCTGCTGTTGACGCCGCTGCTGGTGCCGTTGGTCAAGTCGTTCGGCATCGACACCGTGCATTTCGGTATCGTGGTGACGGTCAATCTGGCGATCGGTCTGTTCCACCCGCCGTTCGGGATGAACATCTTCGTGGCGCAGTCGGTGCTCGGACTTGAGCTAAAGGCTATTTACAAGGGGATCATCCCGTTCCTGGTGATCTATCTGATCGCGCTCGTGCTGATCACCTATATCCCGGCGATTTCGCTCGGCGGAATGCGGTTTCTCCTCGGCCTGTAAGCGAGTTCTCATAAGAGAAACGCCGCCACCCCGGTCGCCCGGGCTGACGGCGCTTATCGTTCGACGATACGAGGCGGCTAGTGCAGCTTCTTCGCCGCCGCCAACATCGTCTCGTAATCCATCTTTAATTGCGCGTTGGTCTCCATCACAGGCGGGATCACCGAGGTGACATCCTTGAGATAGGCCGCGGCTTCTGCCGGCGCCAAGGTGATCGCCTCGCCGCCATTCTTGACCCAGGTCTGCCGGGTGCGTTCGACGTCCTCGACGCCGGAGGTGGAGAACAGCACCGAAGCCTTTTGTGCTTCTTCCCGCACGATCGCGGCGAGTTCGGGCCCGAGCGATTTCATGAAGTTGCGGTTGACCACGCCGCCGACGAATAAATACGAACCCGGGAGATAGGTCGCCGTCTTGGTGACGTCATAGTATTTGAACCCGGTCAGAACGTTGAACGAGGAGATCGAGGCGTCGATCGTCTTGTTCTGCATCGCCGGCAGTACCTCGCCGAGTGGGATGGAAATCGGCGAAGCGCCGAGTTTCTTGAACGGTTCGACATGCAGCGGCGCGGCGCCGGGGACGCGGATTTTCTGGCCCTTGAAGTCCGCCACCGTGCGGATCGGCTTGTGCGAGGCCACCATCAGCGGACCGTTATTCCCCATCACCAGAATTTCCACGCCCTTGGCTTCGCCGAAAGTCGCCAGCCGCGCGCGTACGGCAGGATCGGCAAGGACCTTTTGGCTATGTTCGACGCTGTCGAACATGCCGGCGGCATCGAACACCTGGAAGCGCGGCTCCATCCCGATCAGGAAGCCGACGGCGGGAATGGCGAACTCGATGGTGCCCATCGCGACCCCTTCGACCGTCGCCGGGATCTGCCCGAGCTGGCTCGCCGGGTAGATTTCCACTTTGATGCGGCCGCCGGAGCGCTGCTCGACGCCGGCCTTGAGCGCCTTCATCCATTCATGGGGGGCGTCGTTCACCGTCGGCGACGACAACTTCATGGTGAATTGTTGCGCGCTCGCCGCGCCGGCGAAACAAGCCATGGCTGCTACGGCAGCCAAACGAGCAAACCAGTTCTTCATCTTATATCCCCCCGTGTTGCATTCGCATGATCCGACATGTTTCGGGTTGCGAGCTTTGGAAACGGCATCGGCTGCGCCGCCGATAACCGCTGGTACCCAGCGATGTCAAACGAACAGCTTTAAGTGTCGAGCGAACATGTGTGCTCAATGAAGAGTTCATCAATAAATGACGGGCGATCTTGACCTAAGTCAACTTAAGCTGTCGCGGAGTACAAGCTGTACCGCATTGCGAAACAATCTGGATCTACCGCCGCCAGCACCAGCGCCGGCTGGCCTGCCGCCGGTCATTTGGAAACGCCCCGAGGACTACCGGATTTTCACCGATTCGCTTAAGAAGCAGGTGAAGACCGTCCGGATCGACGAATTGATGCTGCACGTCAACGACACCCAGTCCGCTGACACCTGTGTCGACGCATCCGTCGAAATCGCCAAACGATAGCAGTGACAATGAGCAGCCAGAAATTCGATATCCCCGTCATCCGCCATGAAACCGATGTGCTGATCGTCGGCGGCGGCGCGGCCGCCACCATGGCCGCGTTCGAATGCGCGGATGCGGGCGTCGCGGTCATTCAGGCGACCAAGGGCCGCGCGACCAGCGGCACCACCACCGTCGCGCGCGGCGGTTTTGCGGCCGCCATGGGCAAGGATGACAGCCCCGAGCTGCATCTGCGCGACATCCTCAAGCATGGCGGCGAACTGATCGATCCCGAGCTGGCGCGCGCGTGGGTCTACGGCATCATCGACGTGGTGCGCGATCTCGAGTCCTGGGGCGCGGAATTCATCCGCGGCGCCGACGGCGCGCTCGACCTCAAGATGTTCCCCAGTCATTCGCGTGCGCGCGCCTGCCATCACTACGACACCACCGGCAACATGATCACCAAGGTGCTGTCGAAGAAACTGCGCGCCGACGCCCGCATCCAAAAACATTCGATCACGGCCATCGTCGATCTCATCAAACAGGACGACCGCGTCGCCGGCGCCTGGGGCGTCGACTATCAGAACGGCGCGCTCGTCGTCTATCAGGCGCAGCAGGTCATCTTGTGCACCGGCGGCGGCAGCGGGCTGTTCTACGTCAACGATAATCCGCCACAGGTGACGGGCGACGGCTACGTTCTGGGATTTCGCGCCGGCGTGCCGCTGCTCGGCATCGAGATGATCGACTTCCAGGCGATGTGCTGCTCGCCCAAGGAGTTGTTCGGTTTTGCGCCGCATCCGACTGGCTTTATCAATGCCGGCGCGGTGTTCAGGAATCAGGACGGAGAAGAATTTCTCAAGCGCTATTTCCCCGACACGGCCGAGGAATCGACCCGCTCCGAAGTCATCCTGGCCATGGCCAAGGAAATCCACGCCGGGCGGGCGACCTCCACCGGCGGCATCTTCATGGATGCGACCAAGGTTCCCATGGAGGTCATCCAGAAGCAGATCCCGCACGTCTACAAGACCTGCCTGCACCGCGGCATCGATATCACCAAGACTCCGCTGGAAGTGGCGCCGGGCAGCCACACCTGGCTCGGCGGCCTGCAGATCGACGTCGACGGCAGGACGCCGGTCGACGGCCTGTTCGCAGCCGGCGAGACGGCGGGCGGCATCCACGGCGGCAACCGCATTGGCGGTTCAGCCTTATCCGCCTCGCTGGTCTACGGCCGGCGCGCCGGAAAGAAGGCGGCGGCGCTGGTCAAGACGCAGCGCGTGGCGCTGGCCGGCGCGCATGACAGTACCATCCCCGAATCCGAGCGGGCGTGGCTAGCAAGCCTAATGAGCCGCGACAGCGGTCCGCTGCAATCCGACGTGCGCACGGCTTGCCGCGTGCTGGCGCACAACAAGCTCGGCCCGATCCGCGATGAGCAGGCACTCAAGGAGGCGCTGGCGGAGTATGAGCGCTTTGACCGTGACGACGTTCCGACCATGCGACTGGACGAAAAGGCGCGCAGTTCGGACAGCGTGCGCGGCGCCGAGCTGGAGAGCGCGCTGTCAGTACGCAATCTCGTGCTGCTCGGCCGTATCCTGGCGAAGGCCGCGCTGATGCGCACGGAAAGCCGCGGCGCGCATTTCCGGCTGGATTATCCCGAAACCGACGATGCGCATTGGCGCGTAGTGACGCGGCTGCAATGGGGTGCCAACGGCGAGATTGAGTTTCACACCAATCCGGTCAAGCAGCCGGCCGCTGCATAGTGGCGCGCCGTCATACGCACACCGTGAGGAGGCCGCTAGGAATGATTGCGAACGGGTGCCATACGAATTTCCTGCGACTCGCGGCCCCAACGCAAAATCGTCAGCTGCAAGGCATGAAAATTCTTTTGCGTCACGTCGTCAAACAAGGGGTCTTTCCGATCGTTCAACCGCGTATCGATTTCCGCCCAATCTTCCGGTTGCAGGGCCCTGACGGCGGCGGGAAATAGCATCAGCTCTTCCTTATCCATGTGCTCGCGCTGATGCTTGATGAAATCGTGCACGACATCATGGAAGGTTTGCCGCAGGAACTCGCGGCCCGCCAAGACGTCGTCGACGGCGCGAGCAAACTGCTGCAGGCGTTTGCTCTCGACCTGATGCTCTTCTTCCACGTCTCCGATGCGCTTGGCGACCGCGGGGTCCCGCAGTTTCAGCTTGGCGAAAACCATATCCTCTTTCGGATGATGGTAGCTTTCGGGGTAGTCCTGGAAATATTCGATAATGGCGCGCAGAATTTCGTAGTCCGGCTGATCGCTGTGATCGAAGACATTCAATTCCTGCTCCAGAACATGGAGCAATTTCTTGATATTGCGATGCTCCTCGAGCAGAAGCTCGATGATTCTTGACATCGTTGGATCGCGACCAGGGGTCATCCGGTTAAGCTCATGATTCGGTTAGCTATAACGAATTGCCGGCCTCATACTAAAGTCCTAACCCTCAATTAATTCAAAGAGTAACTGCAATTAGGCGCCGGCCATTTGAGCTAAATCAAAGCGGTAAGGGGTGCAATCATCGATATGTCTTGTTGATTTTCCTGATCATGTTGGCGGGTCGAAGTCGATGGGCGAAGCAATTCCCGGCGCAGGTTTCAAAATTCTGGCCCGCGAAGATTTTTCCGACCTGACCTATTCGCTGGTCATCCACCATCCGCTGATGGCGAAGGCCGCGCAGCCGGGTCAATTCGTCATCGTGATGTCGCATGAGTCAGGGGAGCGGATCCCGCTGACCATCGCCGACTTCGACCGCAAAAAGGGCACCGTGACGCTGGTGGTGCAGGCGGTCGGCAAATCGACCAAGGAAATGCAGCAGACCTGCCAGGTCGGCACGACGCTCTATGCCGTGGTAGGGCCGATGGGGATCCCCAGCCCGCTGAAGGGCAAGAAAAAGGTTGTCTGCGTTGGCGGCGGTCTGGGCGTCGCGCCGATCTATCCGCAAGCCCGCGGCTTCAAGGAGAATGGCGCCTATGTGATCGGCATTCTTGGATTTCGCACCAAGAACCTGATCTTCTGGGCCGAAAAATTCCGCGCCTGCTGCGACGAAGTGATTATTTGCACCGATGACGGGTCGGCCGGCATCAAGGGTTTCGTCAGCGACGGCATCAAGCTGGCCATGGCGGGACATAAAGATATCGACGAGGTCGTGGCGATCGGTCCTCCCATCATGATGAAAGCCTGCGCCGAGACCACGCGCGCGGCCGGCATCAAGACCATCGTCAGTCTCAATCCGATCATGGTCGATGGCACCGGGATGTGCGGCGGCTGCCGGGTCAAGATCGGTGACGAGATTAAGTTCGCCTGCGTCGACGGCCCCGACTTCGACGGGCACAAAGTCGATTTCGGCGATTTGATGATGCGCCTCAAGCGCTACAACGAAGCGGAAAAGGCCGCGTTGGAACGCTGGTCGGAAAACTGCCGGATCATGAAGATGAAGCCTACGGTGTCGCGGGACGTCGAGGCGGCAGATCCGGCGGCAGCGCTGCCCGATCCGTTTGAGGAAGCGCTCGGGGGATAGCCTCGCCAGTCGTACGGGATTTACAGCATGGCCAAGAAGAAAAAGACGATTCGAAGCATTCCTCAGCAGCGCACTCCGGTGCGCGAGCTGGCCCCGCAGGTGCGGGTGAAGAATTTCGAAGAGGTGAATTGCGGTTATACGCTGGAGCAGGCGCAAAACGAAGCCGAGCGCTGTCTGATGTGCCCCGAACCGGCCTGCATCGCCGGTTGCCCGGTCAATATCAATATTCCGAAATTCATCGAAGCTCTCACCGCCAAGAATATCCGTGGCGCCTACGACGTCATTGCCGCAAGCAATCTGCTGGCGGCGGTCTGCGGCCGCGTCTGCCCGCAAGAGACGCAATGCGAAGGCGTCTGCATTGTCGGTGAAACGCTCGAGCCGGTCGCCATCGGCCGCCTGGAGCGCTTTGTCGGCGACCAGGCCATCAAGGGAAAATGGGGTAACGTCCCTTATGCCGAGCCGAGCGGCTTTAAGATCGGCATCGTCGGCTCCGGCCCGGCCGGCATGGCCTGCGCGGCCGACATGGCCAAGGCCGGATGTGACGTCACGGTGTTCGAAGCCTTCCACGAGCCCGGCGGCGTGCTGAAATACGGCATCCCCGATTTCCGGCTGCCCAACACGGTGGTCGACGCCGAAATCGAAAACCTGCGCAAGCTCGGCGTTAAGTTCGAGTGCAACACGCTGGTCGGCCGCCTGTTCACCATCGAGCAGATGCGCGACGAGCTCGGCTACGACGCCGTGTTCATCGGCACCGGCGCCGGCTATCCCACGATGCTCGGCATCCCGGGTGACACGCTCAATGGCGTGCTGTCCGCCAACGAACTGCTGACCCGCTGCAACTTGATGCGGGCGAAGGAATTCCCGAAATTCGACACGCCGATTCCGCTCGGCAAGCGGATCGCCGTGATCGGCGCCGGCAACACCGCGATGGACGCGATGCGCGTCAGCCTGCGGCTCGGCGCAGAGAAGGTCTACTGCGTGTATCGCCGCACCCACACCGAATGCCCAGCGCGCTCCGAGGAAGTTCACCACGCCGAGGAAGAGGGCGTCGAATTCCACTGGCTCACCGCTCCGGTCGAGGTTCTCGATGACGGCAAGGGCAATGTGCGCGCCATGCGCTGCATCAAGATGGAACTCGGCGAGCCGGACGATTCCGGTCGTCGGCGCCCGGTCCCGGTGAAGGGCAGCGAGTTCGAATTCGAGACCGATCAGATCGTGTTCGCGATCGGCACCAACGCCAACCCGATCATCGGCCAGACCTCCAAGCTCAAGCTCAACAAGCGCGGCTATATCGCGACCGACGAGACTCTCGCCACCTCGATGGCGGGCGTGTTTGCCGGCGGCGACATCGTCACCGGCGCCGCAACCGTGATCCAAGCGATGGGCGCCGGCCGCAAAGCCGCGCGCGGCATGAAGGCCTATCTGAGAATTCGGGATACCGGAGACGAGACGATCGCTGCATCGCCGGTCGAGAGCTTCTTCGGAATCGATCTTCGTGAACGCAATTACGCGCGCATTCGCGCCGCCTAAGGGAACAAGATGAGTGAAACCCTGACCGCACCGACCAAGGCTCGTGCAAAAGTGAGCCAGCCCGCGCCGACGAAGCCCGCCGGCAAGGCGGCCGTCACCTTAAATGAGCACATCGTCGAGATCATCAGCGACTCGGGCGAAGGCGCCCAGCGTTGCGGCCAGGCGCTCGCTGGCATCGCCGCGAAAATGGGCAACGGCGTGTGGACCGTGGAGATCATCCCCGCCGAAATCCGCCCGCCCGCCCGCAGCGTCGCCGGTGGCAGCGGCAACCGCATCCGTCTCGGTTCCAGCCGCGTCACCAATGGCGGCAACGAAACCGACCTGGTGATCGCCTTCAACGAGCAGGTGCTACTCGGCCGCGTGCGTACCGGCGAGCTCAAGCAAGGCTGCACCATTCTGCTGGAGAGCATGTGGCGCGAGAGCGCGGACAAGAGGATTGCCGCTACTTATATCGAAACTCACGATGAACTGGTGAAAGCCGGTTACAAGGTCATCGAGGTTCCGCTAGAGCGCGAGTGCCGCACCATCGTGTCCGACGCGAAGCGCGGCAAGAACATGTTCGCGCTCGGGATGTTGTGCAACATCTACAGCTTCGATCTGCAGCATGGCCGCGAGCAGATCGCCATCACATTCGGCAAGAAAGACGCCAGCGTCATCGAGTCGAACATCAAGCTGCTGAATGCCGGCTTCGAGTGGGCCGAAAAGAATCTGGAATTCAAGTATCGCATTCCGGCCACGCGCGCGAGCGAGCCGCAGATCGTCATCGACGGCAACACCGCGCTGGCGCTCGGCGTGCTGGCGTCCGGCATGGAAATCTGCGCGATGTATCCGATTACGCCGGCGACCTCGGTTTCGCATTATCTGAGCGCCGTGTTCGAGAAGGTCGGCGGCATCGTCCATCAGGCCGAGGACGAGATCGCGGCCTGCACCTTCGCGATCGGCGCCTCCTATGCCGGCAAATGCGCCGTCACCGTGACTTCAGGACCCGGCTATTCGCTCAAGCAGGAAGCCATTGGACTGGCGGTGATGGGCGAGATTCCGCTCGTCGTTATCAACGTGCAGCGTGGCGGGCCCAGCACCGGCCAGCCGACCAAGGTCGAGCAGGGCGATCTGATGACCGCGATCTTCGGCAGCCACGGCGATGCGCCCAAGGTCGTGCTCGCCCCCGGCACCATCGAGGAATGCTTCTATTCGGTGATCACCGCGCGCAAGATCGCCGAGACCTTCAATATGGTGGTGGTCATCCTCTCCGACACCAGCCTGGCCTCTTCGCAGACGCCGTTCCCGCGCCCGCAATTCAGCGAAGCCTGGCTGGCGCCGCCGATTGATCAGAGCGAAGTGCCGAAAGGGCTCAAGCCTTACGACTGGAATCCGACGACTGGTTTGGCGCGCCGCTTCATCCCGGGTCAGCCCGGCGGCATGCACACCTTGACCGGCCTGGCACATGACGACCTGAGCCATGTTGCCTATGACCCGGAGAGCAACGAAATCAGCATTCGCGCGCGCAGCCACAAGCTCGCCGCGCTGCAGAAGACACTGACGACGCCGACGGTGTTCGGCGATCCGAAGGGCGATCTGCTGGTGATCGGCTGGGGCAGCACCAAGGGTGCGATCGAGGAAGCGGTGACGAACCTGCGTGCCGAGGGTCACAAGGTCTCGTCCCTACATCTCACTTTCCTGCAGCCGATGGCTCACGGCATCAAAGAGATCATGCAGCGCTTCAAGAAGGTCATCACGATCGAGGGCAATTGGAGCGACGATCCGAAAGACGAAATCATCGACGAGAGCAATCGTCGCTACTCGGCGGTCGCCATGCTGCTGCGCTCGCGTTACCTGATCGACGTCGATTGCTATAGCGAGGTGCGCGGCCAGCCGATCAAGCCGAATACGATCGAGCGCGTGCTGCTCGAAAAGCTGAAGCAGAAATAAGAGGCACGACTATGACCATGCATGTCACCGAATGCCTCCTGCGGATGCACGACCAGCATTTCGAGCTGGAGGATTATCAGAGCGGCGTGCCGCGCTGGTGCACCGGCTGCGGCGACAACGCCATCCTGGCGGCGGTGCAGAAGCTGTGCCGCGACGAGGATCTGCGGCCCGAGAAGACCATGTTCGTGTCGGGCATCGGCTGCTCCAGCCGTTTCCCGCATTACATGAAAACCTATGGTTTCCATGGCATCCACGGCCGTGCGCTGCCGGTGGCCGAAGGCGTCAAGATGGCGCGGCCGGACCTCAACGTGTTCGTGAATACCGGCGATGGCGACTGCTGCAGCATCGGTGCGGCGCATTGGATTCACGCCATCCGCTACAACATGAACATGACGGTGATGCTGCACGACAATCAGATCTACGGTCTGACCAAGAAGCAGGCGTCGCCGACCTCGCCGCGTGGAACGAAGAGCAACACCACGCCGCGTGGCAGCTATCTCGAAGGCCTTAATCCCTTGAGCGTGACGCTCGGCGTGCAAAACGTGTCGTTCGTGGCGCAGGCGGTCGATTGGATCCCGGAAGTGCTCTACGACATCATCCGCAAGGCCTATCACCACAAGGGCCTCTCGTTTGTCCGCATCCTGCAGCGCTGCCCGGAATGGCTGCCGAACGTATTCGAGCCCTGGATGGCGGACCCGATGCGGACTCTCCTGCTCACGCACGAGAAAGGCCTGACGCTCAGCCCGAATATGGCCAAGGTCTATAAGAATACCGAGCAGCACGATCCGCTCAATCTCGATCGCGCGCGTGAGATCGCTGGCCTGCACGATCCGATCCCGGTCGGCATCCTGTATCAAAACCCGGAAGTGCCCTGCTACGAAGATCTGCGCAATGCCGGGCAACAGCGCTCGACCCGCTACATCAAATCCGGGCTCGAAGCCGAGTTTGACAAATTCACCATCTGGCCGCACAGCGCCGAGAAGGCTCGTCCGAGCGCCTGACATAAGTATCGACTGACAAGGCAAATAAGATGCAAGCAGAACTTCAGGCGCACATCGCGTTTCATCTCACCGGCCGAATGGCGCAGGGTGAGTTCGCCGCGCTTGCCAGCAGCGATCTGCATCCCGCGATCTTCGCCGGATACCGCGATCTCACTGCGCTGCGCTATGACTACCCGCTCGTGCTGGTGCGCGATGACAAGCAACCGGTGCAATCGTTGTCAGGGCTGCTCGATGGCGCGCTGAAGGCGATAGCGACGGACAGCGATGCCGATCGGCTGCGCAAGCATGCGCTTCGCATCGAGCGTGAAACTCGCAAGCTGGTGTTGGAAGGCGCCGCCGGATCGCTGAAGAAATTGTTGGACGCCGCTGTCGCCCGCGCAGGGGACAAAAGCGACGAGCTGTTGCAGAACAGCGCGAGCCGTCTGAGCGCGGCGCTCAAGCTCGATGGCGAAGTCGTCGACTGCGACCGGACGACGCCGTTCCGCGTGGTCCAACATCTCTGGCAGATCGGACAGGACCGCAAGGCGAAAGCGTTCCGCGCCGACCTCAACAAACTGATCATGAAGCTGTCCGACATCCTGAGCGCGGAGTTTGTCCGCTCGAAGGAAGGGCAGAGTGCCGAGCGGCTGCGCGCCTCGATCGGCCTGGTGCACCAGAACACGTTCGATTTCGGTGCGCTGTCGCGCCTGCTGAACGATAGCGCGCGCGACGTGCCGATGCCGGAAAGCCGGCGCCAGCGCGTGCGTAGCCTGCTGTCGGTGCTGCGGGCGCAGCGGTTCTATGCGGCGGCCGGCGAGGGCGATAAGTGGATCGGTGTCGGCGAGCCCTATTCCTTTATCTTCGAAAAATGCGCCGACGCGGTCGTGGCCTATCGCGAACGGCTGCCGAAAATGATCGAGCTGGCCAAGGCGTTTGCGATCGCGCGGCTGGAAACCGCCGGCGAATATAGCGAGGCGCGTCACGACGCCTTCTTCGCGGAATTCGGCGTCAATGGCCTCGACCCGGCCGAGCTCGCGCTGTTCCCGGATTATCTGATCTGCCTGCGCGCCGCCGGTCTTCCGGCGGCCGACAGTGAGCTGGTGCTGCAGGCTTTCGCCGCCGGCATGCCGGTGAAGTTGCTGATGCAGACCGACGATTTGCTCGAGCAGTCTCCGATCGGAAACGATGTCCTCGTTTCGGGGTTGCGCAACCGCGAGCTGACCAGCGCGGCCATCAGTTCCAGCACCAGCTATGTCCTGCAAGCAAGTGCTTCGAACCTGTTCCAGCTGCGCGAGCAGCTCGTGCGCGGTCTAGCCTTTGCCGGGCCGGCATTGTTTAGCGTCTTCTCCGGCGCGAGCGGCGCCAGCATTCCGGCCTACCTGACGGCCGCCGCCGCCGCCGAATCGCGAGCCTTCCCGGCTTTCACCTACGATCCCTCGGCGGGCGCGGACTGGGCCGCGCGCTTCTCGCTCGCCGCCAACTCGCAACCCGATCTCGATTGGCCCACGCAGCGCTTCGACTATGAGGATGCCGACCAGCAGTTGGTGTCGGAAACCCTGGCTTTTACGGCCGTGGATTTCGCCGCCTGCGACCCGCGCTGCGCCAAGTATTTTGCCAAGGTTCCACGCGAGAAGTGGAATGCCGACATGGTGCCGGTGTCTGAATTCCTCGCGCGCGAGCCGAAGGACCTCACCGAAAAGGTGCCGTGCCTGTTGATGGTCGATCGCGATAACCGCCTGCAAAAAGTGATCGTCAGCGACAGACTGGTGCGCGAAGCACGTCGCAACGTCGAAGCCTGGCGCAGCCTGCAGGAGCTCGGCGGCGTGCATAATTCTCATGCCACGATCCTGCTCGAGCGTGAACGCAAAGTATGGGCGGAGCAAGCCAAGCCGGCGGCCGAAGCAAAGCCAGCCGCTGCGCAGAGTGTTTCTGCCGCCGCAGCACCGGCGGCGCCGACTGCCGCTGCCGCACCGGCTGTTGCCGAAGCGGCGCCCGAGAAATCGTCGGACGAGCCCTATATCGAGACGCCGCGCTGCACGACCTGCAACGAATGCACGCAGATTAACGACAAGATGTTCGGCTACGACTCGAACAAGCAGGCATCCATTATCAACCCGGATGCCGGAACCTACCGCCAACTGGTCGAAGCGGCGGAGAATTGCCAGGTCTCGATCATCCATCCGGGCAAGCCGCGCAATCCGAAAGAGCCTGGGCTCGATGAACTGATGAAGCGAGCCGAGGCGTTTTTGTAGAACCGATGTCCTAACCCACGATCCATCCCAAGCTGACGTCGATGCAGCAAGTTGAGGCCGCATGAGAATAGCAATTGCCGCTGAATCCGACCCTGGCGAACCGCGTGTCGCGGCGACGCCGGAGACGGTAAAGAAGTTCAAGACGCTGGGCGCCGAGGTTGTGGTGGCGCGCGGGGCGGGGGTGGCGTCGGGGATATCCGACGCCGATTACGAGGCCGCCGGCGCCACGGTCGGCGACGATGTCGGCAAGAGCGCCGACCTGGTGCTCAAGGTGCGCCGGCCGGAGGCCAAGGAGTTCGCCTCCTACCAGAAGGGCGCGCTGGTCATCGCCATCATGGATCCCTATGGCAACGAGGCCGCGCTCAAGCAGATGGCGCAGGCCGGACTGATTGCCTTCGCCATGGAGCTGATGCCGCGCATCACGCGCGCGCAGTCGATGGACGTGCTGTCCAGCCAGGCGAACCTCGCCGGCTACCGCGCCGTGATCGAGGGCGCTGAGGAATACGGCCGCGCGCTGCCGATGATGATGACGGCGGCCGGCACGGTTCCGGCCGCGAAAGTGTTCGTGATGGGCGTCGGCGTTGCCGGCTTGCAGGCGATCGCCACCGCGCGGCGTCTGGGCGCCATCGTCACCGCCACCGACGTGCGGCCGGCCACCAAGGAACAGGTCGAGAGTCTCGGCGCCAAGTTCCTGGCGGTCGAGGACGAGGAGTTCAAGAACGCGCAGACGGCGGGCGGCTACGCCAAGGAGATGTCGAAGGAATACCAGGCCAAGCAGGCGGCACTCGTCGCCGAGCACGTCAAGAAGCAGGACATCGTCATCACCACCGCGCTGATCCCGGGTCGTCCGGCGCCGCGGCTCATCACCAAGGAGATGGTGGCCTCGATGCGGGCGGGCTCGGTGATCATCGATCTGGCGGTCGAGCGCGGCGGCAACGTGGAAGGCGCCAAGCCGGGCGAGATCGCCAAGGTCGGCCAGGTCAAGATCGTGGGCTACTTGAACGTGGCGGGACGGCTGGCGGCGTCGGCCTCGGCGCTCTATTCGAAGAACCTGCTGACGTTTGTCGACACGCTGATCGACAAGAAAGAAAAGAAGCTCGCCGTCAACTGGGACGACGAGATCGTCAAGGGCACGCTGCTGACGCGCGACGGCGCCATCGTTCATCCGAATTTTATGCCGAAGGCCAGCGCATGATCCCGAAAAGCATGTCCTCGACCCCGATCGGGGATGGGTACCGGTTTTCGGATCAGATCATGCGCCAGGAAAGATAGCGGAGCCTCAACTATGGATCATATCGCCACCGCCGTGGACCCGTTTGTGTTCCGGCTTTCGATCTTCGTGCTGGCGGTGTTCGTCGGCTACTACGTGGTGTGGTCGGTGACGCCGGCTTTGCACACGCCGCTGATGTCGGTGACCAATGCGATCTCCTCGGTGATCGTGGTGGGCGCGCTGCTGGCGGTGGGCGTGGCGCTTGCCGGCGACGACAGCGGCCCGTTCTGGGCGCGCGCGCTCGGCTTCGTGGCGCTGGTGTTTGCCTCGGTCAATATCTTCGGCGGCTTTCTGGTCACCCAGCGCATGCTGGCGATGTACCAGAAGAAAAAGAAATAAGGGACGCGCATCATGAACGCCAATATCGCGGCCCTGCTGTATCTCGTTGCCGGCGTCCTGTTCATCCAGGCGCTGCGCGGACTGTCCTCGCCCGACACTTCGCGGCGCGGCAACTATCTCGGCATGATCGGCATGACCATCGCCGTGCTCACCACCTTGGCGGCGCATCCGCCG
>Ga0207932_1000212_pt1 | contig 19598 bp, 12 predicted proteins | sample NGESurdeep092012_FD_184480 | JGI IMG/M metagenome (GOLD analysis project Ga0207932, IMG submission 184480) | Arctic peat soil microbial communities from Barrow, Alaska - NGEE Surface sample 415-2 deep-092012 (SPAdes) | ecosystem: Environmental > Terrestrial > Soil > Wetlands > Peat ...
GTCTTTGCAAGGACGCCGGGAGGAGATTTCTTAGAAGATGGTGACCCGCCTTCCTCGATCCACTCGGCGATCGCGGCCTGATCCAGCGGCGCACATTCCTTTTCTAGGAAATTCTTCAAACTCTCCCGGAATACCTTCTTGCTGTTCTTCAGCGGAACCCGGTCCTGCGGGCGGCGCGGGCCGGCGAGCGAGGGTTCGACGTTCTTGAGGTTGAGCGTGAGCGTGTCCGTGAAGACCGGGTCCGCCGTGTCCTTCGTTCGGAAGAGACCCTGCTTCTTGCAGTAGGCCTCGGCGAGCGCGACGGTCCTCGCGGGGCGGTTCGTGAACTTCAGGTACCTGATCGTCTCGGCGTCGACCGGGAAGAAGCCCATCGTCGCACCGTACTCGGGCGCCATGTTTGCGATCGTCGCGCGGTCGGTCAGCGCGAGCCCCGCGACGCCGGGGCCGTAGAACTCGACGAACTTCCCGACGACGCCCTTCTTGCGGAGCATCTGCGTGACCGTGAGGACGAGGTCCGTCGCGGTCGCGCCCGGCGGGAGCGTCCCGACGAGCTTCATGCCGATCACGTCCGGGATCAGCATCGACTGCGGCTGGCCGAGGAGGGCGGCCTCGGCCTCGATTCCGCCGACGCCCCAGCCGAGGACGCCGAGCCCGTTGATCATCGTCGTGTGGCTGTCCGTGCCGACGAGCGTGTCCGGGTAGGCGGTCTTTCCCGCACCGGCGAAGACGACGCTCGCGAGGTACTCCAGGTTCACCTGGTGACAGATGCCCGTGTCGGGCGGGACGACGCGGAAGTTGCGGAACGCGTTCTGCCCCCAGCGGAGGAACGCGTACCGCTCCCGGTTGCGGTCGAACTCGAGCTTCGCGTTCGCCCCGAAGGCCTGCGATGTCGCGAACTGGTCGACGATGACCGAGTGGTCGATCACGAGGTCGGCCGGCGCGAGCGGGTTGATCTTGTCGGGGTTGCCGCCCATCTCGGCGAGGGCCTCGCGCATCGTCGCAAGGTCGACGACGGCGGGCACGCCAGTGAAGTCCTGCAGGAGGACGCGGGCGGGGCGGAAGGCGATCTCGCGGTCCGACGGCGTCTTCACGTCGCGCGTCGCGAGCGCCTCGATGTCCTGCTGTGTGACGGAGCGGCCGTCCTCGTAACGGAGGAGGTTCTCGAGGAGGATCCGGAGCGAGAACGGGAGCTTCTTGACCTTCGGGAACTTCTTCTCGAGGGCCTTCAGGCTGTAGATCGTGTAGTTCGTCGACCCAACCTTCAGGCGGGCCTTCGTCTTGAAGCTGTCCTGCATGTGTCCTCCGGCAGTCCCGCCGGAACCGGCGGGGGGGCATTCTAGACGCAACCCTCCGCCGCCCGCGCTGATTCAGAAGGATCAGAATGGGTAGCGAAACCCACGGAAACCGATTAGCGTACATCCGTCATGCGAAACAGAATTCGCCCCGCTGCCGTTGTGTTCTGCCTGCTGGCGGTCTCCCGAAACGCCGCCGCCGTCACCGCCGACGAGATCGTCGCGAAAAACGTCGAGGCCCGCGGCGGCGCGGCCGCCCTCGCGTCCCTCAAGAGCCTCCGGCGGACCGGCCGGTTCGTCCTTCCGGGGCGTTCCCTCCTCATCACCGTGTCCGAGGTGCGCGAGCGGCCCGGGCGGATCCGGCAGGAGGGCACGTTCCAGGGCCTCACGCAGATCCAGGCCTTCGACGGGGAAAAGGGCTGGCAGGTCCAGCCTTTCGAGGGGCGCAAGGAGCCCTCCCTCATGTCCGAGGACGACGCGAAGCCTTTTCGGACCGCGGCGGACCTCGACGGGCCGTTCGTGAACGCGAAGGCAAAGGGCCACACGGTGGAGTACCTCGGGACCGAGGACGTGGACGGCACGCTCGCGCACAAGCTGCGCGTGAGGCTGAAATGGGGAGGCGACGTGACGGTCTGGATCGACCCCGACACGTGGATGGTCATCCGCGACCTGCAAACCCTCACGGTCCGCGGGGCCGAGCAGCAGGTCGAGACGGATTACGGCGACTACGAGAAGGCCGGCGGCGTCTTCATCCCGATGAGCGAGGAAAGCGGGCCGCTGAACTCCCCGCCCGCCGCGCGGGGGAAATCGATCTACGACAAGGCCGAGGCGAATGTCGCCGTCGCCGCGGACGCGTTCGCGTTCCCGGCGAAGGCCGCCGCGCCGGCGGGAGCGGGCCGATGAGAGCCGCCGCCGCGCTCGCCCTCGCGTCGTCCCTCGCCGCGTCCGTTGCGTACGGCGCGGGCGCCGCCCCGTCCGCCGTCGACTCCGGCACGATCTCGGGCCTCGGCGCCCGCAACATAGGCTCGGCCGCGATGAGCGGCCGCATCGCCGCGATCGCGGGCCGCGTCGAGGACGACGGCAAGGTCACGCTCTTCGTCGGAGCCGCCTCGGGCGGCGTCTGGAAGTCGCTCGACGGCGGGACGACGTTCAAGCCCGTCTTCGACAAGCAGCCCGTCCAGTCCATCGGCGCCATCGCGCTCGACCCCTCCGACCCGAAGGTCGTGTGGGTCGGGACCGGCGAGACCTGGATGCGCAACTCGGTCTCGGCCGGAAACGGGGTCTACCGCTCCGGCGATGGCGGCGAGACGTGGACGCACATGGGGCTCCCGGAGTCCGAGCGCGTGAACCGGATCGTCGTGAGCCCGAAGAAGAGCGACGTCGTGTACGCCTGCGTGCCCGGCAAGCTCTGGTCGGACTCGGCGGACCGCGGCCTCTACAAGACGACGGACGGCGGGAAGAGCTGGGCGCTCGTGCTGAAGGGCGGCAACCTCTCGACGGGCTGCTCCGGCCTCGCGATGGACCCGCGCAACCCGGACCGCCTCTTCGCGGGGCTTTGGGATTTCCGGCGTAGAGGCTGGACGTTTCGGTCAGGGGGCGAAGGACCGAAGGGGACTTCCGGGTCTGGCCTTTTCCTCACGGAGGACGGCGGCGCGAACTGGAAGAAGCTCGACGAGAAGACCGCGCCGGGCCTGCCGCCGGCGCCGTGGGGCCGGCTCGACGTCGCGATCGCGCCCTCGAAGCCCGACCGCGTCTACGCCGTGATCGAGAGCGTGAAGCCGGCGCTCTACCGCTCCGACGACGGCGGGAAGACATGGGCGCGGAAGGACGACAGCCAGCGGATGGTCTGGCGTCCGTTCTACTTCTCGCGCCTCGTCATCGACCCGACGAACCCGGACCGCGTCTACAAGCCGAACCTGACGCTCATCGCGTCCGAGGACGGAGGCGAGAGCTTCAGCGACGTGGGCGGCGGCACGCACGGCGACCACCACGACGTCTGGATCAACCCGAAGAACCCGAAGCACGTCGTGACGGGCGACGACGGCGGCCTGTGGATCTCCCACGACGGCGCGAACCGCTGGTGGAAGTGCAACAACCTGCCGGTCTCGCAGTTCTACCACGTGTCCGTCGACGAGAAGGACCCGTACCAGGTCTACGGCGGCCTGCAGGACAACAGCTCGTGGGCCGGCGACTCCGCGTATCCCGGCGGGATCACGAACAGCCGGTGGGAGAACCTTTATAACAGCGACGGCTTCTGGGTCTTCGTGGACCCTCTCGACCCGAACTTCGTCTACGCGGAAGGGCAGGGCGGCTTCATCGGCCGGATCGACCGGCGCACGCTCGCCGCGCGCGACATCCAGCCGAAGGCGGGCTACCGGGAGAAGCTGCGCTGGAACTGGAACACGCCGATCCACGTGTCGCGCCTCGAGAAGGGGAAGCTGTACATCGGCGCCCAGTTCCTCTTCGTGACGAAGGACGGCGGACAGTCGTGGAAGCGGATCTCGCCGGACCTCACGACGAACGATCCGGAAAAACAGAAGCAGGAGCAGTCGGGCGGAATCACGGTGGACAACTCCGCCGCCGAGATGCACACGACGATCTACTCGATCTCGGAGAGCCCGCGCGACGCGAAGACGATCTGGGTCGGGACCGACGACGGCAACCTCCAGCTCACGCGCGACGGCGGCACGACGTGGACGAACCTCGTGAAGAACGTTCCGGGCCTGCCGCCCGCGAGCTGGGTCTCGTGGGTCGAGGCCGGCCCGCACGCGGATGGCGCCGCGTACGCGGCGTTCGACCGGCACACCTTCGGCGATACGGCGCCGTGGGTCTACGCGACGCGCGACTCCGGGAAGACGTGGGAGCGGATCGCCGGCCCGGCGTCGGGCGTCCGCGGCTGGGCGTACGTGATCAAGGAGGACCCCGTCCGGCCCGGTCTCCTCTACCTCGGGACCGAGCTCGGACTCTGGATCTCTCTCGACGCGGGGAAGACCTGGGCCGAGTTCAAGGGTGGCAATTTCCCGTCCGTCTCCGTCCGCGACCTCGCGTTCCAGACGCGCGAGAAGGACCTCGTCGTCGCGACGCACGGGCGCGGGATCTGGATCGTCGACGACCTCACGCCGCTCCGCGCCCTCACGCCGGAGACGCTCGAGAAGGACGTCGCGTTCCTCCCGGGGCGCGCCGTGAGGCAGAAGCCGCTCGGCTCGGGAGGATGGCCGGAAGGTGACGCCTCGTACGCGGGACCGAACCCGCCGTCCGCCGCCGTCATCACCTATTACCAGAAGACGCGCCACACGTTCGGGCGGATGAAGCTCGAGATCCTCGACGCCTCGGGCCGCGTCGTCGACACGCCGCCCGCGGGGAAGCGCAAGGGCATCAACCGCGTCCTGTGGTCCATGCAGGAGAAGCCGCCGCGCGTCCCGACGGCCGCCGCCGCCGCGGGCGGCTCCACGGGGCCGCGCGTCCTGCCCGGCACGTACACGGTGCGCCTCACGAAGGGCGCGCAGGTCGTCGAAACGCCGCTCGTCGTCTCGCTCGACCCGCGCGCGCCGTTCACGTCAGCCGACCGCAAGGCCCAGTACGACGCCGCGATGAAGGCGCACGCGCTCTTCGGGCGCATGAGCGACGTCGTGGACCGCCTGAACGGCACCCGGGCGCTCGCGGCCGCGCGCGCGAAGGGCCTGCCCGCGGGCGACGCCCTCCGCAAGGACCTCGAGGCCTTCGCGGAGAAGGCGGAGGCGATCCGCAAGGACGTCGTCGCGACGTCCGAGGGCGGCGCGATCACGGGCGAGGAGCGCCTGCGCGAGCACCTCGGCTACGTCTACGACGCGCTTCTCTCGTACGAGGGCCGGCCCGGGGACTACCAGGTCGAGCGCGTCGCGGTCCTCGAGCGCGAGCTGAAGGAGGTCGAGGAGCGCGCGGCGGCGCTCGCCGCGAAGGACCTCCCGGCGCTGAACGAAAAGCTGCGCGCGAAAAAGCTCGCGCCGATCGCGGAGGCCGCCGCGCGCGACTAAGCGCCGCCGGCTACGCGTGCGCGGCGAAAAACGCGCGCACTTCGTCCGCCGAGGCCGACGGCACGCGGTGGCCGCCGTCGTAGAGGCTGTGCGTGGCGCTCCGGAAGCGCGCCGCGAGGCGCTCGCGGTAGTGAGCGGTCTTGTCGAGAGAGTAGATATCGTCCTCGCGCGTCGAGACGTGGAGGACGTCCGTTTCGCGCGAGGCGCCGGTGCCCGGGTCGTTCGACTTCCACTCGCCGGGAATGCCGCCGCAGATCGCCGCGATCGCGCGGAAGGGAACGCCGTGAGGCGGGGCGAGCGCGAGGCGGTAGTTGAAAGAGCACGGCTGGCTGAAGCCGAAGAGAAGGACGCGCTTCGGATCGCCGCCGTGCGCGCGAGCCCAGGCGATCGCTTCGGCGACGCAGGCGCGGTGGACGGCCCGATTGTCGTCCGGGCGCGTCGAGACGCCCCAATGGAAGCCGCGCCGCGGAACGGAGGTGTTCGTGCTCTCGAAATGGGCCGACTCGGGCCCTTCCAGCGAGAGAACGAGGAAAGCCGGCGGCGCGACATGGAGGAGGATGGGGAGAAGCGAATCGGCGTTTTGTCCGTAGCCATGCATGCCGATCAGGATCGGAGCCGAGCCGGGTCCCTCGATCGCCCCGGCCGAGAGAAGACGCAGGGGAACACGCACGGAAAGAGTGGTTTCGAGGGGCTTCGGGGCCATGGCGCTCCTGCTCGGGAACCTTGAGGCGGTTCCTCTCGTAACTCGGGGTGAGGATGTTGGCATGACCGCCGCGATCGAGGTTCGGGGGCTCCAGAAGTTCTATCGCGAGGGCCTTGGCGGCCGTGAGGTGAGGGCTCTTGCCGGCATCGACTTCGCCGTACAACCCGGTGAGCTGTTCGGCCTCCTGGGCCCGAACGGGGCGGGGAAGACGACGACCGTGAAGATTCTCCTCGGCCTCACGCACGCGACGTCGGGCGAGGCGTCGCTCCTCGGGCTGCCGGCGCGCGACCCCGAGAGCCGTCGCCGCGTCGGCTACCTGCCCGAGGGCCACCGTTTCCCCGGATACCTCACGGCCCGCCAGACGCTGTCCATCTTCGGGCGGATGTCGGACGTGGCTCCCGCGGAGCTGAGGTCGCGCATCCCGGCACTCCTTCACAGCGTGAAGCTTTCCGAGTGGATGGACGTGAAGGTGAAGAAGTTCTCGAAGGGCATGACGCAGCGTCTCGGACTCGCGGCCGCGCTCGTGCACGAGCCCGAGGTCCTCCTCCTCGACGAGCCGACGGACGGCGTCGACCCCGTGGGCCGGCGCGAGATCCGCGATCTGCTGAAGGCCGAGGCCGCGAAGGGCCGCGCGATTCTCCTCAACTCCCACCTCCTCTCCGAGATCGAGCTCACGTGCGACCGCGTCGCGGTGCTCCGCAACGGCCGCGTCGCGGCGATGGGGACGATCGACGAATTGACGAAGAGAGAAGAGAAGAGTTCTTCGAAGGGTTACAGGCTGGTGGCGGCGCCGCTCACCGAGGAGCTGATTGCCGAATTCCGCCGGAAGGGCGCGAGCCCGGAATGCGTCAACGGCCACCTCCGCGTCCTCGCCCGCGACGCCGAGCACCTCAATGCGCTCATCGACGTCGCCCGCGCCCGCGGCGTGCTCCTCACGGAGCTGACTCCCGAGAAGAACACTCTCGAAGACGTGTTCGTGGATCTCGTGAAGGCAACGCCGGAGCAGGTGTCATGAGAGCCCTCGCCGCGAACATCGAAGAAGTCTTCCGCGAAGCGGCCGCGCGCTGGACGCTTGTCGCGTACTTCGCGCTGTCGTCTCTCTTCATCCTGATCTTCGCGGTCGCCGTGAACCTCGACGTCGTGAACGGCGCGCTCGCGGGCGCGAAGATCTTCGGCCAGAATGTCCAGATGGGGCGTCAGAGCGTGGACCTCGACAAGCTCGTCCTCGGTTTCGAGTCGGGCTTCGCGGGCTTCCTCTACGTCGTCGGGACGTTCCTCGCGATCTTCGCGACCGCGCACCTCGTCCCGCGCCTCATGGAGAAGGGCACGGTCGACCTCTACCTTTCGCGCCCCGTCGGCCGCGTGCCGCTTCTCCTCTCGCGCTACGTCGGGGGAATGCTCCTTTCGGCCTCGAACGTCATCTACCTTCTCGGAGCGATGTGGCTCCTCGTCATCTGGAAGACGCATCTCGTGCACCCGCGCTTCTTCCTCGCGGCGGGAATCATCCTGTTCGGGATCGCGGCGCTCATGGCGTTCGCGTTCCTCATTGGGACGCTGACGTCCTCGACGGCCGTCTCGATCATGGCGACGTTCGCGGTGTTCTTCATCTCGGCCATCCTCGCGAATCACGACCGCATCGCGGCCGCGATGACTGCCGAGTGGGCGGCCACGCTCGTCCAGGGCCTCTACTGGGTCTTCCCGAAGACGGCGCAGCTCGGCGCCGCGGTCGTCGCCCTCGTCATGGGCGACGAGGGGCCGCGACGCATGCGTGACGCCCTCACCCTGCAGCCCTTCCTCACGACGGGCCTGTTCGGCGCCGTCTGTCTCTCGCTCGCATGCCTCCGATTCCGGAGAAAGGACTTCTGACCATGAAGCGATTCGCCGTTCTCTCGTCCGCTGTCGCCCTCGCCCTCGCGAGCGCTCTCGCGCTGCCGGCCGCCGCCCGCGGCGGCAGCGACGACGCACTCTCGCTGGTCCCGGTCGATGCGGCCTCCGTCGGCGTGATCCACATCGCGGACCTGCGTTCGAGCCCGCTCGCCGCGCGCCTCTTCTCGGACACCGACCGCATCGCCGTGGACGGCGACGCGCAGCATTTCCTCGACGAGGCACGCCTCAACCTGAAGGAGGACGTGGATCTCGTCGTCGCGGCGGGCTCGCCGAAGGGCGCGGGCGGGAGCGACGGCTGGGGCCTCGTCCTCTTCGAGGGACGATTCGATCCGGCGCGCCTCTCGGCGGCTCTCGTCGAAAGGGGAGCGACGAAGAAGTCCACGGCGGCGGGCGACTACCTCCTCCTGCCCGATAAGGGCGCGAACGCCTCGCGCCACGAGCAGGGAGCGATCGCCTTCGCGAGCACGCACCTCGCGATCGCGGGCTCCGAGTCCGCCGTCGTCACGGCGCTCGCGCAGCGGAGCGCCGGAGGCACCGGCTTCACCTCGGGCGCGGGCCTCGGCCGTCACCTGTCGCGCATCGACTCGGGCGCCTCGGCGTGGGCGCTCGTGGACGTCACGCGCCTGCCCATGGGCGAACGCTCGAAGAGCTTCCACGCGTCCGGCACGATCGACGGCAAGGAGTTCGATGTGAAGGCGCGCTCCGGGCAGGAGGACGCGGCCCTGACGCTCGTGTCGTCGATGAAGTCCGTCTCTCTCCTAGCCCTGCAGGCGACGGCGAAGGGCGACGCCCTGAAGCTGAACGCGACCGGCCTTGTGAACGACGACGAGACGGCCGGCCTCATGGAGGACGCGCTCCGCGGCGTCCTCGCGGCGTGGCGCCTCGCGGCGCAGGAGAAGTCGCCCGAGACCGTGTCGATGATCCGCAAGTTCGCCGTGACGCGCGACAAGTCGAGCGTCTCGGTGAGCGGCACGCTCTCCGGCGCCGCGGTCCGCGCGCTCGCCGAAAAGAAGCACGCGCACGTCGACTGAGATCCGATTCCAATTGCCACATCGGGCACGGGCGCTCCGGGCCCGTTTTCCCTTTGTTAGGTGCCGCGAGCGAGGGGACACTCCCAGGAGGAGATGTGCCCTTTCCTCCGGTCTGCCGCCGCCTTTGTCTTTCTCGGAGCCGTTTCCGCGGCCGGGCAGGACCTGTCAGTCGTCGCCGAACTCCCGGGCGCTGCCGCCGATTCGACTCTGCCGCGGGTCTTCGTTCTGAGCCTCCAGAAGAACGGGCCGAAGTTCCTCGTGAACCTGGCGATGCCTTCCGGTTCAATTCGGGTATGGCCGGTGGGGCGAGTTTCGGAGCCGATCATTTCCAAACTTCCTGACGATGTGGGAATCAACGCGATAGCCACATTCGCCGACTTCGAAGGTGACGGGCTCCTGGACGTCGCGATCACGGGCGCGAACCAGATCGAGTTTCTGAAGGGCGATGGGGCGGGACACTTCGTTCCCGCGGCGACGCTCGCGACGAGCTTCCAGCCATACTGGCTCGCGGCCGGCGACTTCGACGGCGACGGCCGCCCGGATCTCGTCGCCACCGACGGCTCGTCCGTCTTCTGCTATCTCTCGACCGGTGCCTTCGGATTCGCCCCCCCGCGCACGACGCTCGTGACGACTTTCGGCGGCGTATTCACGATGACGGCCGGCGACATCGACGCCGACGGGCGCGCGGACATGGTCGTTTCGGCATACCAGGGGGCCGTGTCGGCCTGGCGAAGCGTGGGGGACGGGACGTTCGTCCTCGGCCAGAGCATCTCCACCTTCTATCCGTCCCAGGCGATTCTCGGGGACCTCGACGGCGATGGCCTCCCGGAGCTGGTGTTCCGCGTCTCTTACCGGTTTCCTCCGTTCGACATCGTGGCGTACAAGAACGAAGGCGGAGGGCGATTCCATCTCCTGGCCAGCCTCGGCACGAGCCCGTATACCAGCTCCCCGTTCGTCGTCGACGTCGACGGCGACGGCCGACTCGAGATCTTGTTCAAGGAACAGACGGAAACCGGTAAGTCGTATGTCTCGATCTTGAAGCTCGTGGACGGCGCGTTCATCGAGAGCAGGCTAGCCTTGCCGAACACCCGCATGGTGATCGTCGCGGCGGCCGACTGGGACGGCGACGGTCGGCCCGAATTCGTCGGTGTGAGCACGGACCGCCTGCAGATCTTCGCGCGCTCCGGCGCGCGGACGGACGTCGCCGTCGTGCCGGTCCTGCTCGCGACGACGGGACTCCTCGGCTCGCGTTTCGACTCGGACCTTCTCCTCACGAACTCCGGCTCGACGCCCGCGCATGTGACGCTGCGGTACACGGCCGCTGCGGGGGGCGGGAGCGGAACGGTGGAGCACGACCTCGCCCCGGGTAGGCAGCTCTTCGCTCCGTCGGCGGTGGGATTCCTACGCGACGCGGGCCTTCCGATCGCGACGGACGGCAACGTCATCGGAACGCTGCGCATCGAGGTCACGGGCGCCTCGTCCCCCGGGGCCGTCAGCGCGGCCGTGAGGACGACGACGCCGGCCGGCGCGGGCGTCGCGTACGGCGGAATGGCGCTGGTCTCGCTTCTCAGGGGGCCGTCGGTCGTCCCGTGGCTCGTCGAGACCGCGAAGGACCGGACGAACCTCGCGCTCGTCAACGCGGGGTCTGCGGTCGATGGACCGGTTACGCTGCGCGTCGAGGTCCACGCCGGCGACCTCTCGGCGGCCCCGGTCGTCCTTCCCGACGTCGTCCTTTCGCCCGGCGCCTTCTCGCAGATCGGCCGCGTTCTCGCGGCGGCGGGTCTGACGGCGCCGCGCGGATGGGCGCGGATCGCGCGCGTCGCCGGCGATGCGCCATACCTCGCATGGGCCGCCGTGAACGACGCGGGGAGCAGCGACGGGTCGTTCGTTCCGGCGATGCCCGAGTCGGCCGCGTTCAACACTGGGTGGGTCGTACCGAGCGCCGTCCAGACCGTCCGATATGCGACGGAATTTGTCGCGACGAATCCGGGCGTCGATCCGGTGACTCTGCAGGTGACGCTCGTGACGACCGGAACGGTCCTCCAGGAGACGCTCGGCCCGGGCGCGACGTTCTACGTGCCGGACTTCTTCGCGGAGCTGCGACGCCGCGGTCTTCCGGGCGCTCCGGCGGCAGGCGCTGCCGTCGTGAGCCCGCTTTACTTGCGCGCATCGGGATTTCCGCAAGTTTTCGCGGGAATCAGGGTCTCGAGCGGCGTTTACGGAGGGTCCTCCTATGGGGTCTTCGAGCCGGCGATGCCGCAAGGTCCCCTCGACGCCTTCTCCGCGGTCGTGCCGGATCTCCGGCAGGACGGGCAGACGCGCACGAACCTCGGGATCCTGAACCTCGTCTCGGGTCCGATGACGTTCCGCGTCGACATCGTCGACGGAGAGACGGGAAGTCTCGTCACTTCTCGGGACGACCTCGTTCTAGCGGGCAACGAGCTGCGGCAGCTCAACTCGGTGCTCCTCGACCTCGGCCCGGGCACGAAGCAGGCATGGGCCCGCGTGATGCCGCTTTCCCCGTATACGTCCCACGCGCCCTTCGCCGCTTACGCGGTCGTGAACGACGGCCCCGTACCCGGGCAAGGGACGGACGATGGCTCGTTCGTCCCCGGGATCCCCGAGTAAGTCGCAACGCCGCGGCCTTACACTCGGCGAGGGAGTTTCCCCGGCCCTCCCGGGGGAACCAAGGAGTCCATATGACCGCACGGTTCGCCGCCCGGCTTTTCGCGTGGCTCGTCGTCGCCGCCGCTCTCCTCGCCGTCGCCGGCGGCGCCGGCGCGCAGAGCGGATCCAGCTCCGTTTACACGCACCAGCGTGGCATGGACGAGACGTTCCGCTTGAACCTCGGCGGGCTGTATCCGAACTTCGACACGACCGTTCAATACGGGACCGTCACGGTGCCGGGAACCGAGATCGGGCTCGAAAGCGACCTCGGGCTCGCGGAGAAGAAGTTCGCTCTCCAGATCGACGGTTACCTTCGTCTCGGACGCCACGCGCGGCTCGACTTCGCGTACCAGCAGTGGAACCGCTCGGCCGCGAAGATCCTCTCGCGGCAGATCCAGTTCAACGGGGCGACCTATTCCGTGGGTGGCGAGGTGGACTCGACGCTGAACGTGAACGTCGGCGAGCTCTACTATGGATACTCGTTCGTGAACAACGGCGATCTCGAGATCGGCCTCGGCCTCGGTGCGAGCGTCTTTTTCAACCGGGCCTCCCTCGACGCGGTCGGGACGGTCGTCGGGCCGGGCGGGACCGTGGGCGGCACCGCCGTCAGCGAGAGAAAGGATTTCATCGCGCCGATTCCGGCCCTCGAGGGCTACTTCACGTTCACGCTCCTGCCGCAGCTGTTCCTCAGCGCCCGGGCGCGCGGCTTCAAGGCGACGATCAGCGGCTCGTCCGGCAGCATGCTCGAGGCGACGGGCACGCTGGATCTCTTCATCACATCGGGACTTGGCATCGGCGGCGGCTACAACTACACCCGCATCGACTACACGCGCGATTCCGATACGCTGACGCAGGTTCGCTACCACTACAGCGGACCGGTGTTTTACGTCGCGCTCGCGTTCTGAATAGGGGGCCGCGCGCGGGCCATTGCTCCCGGTCATCGCCCACGAAGGGCTTCGATGAACTCTCGGGGCGAGACGACGGCGACGCCCTGTCGTAGACGCGAGGGGAAGTGCCGGAGGTTCCCGGTGACGAGGAAGTCGGCATGCGCCGCGAGCGCGACCTCGAGAAAGGCCTCGTCGTCGGGATCGGGGAGTCGCTCCGGGAGCGGCTGAGCGACGGCGAACTCGCCGGTGGCCTCGACCTGAAGCAGGAGAGATTCGACCATTTCAGGATCAAACGCGAACCCGCGGCGCGCCAGGACCTCGCGATATTCGCCGAGGATCCGTTCGTCGAGAAGAAGGGGGAGCGCGCCCGCAGCAACGAGCGCGACGATCTCCCCTGGCCGGCCGAAGGGGGACCAGAGCCCGGACACCATCACGTTGGTGTCGAGGACGATCCTCACCCCTGCTGCCGTCTCCGGCGGACGTCGGCGATGACCGCGTTGATCTGTTTGAGCGAGAGGTTCTTTCTCCGGCGCTGGGAATCCTGCTGAATTTCGCGAACGGCTCGCACGGCACGATCCCTGCGCAGCGCGGCAAGCGTGCTCTCCAGGTAGTCCTCCCGGACGTTGGTAATGATCGCCATCGGCTTGCCGTTCGAGGTCAGAACAAGATCCTTTTCCCTCTTGAGATCCTTCCAGACCTTCGTCGGCCGGCCCCGGAGATCGCGGACTGTGACGAACTTCATGGTTTCACCATCACTCAATAGTGTACACGATCGTCACCCGAGCCTCGGAGTCGCTAGTACGCCAGCGTCTTCCGCGCCGCCGCGAGGACCTTCTCGGCGTTCGGCAGGATCGCGCGCTCGAGGGCGCGGTTGAAGCCGACGGGCGTGAACGTCGAGCCGACACGGTCGACGGGCGCGTCGAGGTGCTCGAAGAGCTCGGACGCGATGCGCGCCGCGATCTCGCCGCCGAAGCCGCCGTGCACTTTGTCCTCGTGGACGACGAGGACGCGCGACGTCTTCTTCACGGAGGCCGCGACGGCGTCCCAGTCGAGCGGCACGAGGGAGCGGAGGTCGAGAACCTCTAAGCTCTTTCCCTCTTTTGCGAGCGTCTCGGCGGCGGCCAGCGCGAAGTGCACCGGCGTGCCATACGCGAGGATCGTCAGATCGCCGCCTTCCCGGCGACGGCGCGCCTTGCCGAAAGGCACGGCGAAGTCCACCGGCACCCGCGCCTTGGCCTGCGCGGAGTTGTAGAGGAACTTCGGCTCGAGGTACACCGTGATGCCGCGCGAGCGCATCGCCGTCCGGAGAAGTCCCGCCGCGTCGTCCGCGAACGCGGGGACGACGACGCGGATCCCGGGGAGCGTCGTGAGCCAGCCCTCGATGTTCTGCGAGTGGTAGAGGCCGCCTCCGATGTAGCCGCCCGAGGCGATGCGCACGGTGACGTTCGGGACGAACTGCCCGTTCGTACGCCAGAACTCGTGCGACATCTCGACCATCTGCTCGGCCGCGGGCCAGAAGTAGTCGGCGAACTCGGCGCCTTCGACGACGACGCGGATCTTCTCGCTCAGGCGCGAGAAACCGTCGGCCGTGCCGAGGATGAAGTCCTCGGCGATGGGGCCGTTGAAGACGCGTTTCGGCCCGAACTCCTGCTGCATGCCCTTCGTGACGTTGAAGATGCCGCCCTTCTCCTTGTATGCGACGTCCTGTCCCCAGATATAAGTGTCGGGGTTCTCGCGGAACATTTCCTTGAGCGTCGTGTTCAGCGCCTGGATGAGGGACATCTCGGCCGCCGGCTTGCCGTCGACGGTCTCGGGCGTGACATACGTGTCCGCGAGACCGTCGCCCGCGGGGGCCCAGGGCTCGGGCGAAACGTGCTCGAAAATGGAGGCCGGGTCGGGGTCGGGCGCGCGACGCGCGCGGTCGGCGGATTCCTCGTAGGTCTTCCGGTTCGCGTCTTCGATCGCGACGATTTCCGCCTCGGAGAACGCGCCGCCCTCGACGAGGGAACGGCGGAGGCGTGCCAGCGGGTCGAGCGCCTTCGCGGCCGCGAGCTCTTCGGGCGAGCGGTACAGCTCCTGCCGGTCGGAGTTGGAGTGCGAGTGGATGCGCACGCACTCGGCGTGCACCATCGCGCAGCCCGCGCCCGATCTCACGAACGCCACGGCCTCTCGCAGGGCGCGGAGCGAATCGAAGAGATCCTTGCCGTCGCAGTGGACGATCTTGATGTTCAGGAACCCGGAGAAATTGTCCGAGGCGAAACGATTCGCGGTCTGGTCGCTCTTCGGAACGGCGATGCCATAGCCGTTGTCCTGCACGACGAAGACGACGGGCAACTTCTCGCGCGACGCGCCGTTGACGGCCTCGTAGAAGTAGCCCTCGGACGTGGACGACTCGCCCAATGAGCAGAAGACGATCGCATCCGAGCCATACGTCTTCACGGCGCGGCCGAGGCCAGCGGCATGCTGGGCATGGTTCGAGACGCAGGACGAGACGTTCTGGATGCGGATCTCGGGCTTCGCGAAGTGGTTCGACATGTGACGCCCGCCGGAGGCGACGTCGTCGCGCTTGGACATCCCATTCAGCAGGATCTCCTCGGCCGACAATCCGCCGGCGAGGCACGTCGTGAGGTCGCGGTAATACGGGAAGAGATAGTCGTGCCGGGGGCGGAACGTGACGCCGAGGGCGACCTGGATGCCGTCGTGCCCCGCGCACGGCGCGTGGTACGACCAGCCGAGGCCCTGTTTGAGGTAGTTCGGAGCCTTGTCGTCGAGCAGCCGCCCGAGATGCATCAGGGCATACCACCGCCTGAGCTCGTCCCGGCTCGGGGCGAGTCGCGCGATCGTCGCGGCGGCTGAAGGCGGCGAAGCGCCCGCGGCTGTCAGGACACCCGGTTCGGCCATTCCACTCCTCCAAGGGGGATTCTCCGGGGCTGTCGGGGCTGCCGGCCGGAGAAGGAGTCTCATCTTACCGCTTCGGGTAGAATCCGCGATCCCGCAGCCCCCCTATTTCCCCGGGGGAATTTCGATTGGCGGGCCAGGAGAACTCTCGTGTCCCAGACGCTCATCTCTCCGCCCGCCGAAACCGCCGAAACCGCCGACCGCAAGACCTTCGAGGCCGCCCTCGCGGCCGACGCGGCTTCCCCGAAGAAGAAGCTCATGGAGGGGCAAGTCGTGAACGGCGTCATCGTCGGCATCACCCCCGACGTCGTCCTCGTCTCGTTCGGCGGCAAGTCCGAAGCGCTCATGGATCTGAAGGAGCTCGAGGGCGAGAAGGTCGGCGACCGCATCGAGGCCGTCGTCGTGAAAGCGGGGCCGGACGTGCGTCTCTCGCGCAAGCTCGCGGTGGGACATCGCACGAAGGCCGAGCTCCGGGCCGCCTCCGAGGCGAAGATCCCCGTCGCCGGAAAGGTCATGGCCCGGAACAAGGGCGGCTTCGAAGTGATGATCGGAGGCGCTCACGGCCTCCGCGCCTTCTGCCCGGTCTCGCAGATCGACCTCGGCCGCCACGAGGAGGCGGCGCTCGCGGCATATGTGGGGCAGACCTTCGATTTCCGCGTTCTCGAGTACACCGAGGACGGGCGACGCGTGGTGGTTTCACGCGTGGCGCTCCTCAAGGTCGAGCAGGACGAGAAAGCCGCGGTGACCCGCGAGAAGATCATCGTGGGCGCCGTGATGCCCGGCCGTGTCCGCTCCCTCACCGACTTCGGCGCGTTCGTGGATCTCGGCGGCGTGGACGGGCTCGTGCACGTCACGGAGATCTCGCGGCGAAGGATCGCGCACCCGAAGGATGTCCTCACAGTCGGCCAGGAGGTCACGGTCAAGGTCACGAAGCTCGCGGATGAAGGCAAGCGCATCTCTCTTTCCATGAAGGAGCTCGAGGCCGATCCCTGGCAGACGCTTCCGGAGCGCTTCGCGCCCGGAGCCTCGTTCACGGGAACGGTCGCGCGGCACGCGGACTTCGGCCTCTTCGTCGAGGTCGAGCCGGGCGTGGACGGGCTCGTGCACGTCTCGGCGCTCCCGCCGGGCGTTTCCATCAAGGACCCGGCGGTCGCCGTCGGACAGACGGTGCAGGGCTGGGTGAAGGAAGTCGATCCGAAGCAGCGCCGGTTGTCGCTCTCGCTGCGCGAAGTCTCCACCTCGAATCCGTGGGACGGGATCAACGAGCGCCATCCCGAGGGCTCGGTCATGACGGGCGAAGTCGAGACCGTCGCTCAGTTCGGCGTCTTCGTGCGCCTCGAGCCCGGTCTCACGGGCCTCATTCCGAACTCCGAGTCGGGCGTGCCTCCCGGCACGGTCAACCGCCACTTCGCTCCCGGCCAGAAGGTCGAGGTGAAGGTCATCGGCGTCGACCCGGCCAAGCGGCGCATCTCGCTCTCGGCGGCCGGCGCGAAGGCGGAAGCCGACCGGGGCGATCTCCGGAGCTATCGCGAGGAAACCGCGAAGCGCGAAAAGGCGGCGACGCCTTCCGTCTCCGTCTTCGGCTCCTCTCTCCTGCAGGCGCTCACGAACCCGAAGAGCAAGCAGAAGAAGGGCTGACTCCCGGCGATACGGTCCCAATGTGACGTTCGTGCGTCGCCTCGTCCGATGGGCCGCGGCCCACTTGCAGGCGGTCGGGCTGTCGTTTCTCCTCGTCGTTTTCGCGGCGGCCGTCTTCTGGTTTTTCGCGTCCTTCGTTCCGGATCGGCGGGACGCGGCGACCGAGGGCTGGCGCCGGGAGCTCTCGCTGCGCGCGGACCTCAGGCGCGACCTCCTCGACCGGCGCATCCTCGACGTGAAGGAAGACCTGACGTTTTTCGCTGCGTTCCCGTCCGTTCGCGGGCTTCTGACCCCGGGCCTGTCCGAGGAAACCGCGGGCGCCCAGGCCGCGCACCTGCAAGGAATCCTGTCCGATTTCCGGCAACACGTTCACCAGAGGTCTGTTTCGATCCTCGACCCGTCCGGGCGCGTCCGCGCGTCGAACGGCGGTCCCGCCCCCGGTGCGGCGGCGCTGGCGCTCGCGGCGGACGCAATTCGTTCGGGCGTCCCCGGAGTCGCTCTCGCGCGCGAGCCGGACGGCGTGACGGGCCTCGCGAGCGCGGTACCGGTCACGGGCGACGCAGTCGGCGCCGGGCGGCTCCCGATCCTAGGAGCCGTCCTCTCCACGGGCGACGCCTCGACGTCTCTCTTCGATCTTCTCGGCCAACCGGTGGCGGCCTCGTCCAGCGAGTCCCTGCTCGTCGGGGAAGACGGGACGGACGTTCTCTTTCTCTCCCCCCTGCGCTTCCGCCCGGATCCGCCGCTCTCGTTCCGGCTTCCGCTCGCGAGCGCCGGTTTGGCCGCCCGCGCGGCGCTCTCGGAAAAGGACCACTTCCGAGTCTTCTCAGACTATCGCGGTGCGAGGGTGTTCGCCGCCGTGCGACGACTGGAGAGCACACCTTGGGGCCTCGTCGTCAAGGTCGACGAGGACGAGGCGCTCGCGGCCTTCCGGAAGGACATGCTCCAAAAGGGAGTCACCTGGGGCGTGCTCTTCCTCGCGCTGTCCGCCGCGGCCTTCGGCTTCTGGCGCTCGCTCGCGATCTCGAACGAGGTGACGCTCGCGCGCAGCGAGGCGCGGTTCGGGGCTCTCATCGAGCAAGCGACCGACGCCGTCTTCATCGTCGGGTCGGACGGGAAGATCCGCGACGCGAACCGCGCCGCCGAGGAAAACTATGGTTGGGACCACGAGGCGCTCGTCGGGCGCCACGTCGCCGGCTTGCGGCCCGAGGACCAGCGGCACATCGCGCGGGCGAACCTCGAGGCGGCCGGTCGGGAGGGGCGCCTCGTCTTCGAAGGCGAGCACGTCCGGGCCGACGGGAGCCGCTTTCCGGTCGAGGTGAGCACGCGGCTCGTGAACATTCCGGGAGATTCCGTCCATCTGTCCATCGTGCGCGACATCACCGTGCGCAAGCGGGCCGAAGCGAACGTCACCAGGCTCAACGCCGAGCTGGAGGAGGCGCTTGCATGGCAACGGCAGATCTTCGAGGGCTCGCGAGACGCCGTGTTCGTCAGCGACGAGCAGGCGCGGTTCGTCGCCGTCAACCACGCCGCGACGGAGCTGACGGGCTACTCCCACGAGGAGCTGCTGGCGATGGGGATTCCCGACCTCCACGACGAGCCCGATCTCGCGGCGTACCGCGCCTTTCATCGGCGCATCCTGGATGGCGAGCGGATCCTCTCGGAAGCGCCGATCAGGAAGAAGGACGGCGGGAAGGTGGCCGTCGAGTTCAACAACAGCCTCGTGGCCATCGGTGGCAGACGCTTCATGCACACGGCGGGCCGGGACCTCACGGAACGCAGGCAACTCGAGGCGCAGCTCGTTCAGGCGCAGAAGATGGAAGCGATTGGCCGGCTCGCGGGCGGCGTCGCGCACGACTTCAACAATCTCCTGACGGTCATTCAGGGCTACGGCGAGCTGGTGCGCGACTCGCTCTCCGGAGACCCGCGTCACGAGAGCATGGAAGAGCTGCTGAAGGCCGCGGGGCGTGCGACCTCGCTCACGCGACAGCTCCTCGCCTTCAGTCGCAAACAGGTGCTCGAGCCGAAGGTCGTGCACCTGGGCGAGATCGTGCGCGAGACGGGCCGTATGCTCGAACGGCTCATCGGTGAGGACATCGCGGTCTCGCTCGGCGCACACGACGATCTCGCGACCGTGAAGGCCGACCCGGGCCAGATCGAGCAGGTCGTTCTCAACCTCGCCGTGAACGCGCGGGACGCGATGCCGAGCGGAGGCCAGCTGACGGTTTCCGTGGGCAGCTTGACGATGGCGACCCCGCTCGACGGGTTCCCCGATCAGCTTCCGGCCGGCCGTTGGGTCCTCATGACCGTGGAAGACACGGGCTCCGGAATGGACGCGGAGACGCTCTCGCACGCCTTCGAGCCGTTCTTCACGACGAAGGAGCGCGGCAAGGGAACGGGACTCGGGCTCTCCACCGTCTACGGAATCGTGAGGCAGAGCGGCGGCCGCGTTCAGGTCTCGAGCGTTCCCGGGAGGGGGACGAGCTTCCAGATCTATCTTCCCCGCTCCGACGAGAAGACGACCTCGGGCCCTCGCCCGAGCGCGGGCTCGAGCCTCGGGACGGAGACCGTGCTCGTCGTCGAGG
>Ga0207932_1000213_pt1 | contig 19482 bp, 13 predicted proteins | sample NGESurdeep092012_FD_184480 | JGI IMG/M metagenome (GOLD analysis project Ga0207932, IMG submission 184480) | Arctic peat soil microbial communities from Barrow, Alaska - NGEE Surface sample 415-2 deep-092012 (SPAdes) | ecosystem: Environmental > Terrestrial > Soil > Wetlands > Peat ...
CGAACCGGCGGTCACGTTACCGGTGGCGCCGCCGACCATCGCCGCCGCGTCGAGTGTCGGAATTCGGGCGGCGGCGGCGAGATCGCGGGATGCGCGCGCGCCGTCGATTCGCGCGAGGGCGCCGGCCACCGCCGGGTGGTGCGCGAGTGCGTAGCGCACCGCCTGCTCGAGCGTCATGGCGGAGGCTGCGGCGGGCGCCTGTGCCCGGACGTGCCCGGCGCCGGCCGACAGGGCGACGAGGGCGGGCAGGGCACGCCGTATCATTGCGTTCATCTGGACCTCGAGTGCGGTGGGCACGTTCATTCGTGTTCGAAGAGTTCGCCGAATAGCTCGCGGACCTTCTGCTTTGCGGCGCGCAGGGCTCGCCGTCCGGCGGGCGTCAGCCGGTACAGGCGCCGCCGCCGGCCATCGCGGGCCAGCACGACTTTCGAGCGGAGCAGGCCGTCCTCCTCGAGGCGGTGAAGGATCGGGTACATCGTGCCGGCGGAGAGCGCATAGCCGTGCCGGCCGAGCTCCTCGATCATCTCCAGGCCGAAGATCGGCGCTTCGCCCGCGTGATGGAGCAGGTGGAGGTGGATGAGGCTGGCGGTGAGGCCTGCGTCGCGGCGGCGCCTGGACGGTGGTTGCATTATCGGATTCCGAGATCGCATTTCGATATAACCATACGACCGGCGGCCCTTTTCGTCCAGCGCGCGCTCCCCTGCTAATGTTCAGCATGACACCTTCCGCCATCGCACCCGGCTCCGGGCTCCCCCGCCTCGAGACGCCCGCCGCGCTCGTCGACCTGGACCGGCTCGAGCGCAACATCGCTCGCATGGCGTCGTACGCGAGGACGCACTCGCTCGCGCTGCGCCCGCACATCAAGACGCACAAGGCGACGACGATCGCGGCATCGCAGCTTGCACACGGCGCGACCGGCCTCACCTGCGCGACGCCGGCCGAAGCGGGTGTGATGAGCGCCGTGTGCGATGACATCCTGCTCGCGTATCCGGCGATCGGCCCCAAGCTCGCGCGCCTGATGGCGCTGCCGCGTGAGCTTTCGCTCACCGTCGCGCTCGACTCGGCGAAAGCCGTTGACGATCTCGCCCGCGCGGCGCGCGCCGCGGGCCGGCCGGTGCGCGTGTACGTCGAGCTCGACGTCGGCATGCATCGCGTCGGCGTCACCGCGTGGGACGAGGCGATCGCGCTGGCGCGCAGGGTTCGTGACAGTGCACCCCTCGAATACGCCGGCATCGCGTTCTATCCCGGCCACATTCGCACCGATCTCGATTCGCAGGACGCGGCGCTCGCGGCGCTCGGCGCGGCGATCAAGAGCGCTACCGACGCGCTGGGCCGCGCCGGGCTCGCGCCCGAGGTCGTGAGCGGCGGCTCGACGCCGACCGTCTGGCGCACGCACGAGATCGGCGGAATCACCGAGATGCGGCCGGGCACGTACGTCTACAACGACCGCGGTACCTCGGAGATCGGCGCGTGCGCGCCGGAGGATTGCGCGCTCACCGTGCTCGCGACCGTCGTGAGCACGAGCGTCCCGAATCAGGCGGTGATCGACGCCGGTGCCAAGGCGCTCGGTCGCGAGCCGATGCGCGGAGTCGAAGGAGAAGGGTGGGGCGCCCTGCTCGACCGGCCCGAGATCCTCGTCACGCGCATGAGCGAGGAGCATGGCATTCTCGATCTCTCGCGAACGGACTGGCGGCCGGCCGTCGGCGAGCTCGTGCGTGTGGTGCCGAATCATGTCTGCATCGTCGTGCATCTCAACGATCTGGTGTATGGCGTGCGCGGCGAGCGAGTGGAGAAGAGCTGGCGGGTGGATGCGAGAGGGAGAGGGCAGGGGGAGGTGGAAGAGAACAACGGCAACGCCCTCAACTGACACCTGTCAGTTGAGGGCGTTGCCGTTGGTGGTTCGCTACTTCTTTACGACCGGAACCGCAGCCACCGGCTTGGGCCACGCCTTCTTCGCGACTGACGAGTACATCGCCGGGATCTCCACCTGAATCACACGATTGAGATCGGAGATCGCCTTCATCGCGTCCTCCAGCGCGAAGTCGATCTGCCTGCGCTGGTCGAGCGTGGCGGCTCCTGACCACGCCTCCACCGGCCGGACCGCGCCGTTGGTTGCCCCGAGCGAGCGATCGACGTCGGCCTGAAGGCGCGATACGCGCGCGATGAGCGAGTCGGCCTTCGCGCCGCCGCCGGCGAGATCACGCTTGAGGTCCGCGGCCTGCGCGCCGAGCGCGCGCGCCGCGGCGTGCGCGCCGGCGAGCGACTTCTGCACCGAGTACACGCTCATCACGAGCGCCTGCCGTGCGCGACGGTCTGCATCGCTGAAGTTCGTGAGCGGATCGCCCTCGACGATCATCTCACCGCGCAGTTCGCTCGTCACGCCCGGAACCTTCAGCAGCACTCTGTACCTTCCGGGAAGCACGAGCGGGCCGGTCTGTGCACCGCCCCCGCGACCTCCGCCGCCGCCACCACCGCGACCGCCGCCGCCCGCGATCAGCGTTCCAGCTTCTTCCTCGGAGAGCGCCGCCGACATCCGCAGGTCCCACGTCACGCGATTCAGTCCCGTCGCCGTGGATCCCTTCAGCGTGCGGATCGGCGCGCCCGATGCGGCATCGCTGATTTCCACCGACACGGGGCCTGATGCCGCATCCCGCAGATAGTACGTGATGACGCCCCCGAACTCCGGGTTCGGCGCGAAGAACTCGCCGTGGCCGTACCACGCCTGCGGCGCCCACGTGCTCATTTCGCGGGCGCGTGGAATCGGCGCGAGCGCCGCCGCCGATTTCATCGCGTCGGCCGTCAGCGCCTCGAGCGGTCCGACGTCGTCGAGAATCCAGATGCTCCGTCCGTGCGTGCCGACGATCAGCGCGTTGTCGCGCGGATGGATGATCGCGTCGTCCGTTGGAACCGTGGGCATGTTCGTCGAGAGCGAATTCCACGTCGCGCCGCCGTCGTTCGAGAAATGCACGCCGCGTGAGTGCGCGAGGATCAGCACGTGCGAGTTGTGCGGGTGCTCGCGAATCCGGTTGATCGACGTCTCCGGCAAGCCGGCGACGATGGAGCGCCAGCTCTGCCCGAAATCGTCGGTCACGTACGCATACGGTTTGTAGTCGTCGTCATAGTGCCCGTCGAAGGTCGCGTACGCGCGCCCCGCCGTATAGCGCGACGCAACGACCGTCGTCACCGGCGTTCTGTTGGGAAGGCCGCCGATGTGCGTCGTGACGTTCGTCCAGGTCTTGCCGCCATCGCGCGTCAGCTGCACCTGGCCGTCGTCGGTACCTGCATAGACGACGTTCGCGTCCGCAGGCGACTCGCTCACCGACGTGATGGTTCCATAGCTCGTCACGCCGTCGTGCCTCGAAAGCGCCGCGGGCCCGACGCGCGCGCCCATCATCGTGAGCGTGTCGCGATCGATGTGCAGCGTGAGGTCTGGACTGATCGCCTTCCAGCTCGACGCGCGGTCGGTGGACTTGAAGAGCACGTTCGCGCCCATATAGACGGTCTTCGCATCGAAGCTCGACGGGACAATCGGCGAATCCCAGTTGAATCGATAGCCGCTTCCCCCTCCGCGTCCCGCACCCGGCACCGCGCGCTCGCCCGATCCCGGACGCACGCCCTGATGCTCCATCGTCGTGAGGTTCACGCGCGCGACGTTGCCGTCCTGCGATTCCTCGTACGCGAAGTTCTGGTCGAACGGATCGATCTTCGCATGGAATCCGTCGCCGCCGCCGATGTTCCAGCCGTCGCGGTCCGCGATGCCATTGCGATTGCGCACCGCGCTCGGCACGCACCAGAGCCCGTTGTCCTGCAATCCTCCGCACACCGTGTACGGCACCTTGTTGTCCACGTCCACTTCGTAGAACTGTCCGATCGGCATGTTGCGGCGGAAATCCCACGTCACGGCGCGATCCCACGAGATCGAGACGCCGCCGTCGCCGCCGACGATCAGGTGGTTCGGATCATCCGGATCCACCCACAGCGCGTGATCTTCCGAATGGATGTTGCTGAACCGTTCCGTGAAAGTCTTTCCGCCATCGTCGGAGAAATAGAAGCCGCGGTTCGATCCCAGCATGTAGATCCGGTTCCGGTCCTTCGGATCGAGACGGATCTGGCTGTAGTACATCGGCCGCGTGTTGAGCGGCGAGAGCTTCTCCCAGCTCGAGCCGCCGTCCACCGTGCGATACACGCCGCTTCCGGGCGGTGCCGCTTCGACCGTGGCGTACACGACGCGGCTGTCGCTCGGCAAGAGGTCGATCCCGATACGGCCCTTGTCGCCGGCCGGAAGACCGTTCGCCAGCTTCGTCCATGTCGCGCCGCCGTCGATCGTCTTGTAGATCGCGCTGCCCGGACCGCCGCCGTTGAAGCCCCACGCCTTTCTCTGATGCTGGTACGTGGCCGCGTAGAGAATGAGCGGGTTCATCGGATCGATCACGAGGTCGGTCGCGCCGGTGTTCTCGTCGACGTACAGGATCTTCTTCCAGCTCTGTCCGCCGTCCGTCGTCTTGAACACACCGCGTTCGGGATTCGAACCCCACAGGTGCCCGGCTGCCGCGACGTAGACGATATCGTAGTTGCCGGGATCGATCACGATTCTCGCGATGCTGCGCGTCTCCTTCAGTCCCATGTTCTTCCACGTCTTGCCGGCGTCGGTGGTCTTGTAGACACCATCGCCCCAGGACGAGCTTTGCCGATTGTTCGCCTCACCCGTTCCGACCCACACGACGTTCGCGTTCGACGGCGCCACGCGAATCGCGCCGATCGACATCATCGCGTCGACCCTGTCGAACACCGGATCCCACGACGTGCCGCCGTTGGTGCTCTTGAACACGCCGCCCGTCGCCGTCGCGACATAGATCTGGTCGGGCTGTCCGCGCACGCGGCCGACCGAGAAATCGTCGATGCGGCCCGAGGTGTTCACGGGTCCGATGCTGCGCCACTTCAGGGCGGACAGCACCGTCGGATCGATCTTCGCTTGCGCCTGCACGCTCGCGGCGAGTGTCAGCAACGCGAGGGCAACGGCGGGACCGGAGATCTTGCTGCGCATGGCGAGTCCTCTTCGACTGGCTGGGGAAGGATTAAAGTACCAGGATCGTCAGCCGCGGGACAGAAATCGCGCGACATTCTCGACCGCGCGTCGCAACCCGAGGTCGATGACTTCCGCCGTCATTCCAGCGTCATGCGGCGTGAGAACGACGTTCGGCAGCGACAGCAACGCATCGTCCGCGCCGACAGGCTCCTGATGGAACACGTCGAGCGCGGCCCCTGCGATTCGCTCGTGCTGCAATGCGTCGATCAGCGCATCGCGATCCACCAGGCCCGCGCGAGCAGTGTTGACGAGAAACGACGAGGGCTTCATCAAGGCGAGCTCCGCGCGGCCCAGGATGCCGTTCGTTTCCGCGGTGAGCCGCATGTGCAGGCTTACGATGTCCGACTCGCGCAGCAGCGTCTCGAGCGGTACGTGACGCGCGCCGACCGCCGCCGCGCGTCCGTTGTCGGGACTCCATGTCGAGACCAGCAGCCGCAAGCCGAACGGCCGCGCCAGCGCGGCAACCCGGCTCCCGATCGCGCCGAGCCCCATCAGTCCGAGCGTCTTTCCCTCGAGCTGGGTGAGCAGTCGCCGCGGCCACTGGCCCCCGCGCACCGCCGCATCCATCGCGGGAATCGCGCGCGTGGCTGCGAGCATGAGCGCCAGCGTATGCTCGGCGACAGCGTGCGCGTTCACTCCCGGTGTGCTCGCGACAACGACGTTTCGTGCGTTGCACGCCGCCAGATCGACGTTGTCCGTGCCGGTTCCCCAGATCGAGATGAGGCGCAGGGCCGGGCAGGCCGCGAGAACGCGCTCCGTGAATTTCGAGTACGCGCGAATGTTCAGCACTGCATGCGCGGCGCCGACGCGCCGGATCAGCTCTGCTTCATCTTCCGTGCCGCGCTCGGTGAACACGGTGACGTCGCCAAGCGCACGCAGCCGGGCCTCCGCGGCCGAACCCGTGAACACCGAAGGGAAATCATCCGGCACGACGATCGATGGGTTCATGCGTTCTCGTCGGCCGGTGCACCGCGCGCGAGCAGGACGGTGGTTGCCATCTGGCTCGTGACGTTGAGCAAAGTCTTGAACACATCGGGGATCGCGTCGAGCGCGAGGAGAATCCCCATCCCCTCGATCGGCAGGCCCACCGACACGAAGAACGGCGCGATGATGAACAGTCCGCCGCTCGGGATTCCCGGAATGCTGAAGCTCATCGCCACGGAACAGGCGCCGAGGAAGGCGAGCTGTGCCATCGTGAGGGGAACGTCGTACAGCTTCGCGACGAAGAGCGCGGAGACGATCCACGTGACCGCCTGGTTCAGCCGGAACACGGACACGCCGAAGGGCAGGGCGAACCCCGCGACTTTCATGGGGAGGTGCATCACGCGGTTCGCGCCGTCGATCATTGCGGGGAGCGCCGCGACCGACGAACGCGTGCTGATCGCCACGATCTGCGCGGGGATGAGGGCGCGGGCGAAGAGCGAAAGCGGAACATCGGAAAACACCTTGATGACGATGTAGAGCGCGATCGTTGCGACCGCGAGGAACCCGCTGTGCAGGACGAGGTAGAACGCGACTGCGCCGGCCACGCCCACTCCGACGCGAACCGCGAGTGCGACCGAAAGGCAAAACACGCCGACGGGCGCGACCATCAGCACCCACCCGACGATCACGAGCATCGCGTCCGCGATCCCCCGGAAGATCCCGGTCGCCGCCGCCCGCCGTTCCGGCTCGATGCGCGCGAGCGCCGCCGCGAACGCGACGGCGAAGATGATCACGGGGAGCATCGCGCCGTCGACCGCGGCCTTGACCGGGTTCGCGGGCACGAGGCCGACGAGCCAGCTCGTGAACGACGGGAGGGCGGGTGTGGTGCCGGCCGCCGAACTCGCGCCGCGGAGCGAGGCGGCCGACGACGCATCGATGGTCATCACGGAGAAGAGCGGAGGCGCCGCGAGGAACGTCAGCAGCGCGACCGTCGTGAGGATCACCGCGTACAGTGCGACTGCCCGTCCGCCGAGTCGTCCAACGGCGCGAACATCTTTTTCCTCCGCGATCGTCGCGATGAGCAGCGAGACCACGAGCGGAATGACCGTCATGCGGATCGCGTTGACCCACACGGTGCCGATCGGTTCGATCGCCGTCGCGAACGCGTGCAGCCCGCTCGACGACGTCGCCGAGATCACCACGCCGATGGCGAGGCCGGCGACGAGGCTGAGCAACGTGCGGAGAGCGGCTGTGGTCACGGGGAGAAACTACGCGTTCTGGATTCTGCGCGCTCCGTGTCGTACTGTCTCCCACTCAATCTCTCCTTTGGGATCAGGTCACTTCATGCCTTCTCTCGGCGACGCCAAGTCGTTTCTCCTCCTCGCGCTTGGCGTGATCGCGGTGGTCTACGTCGGCTTCCTCGCCAGCGAGCTCGTGCGTCGCCGGCGCGCGCAGGCCGCGAGCGGAGGCGCCGTCGACTCCGACGCGCCGACCCCAGGCGGAATCGTCACGGGCTTCGTGACGAACTTCTTCGACACGCTCGGTATCGGCTCGTACGCGCCGACCACCTCCATCTTTCGGATCTGGAAGATGGTGCCCGACGAACGGATTCCCGGCACGATGAACATCGGTCACACGCTGCCGACGATCGTGCAGGCCTTCATCTTCACGCAACTCATTCCGGTCGATGCCCGCACGTTGATCCTCATGATCGCCGCGTCGGTGGCGGGCGCGTGGATCGGGGCGGGCGTGGTCGCGTCGTGGCCGCGCCGCATCGTGCAAGTGGGAATGGGATGCGCGCTCCTCGTGGCATCGGCGCTCATGTTCGCGAGCCTGGTCAAGCTCATGCCGGCGGGCGGGGAGGCCCTCGCGCTCTCGGGTACGCAGCTCGGCGTCGCCGTCGCAGTGAACTTCGTGCTTGGCGCGCTGATGACGCTCGGCATCGGACTTTACGCGCCGATCATGATCCTCATCAGCCTGCTCGGCATGAATCCCGCAGCCGCGTTTCCGATCATGATGGGATCGTGCGCCTTCCTCATGCCCGTCGCGAGCGTCCGATTCTTGCGCAGCGGGCGATACGACCCGCGCGCGCTGCTCGGCCTGCTCGCGGGCGGCCTGCCCGCGGTGCTGATCGCGGCGGGCGTCGCGTGCTCCTGATTCGCTGCTAGGGCAGCTTCCGCAGCAGCGCCCGCTCGATTCCGCCCGGATCGAGTCCGAGTGCATGCCGCACCATCGCGAAACGTTCCCGCAGGCGGCGCGAGAACAGTGCCGCGCGATCGGCGACCGGAATCGGCCGCTTTTCGAACCGCGCCTCGCCGATAGTGGAGGAATCGAACCGCTCGAACACCGGGAACGGATAGAGCGCGAGGTTGGGCACGCCGTGTCTCCAGTACTTGTCCATATACGCGTCGACGGGGCAATCGATCCGCCGCGCGCACTTCAGCAGCCGCTGCGCGCCGAGGCGGGTGATCAGATACGCCTGCGTGCCGAGCGCGAAGCTCGTGATGCGAATGAGATGATGATACCGGTCGAGGAACGGGCTCCTGAGCCTGCGCCACCGCACCGGTATCTTGGTGAAGAGTCGCATGTAGTCGATCCCGATGGCCGAGAAGTCCATCCGGCCGAGCCGCGAGATCAGCGGCCAGTCCACCACCACATCGTCCTCGAACACGATCAGCTGCTGATACTGTGAATCAAGCAGCCACTCCCACGCCGCGACGTGGCTCGCATAAGACCCGAGTTCGCCCTCGATGAGCGTGCGGCCGTGCACCCGGCGGGCGGCCGACTCGTCGTAGTGGAGCGGCGGCGCGATCGCCGTGCGGGCGTCGAAGAACGACCACGGAACGCTGGTGTCTGCCGCGAACGCCGCGAACGCCGCGCGTCTGTCGTGCGCGGCACGAAGGCTGATGACCCCTATTGCGGTTGTCTCGACGTCTGTCATGGCACGCGGCCTCCTTGCATGTCTGACGCTCCGTCGCGTCGCACGTTTGATGTCTGCGCGAAGTAACCATCGGACCGGAATGGAATCGCGCTATATTCCGCCCGCGATGATTCTACCCCTCGTTCTCGCATTTCAGCTCGCCGCCGGGCGACCCGCCGTGTTCCACGCCCTCAAAGGGCAGACCGAGGCCCGTGCGCCTCGCATCGACACGACCATCACCATCGACGGCCGGCTCGACAAGCCCGTGTGGCGGCGCGCCGCGATCCTCACCGGTTTCTCCGAGTACGCCCCGGTCGACCAGCGCCCGGCGCCCGACTCCACCGAGGTGCTGGTCTGGTACTCGCCGACGGCGCTCTACTTCGGCATCAGGGCGTACGAGCTGCACGGCATAGTCCGCGCGACGCTCGCCGACCGCGACAAGATCACGAACGATGACAACGTCGAGCTCCACCTCGACACGTTCCGCGAGGGACGCAAGACGGTGGTGTTCATCGTCAACCCGCTCGGCGTGCAGGCCGACGGCACCAAGAACGAGGGCGGCGGATTCATGCCCGGGTCTAACGTCGCGCCCGGCCAGAACGACCTGAGCGCCGACTTCCAGTGGGAGTCGAAGGGACATCTCACCGACTACGGCTACGAAGTCGAGATCCGGATTCCCTTCTCGAGCCTTCGTTATCCCGAGGCTCGCGAACACCGGTGGGGGCTGCAGATCGACCGTCACACACAGCACAACGGTTACGAAGAGACGTGGACGCCGGCGCTCAAGGCGTCGGCCAGCTTCATCGCGCAGGAAGGCGAACTGCGCGGCATCACCGGCATCACGCACGGCCAGGTGCTCGAGATCAATCCCGAACTCACGGACGCGATCGCCGGAAATTCACCGACGACGGGCACTGCGTGGAGCTATACGTCCAAGGCGCAGCTCGGCGGCAACGTGAAGTGGGGAATCGGCAGCAACTTCGTGCTCAACGGCACCATCAAGCCCGATTTCTCGCAAGTCGAGGCCGACGCAACGCAGATCGCAACGGACGCGCGCTTTGCCCTCTTTTATCCGGAGAAGCGTCCGTTCTTCGTTGAGGGAAGCGAGCTGTTCAACGTGCCGAACACACTCATATACACGCGTCGCATCGCGCAGCCCGATGCGGCCGTGAAGCTCACGGGCAAGCTCGGCCAGAACGACATCGCCGTGCTCTCCGCCCTCGATGCGGGATCCACGACGCCGAACGGCGAGCGTCCGCTCGTCGACATCGTGCGCCTCCAGCGCGACATTGGCCTCCAGTCGACCGCGGGGCTCCTCTACTCCGACCGCGTCGGCGGCGGGCGCGACAACACCGTGGGCGGCGGCGACGTGCACATCACGTTCGGCAAGATGTATTTCGCGCAGTTCCAGGCGCTGATGAGCAGCACGACCGCAGGCGGAAGCACCGCGGCCGGACCGATGTGGGAAGCGGTCGTCGACCGGACCGGGCGCGCGTTCGGCTTTCACTACAACATCCTCGGCATTCATCCCGACTTTCAAACCGACAACGGATTCGTCGCGCGCACCGGGGTCATCCAGCCGGGCATCGCGAATCGCTTCTCATGGTACGGTCCACCGGGCGGCTGGCTCGAGCGCTTCAACGTGTACTTCCGGCAGACCGGCACGTGGAACTACGATGATTTCCTCGCGGGCCGGCACGTGCTCGAGGAGAACTTCGCGGCGAACAGCCAGTTCACGCTGCGCGGCGGCTGGAACGTGAACGTCTCGCCGTCGGTCGGGAGTTATGCATTCGACTCCGCCGCGTACGGCGGCGTGCGCACGACGATGGCGGGCGGGGCCGTGGTTCCGTTCGTGCCCGGCGGGCGGCTCTCGAACTCGCTCGTCAATCTGAGCATCTCGACGCCGCAGTATCCGCGGTTCGCCGCGTCGGTCGGGACGACATTCGGCTCCGACATAGACTTCTTCGAGGCCTCAGCGGTGCACCGCACCGACTACAGCGCTTCGCTCGACCTGCGGCCGGACGACCGCCTGCGCGTGAGCGCGACCTACGTCAGCTCCACCTTCACCCGCCAGAGCGACGGTGTGCGCACCCTATCGACGCGCATTCCGCGCGTGAAGATCGAATACCAGCTTGCGCGTCCGCTGTTCGTGCGCGTCGTCTCGCAGTACACGGCGAACGTGACCCAGCCGCTCGTCGATCCTGAAACCGGGCGCACGCTGCTGGTCTCCGACGGGAGCGGCGGATTCGTGCCTTCCACGGAGCAGATCGCCAACACACTGCGCGCCGATTTTCTCGTCTCGTATCGTCCCTCGCCCGGCACCGTCGTCTTCGTGGGCTACGGCAACAGCCTCACCGAGAGCGACCCGCTCGCGTTCCAGCGCCTGCGTCGTGCCACCGACGGATTCTTCGTGAAACTGAGTTACTTGTTTCGCGGCGTCGGCGCGGCGGACTGAGCGGCCGTCGCACCGCAATCCGGCGCCCTCACTCCCGCCGCTGTCACGATCGGCTGGAGCCCGTTCCTGCTCATCGTCGCATTGAGTGCCGTGAGACCCGTTGAATTGAGCGCCGCCCAGGTCGTCACGGCAGTGCGCAGGTCACGGCACGCCGCGGCGTAGCCGGCGAGCATCGCCTCGGTCGGCGCCTGGTCGGCGTTGTCCTGCGCGGTGAGCTGACCGACCAGTCGCGCGTGCATCGCGAAGAAATTGGGCGGCGGCCTGCGGCCTCCCGGCGGGCCGCCTCCGCCGGCGTTGCCACCGACCGTGTCCACCTTCGCCCGGAATCCATTGATCGCCTTCGCCGCGTCCGACGTCGAGTCGGAAGGCGTGCGAGCCTTCAGCGCGATGCGCATCGCCTCGACTTGCTGGTACCCGTCCCATGCGGTCTTCACGCCGTCGTTGATCTTCCGCAGGAGCGCGTGTTGCCCGCGAATGTCCGCGCTCGTTGCGGGAGATCTGGGATCGTTCGTGAGCGTCACCTGCTGCGTGAAGCTCCGGCCGCTCACCGTGAGCTTGATCGTGTACGTGCCCGGCGGCGCCAGAATGCCTTCAGGTGTCGCGGGGGTGAGGCCGGGATTCGCGTTGATCTCGAACGAGTGCGTGAACGCCGGCGGTGCGTCGAATCGAAAATCCCAGTTCGCGCGATTCAAGCCGACGGCCGACGGGAGCGACTTCGGTGGCGCGACCCAGAAGTTCGGGTGCGGCGGTCTCGCCGCCTCCTTCACGGGCTCACCCGGCACGCTCGACATGTGGCGCAGGTTGGTGCCCGCCGAGTCCAGAACATCGAGCGTGATCTCTCCCGACGGCTTCGCGTCGAGCGAGTAGAAAATGATCACGCCGTCGGGCGGGTTGAGCGCGTGCGGAACCTCGGGAGGGAACGGCGTGTCGAAGTTCGTGTTGCGCCGTGTCCGTACGGTTGCGTCCGGCTTGAACAGGTGCACCGGCTCAGCGGCCGCGGCCGGCGTCAGCTGCCGGAGCACCGCGTAGTCGTCGAGAATGAAGATTCCGCGGCCGTACGTGCCGACCACGAGATCGTTTCCGGCGAACGCGATGTCGCGATACGACGTGTTCGGCAGGTTGAGCTGCAGCGACTGCCAGTTGTCGCCGTCGTCGAACGAGACGTACATCCCGCTCTCGGTGCCGGCGACGAGAAGGCCGGCTTTCTCTTTGTCTGCGCGAATCACTCGCGCGAAACTTCCACTGGGCTCATTGGCGGGCAGGCCGTTGGTGATGCGCACCCACGTCTTGCCGTAGTCGTGGGTGCGGTAGAAATACGGCGTGTAATCCCCTGCGCGCGAGACATCCACCGCGACGTACGCGCCGCCGGCGTCTGTATGCGACGCGTCGATTATTGAAATCAGCGCGCGCGCCGGAAATGGCAGATTCGGAATCGAGACGTCGTCCCACGTCTTGCCTTCGTCCCTCGTGACCTTGATCAGCCCGCTGCTCGTGCCGGCCCAGATCGTGCCTCGGCCGACGGTACTCGCCGAGATCGTCTCGATCGCGCCCGCGGGCCATGAGCCAGGCGGACGCGTTGCCGTGTCGGGCAGCGGCGTCATTCCCTTCGGATACGTGAGATCCGGACTCAGCTTCTTCCAGTGCGCGCCGCCATCCGTCGTCGCCATGAGGTACTGGAATCCGGCGAGCAGCTCGTTTTGGTTCCACGGCGCAAACGCGATCGGCTGCGAGAATGCCGTGCGCAGGTGCAGGTCCGCGTTGGCCGCGGGGCTCACGCTGATCCACTGCTCGGAAGGGTAGCTCACTTTCTCGATGCCGTTGCCGCTGGCGAACACGGTGTTCGCGCTGAGCGGATCGGGCACGATGGTGCCCCATTCCCATGCGGGCACGGCGCTCCAGTCGAGCGGCGTGATCTCACCGAAGTTTCCGCGGCTCCGCGTGCGAATCGCGCCCGCGTCCTGCTGCGTGGCGTACACCCAGTATGGGAAGGAATTGTCGGCCGAGAGGTGGTATACCTGTTCGGTGGACTGATTGTACCAGGAGCTCCACGTCTTGCCGCCGTCGAGCGTCACGATGGCGCCCTGGTCGACGCCGAGGAACATCCTGTTGCTGTTCGTGGGATCGAGCCACATCTGCTGCGGGTCATCGCCGCCGGGCGCGCCCTTGAAGCCGGTGAAGCTGTTTCCACCATCTGTTGATTTGTAGCTGGACGTGTGGATCGTATAGACGACATCGGGATTCTTCGTGTCCACGTACACGCCGCAGTTGTAGCCGCCCTGGCCGTTGCGGATTCGCTCGTCGTCCTTGTCCATCTGGCGCCACGTTGTGCCGCCATCGTCGGTGCGGAAGAGGCCGTTGTTGCCGATGACGAACACGCGTTGCGCGTTGGTGTTCTGCGCGACGGCGACGTATTCACACCCGTTCAGTCGCGGCAGTCCGCCGCCGGTCACCTCGGTCCAGGTGAGTCCCTCGTCGGTGGACTTGTAGAGCCGGGTCGCCGACTGTACTGCAGCCGGTGGTGCGCCGGCCCCGGGAGTGGGCGGCGCCGGGAATATTCCGGACGGCGGCACCGGCGCGTTGTAGTGACGGATCGTCGTCGCGAAGATCACGTCGGGACGGTCGAACGCGCGCGCGATTTTCTGCACGCCGGTCGAATCATTGATGAACAGCGTGCGCGTCCACGTCCTGCCGCCGTCGGTGCTCCGATAGACGCCGCGCATTTCGCTTTTCGCGACGAGGTTGCCCTCCGCGGCGACGAGCACGAGATCGGGATTCTTCGGATCGACGAGAATCGACGGAATCACACGCGAATCGTCGAGTCCGAGGTGCCGCCACGTGGCGCCGGCATCTTCCGACTTGTAGAGGCCGTTGCCGACGTTCACGCCCCCGCCATTCACCTTGTCGCCCGCGCCGGCGTAAATGATGTTCGGATTTGACGGTGCGACCTCAACCGATCCGATCGACGAAACATCCTTGATCGAGTCGAACACCGGGTACCACGTCTCACCGGCGCTCGTGGTCTTCCAGATGCCGCCGGCAGGAAGGCCGGCATAGAAAACGCCGGTCTCACCGATGGCTCCCGAGACCGCGGCAATGCGACCGCCTCGGAACGGACCGACGTTGCGCCAGACGAGACCGGCGAGAAGATCGGGCTTGATCGGCGCGGCGGCGCCGAGCGTAAGCAGCACGGCGAGGCAAAGCACGGCGCGTGCCGTCGAACTCGGCGAGAGGGAGCGGTTCGGCATCGTGAATGTTGGTGAGCTTGGCTGGGAAGATACCAACAATTGCGCGTTCGGTTAGACACATGCGGAAGCCGGGGGGTTGGCGCTCGGTTCATCGAACCGGGCGGCGTGCAGCAGCCTAGTTCTGAGCCTTCTCCGGCTTCGGGCTCTTCGCGTGATGCACGACCGCGTCTCCCGGCATCTCGAGATGCAGTTCTTCCAGGATCATCAGCAGGGCGGCCGCGATCGGGAGGGCCAGAAGCGCCCCCAAAATGCCCATCAAGGTTCCTCCGGCCAGAAGGGCCAGGATGACCACGGTGGATGAGAGCCGCAGTATCCGGCCATACACCCTCGGTACGAGGATTCGACTCTCGAATTCCATGTACACCAGCAAGCCAACGAGCACCACGGCGGCGATTGGCAGGCCGCGGGGGATCGCGGAAATCACCGCGGGGATGATCACCAGCAATCCGCCGATGAACGGGAGAACGTCCACCAGCGTGGCAAAGAGCGCGAGCATCAGCGCGTTCGGAACCTGGCAGACCAACAGCAGCACGAACGTGAACACGCCTATTGCGGCGCACGTGATGAGCTGCCCGCGAATGTACCCGCCTACGATCCGTTCGAGATTGACGAAGATGCGGGCCAGTCGCCTGTGGGACTGTCGCGGCACGATCGAATACACCACTCCTTGCGCGCGCTCGCCGTCCGCCAAAAGATAGAACGACAGCACCACCGTGGTCGCGCCGTATCCCACAATCCGCGCGGCGAGCGTCGAGTTGCCCAGCAGGTAGTTCTCGACCGACGAAAACGTCTTATCGAGTTCCGCCCGCTCGACTATGCCGGCGAACGGCGTGGTGAAGGCACGTTCGTTCAGAAAGGCGATCAGGCGTGTGCGAAAGGCGGGAGCCTGCTGAAACGCTTCCGAAATCTGGCCGATAAGCGGCGGGACGGTCAGCAAGAGGAGAATCGCCGTGACGATGCTCAACGCGGCGAACAGCAGCACCAGCGCGTACATGCGCTTGAGCCCACGCTCCTCCATCCACTTGATCACCGGATGGAATGTTCCGGCGAGGATCAGCGCCATGACGAGAATCAGCCAGACGACCCAGAGCTGGTACGCCAGCCACACGCCCACGATCGTCGCCAGTACCAAAGCGACCGTGCGCGGCGCGATCTCGATCCGAACGATGTGCGGGTTCAGAGGACGCGGAGGAATGCGACGAGGTCCCGCTTCTCCTGCGCCGTCAGTCGGGTACCGAGAATCAAGTTGAAGAACTCCACCGTGTCGTCGAGCGTCAGCAGCCGGCCGTCGTGCAGGTACGGCGGCGAATCCTTGACACCGCGCAATGAGAACGTCTTGATCGAGCCGTCGCCGAGCGCTCTCATGTTATTGATCAGGACCGGCTTGAAGAATCGCTCCGTTTGGAGATTGTGCATCAGGTTGTCGGTGTAGTACGGAGGCACGTGGCACGTCGCACAGTTTCCCTTACCGAAGAAAACAGTCTGTCCGCGCAGCTCGGCCGGCGACGCCAGCAGGGAATCGAGCTTCCCGTACAAGTTCAGTTTCGGCGCAGGAGGAAAATCGAGGATCTCCTGAAACTCGGCCATGAAGTGAACCTGGCTGCCCCGGTCGAGGACATTGACTCCCTTCTTCAGAGCGATCACCGGATCCCCGTCGAAGTAGGCGCCGCGCTGCTCGAACTCGGTGAAGTCCTCCACGGTCTTTATCGCGCGCTGCGACCCGAACAACCGCTGGACGTTCACGCCGCGCAGCGTCGGCGTGTCCACCCGATGGCGGACCTCTTGCGGGCGTGCGTCGCCGGCCAAGTGCGTTGCGGCGTTGGTGTGACCGTTCTGGTGACAGTCGAAGCACGTTACGCCCAAGCTCGGGTGCTCACTGCGACGGTCGGCCGTTGCGTTGAACTGTTGCTGCGGAAACGGCGTTACCAGAAGTCGAAGGCCCTCGAGCTGTTTCGGATTCAGAATGCCGTTGAAGAGATCGTAATAGTTGTCGATCGTGACGAGTTTGCCCTGTGAGACGTCGCCCAGGTCGGACCGGGTCGTCAAATACATGGGAGCAGGAAACTCGGGGAGGAACCGGTCCGGAATGTCGAAGTCGAGGTCAAAGCGGGTCAGGTCGCGTCCAGTCTGCTTCTTCACCTCGGCAATCATGAACGAGGGAAAAACCATTCCCCCCTCTGGATGATTCGGATGGGGCAGCGGCATGAACCCGGCCGGGTACAACCCCTTTTCGCGGATCTCCGCGGGAGCCATTGCCGCGAGCGCGTCCCAGGTCAGGCCGGACGGAAGCCTGACGCGCACGCCCTCTTGCACCGGCTTGCCGCGAGTCATCGTAGCGCCGGAAGCCGCGCGGTCGGCGAGGTCGTAGCGGAGGCCCAACAATTCCGCCTGCCGCTTCATGAGGTCCGTCCTGGCAGCGCTCATGCGCGCGATTACGATCCGAAAGTCCGCTTCATTGACGGATAAGTAGCTCGACTTCGATGGTTCCGCCGCGCCGCTCTGCGGGTATGCGCACACGGGAACCATGACCAGGCCGAAGCCAAGAGTGCAGATTGTCGTCGCGACGGAGTTCATGGCTGCAACGACGCCGGCGGCAGCTCGACGATCTCGAGCCAGTACCTGCAGAGTACTTTCATCGTTTTCACCAGCTCCGGGAAAGTGACCGCCTTGGTGATGAAGGAGTTCACTCCGAGCTGGTAACTGCGCTCCAGGTCCGCGTCGAGCCGCGAGCTGGACAACACGACGACGGGAATATCCTGGAGCGTCGGGTCTTCTTTGATCGCCTTCAGCGCCTCGCGTCCATCCATCTTCGGCATGTTGAGATCCAGCAGGATGAGGCCCGGGCGCCGGGCCTTCCCCGACTCCCCAGCGAACTCATCGCGCCGATATAGATAGTCGAGCAACTGCTCGCCGTCGACGACAAATCGAACGCTGTTCGATATATGCGCATGTTCCAGCGCCTGCCGTGTAAGCATCCGATCGTCCTCGTCGTCGTCGCAAACGAGAATCGTGCTCGGAATCTTGTACCTGTCATGCATCATGAGACCTGTCCCGTGAGCCCGCGGCGAAGAAATGCGAAACAGGCTCGATTCGCCCGTTGGTCGCGAAAGTCGGATGCGCTTCCACCCATGCCGGTCGCCGTATCGAACGATCGGTCGCTGACGCAGATTACTGGATCGTCCGTCGGGCGCACAATCGCACCATCGTGGTAGTCTGGCGCGAATGACGAGATGGCGTGGCCAGCGCGTGTCCGAACCACTCATCCGCGGAATAATCGACCGATCGCCCGCAATCCAGGAGACGCTCGCCCAATTGGCGTACATCCTTTATCATGCCTTTGGGCGATGTTCAGCCGGGCCGATCAGCTCTACTCTCCATCGCATGCCTCCAGAGCGGACGAGCCGGGGGGGCTGCGCGTTGCCTTGATCCCAAGGCGAGCCGCGGATTCCCTCTTCGATGGTTCAGAGCGGAGCAGATATGGCGAAAGCAGTTCTGGCCGGAATGCTGGTGTTGAGCCTTGCAGCGTGCACCGGGGGCGCGGCGAAGGTGGCTCGCGACGGTGTGCCTCCCGAGCAATTGCTCGGCGGCGGTACACGCGTCAGTGCGACGATTCAGGATTCGTTGTCGTCGCGAACGAACAAGACGGGCGACACGCTTCACGCGATCGTGAGCGGAGATGTGAAGGGGCCTCACGGCGGCGTGGTGATTCCTGCGGGATCGAGCGCCAGCCTCACGATCGCGCTCCTCGAACCCGGCAGCGATCAAGTCAACCCCGAAGGGCGACTGTCGCTCGTCGTCAGCTCGGTGACCGTCAACGGAGAGCAGTATCCGGTCTCCGCAGACCTCGATCCGGTGCCGCACCACCTCCAAGTCCGCACCGCATCGACTGATCGAGACCCGGGGGGCCGAAGCGCTCGCCGCGATGTGGTCGTCTCGGCCGGCACCCCGATCGTATTTGCGCTCACGAATTCACTGAAGGTCTCGGCGAGATAGGGAATAGTCGTCCCTGTCGTCGCTTTCACGAAGGTTGCAGGAGGAATAGCAAGATGATGAACACCATGTTGAATCGAGTCCGTCGCGCGCTGTCCCCTATGGGGCTCAGCGCGCGAGTTCTCATTTCCGTTGTCCTTGCAGGAGCGATCGTCTCGGCGTGCGACGTGCACGGGATTACCGCTCCCGGAACTCTGGTGAGCATGACCGTGACGCCGGACGCGACGCTGACCGTGGGGGCCACGCAGCAAATGACGGCCGTGGGCTACGACGCCGACGGACACGTCGTTCCCGTGTCCCCGACCTGGTCCGTCGCCAAGGGCGGCGGCACCATCGCCTCGACGGGGCTCTTCACCGCGGGCGCCACCCTGGGCCTGTTCGCGCACACGGTCGTCGCCTCCGTCGGCAGCATCTCGGCGAACGCGTCGATCACCGTGATCCCGGGCGCCTTGGCGACGATCGTCGTCGTGCCGACGCCGGTCACGCTGGCGGTGACGAACACGCAACAGTTCATCGCCGTGGGCTACGACGCGTTGGGCAACATGGTCCAGTTCACTCCCACCTGGTCCGTCGTGAACGCGACGGCCGGCCACATCGATGGCGGCACGGGGCTCTTCACCGCGGGGACGGTGGCCGGCACGTATTTGAAGACGGTGCAGGCGACGAGCGGCGCCATCTCGGGCTTCGCGACGGTGAACGTCACCGTCGGCCCGCTGGCGTCGATCACGGTCAGCCCGAACCCGAGCAATCTCAGCATCAGCGGTACGCAGACCTTCACGGCGGTTGGCAAGGATGCGAGCGGCAACGTGCTCGTGATCGTGCCGGTCTGGTCCGTCGTGAACGCGACGGCCGGCAGCATCAA
>Ga0207932_1000214_pt1 | contig 19480 bp, 18 predicted proteins | sample NGESurdeep092012_FD_184480 | JGI IMG/M metagenome (GOLD analysis project Ga0207932, IMG submission 184480) | Arctic peat soil microbial communities from Barrow, Alaska - NGEE Surface sample 415-2 deep-092012 (SPAdes) | ecosystem: Environmental > Terrestrial > Soil > Wetlands > Peat ...
GGGGCGAAGGGTACAACGAGTGGCGCTTCGACGACGCGAAGGGCAAGGAGCAGATCTTCCTCCACGCCGAACGGAACATGGACACCCGGGTGAAGGGCGCCTCGATGGAGAGCGTCGGCGGCGACAAGCACCTGACCGTGGGCGGAGAGAAGGACGGGCAGACGTGGGGCGACTACAACGAGCTCGTCTACAAGAACGTGCGCCTTCACAACAAGGGCGGCCTGCAGCAGACCGTCGGTGGCGGCATGTTTCTCACGATCGGGGGAGAATCGGAGGACCCGGGAGACCTGCAAACCGTCGTTAAAGGCGATCGGGCGGCGCTCGTGGAACAGAACGAGCACCTTCACGTCAAAGGCTCGGCGAAGGAGGCGATCGACGGGGGTCTCGGCCTGACGGTCGGAGGCGATCTCGACGCGAAGGTCGAAATGAAGCTCGCCGCCGAGGCCGGCCAGGAGATCCACTTGAAGGCCGGGATGAAAGTCATCATCGAGGCGGGAATGCAGCTCACCCTGAAGGGCCCCGGCGGCTTTATTGACATCGGCCCGACCGGCGTCGCGATCCAGGGGACGACGGTCCTGATCAACTCCGGCGGCTCGGCCGGCTCCGGAAGCGGCGCGAGCCCGGCCTCGCCCGAAGACGCCAAGGAGACCAAGCGAAAGGACCCGACCGTCGCCGACAACGCGAAGACGGGCTACAAGTCATGTTAGTAGTGAAGGGCTCGACCCGGGGATCGCAAGGAAGAGAGGCTGGATAACAGATGCCGATGGCCGCCAGTTTGACGAGTACGACGGGCCACGGCACGCCACTCGGCCCCGGGCCCGGCTGTCCCACCGTCCTGATCGGTGGTTTTCCCGCCTGGCGGGCCTTGCCAGCGGCGATGGCGAGCGCAGTCCAGGGGTCCTCGAACGTGATGAAGTCGTTCATGGTGAGGCCGCAGATGACGCCGGCCGACGGGACGGCCAGCCTCGTCCAGATCTCCCAGTCACTCATTCAGGGCGGGGCCGCCGCGGCCGGTGCCGGTGCGCCCGCCGCGGCGGCGACCGCCGGCAGCATGGTGGCCACCCTGAATGCGGCGAACGTGGCGCTGACGGCGGTCTGGACGGCGGCCGTCGCCGTCCCAGGTGCCCAGCCGGCCGCCAACATCGCTTACACCGAGGGGATCAAGGCGGCGGCGGCCGCTGCCGCCAGCGCCGTCATGGCGTCGATGGCGGGCCTCTCCGACATGCACATCTGTCCTATTCCCGTGCCGATCCCGCCGCACGGACCTGGCTTCGTCACGATGGGGAGCAAGACGGTCGTGATCGGGAATCTCGCCGCGGCCCGTCAGGGAGACCAGGTCTTCGAAGCCTGCGGCGGCCCCGATCCGATCGCGATGGGCTGTCCGACGGTCATGATCGGGGACTAGCCGTACATTCCCTCCCTGGACGCGATCGCCAACGCCGTCAACCCAGCGGGGACCGTGATCAACTGCGGCAACATCGTCGACGCGATGCAGGCGGGCGGTCCCGGCACGACCGCGATCGTGGGGACCGACTACTCGGGCGGGACGGCGTCGCACATCGTGGTCATGACCAACGAGGGCGGCTCCGTCCCGCTTGTTGGTGAAGTCGTCTCGGATCCCGCACGGATCGAAATCCTCGCGAACCGCTGAGACGTGATTTCCTTGCCCGAATAGGCATCGAAGAAATTCGCCATGACGACCCTTGGCCAGCGCTCCTCCTGGACCGGCGACCCGACACTTACCGCCTGCGGAGAAACTCCAGGACGTCCAACTTGATCATGACCTCGTAGTCGGGGTGGCTCGCGTCCCCGGGGAACTGGAGCCGGGTGGATCCGGAGAAGCCGTGACCGAGGGGAACGGTGACGGAGCCCCCGCGATCGAGGATCTGGAAGGAGAGCCCGTCGACGCCCGGGATTGGAATATCCCGGCCCTTGATGAGATCGAACGCGGCCTGGCGCGTGGGCTGGTTCGCCACGATGATTCCGATGCTCGATCCGACCACGATGCTGGTCATGGTGACCATGACCGCGCGCTCTCCCGGTGAGGCGCGATCCCATTCGGCGCGCAAGAGGCGGAGCCGGCGCAGGCCCTCGTCGTGGGCCTGTTCGACCAGGCGTTGAACGGGGGGAAGCTGGTAGACCGCGCCGGTGACGTCGGAGAAATCGCCCGGCCGCGGGGTGGAAGGTCCGGCGCCTGGAGTGAACAGAGGCCCGGCGGGGCGCTGAAGGGGCTGAGACATGATGGTCTGCCAGGTGGTCAGGAGCGTGCTCCAGTCGGGCCGAAGCCAGAGCCCGACGATCTGTCGGGCAGCCATCCGCGTTTCGAGCTCCCGGGCCATTCGTTGGATGTCCGGGTCGAGGTGGAGTTCCTGATCGAGGAGGTGGAAGCGAGGAGGGCGGTAACCGAATCCGGACGAATCCATTACAGTACCTCCTTCTAACCTAGGGATTTGTCAATCCTACTCCTGACCAATGGTCGAAACCACCAGAGCCTCGATGAGGCGAGCTCCTGTTCCACGGAAGGTTGCCGAGTTCCTGGAGGGAAGGCGCATCGCGGTCGCGGGAATGTTGCGCGACACGAACTGACCCCACCTTCCCATGCGCGGGCCGCGCGGATGACGGCGCTCCCCCAAAGAAGATGAACCGCGCCAACCGAGACAGTCAGGACCCAGATGGCCACGACGACGCTCTTTCTCTGGGGCCGGGGCTCCTTCGAGACGAGATACGCGGCAAGCGTCGCCAGAGCGAGACCGATGCACCAGAGGGCGGGCGAGAATGCCCACAACCGTCCTGGGACGACCCAGACGAACCACGGAACGAACGGCACGACGAGGTCTCGCCTCGCCGCCAGCCGCCACAGGACGGTTGCCGGCAGCACCCAGGTCCACAGAACCACGACGAGCGGCACCCCGTCCACGACGCGCCGCCCCGTCATCGCGGTCTCCTAATCGACGGCCTTCCTGACGGCATCGACCAGGTATGGGTCGTTCCCCACAGCGGCGATGCAGCGGACGAACGAGTCGTCGAACGAGGCATCGAACGAATCCCCGTGCACGGCGGATCCTTTGTACGTCCCGCTGTAGACGAGCCGCTGCGTCTTGGTCGCGACCACATCGAGCTGGATCTGGACCGCGGTCGAGTAGTGCGACCCGAAATCCGCCGCGATCTCCGCCATCGTGTCGAGAAGGCGCACATCGAGCCGCAGCTCAGCCGATGCCTTGTCGGTCCACCTTTGCCCCGCGCCCGTCACGAGGGCCTCGAGCCCTCCGAAGAGGACCCCTTGGAGGTCGTCTCGAGTCTCGACGATGTTCGTAGCGAGCTCTCGCCGGTAGACGCCAAGAGAGGTCTCCGCCCTCTTGTCGATGAAGTCGCCCCGGCAGAACGCGTAGGGCCTCGGCAGCGAAGCCAGAGCGCGCGTCGTTTGCAACCCTTTCTGGTAGTCCGGCTTCACGCTCGTGATCGTCCTGTTGACGTGGCCGCACCGTGCCAACGCCAGGAGACCTCCGCACAGCGTCACGAAGAGGATGGCATTCTTCGTCATTGAATCCTCGGACAGGGCGCGTCGCGGCGCCTGGCCCTAGGCCCGCAGCTTCTTCAGAGCCTTCGCGAGGTCGCTGTCTTTCCCGACCGCGTTGATGCAGTTGACAATGGCCGCGTTCATCGACTCCTCCACCATGCTCATCGTTCCGACCATGGCGCGCTCTCTCTCGTCCTTTCCGTTGTAGATCTCCGAGAAGAGCGTCTGGGACGTCTTCACGTCCACGAAGTCGAGCTTGATCTGGATCCCCGACGACGCGCCGACGGTGACGAAGCCCGCGTTCCGGCCGGTGTTGACGCCGAGAATCTGCAGGTCGACCCGGACCTCCGCAGCGTTCGCGTCGACCCACTCATGGCCGGAGGAGGTGAAGAGCTTCCCGAGACCTTCGGCGACGACCTCCTCGATGGGACGGGCGCCGAACACGTTGAACGTGTGAACCCCCTGCTTGAAGGTGGAGAGCTTGCTGATGTCGGCACGCTTGTCGGCCACCTTGCCCCGCGCGAACTTGATCCCCGGCTGGACCTGACTCAGAGCGGTCTGCTTCGACACGCCGGCACCGAAGTCGGGCGTCAGCTTGAACGTCTCCGTGTGAGTGCAAGCAGCGACGAGGACTGCCAGGGCGATGACTGAAACGGCGGATGTCGACCTCTTCATGTCCTTCTTCCTCCTCTGCGGTCGTGCTCGCTCAAGAGCACGGCTCGTTACCAGCGTCGCAGCGCGAACTGTTTGTCTGAGATCATACTACCCGCCCCTTTTCGATGTTCAGACGGAGGCCGTATGAAACGAATTGGCTGGTTTCCTTTGACCGGCGTTCTCCTCATGGTGCGCGTTTCCGCAGGCGCGCCAAGTCCGCCTTCCTGGTCCAGCGGCGGGCCGTTTGGCGCTCGGGTCACGGCGCTCTCCTTCGACGCCGCCACCCGTACGCTCTACGCCGGAACATTCGACTCGGGAATCTTCAGGAGCACCGACGGCGCCCGCTCATGGTCTCCTCTTCCGAACCATAATTACGGAATCGTATCGGCCCTTGCGGCGGATCCTTCGAATCCGAACGTCCTGCTCTTAGCCGCAGTCAGGGAAGACGTCAGCAGGACCGTGGACGGAGGGCGCAGGTGGGGCAAACCGACGGGTATCCCAGGCTACATCCGGCGCCTTGTCTTCGATCCCCTCGTTCGCGGACGCGTTTGGGCTGCCGGCAAGGAAGGCGTCTTCTCCTCAGCCGACTCCGGCCGGACATGGAGAACCGCTCTTTCCACTGTGAAGATCGGCCAGGCAATGACCATCGTTCCCGACCCGGCCCACTCGGACCGGGTCTGGGCCGGTGGTAACAAGGGGCTTTTCAGAAGCCGCGATGGTGGGAATACCTGGACGGCAGTGATGGCGGTAGGAATCGACATCCGCTCGGTCGCCCTCGACGCGAAAGGCCCCTCGTTCGTCGTTGCCCTCGGATCCGATGCTCTGTTCACCAGCACGGACGCCGGTGAAACCTGGACGCGCACCCCAACGGACCAGGCAGGAGCAATCCACTCCATCCTCGTCGATTCTGGTTCACCCAGGCACATTCTGGCCCTCATCCATGACGATCTCGTTTCGTCTGGCAACAACGGCCGCACCTGGGAGACCGTGGGTTCCTCGAGAGGAGCCTCGTCTTTCAATGCCCTGCTGGCCGATCCGTTCGAGCCGCGAACGTTCTATGCATCGTCGCGCACGGGAGTCCTGAAATCGACGAATGCCGGCAAGACCTGGCAGGACGCGAACCAGGGCTTAACGGGGCTCTGGGTGAACGCCGTCGCGCTCGACCCCCGTCAGAGCGGAAAGATCTACGCTGCGACACGGTGGGGTCGCTTCTGCTCCCTCGACGCGGGAACGTCCTGGAAACGGATCGGGGAGAGCCTGCACGAGGTCCGCGGCCTCGCGGTCGATCCCGAGTCCGCCCTTACCTTCTACTCCGCCACCCCGGTCGACGACCAGTCCCTTGCCGGCCCCCATCTTCTCAAGAGCCGCTATTTTTATTCTTCGGGCGTGCTCCGCGAGACTGAGGGCGAGGCGCCGGAGCAGGGCTACACGTGCGTCGTGGTCGATCCCCGGAGCCCGCGAACGGTTTGGGCGGGAAGCGTTCGGGGACTCCGCCGATCGACGGACGCGGGCGCTACATGGCCCTCGGCGGGCCTCGAGAACGAGGAGATCACCAGCCTCGCTGTCGACCCACGGAACTCCTCGGTCGTCTACGCCGCCTCTAAAAACGGAGGCGTATTCAAGACCATGGACGGCGGCGAGAACTGGTCCAGCCTGTCTCCTGATCTCAAAAACAAGGAGCTCACAGCGGTTGCCATTCCCGCCGAGAAGCCCGAGATCGTCTACGCGGCTTCACACGGAAAGGGACTCTTCAAGTCGCGGGACAGCGGCGCCTCATGGGTGCCAGTACTTTCACTTCCGTATGGCTGGATCCGGGCGCTCCTGGTCACCCCGGACGGGCAGAGCGTCACCGTCGGCACGAATGGCAAGGGAGTTTTCACAAGCAGAAATGGCGGTGAGACGTGGGCTCCGATGAACGATGGTCTGACGGCCTTCAGTGTCACCGCCCTTGCAGGCGACCCGGGAAGCGGGTCTCTCGTGGCCGGCACAACCCAGGGCGTCTTCGTTCGCCAGAGCCGCATTCAGAGTGCAGCGGGAGCGGTTCTCGTCGAAACACCAAGTCCGGTCCCGACGAAGACACGCATCGGGGTCGAGACCGCCAAGGGAGGACCCGACGGGGTCATTCGCGCGCTCGCGAAAGCCATCGCTGTGGCGAAGTGCCGAAGGACGATGGCGGACCTCCGGTCCCTGGCTATCTCGTTCGAGGCCTACGCTGTCGACCGCGGCCTCCACGGCCTCTACCCGCCATCTGGCGATTTCGACCGGGCTCAAGGGCCACCCCGAAGCCTGGACCGGGGATCGGCCCCTCCGAAGACCCGGGCGCGGATGTCGTCTACGAGAACGGCATTTTCATCCGCTGGTGGAGCGAGATACCCTCGGCCTAGAGTTTCTTGCCAAGAGGTGTGCACGGGATGACAATGCTGACTTGGATCATCAACAGACACCCCGGGTGCGTGCTCGCCGCGTTGATGGCCGTCGTGCCATTCAGTTTCGATCTGTGGATCGGCGCAGAGCTTTACGTCGATCGGTTGGCCATCCATCCTTATTGGCTCTTCGCGTTCTGGGCGCTCGTGTTTATCTTCTTCGCCATAGTGAAGAAGCGTGTGGCGAAGCCCGCTGTGGCGCGACTGGCGGCAGAACTCTGCGAGGCCGGCCCCTGGAAGGCGTCAGGATCCGGATTCTCTGGGAGGATTGGCGCTTACACCATCGTCGACGTGTGGGCTCGGGAGGGCGGCCGCCCGTTCAACAGCCTGATGCTCGAAGGTCCTCATCGGATCGGTTTCCTACTCGAGCGAGCGTCAAAGGGGGGCGTCGTTGAGTTGGCCGGGGGACGAACGCTTTTTGGCGTGGGTCAGTTCGGCCTCTTCCCAAAGTGTCCATATCCTTTTGATCATGGCGATAGGTTAGCCCTACAGACCGACGACATCGGCGCGTTCACCAGGCTCACGGAGAAGGCGCGCTTCGTGGGCGCGCTGGCGGCGCTCGATAAGATCTAAGCGCTTCGGTGTCTCATCTCTCTCTGAGTTCCCGGTCGGCTCAAAGTCGCATCGAAGGCCGTGAGGGTTAGCCCTCTTTCGGGAAGGGAGGGGCTCGTTCTCATCCGAATGGTCGATTCACCCCGGGAGGCCGCGGCGATTCGGCAAGACCTGGCGCTGCTCTGCGAGATTCGAGACGCGATGGCCGAAGTCGTCCCGTGAGCTGCAGGATTCGGACCGCTCGCACCCTTACTTGGTGACGCCGACGCCCTTCATCGACTCGAGCTTGGCGAGATCGATGCTCGAGACCGCGGACTTCAGGTCGCTGATCGGCACGCCGCGCCCCTTCGCGCTGACCACGAAGCGGTCGCCGAGAACGACGCCGAATTCATTCGTGCCACCCTTCTTCGAGAGTTTTTCGTGGACCAGGCGGCCGTCCACCTTCTGCGTTCGCTCCGAACCGTTGTCGTCGTCCTTCTCGCCCTGCAGACCCACCCAACCGGCAAGCCCCAACAGACCGCTTGCGCCGCCCGTGTCGGAAATCTCGAGCGTCACGCTCTTGCCCGCAGCGTCGCTGTAGGTGGCTTCGGCCTTCGACACCATGAGGCCGGCCAGGCCCGACTTCTCCGCATTGCCGCTCTTCTTCGGAAGCCCCACGAAAGTTTCGGGCACGAACGACTTGAGCACATCAATCCCGATCGGATCAACGTGCTTGTCGCCGCTGAGCAGCGTCCCCAGACCTTCGATGGCCGCCGCCGCTTGCGCGTTCGGGTCGCCGCTCTTCTGCGCGGCCTCTACCTTTTTGTTGCTCTCTTCCAGCTTCTTCCCGAGATCCTGTAGTTTGCCGAGCGGACTGTCCTTGTCGAACTGCACGTCGGACGCCTTCCCGCCGCGGCGCATCGCACTGTTTACGACACCCGAGCCAAGCGCCCCAGCGCCAACGATCAGTCCGCCGACGGCTCCGATGACGAGCGTCATGACGATGGCGCAGACCACGACCACGGCGGTATAGCCGGCGGCTTTATCTGGCGGACACTTCATCAGGCGCGGCAGGCCCAGATACAGGAGGTACAGGCCGTAGAACGCGGCGAGCAGAGCCAGGATGCCGAGCGGCGGAAGAATGCGCAGCACCCCCGCCACCCACGCGGGCGTGTAGGAGTACACCGCCACCTTCATCGCCTGCGTGCTGTTCTTCTCCCCGCCGAAATTCGGCGCCAAGGCATTGATGATTATCGACAGAACGAAGACGCCGACGATGGCCATTACGAAGGTAAACACGGCCATGACGACTCCGGCCACTAAGGGCACACGATAAGTGCCGACAAACGGCAGGCTTGTACCGACGATCGAGCCGCCGATGAAACCGGCTACAGTGCCAATCGCGGCGAGCGGCGCGACGTAGCCTGTGATGAGGCTCTCCGCCGACGTGGCTTCTTCCGCAATGACCGGCCACTCGGTGTTGGGCGTGAGGCAGATGTTCTTGATGCGGTCGACGATGGCCATGGGCGAACCTCCCCGGAGATTAGACGTCACGCCTGCCGCCTCTGCGAGTGCCCGGCGAGTGCGCGAAGCGGACTCGCAATCGACTGGAGGCGCGCGACGCGCACGCTCTCGCTGCCCTTCAGCGACAGCACCGGAACGAGCCCGGCATCGAGAAGCTTCTCCGCCGCGCGCACGGTCAGGACGACTTCCGACGGCGGAGTGACACGGGTTTCGAGACCGTCCTTGAAGACGTGCGTGGACAGGCCCTGAATCTCGGCCGCCATCTCGGGCTTGAGATCCCACCCTCCCTGTTCAAAAGCGCCAGTGAGGACGAGGGCGCACGCCAGCGCGGGGTTTCCCCAGACGTAGGCCTCGTGCTCCGGAGCAGCCGGGATCTCCTCGAACGGGAAGGAATCGATCGGCTCGGTCTTCGCGCCATACGGACGACGCAGCATGAGGCGCGGCAGTGCGAGGGCAACCCAGGCGGCCTCCGGCAGGGCGCGAAGCTCCTCCCAGATGGCCGCTCCGTCATCTTCGGGCTTCTTCCAGTCGTCGGGATCCGGCGTCGCGGCGAGCGACGCGCAGCCGACGAAATCCGAACGGGCGCCCGCGAGGAAGGGAGCGCCCGCGGCGCGGGCCAGCTTGGCCATGCGCGAAAGGAGCGCCGCGTCGGCGAGCGTCGGGCCGAAGTCGTAGAGCCCGAGGATGGCGCCCCACGGCTCGGCGCCTGGCGTGTCGACTGTCTCTGTCACGAGGCGCCGATAGAGGCCCGTGCCCGAGAGCTTCTCGTGACTCGTGACGTCCTCGAGAAGAGCTTCTCGCGACGCATCGAGAAAGAAGATGCGAACAGACTCGTCCCCGGCTCGACGAACGAGGAGGTCGAGAGAGCGCCACGCCGCCTCGAGCTCCCGGAATCGGGAGCTGCGGAGAATCGCGCGGAGCAGCGCGGAGCGCGCCTCGTCCACGGCCTCCCTCAGGCGCGGCAGATCGGAGTCCTCTTCTGGGGCGAGATGGGGCCGGACGATCGCCTTCAGCTCGGCCTCGAACGCGGAATCCGCGGCGGGCTTCGGTCGGCGGGAAGCCGCCGCGAGGAGCTCGCCCACGATGTCATCCTCCCCGCCGGCGGGCGCGGCGGCTCTCTCGCGTCGCTCGGGCGGGGGACCTGCCCACGCGCGCACGTCGCTCGCCGCCTCGGCGAACGTCCGCGGATTCTCGAGCCGCTCGCGCGTCTTTCGCCACTCCGAAAGGACATCGACGCGTTCGAGGAGCCGGTCCGGATGGAAGTCGTCGAGATCGCGTAGTTCGATCCTCGCGCTGCGCCCGTTTCCGAGAGGCACGTCCATCGTCACCTGCAGACGGCCGAGCTCCTCCTCTAGGAGGTCCCGGTCGACGGCGTGCATCTTTCGCGTCGCAAGCGGGCCGGCGCCGGCGCCGCCGAAATCACCGAGGACAAGGAGGCGAAAAGGTGTTTCGGGGTCGAGCGGCTCGGGCGACGTTTGGGTTTCGCTCCCCAACCTCACGTCGACGTCGCTGGACGGCGGGTGCTTGAACATCGCAGCCTCCTCGAAATGCCGCCCAAGTCTAGCGCGGGAAAGAGCCCGCGAAGTCTCCGTTCTATGATCGCTCTTCCTCATGTCGCAACGAGAGTCGACCGCGTACGACGCGGTCACGTACCCCGGGTCGCCGTTCTCTCAGACCCATCCGGATCGCCTCGCGACGATCGCGGCGCTGTATGGCCTCCCGGCCGCCCCCCCCGAGCGCTGCCGCGTGCTCGAGCTGGGCTGCGGAAACGGGGGCAATCTCATCCCGATGGCATATGTCCTTCCGGGAAGCACCTTCCTCGGGCTCGACGCGGCGGGCTCGGCCGTGGCGCAGGGCCGCGAGCAGATTTCCGCACTCGGCCTTACGAACGTGACACTCCTTCACGCCGATCTTCTGGACGCGTCGAACCTCGGCACGTTCGACTACGTCATCGCACACGGCCTGTACTCGTGGGTGCCGGCGTCCGTGCAGGAGCGGGTGCTCGCGATCGCCTCCGAGGTGCTCGCTCCGAACGGCGTCGCATACGTGAGCTACAACGCGTTTCCCGGATGCCACGTCCGAAATGCGATGTGCCAGATGATGCAGTGGCACGTGCGAGGCATCGAGGAACCCGCCGAGAGAATCAGCCAGGCCCGGGGCCTCGTCCGGTTTCTCGGGGAGGCCGCGCCGCCGCACCCGCTCTTTTCCGCGATCCTGAAGGACACGCTCGACCACCAGGGAAAGCAGCGGGACGCCGTCCTGTTTCACGACGACCTCGCCGAGATCAACGAGCCCCTTCTGTTCGTCGACTTCATCGAGCGAGCCAGCCGGCACCGGCTCAAGTTCCTCTCGGAAGCCGACTATCCCGACATGACCGTGTGGAAGGCAGACAGTCCCGCCGGCCGGTTCCTGCTCGAGGTGGGGGCGGAGAACGTCGTCGTGCAGCAGCAATATCGGGACTTCCTCATCTTCCGGCGCTTCCGGCAGACGCTTCTCTGCCGCGAAGAGGCGTCGCTCGTGCGAGAGCCCGATCCGGAATTACTTCGATCGCTCTACGTCGGCGCGGGGACCCGGCCGGAAACTCCGGACCCCGACGTCGCATCGGACAAGCCGGTGCGCTTCGTGACCGAGAAGGACGGGGAGGTGACGACGACGCACCCTCTTTTGAAAGCTGCTTTTCTCGAGCTCGGAGTGATCTGGCCGCGCTGGGTCCGAATTTCCGACCTCCTCGCCGCCGCCCGTGCGCGCGTCTCGGCGGCCGGGGGCCCTCTCGCCACGGTGGAGGACGAGACGCATCTGCTCCACTTCCTCCTCGGCTCCTACGGCGCGGACGTGACTCAGCTTCGGAGCACGGCGTGCCCCTTCGTCACGGAGATTTCGGAACGCCCCCGGGCGAGCGCTCTTGCCCGGCTCCAGGCCCGCACTCTCACCGAGGTTACGAGCCTCATGCACCAAAGCGTTCGGCTCGAAGATCCTCTCGTCAGGACTTTCCTCGGACTTCTCGACGGCACGCGCGACCGAATGGCGATCGCGCGCGAAATGGCGGCAGCCCTTCGGGAGACGGACCCCGCGGCCGCAGCGCTCGCGGCGGACGTCGAAAAGGGAATCGCCCTGAACTTCGACCGCGTGAGCCGGCTCGCGCTGCTCGAAGGCTAGAGGAGGCGAAAGAGACTCTCCGAAAGGCGGCGCGTCCCCGCTCGAGGTCAGCCCTTCAGCGCTTCGGGAGCGTTCGCCTTGATGACCTCGAGAAGCTTTTCGCGGAAGGGGTCTTTCATCTCGTCGATGTCCTCGGCGTTCACGACTTCCTCGAACGCGTTCAGACCCGAGATCTCCGTGCTCTCGATGAGGACGTCGTCCGGAGGCCGCACCGTTCGCACGCTCGAGGAAATGCACGTGACCGGGAGATCACCGAGCCCCGGGAGCTTCTCCGTGACGACGGGGAAACGGAGCGCCTCGAAAACCGCGAGAAGCCCCGGCTGCTTCGTGAGCACGGTGTTCAGGACGAGTGCGTGCAGGATTACGTTCTTGACCTGTGAGGCGTCGGGGATCTTCGCGGCCATCAGCTCCCGCAGGCGAGTGGGTGCGAGTCCCGAGTACGTGAGGATCCACTTGAGCGGCTGCGTCACGGTGACGGTCTTGCTTTCCGAGCCCGACTTCGCGACGTGCGGATACTCGAGAGGAACCAGCTCGACGTTGGAGCTCAGGATTTCGATCGGGGGACTCAGCTCCCTCGAGAGTCCGTATGGCCGCCCTCCCGCGACCGCCTCGTAGCGGCTGCGCAGGTCGCGGAACGCAGCGTCCGAGCCCTTGACCTCGCCCTTGGCGCTGCCCTCGACGAAGTCGCCCAGGATCGTGCGCGGGCGGAGCAGGAGCGTCACCGTACTCAGATGCTCCTTGAGCTCCGAGCGGAGCGATTCCGCGATCGCCCGGGTCAGCTTCCGGAGCGACCGGAGCCTCTGGAGATCGTACCCTTCGTCCATCTGAGATGAATCCTCCGTTCGGTCGCGGGACGCCTCAGGCGTCTCCGTTTGCTCCGGTCTTCTCGGCTTCGACTATTTCAAGCAGACGCGCGCGGCGAGGGTCGACCATTCCGGCGACGTTCGTCACGCGCACGATCTCCTCCGTCGCATCCACGCCCGAGAGATCGGTGCTTTCCAGGATGACGTCGTCGAGCGGACGTTCCGTTTTCACGGCCGACGTGATGATCGTCAGGGGGAGTTCTCCGAACTCCGGCATCGTCTCGGTCTTCGCGGGAAAATGCAGCGCCTGAAGAAGGTCGCGCAGGCCGGGCTTGCGCTCCAGGACGACATGCAGGAGGAGGTGGTGCGTCAGAACACGCTGAAGCTCGTCGCGCGAGCGGTTCGGGTCACCGAGGAGGGCGCGGAGGCGACCGAGCGAAAACCCCGCGTACGTCACGATCCACGTCAGCGGGGCCGTGACCATCACGCGCTTGTTCTGCCGCTCCGAGCGCGCGACGAACGGATAGTCAAGGGGGAGGATCTCGAGCGCCGACGTGTTGATGGGGAGAGGGGGCGTCAGGCCGAGGCCAAGGTCGTAGGGCTTCTTCTTCGCCACCGTGTCGTAAAGGCTCTCGAGGTCGTGGAAGGCGCGATCGGCCCCCTTGACGGCCTCCTTCAGCGAGATGTTCGCTTTCGCGTACTTCCGGGCGTCCTGCAGCTCCTTCGCCGTCGGGGGTGCCGCCGCATCCCTCTTGACGGACAGTTCCGATCCGCGGCCCCACCTGTCGGGACCGAGCTGACCGCGCGGGCCCGCTTCGGCCTCCGGCTTCGTCGACAACACGCTCTTCTGGACGTAGTCGCCGAAGACGGTCTCGGCGTGGAAAAGCGGAGTCAATGTCTCGAGAATCGTCTCGAGCTGAGTGCGCAGATGGACCGACACGGACCGCGTCAGCTTCCGGTAGTGGCGCAGGCGAGCGAGGGTGACGGGCGGCTCGACAGGGAGCTGCAGGACGGCGGTTTTCGGCTCCGCCGGAGCCTTGCGGTCCGCTTTAGGGGCCGACCCGGTTTCACGTTTCCGAGCCAGGTGCCTTCTCCTTCCAGACCTCCGGTTCGCCAGGGGCGGCACGGCCGGAGTGTTCAAATCATCTAGATCCGTCGAATTGTAATCCATGAGGTCCGTCCGCCCGGTGGGAAGGCTCTCAAACGCCCTTCCGGCCCGCTAACTCGTCGAAAACGCCCCGGAACACTTCCTCGACGAGGCGGGGCTCGGACGCGTCGGGATGTGCCGACGCCCAGTCCGGCGCGAGGACGAGAGGGACCCACGGGATGAAGCGCGCAGGCGGGCCGGCCGAGCCCGCTCGCGCCAGCGCCGTCCAGACCTTCGTCGGCAGCTCCACCTGATCGATGGTCCCCGGCTTCGGGTCGGCGCAGTTCGCGGCCGGCGACGTGACGAGGTACTCGCGGCAGCTGATCGGCCGGCCGGCGTGAATGGAGCAGCTCTCCTCCTCGAGAAACGGACACGGGATGCCGAGGTGGAAGTAAGCGAGGCCGAACGGGGCGATCTCGCCTTCCACGAAGCCCTCCCGGTTCTCGAGCTTCGAGAGAAGGCCCGCCTCGGCCAGGCGCTCGCGGGCCCGCTCGAAGCGGGCGCGGACTTCCGTGCGCCGCGGCTCGGGAAGTTCTTCCACGAGCCGGCCGATGTGCCGCGCCTCGATCTCGGAGATCGGGACGATCTGGCGGCAGCACGCGCCGCACCCCTTCCTGCACGAGACGACCCGTCCCTCCGCGCCGGCACGTTCCGCGGCGAGGCCGACGAGGCCGTCCGCGACCCGCTGAAAAACCGGCAGGAACGACTCCAGCCGCGCCGGTGCCGAGGGGAGGGTCAGCTTCATCTCGACCTCGTAGTCCCAGACCTTCATTCCGACGCGGACGTTCACCTGATCCATGGAGTGCCGGCCTCTCCGTCCGAACGTGTAGCGCCGGCTTCAACGGGAAGCAACAAAAATCTCCCGGGCCGGGCCGCCCGCCGATCCGGCCTAAGATTCCGGGAACGATGCCCTCCTGGATTCCGGGATACCGACTGCTCGAAGGACCCGAGCAGACGGGGCTCCCCCTTCGCTACCGCGCGGTTCGCGAGACGGACGGCGTTGCCGCGTGGATCCGGGTCGATGGCTTCGACGCCTCGTCGAGCCGGGCAGCGCAGGCGGTGAGCACGATTTACGCCGCCACGGCAGGCTTCGACCATCCTCTGCTTCCACGCGTACTCGATTACGGGTCGACAGAAGTGGCCGGGCGCACGTTCATCGCGTACCAGATCTCCGAGCCGGTGGCGGGCGGCGGGCACCGCACGCGGCGCGGCACGATGACGGCCCTCGCCGAGCTGCAGATCGCGGCTCTCGAGTGCGGCTTTGCCGGCGTTCACCTCCCCCTTCACGAGCTGAAACGTCTGCGCGAGGGGGCGCGTCTCGAGGCGCGACACCTGCCCGTGAACGAGTTCCTCTGCGAGCCGCACCGCAGCGACGGCGCGAGCGGTCTCGCCGGACTCGAGGCCGAGAAAGAGGGGGCGCCTTTCATTCCCCCGGAGACCCGCTCCGGGTCGCACGGCAGTTCGCACCGCGCGGCGCTCGCCTACCGGCTAGCGGCGCAGATCCATGTGCTTCTCGAGGGCCACGTCGCCGGAGGCTCCACGTTCGAAGACGCCGATAAGACCGTCGCCCTGTCGGCCCTCCCGTTCCCGCCTCGACCGCTTGCCGAGACCGACGTGCCGAGGGAGCTGGTTCGGCTCGGTTTGTCGCTGCGCCCTGAAGACCGCCCGGACCCGGAGCACTTCCTGACCTTCCGGCTACCGTCCCGGAAACCGGCGTGAGACGATCTCGAGGCACACAAAGAGGAAAGACGATGCGAAATGGCCGCAACCTCAGGAAGCGGGTTTTCTTCGCAACGGTCGTCGCCGCCATCCTGATGGCGACCGAGGCCGGCGCGCAGACACCGATACCCACGCTTCCTCCTTTACCGCCGCTGCCTGCGGCGAGCGAAACATCCACGCCTGCGGCCGCTGCAACGCAGCTGCCGGCAGCGCCTCTGCCCACGCCTGCGGCCGCCGTAACGCAGCCGCCGACAGCGCCTCTGCCCACGGCGGCCCCCGCACGCCTCCCGGCGGAGCGACCGGCGGCCCCCGAAGCGCCGGGCGGCCTGCCGTCGAGCGTCGTGATCCTGCTCGGCATCGGCGTCCTCGTGCTCGTCGCGACGCTCGTCGTCGTGCTCACGGTGCTGCTGAAAAAGCCCGTCGTCATCAACGTCCCCTCGCGTTCCGCGGCCCCGCCGCCGATCCCCGAGGGACCCGCGCCCGCTGGATGGACCGACAGCGGCGTCGTCCACGCCGGGCAGCCTCCGGCCGGCGCGCTGGACGTCCTGCCGGGGCGGTTCCTCGTCGACGAAGGCGACCGGCAGACCGAGCTCCGGATTTTCCGCACCTCCCCTGCCGAGCGCGTCGAGACGACGATCGGCCGCGACCCCGGCCCGCCGTACCGCCACATCCAACTCCTCCCGGAATCCGTCTCCGGCAAGCACGCGAAGCTCGTCTTCGACAAGCGGAGCTACTCCCTCATCAATTACGCCCGGACCAACCCGACCCGCGTCAACGGCGAGGAGATCGAGGAAAACGCCTCGCGGCGCCTCATGGACAACGACCGCATCGAGATCGGCGGAGTCGTCATGACGTACCGCGAGGACTGAGGGATAACGGTGGGCGCCGAAGCGGGCACTCCCCCGTCCCGGTACCTCGCCGGCGGTCTTTCCGAGAAGGGCCGCCGGGAGTCGAACGAGGATGCCGCGATTCTCGCGGTCCTCCCGCCGGCCTCCGCTCTGCGGGCGTTTGCCGTCCTCAGCGACGGCATGGGCGGCCACAATGCCGGAGAGGTCGCCTCGCGCCTCGCCGTCGAGATCTTCAAGGAGAAGGTCCAGGCCTTCGCCGCGCGCCCTGATGCTCAATCTCTGCCGCCGGCAACGATCGAGGCCGAGATCCGTGAGTGGATCGCCGAGGTCAACCGCGAGATCTACCAGCGCGGAAAGGCGTCGGCCGAGCAGAAGGGGATGGGCGCGACGCTCGCGTTCGCGATGGTCCTCGCCGACGACCGCCTCGTCGTGGCCAACGTCGGCGACAGCAAAATCTTCGTCGTCTCCGGCCTGAGCGTCCGGCAGCTCTCCGTGGACCACACCGCGCTTGCCGAGCAGCGGCGGGCCCTCGGCTCCGATTCGGTCGCCCCCGAGGACGACGCCAGCAATCCATTCGCGCACGCCCTCACCCGGAGCCTCGGCCAGGAGAAAAAGGTCGTCCCCGACGTGCGGAGCGACGTGACGCTCGGCCCCGGCGACGTCGTCATCCTCACGACCGACGGCGTTACCGACGTCCTCGAGGCCGAGCGTTTCCTCACGGCCCTCGAGACGACGGGGGGCCTCCAGGAGGCGGCCGAGGAGATCTATCGCCTCGCGTTCGAGGCAGGTTCGAAGGACAACGTCTCCGTCGCGCTCCTTTCGCGCGGGACGCCTGCCCGGCTCGGGCTCGGCAAGGCCGGACAGCCGGCCAGCGTCGAGCCGCCCCCTTCGCACAGCGGCGACGGGATGCTCATTGCGGGTGCGGCCTCGGCGCCTCTTGGCGGGTCCGCGTCCCGCCCGCGTGGGGGCCGGCTTGGCGCCTTCGGCTTCGGCGTGTTTGCCCTGCTCGCCGTGCTCCTCGCCCTCGGCGTCTTCTTGCGGCGGCCCGCAACTCCGCCGGGCCCGCCGGCCGCTGTTCCTCCCACGCCGGCGGCGCCGGTATCGACCGCTCCGCCTTCCGCGGCTCCGGTGCCGCCGACCGCGACGACGCTTCCCGCGGCTACCTCGCCTTCCCCACCGGGGATGGAGACTCCCGAGCGAGGCGCGCGGATACAGGCAACGCCGCGTCCCTCTCCGCAACCCGCGCGCGTACCGGGAGAGCCGTCGTTCCGGACTCCGGCCGCCCTCAGCGGGCTCAAGCCGCTCGAGTTTCCGCCGACGCCGACCGAGACGCCGACCGCGACCCACACGCCGACGCCGACCGCGACGGACACGCCGACGCCCACGATCGCTCCGCCCGCGCTCCCGGGAAAGGCGCCAAGCGCGCCCGCTCCTCAGCCCGTACCGACGCCCGGCGTTAGCGCCTGAAAACGAGGAACACCGCGAGAGCGCACGCCACCACGAAAGCCAGTATCCCGAGGGCGAGGACGAGCAGGCCGACTCCGGGTCGCGACCCGATTCTGGGGAGAACGCCCTCCCGGGAAGACTCTTCGCGCGACGAGCCGTCGATGCCCACCGGCTGAGGCGGGGGTTCGGGAAAAGAGACCGCGCGAAGCCTGCGAAGCGCCGGCGCGGCGTCGAAGCGCCGGGGCAGGAGGGCATACCCGATCGAGGCCAAACGGTAGACGGAGGCCGCCGACTGCGGGAGGTCGAGGACCGGCCGCGGATGAAACCTCCGAAACTCGCCCAGCCGCCTGACGACGGCGTCGGAAGACGGCCTTTTCTCCATCTCGGTCTCCAGGAGGCTCTCCACGAACGCCGACAAGGCACCGTCCGCCTCGCCCGCGCCCTCCCGCAGCTCCAGCTTCGGCGCCGCTCGTTTTCTCTGGGCCTTCATCACGCGTTCCGGCGTCTCTCCTGGAAACGGAGGCTTTCCCGAGAGCCATTCGAACAGAAGGACGCCGAACGAGAAGACGTCGCTCCGCGGATCGACGAGCCCGGCGGCGCCTTCTCCCGTCAGGAGCTCAGGCGAGGCGAAAGGGACGCGTCCCAGAAAGGCTCCCGCCATGGTCAGATTCTCGTTCGACGAAATTTCCTTTGCGACGCCGAGGTCGATCAGCCGCGGGTTGAGGCCAAAGCGGCGCGTCTCGACGAGAACGTTGTCGAACGCGATGTCGCGATGGAGGATTCCCTGGACGTGCAGGGCATCGAGGGCGGAGGCGATGCCGTAGGCGAGACGGACGACTTCGTGAACCGGCGCCGAGCGATACGCCGAGAGAGGTTTGCCCTCGATCCACTCCATCAACGCCCAGCCGGTGCCCCCGTCCTCCTGTTCGCCACAGCCGTAAAGAGCCGGAAACGCCGGGTGCTCCATCCTCGAGAGGATTCGGCACTCGCGCTGGAACCGTTCGCGAGGGCGGAAGGCGGGGTCCATTCGGTCGAAGGGGTAGATCTTCGCGGCCAGGCGGGCTCCGGTCTCGCGATGGCGCGCGGCAAAGACCTCACCCGAGCCGCCCTGGCCCACGATCTCGCCGAGCTCGATCTCCTCGAGGCCGAATCCGAAGCGCGACGTCACCGGCCGGGCCCCTCACTTCGTCGCGGAAGGCGGGGCGGGCGCACCCTCGAGGCGCCTGAGGCGCGTGTCGAGGTTGTTGCGGTCCTGGATGTAGGTTTTCCCGAAATTCTCGGCCCACTTCTCGACGGCCTTCAGGGAGGTGCGGAGCTCCGCCGCATCTTTTCGGGCAGCGGCGGCATCCTGTTTTGCCGCCTCGATGTCGGCCTGGAGGAGCTGACGAACTCCCTCCAGTTCGCGCCTGTCCGCCTCCTGCTGTTCGGCGAGCTTCTTCTCCAGCCCCGACACCGCGTCGAGAACCGGCTGAATCTGTTTCCGCGTCGCCGTATCCATCGACTGGATCTGCTTCTCGAGAGTCGTCTTCGTCGCGACCTGACTCCGAAAAGCCTGAAAGACGAGCGTGCCGAGCGCCGCCGCGACGACGACGAATGCGGCCGTCAGGAAGGCCAGCCCTATTTTCAGATTCCGGTTCGAATGCCCGACGGACTCGGCGAGGCCCTTGAAGAAGATCGTGGAGCCCTGAACGACTCCCTGCCCCCGGGACTGC
>Ga0207932_1000215_pt1 | contig 19448 bp, 15 predicted proteins | sample NGESurdeep092012_FD_184480 | JGI IMG/M metagenome (GOLD analysis project Ga0207932, IMG submission 184480) | Arctic peat soil microbial communities from Barrow, Alaska - NGEE Surface sample 415-2 deep-092012 (SPAdes) | ecosystem: Environmental > Terrestrial > Soil > Wetlands > Peat ...
ACCCTGAGATCTTGCTGCTGGGCGTCGACCGGCTGGACTACACCAAGGGGTTCCGGGCACGGCTGAAGGCCTACGAAGAGCTGCTGCAGGATAAGGCGATCGCCTCACCCGAGGCGGCGCTCATGCTCGTGGCTTTGCCGAGCCGTGAGCACATCGACGCCTACCGCGTGCTTCGCGAAGAGGTCGAGGCCACAATCGGACGGATCAACGGCGAGTACTCCTCGTTGGGCTCGGCAGCGGTTCACTACCTGCACCAGTCGTATCCTCGAGCCGAGATGGCCGCGATGTTCCTGGCCGCCGACGTCATGCTTGTGACGCCGTTGCGTGATGGCATGAACCTCGTCGCCAAGGAGTATGTTGCCTGCCGGCACGACCTGGGCGGCGCCCTGGTGCTGTCGGAGTTCGCCGGCGCGTGGCACGAGCTCCGCGAGGCCTACACCTGCAACCCGCACGACATCGCAGGCCTGAAGCAGACGATCATGTGCGCGATCAACGCCCCCGAGGACGAAGGGCGACGCCGGATGAAGGCCCTCAGAAGGCGCGTCGCCAACCACGACGTGCAACGTTGGGCCACCCGCTATCTCGAATCACTGGCATCGGCGCCATCGAAGCCACACCAGCCGACCCCCGCCAGCGACCGGCGAGACGCTGCGGACGTCACCATGTCCAACGTTGAATGAAGAACTCTCAGGCACCATCAACGGCGCGTGAAGGCAATGGGGGAGGGGTACGGTCATGACTTGCACGCCTACGCCGTGGACGCCATCGGTCGGCGGGCGCGACCGGGCGATAGGGCAGGTGGCGGCATGAACCGGCCCGGCACCGTCTGGATCAACGGAAGGCTGGAGCCGGCCGAGAGAGTCTTGTTGACCGTCACCGACCGCGGCTTCCAGGTCGGCGACGGGATCTTCGAGACGCTCCTGGTGGTCGGTGGACGAGTGCTCGAGCTTCCGCTTCACACCAGCCGGCTTCAGGCCTCGGCTGCGGTGATGGCCATGCCTCTTCCGGACGAGCTTGAGCGCCTCCTGGGACAGGCCATAGCGGACCTCTGCAGGGCCAACCGGCTGGACGGCTCCGATACCCAGTGCGCGGTCCGGGTCACTGTGAGCCGTGGGGCCGTCGATGGGCGCGCCCTTCTCCCGCCTGATGACGTCAGGCCGAACCTGGTCATCCAGGCGTGGCTGGTCGATCCGCCGCCGCCAGAACTGTTCAGCCGAGGTCTCCGCTTGGCCATCTCGGCGGTGCGGCGTGACCCGGCCAGCCCGCTGGCAATGGTGAAGACGACCAGCAGGGCCGAGTTCGTCTACGCGCAGCTCGAGGCGCACGGACGCGGCGCAGATGACGCTTTGTTCCTGACCACTGACGGAAACCTGGCCGAGGCGACTTCAGCCAGCCTCTTCTTGGTCGAGGGGGTGGGGCTCGCGACGCCGTCGCTCGACTGCGGCATCCTCGTCAGCACGACCCGTGAGTGGGTCATCTCCTCGGGCGGGCCCGAGCTTGGGCTGGCTGTCCGTCAGGACCACCTGACCCCGAACGATCTCTTCGTTGCCGACGAGGCCTTCCTCGCCAGCTCGGTGGCCGGAATACTGCCCATCACCAGCGTCGACGGCAGGCCCATCGGTGTCGGCACGCCAGGAATCTGGACCACGCGCCTGCGAGCGCTGCGCGAGGACACGGTTACGGACATCTTCAGAAGATCAACGTGATCGAGCCGTTGGTGTCGGCCGTGGGAGCGTCTGGGCCGGCGTCTAGTCTGCTGCGTGCTCGGCCTCGCCAGCCATCTGGAGCAGCACGGCTGCGAGTTCGCGGGCTTGGGCGGGGCTGAGGCTGTAGTTCTGACAATCCACGCGGATCGGGTGCCGGAAGTGCCCTCGCTCGTCGACCTGCTCTCGCTGATCGAGCCGAACATGCATCTCGAGCGGGATGCGGTTGCCGTCGGTGTACTGGGTCGCCACGATGACGTCAGGTCCTTCGTGCCAGAAGTCATCCATCCGGTGCAGCAACATGTGCTGCAGATGCCCATCGCCAGTGACGCACCACGGTGGGCAGGGTTGGTCGTCGCTCCAGCCGTAGACGGTAGACGTAGTCATGACAGGACGATGACACGCACCTATTCACTCCCGCAGGACGACACGCCCGCGGCCTTGACCGAGGCTAACGCGTTCACTCGTCGACTCTGCCTTGGGCGCGACCCCGGCTGCCGTCGGGATGCCTTCGGCTGCACAAGGGTCCGCTGCGCTCACGGCTCAGCGCTGAGCATCCGGACCGCCTCCACTGGCCGGGCCAGACTTCCTGCGTAGCTCGATCTCTTGCTTCAGCTCGATCGTCGTGAGCTCACGCCCGACAGCCAACCGCTGGAACCGCTCGAGCACCTCCAGCCGCTCCAGCTCCCCGGCGCGCTGCTCGGCAGCTTCCCTTTGCGCTTGCATCTGTCTGGTCACATCGCGGGCTACGGCGAACACGCCGAGGACGTTTCCCCTCGTGTCGTGGTAGGGCGAGGCGTTGCACAGAACCTCGGTCAGTGTGCCGTTCCGATGGCGCAGAGTCAGCGGGTAGTCCACGGCCATCCCGCGCGTGAAGACCAGCCGGTAGAGCCTGTTGGCCTGGTCAGAGTCGGTGAAGTAGTCGGAGAAGTCGGTCCCGATGAGCCTGTTGCGGGGCGTGCCGGTGGCCCTGACTGCGGCCTCGTTGACGTCGGTGATCTTGCCGTAGGGGCTGATCGTCACCAGCGGGTCCAGGGCAGCCTCGATCAGGCTCCGGGTGTATTCAGCCGCATGCTTCAGCTCGGACACATCGCGGCAGGTCACGGAGGCACCGAAGACCGTGGCCTTCTCATCGCGGATCGGCGAGATGGTGACCGACACAGGGAACACCGTTCCGTCACTTCGGATACACGTGGTCTCAAGGTGCTCGACGGACCTGCCCGCGCTGATCTTGGCCAGGATCGAGATCATCTCGTCGGCTCGATCCTCGGGTGTCAGGAGGTCGATGTGCTTGCCGACGATCTCCTTGCTGGAGTACCCGAACATCCTGGCGGCGGCTGGGTTCCAGCTCGTGATGATGCCGTCCAGCGTCCTGCCGATGATTGCGTCTTCCGAGTACTCGACGATCGCTGCCATTCGCTGTGCGATCGCCAACGCGCTCTTCTGTTCGGTCAGGTCGCGGTGGATCACGGAGGTGCCGACGACCGCGCCGTCAGCGTCTCGAATCGGGGAGACGGTGAGCGAGACCGGGAACACCGTTCCGTCCTTTCGGACACGCTTGGTCTCGAGGTGCTCGACATGACGGCCGGCTCTGATCTGCTCCAGGACGGCTTTGACTTCGCCTGCTTGATCCTTGGGAGTCAGGAACTTGGCGGGCTTGCCGATGACCTCCGCGGCGGAGTAGCCGTACATTCGCTCGGCGGCTGGGTTCCAGCTCGTGATGATGCCGTCGAGCGAGCCTCCGCTGATGGCATCGTCCGAACCCTCGACAATGGCAGCCATGCGCTGGGCGGCCTCGAACGCCTTTTCCCGCTCTGTCATGTCCCGAGCGATCACGGAGGCGCCGACGACCGCGCCGTCAGCGTCGCGGATCGGGGACACGGTGAGCGAGACCGGGAACACCGCTCCGTCCTTTCGGACACGGACGGTCTCGAAGTTGTCGACTGGGCGGCCGGCGCTGATCTTGGCCAGGATCGAGACCATCTCGCCGGCTCTATCCTCGGGACTCAGGAGGTCGATGGGCTTACCGACGATCTCCTTGCTGGAGTAGCCGAACATCATCACCGCGGCTGGGTTCCAGCTCGTGATGATGCCGTCCAGCGTCCTGCCGATGATCGCGTCGTCCGAGCTTTCGACGATCGCAGCCAGGCGCTGGGCGACCGTCAAGGCCTGCCCTTGCTCGGTCAGGCTGTGGTGGACAGCGGAGGCGCCGACGACTGCGTCGTTCTCGTCGCGGATCGGCGCGATAGTGATCGAGACCGGGAACACCGTTCCGTCTTTTCGGACACGCTCGGTCTCAAAGCCCTCGACATGCTCTCCGGCTTTGACCTTGGCCAGGATCGTCTTGATCTCGTCGGCTCGATCGTCAGGAGTCAGAAGCCTGCCGGACTTGCCGACGATCTCCTTGCTCGAGTAGCCGTACATCCCCTCCGCGGCCAGGTTCCAGCTCGTGATGGTGCCGTCGAGCGAGCCGCCGATGATCGCATCATCCGAATACTCGACGATCGCCGATATGAGCGCTGCGTTCTTGACCGCCTGCTCCTGTTGGGTCACGTCGCGCACCGCCGTGATCGCCAACAAGACGTCTCCGGTGTCGATGGTGGACAAGCTGATGTTGATCGGGAACTCGGTACCGTCCTGGTGCTGTCCGCTCAGCTCCAGCTCGAGTCCACTTGACCGAGTCCTGGGGTCGGCGAAGTAGTCCTGCAGGTGCTCGGTGTAGATCTGCCAGAGAGACTCGGGCACCAGCGTCTCGATAGGCTGGCCGATCAGCTGGTCGCGGTCATAGCCGAACAGTGATTCGGTCTGGTAATTGACAAACCGGATCACGCCCTTCTGATCCATCCCCACCAGGGCATCAGGCACAGCCTGTAGCAATCTCTCGAACCTGGTTGTCTGCGCAGTCATCGGCCTCCCCTTGGAACAGCGGCAAAGGGCACAAATGCCGGAAATGACACAAATGTCACAATCTTATGACTTTGCCAGGTCTTTACGTTATGAGTCTCTCACGGAGCCTGTCAAGTGGGCAACATGCTATGCGAGAACTTGTGTGAGGAGGCCGGGTTCCGGCCGACGTTGGGCTTCGAGGGAGACGACCTGCCAACCGTGCGTGGTTTCGTGGCTGCAGGGCTTAATGTTGCGATTGTGCCGGCTCTGCGCGAGGGATCGCCCGACGCGGTGACCGGGCCGCTGCACTACGTGGAAATAGCCGACCCCCTTGCGTTCCGTGGGATCGGCCTGACCTGGTCAACCGAGCGTCGGCTGCCACCCGCCGCCGACCTGTTTCGTGAGCACGCGATCGGCAGAGCGACCGCGCGACGACTCCCCGCCGTCGCGAAGGGCGGTTGACGCCAGGCACTTCCTGGCGCGGTCTCATCGTGCGGCGCAAGGCGTCACACACGAACGAATTTGGCGTGGTTGGCGTCAGGGATCCCGGGGAAGCCCCTTCTGGTACGACGAACGGACAGCGGAGCACGTGATCGCTGGTCACTCCGCCTAGACCTTCCCCCGGAGCCCGATCTCACCGGACCAGAACGCACACCCATCGGTGCCAGATCCGGTAGTTCGCTTGCAGCAAAGTTGGTGACGCATCCTCGTCGCGTCAGAGTGAGCGCGCCAAGCCGGCGGCGCCAGCCGAGGGACGCTCAGGGTGCATGACCAACCGTTGTTTCTTAGGACGCTGTCAAGGTTCGCCGAGGTTCTGCCTGCGCGCTACGACCTTGAGGTCGTGTTCACTGATCTCACGGAGAGCGCCATCGCTGTCTTGGGGCTGTGTGGCAGCCGGGTCACTATGGCCGAGGATGGGAATCGCGTTTGCGCTGCTCAGAGAGGTATCTTGATGTTAGGAGAAGTGTCCGGAGGGGGACTTGCCCACCTGGGACACACACCTTCGACATCTGGCTCCCGGGCTAGTCGCTGTGTCTTCAGGGCCCTGAGCAGCGCAAATGTCCGAAGCAGGTATGGTCCGACGGTTCGTGAGGCCATGGGGGAGGACCGCGGGTCATGACATGCATACCTACCGACCGGGAGGCTATCGGCTTTCCCGGATTCACTTTGCTATCGGCGTAGGACGGCCGCGGTCTGAGGGAGTCCGGCACGGTCCAGGCGGTCCAGTACGTCGTTGACCGTGCCCGGCGGCTTCTGCCAGGAGTCGGCAACGGCTTGGATGGCCTTGTGTACGCTGATCGCGTCCAGGTGGAACTGGTCGACCAGGAAGTCGTCTGGGTGTTTGGCCTCGACGTCCCAGTCGGCCAATGCTTCGGTGGGAAAGTCGCTCAGGTTGAAAGTGACGATGATCTGGGCCCGTGCCCGGATTGCGGCGGCGAGAACGTGTCGGTCGTCGAGGTCGGGCAGGTGGAGGGAGCCGATGAGCGGTTCGTAGCCCGTGACGACCGCGTCACGAACGGCGAGGTTCATCAGGTTCCGGGTGCGTTGTAGTCGGGTTTCGTCCAGGTCCGGTCGCTTGGTGTGCAGGGACCTGAAGGTTTCATCCAGGATGGTCTCGGTCCATTTCGCCTGGACTAGCCCTGTCTGTGCGAGCCGGATAAGGACATCGCGCAGCGTGGAGGGATACAACACGTTTGCGTCGTAGATGACGACAAAGGTCATTCGTCAATACCCATGTCCTGGGTCAGAGCTGTCAGTTCGTCGGCGGCCTTGCGTCGCTGCGCGTCGTCGCGGCGCATGTAGTCCATCAAGGACGCCGCCTTGATCCGGCGATGAGTGCCCACAAGGCGGTACTCGATGTTTCCAGCTTGGAGCAGGCGGACCACGAAGGGTCGAGACACGTTCATGAGGTCGGCCGCCTGCTGGGTGGTGAGCTCGGCGTGCGCCGGCACCAAGGACACCGCTTGGCCCGCGGCCATGTTGGCCAGAACGCCGACCAGGAGATCAACGGCTGCGCGGGGCACTGTGACCGTCTCGCCGTGTTCCTCGACCGTCAACCGCACCGGCTTGTGGATGTCGCGGTGAGCCGCCAGGGCCTTGCGGACTCGTACCAAGGCATCTCGTGCGATCACGGCGTCATCCCCTTCGGGCTGGACTCGTGAAAGGACTTTCGGGGACATGTCATCTCCTTAACGCAATAATCGAACTATCTGAAATAACCGTACCTCAGGCCGGGCCGCCTCCGGTAGACCGCCCTGGGCAATTTCCCGTGTTTGGCGGTCGGCTCTGACGGTCACTGGAACGGTGACAACGTCGAAACGCGAACAGCGCCAGCGCGGTGTCGCGAACCGGCCGTTTGACGATTGTCAACGAGTGGACCTGGTGACCGTAGCGCTCCCGCTGGAGCGGTAGGTCACCTACCGTTCAATCATGTCCGTTGATTCCGAGGCGAACGACCAAGGGCAACTGCCAGGCATGTCCCTGGATCGGGAACTGGCAGCGCTGCGGGGCCAAGTAGCACGGCTGGGGTTCGAGAACGCGAGGCTGCTGCGTTTGCTGGAGCTGACGCCAGCCCAAGCGCGTCCACCAGGGCCAGCGCAGATGGGGATCTTCGACGGTCCGCCTGGTTTGGTGGACGCCGCCTCTTCTCCAGAGACGAAGGTTGCCTTCTTCGCGTCGATGTTCGCAGCGCGCAGCGATGTCCACGCGGTCCGTTGGGAGAACGCCCGCACCGGCCGGTCGGGATGGATGCCCGCCGTTCGCGGTGGCTGGCGTAAGGGGGTCGCCCCAGGCAGCCGCGAGTACCTGCCGCTTACCGCGGACATCCTCGCGTCTCACCTCACCGGTGACGTCGATCTCGGGCTCTACCCCTTGCTCGATGGTGATCGCTGCTCGTGGTTGGCGGCAGATTTCGACGGGTCGGCCGCGATGCTGGACGCCCTGTCCTACCTGAAGGCTGCCCGCGCGGTTGGGGTCCCGGTAGCGCTGGAGGTGTCACGCTCGGGGCAGGGGGCGCACGCCTGGTTGTTCTTTACCTCACCGGTGCCGGCGGCAACGGCCAGACAGGTCGGCACGGGCTTGCTCCGTGAGGCCATTGCGTTGCGCGGTCGGATGGACCTGTCCAGCTATGACCGGCTCTTTCCCTCCCAGGACGTGCTTCCGACTGGTGGGCTCGGCAATCTGATTGCGGCCCCCTTACAGGGACGATGCCGGCGCCGTGGCGCCACAGTGTTCCTGGACACGAGCACCCTGGAACCTCACGATGACCAATGGGCCTATCTGTCGACCCTGGGTCGGCTTTCGCCACGGGAGGTTGCGCGACTGGCCCAGAGTCTGGGATCGGTGAGTGTGGGTGTTGCGGTTAAGCGTCTAGGTCAACCGACGTCGACGCGTACAGTCCCGCAGGCACCCCCGATCGTCCGGGTTCGGCTGGGTGCCGGCGTGACAGTGGAGGGTGAGGACCTCACCCCAGCTCTATCCGCAACTCTGAAGCATGCATCATCGATGCCCAACCCGCTGTTCTATGAGCGCCAGCGGCGCCGGGCGTCCACCTGGAACGTGCCCCGATTCCTTTGCAGCTACGACGAGACTCTTGACGGCGGCCTCATTCTCCCGCGCGGACTGCTGGATACCCTCACGAACCTCATTGAACAGGTCGGGAGCCGTCTGGAGATCACCGACCATCGCCTCGTCGGTGAGCCACAGACCTTCACTTTCGCCGCGAAGCTGAACGATGCCCAGCAGGCTGCTCGACGCGCTTTGGCCACGAACGACTTGGGCGTCCTGGTGGCTCCGCCCGGAGCAGGCAAGACTGTGATCGCATGTGCCGTCGCAGCCGACCACGCGACCTCAACACTGGTTCTGGTCGACCGCAAGACTCTGGCTGATCAATGGCGCCAGCGCATCGGCGAGTACCTCGGCGTCAAGGCGGGCCAGCTCGGTGGCGGCCGTACCAAGACCCGGGGCGTCATTGATGTTGCCATGCTGCAGACCCTCACCCGTCGAGACAACATCGCCGAGCTGACGGCCGGTTATGGGCTCGTCATCGTCGATGAATGCCACCACATCCCGGCGGCGGCCTTCGAGCACGCCGTCAAACAGATCGTTGCGCGACGCTGGCTCGGACTCACTGCCACCCCCTACCGACGCGATCAACTCGACGATTTGATTCATCTGCAGATGGGCCCCGTTCGTTACACCATGACTTCCGTTCAGGCGGGCACGCTGGCAAGTGGTTCGCTCGAGGTCCCCGCACCCGAGCCCGTCCTGCTCCTGCACCCAACTCGCTTCCAGTACGCAGGCGATGCCGACCCTTCAGAACCGGGAGGTATGTCGGCGATCTATAGAGATCTCGTCGCCGACGTCGACCGCACCAGGCAGGTCGTCAGCGACGTTGTGTCTGCACTCAACCGAGGAAGGAATTGCCTGGTGCTGACCCAATGGACATCCCACGTCGAGCAACTCGCTGAGGCGTTACGCACCCAGGGGCGTGACCCCGTTGTCTTGCGTGGTGGTATGGGGGTCAAGGTCCGCGCAGCTGCGCTTGAGCAACTCGAGCCCAGCATCGGGGGCCCGCCGCTCCTGGTCGTGGCGACAGGCCCGTACGTCGGTGAGGGGTTCGACTGCCCAGTGCTCGACACCTTGTTTTTGGCCGCCCCGATCGCCTTCAAAGGACGACTGGTCCAGTACGCCGGTCGCATCCTGCGAGCCCACCCGGGCAAGAGCACCGCCGAGGTCCACGACTATCACGACATCGCCACCGGAGTGCTCGCTTCCTCTCTCGCCAAACGCGCGCCCGGATACACCAGTCTCGGCTTCCCCGACCCCCGCCGGATGCAATGAAGGCTCTCGTCAAAACGGTGCAGCCTGGGACCTCGCGCGGCCGGGCAGATTGAGATCTGGTCCAATTCGTTGTGGGTCGGACTGGGTTCGAGGACCGCTGCGTACGGGTCTGATGAGCCCTTCGGACGGCAACGATTTGTCTCCGAACACTGATCTGGCAGACGGGGTCGGGTCCGCTGGAGCTCCGACTTGTCGTTCGATGCTGGTCAGTTGTCGGTCGCTTGCGATGTGTCGGCGCTTTGAACGGCATAACCGCAAAGTACGCCACGCTCCGAAACCGCGTTTCCGCTGCTCAGAGAGGTATTTTGACGTCAAGAGAAGTGTCCGGAGGGGGACTTGCCCACCTGGGACACACATCCGCGACATCTGGATGCCTGCCTGAGCGTCGCCTTGGGGGCCTTGAGTCTTCGTCACCACCAAGCTGCGCAACGGGGAGCGCGCCAGTGCGGCGGAGGCCTTCGAAACTAGCCGGAAGGCTCTGGGCGTGGACATGATTGAGCTCCACCCGACCTTCCAGCAGGCCGCCCTCTCCGCAAGGTCCCGCGCCCTGGGGATCGCGGTTGAGGCCTATAGCCCGCTGGGCCAGGGGGCTGATCTGGACGCAGCGGACGTGACCGCACTGGCCGAGGAGCACGGGACAAGTGCGGCGCAGACTGTGCTCGGCCGGCACCTTGGTATCGACAACATCGTTATCCCCAAGACCACTCACTCGCCGCGTGGGGGAGTGACGCGGCGCGCTTAGTCCTCGCTGGACTCCTTGACCCGGGCGACGAGCTGGGTCGGGCTGATGAACCTCAGGGCGACGATCAGGATGACCATCATCGTGGCCGTGTAGACCACGGCCATGGACGAGATGAGCTGACGCGACTCACCGCCACCGGCGGCGGTCATCGCGCGGTAGATCGCCACCACCAGGGTGTCCGACCGTGGGCCCGACACCAGGAAGGTGAGGTCGAACATCCCGACCGTGCGGACCAGGACCAAGATGGAGGCGGCGAGGATACCCGGGATGAGCAGCGGCATGAGGATCTTGGTGAAGACCTTGCGCATGCTAGCGCCAGACATCCGCGCCGCGCTCTCGATCGTCGGGTTGATCTGCTCGATGAATGGCGTCATCGTCATGATGACGAACGGTACCGAGGGCACGAGGTTGACCAGGATGACCGCGGTCAGCGAGCGCCCGAGCCCGAAGTTGTACAGCACTGTCGCCAGGGGGATGCCGTAGGTGATCGGCGGCATCAGGACCGGAAGCAGGAAGAGCAGGGTGATGGTCTTCTTGAACGGGAAGTTCCGCCTCGCAAGCAGGTAGGCGGCCGGCACTCCGACCAGGACCGAGATGATGATCACCGCCACCGCCACGATGAGGGTCACCCCGATGATGTGCGTCATGTCGAACGTTTCCCAGGCACTTGTGTACCAGGCCGAGGTGAACTGCTCCGGCCACCAGGTGTTGAACCACTGCTTTCCGAACGAGTCCACCACGACGCTGACGAGGATGCCGATCAGCAAGATGAAGAATGCCGCGACGCCGGCCCATACGAACCACGTGGTGGGGGAGGCGACCAGTGACCGCTCACCCGGTGCCCGGGCAGCCTTCTTTCTGGTGCGGGTGGGTGGCGAGGGCAGGTCCGCCCCAGGTGTGCTGGTCGGCGCCGTCTTTGTGTCCATCAGCCCTTGCCTCCTGTCGAGCCTTTGTACAAGAACGACCGCCACATCAGGACGATGGCTACGACTACAAGCTCGATGACGCCCATCATGGCCGCGATCGTCGAGGCCATCGGGTAGTCGATCTGCTCCCCGAAGGCCCGGTAGGCCATCAGGGCCATCACGCGGGTTGAGCCCATCGCGTCACCCACGAGTCGGGCCGAGGGGAAGACGCTGAAGGCGAGCACGAACGTCAGGATGAACGTCGTAGCAAGCCCCGGTGCCAACAAGGGGAGGATTACCCGGCGGAAGCGCTGTTGCCAGTTCGCTCCCATCGTCTTCGCCGCGGCCTCGATCGACGGGTCGATCCCGGACAGGTACGAAGAGATGAGCAGGAACGCGAAGGGGAAGCCGGAGATGACCAGCGAGAACATCACGCCCAGGTAGTTGTTGACGAGATTGAGCGGCTGGTCTATCAGTCCGATCTGGATCAGGAACCTGTTGAGCCAGCCCTGCCTGCCAGCGAAGATCAGCAGACCCTGGGCGGTGAGCACCGTGCCGAGTGTGATGGGCAGCACGAGGAGGATCGTGAGGAGCCTCTTGCCCCGGAAGCGGTGCCGGAGTTTGAAGGCCACCGGGATGGATGCCAGCACGTTGAACAGGGCCGCTGGCAGTGCCAGCCGCATGGTCAACCAGATGGAGTCGAAGACAAAGCTATCTTTGAAGAAGGCTGCATAGTTCGAGAAGACCCCGGCCCCCCATTTCTGCTGTGTCGCTGGGGTCGGTTGGAACGTCAAGCCGATCCCGTAGGAGAACGGGTAGACGAACAGGGCCAGAGCGAAGATCAGCGCTGGCACGAGCATCAGGAGCGAGGTGTCGATGCCGCGCTCCGCGAGTCGGTGCCGCAGGCTCGCGGTTGACTCGGTTGCCTTGGGTCGAGAGATGGTCGGCGCGCTCATCTGCGCACCTCCAGCAGTTCTCTCTCCTCGAATGACAGCGTCGAGGGGTCGATGAGGGCTGCCGGAAACACCAGCACCCGAGCGGGATCAGCCGTGAGCTCGACAACGCTGCCGATGGCGGGTGCGTGGTCCGCACGCACGTGCAGACCTCGGCCACCGGGGGTGGTGACGTCGACAGCGAACTCCCGGCCGCGGTACTCGACCACCGACACCGTGGCGCTCGTGGTGTTGCCACCCTGTACCGGAACAGTGGGGGAGACCACCAAGAGATCCTCGGGACGGATCGCGGCCCGCACTCTGTCCCCGACCGTCGCCGGCTGCACGGCCGTCCCTTGTAGCGTGAATCCCTTGTCCTGCACCGTCACGACGCTGCCGTTCACGGCAGTGACGTCGAGGTCGATGAGGTTGCGGTAGCCCATGAAGTCGGCGACGTGCCAGTTCGCCGGGTTGTTGTGGAGCTGTTCAGGGGTGCCGATCTGCTGGACGCGGCCTTCACGGAGGACGACGAGGCGGTCCGCCATGGACAGCGCTTCCTCCTGGTCGTGGGTGACGTACAGAGTTGTCAGGCCTAGCGACTGGTGCAGACGCCGGATCTCGGTGCGCATCTCCAGGCGCAGCTTCGCGTCGAGGTTCGACAGAGGTTCGTCCATCAATACGAGCCGTGGCTCGAGAACGACGGCACGCGCGATTGCCACGCGCTGCTGCTGGCCGCCCGAGAGCTGTCCTGGGAGCTTTTTCGCGTGCGGCTCGAGCTTGACCAGTGCGATGCCCTCGGCGACGCGACGCTTCAGGTCGGCCTTGGGAACCTTGCGCATCTGCAGTCCGAAGGCGACGTTCTTCTCAACCGTCAGGTGAGGGAACAGCGCGTAGTTCTGGAAGACCATGCCGAACCCGCGGTTCTCTGCGGCCACGGTGTCGACCCGCTGGCCGTCGATCAGGATCTGGCCGTGGGTGAGCGGGAGCAGCCCCGCCAAGCAGTTCAGCGCGGTCGACTTCCCGCAGCCCGACGGCCCGAGCAGGGCGATGAACTCGCCCGCCCGGACTGTCAGGTTGAGGTCCACCAGCGCATCAATACCGCCGAAGCTTCGGCCAACGCCCTGAAGTTCCAGTGAATCGAACTTGCTGGCAGCAATGGCCATTGTTATTTCTCCTTGTACTTCCCGGAGCCGACCTCACGGTCCCATCGGTCGAACGCCTTGACCATGTTGGCGGGAGTGAGCGGGGTCGCCTTGGGCATCTTGTTGATCAGGGCGTCGTACCAGTCGCGGCCGAAGGCCTTGATGGCGTCCTGGCTGGCCTGCGGCGCCTTGTCCAGCGTCGCGCCCTTGATCGAGGGGCCGGGGTAGAAGTATCCGGTGTCGTACGCCATGGCGTTTGTCTCCGGAGTCAGCATGTACTGCAGGAGGCTCAGGATCGCCGACATCTTGTCGGCGGACTGGCCCTTGGGCACGACTGCATAGTGGGCATCTGTGACCCAGGTGAAATCGTCGAATGGTGCCGCCGCTATCGTCTTCGGCTCCTGGCCGAGGGCGCGCGGGTTGATGTCCCATCCGGTGGTGGTCGGGATCATGGCCCAGGTGCCGTCCGCCATGTTGGAGATGACCTGGCCGGTACCGGTCGGGTAGGTGTTGATGTACTGCCCGAGGTCCTTGAGGTATGCCCAGGTCTTGGCCCAGCCGTTCACGGGGTCACTCGGGTCCTTGTCACCCAGCATGTAGGGCAGACCCATCAGGAAGGTTCGACCGGGACCGGAGTTCGCCGGCCGGGCATAGCCAAACTTCTTGGGGTGTGCCTTGGCCCACGCGAGCAACGCCTCCGGTGTCTTGGGCACGTCGGTGACGACCTTCGGGTCGTACTGGAGCAGTGGGCCTGATGGATAGTAGGTGGTCACGACCCCGAAGCCATTGGCCAGGGCCTCCATCTTGGCCGCCGGGTCAATGTAGTTCGCCATGTTGGAGAGCCGGCTGCTGTGGTCCTTGACGATCGGCACCCAGAGCTTCTGGTCGATGCCGGCCGACAGCCCGTCGGTACCGGTCATCACCAGGTCGACCGACAGCTTCTTGCTGTCGACCTGCGGCTTGATAGTTCCGACGAGGTCGGGTGCTCCCGCGCTCTCCCAGGTCACCGCCGAGATGATGTCCGGGTGATCCTTGACGAACTTGTCCACCATCGGTCCGGTGAGCTTCTTGTTGCCGGCGACATCCAGGATGTTCAGGGTTACGGGCGCCGAGGGTTTGGCGGGCACGTTTCCAGCTGCTGCGCTCACGGCCGGCTTATTGGTCGACCCGGAGTTGGGCGCGCTGCAAGCAGTGAGGAGCAGCCCGAGGGCCGCAATGCCGGCCACCAGGTGCAGTGGTTTGGATGTTCGCATGAACAGTCTTCTTTCTGGGTTATGCCTGGGCGTCGTCGTCCAGACCGCGGACCGCTGATACCTCGAGCGTTCGAGCTGTGGTTCGTTGTGGGGGGGGCGGCGTGACAGGCCCGGTGGAGTCTCGTACGACGAGCTGGAACGACAGGTCGTGGTGGTGGGTGGGGGGCACGGACGGCTCCCTCACCAGGCTGAGCAGCATGTCCATGCTGGCGCGCCCGCAACTCACGAGCGGGATCCCGACACTCGTGAGAGCGGGGGTGGTCAGTGCGGACATGGGGATGTTGTCCACCCCGACCACGCTGATGTCCTCAGGAACGCGAACGCCCCGCTGGCGGAGTCGCTGCAACAGACCGAACGCAACCAGGTCGTTGTAGGCCAGCACGGCCGTTGCTCCGCTGGCGATGACGAGGTCAGCGGCGGCGACACCGCCGGAGACGTAGGGCTGGAACGAGCCGAGATCAAGGAGTGTGGTGTCGGGGCGAAGTGCGGCGACGGTGTGCAGGGCGGCGAGCCGTTCTGTGTTGGACCACGACGTGCTGGGACCGCCGACCCAGGCGATCGTGCGGTGACCGAGAGCTCGCAGGTGCACCATAGCCTGGCGGACACCCTCGAGGTTGTCGATCTTCACCGTGGGGATGGCCCCGCAATGCCGGTTGATCAGCACGAGGGGGAACTCGAGCGCAAGCTCGGCGATCACCGGCTCGGGCGCACGTGGTGAGCACATGACCACGCCATCGACCTGCTTGGACATGCTCCGGGCGAGCACCTCCTCCTGGCTGGGGTCCTCGTCGGAGTCCGCGATGATGACCGCGTAGCCGGAGGTGCGGGCCCTGCTCTGCACGCCCTTGGCGACCGAGGCGAAGAACGGGTTCTCAAGGTCGGGAACGATCAGGCCGATGGTGCCCGTCCGGCCGGTGACGAGGCCACGTGCCGCCAGGTTCGGCCGGTAACCCATGCCTCGGGCGGTGTCCAGGACCTTGGCGCGGGTGTGCGGTGCCACTTCGTCCGGCTTGGCAAGCGCTCGCGAGACAGTCGAGACGGACACGCCGGCGACACGGGCGACATCTCTGGCAGTCACGGACACGAGCTCCACCTCCATTGGCGTCGAGCAACCACCTCCGTGTGGCTTATTGGTAGTATGCTAGCGCTTGCATCAGTTCGTCAAACATGTGCAAGTGATGACTCCAGATCGTGACAATGATCGATATCGATGTGGACACATATACGCATAGACGGGATCGATCGTCACCGCGAGACGCCCCTGGCGGAATGAGTGCAAACGATGTCATTCGCTGTCAAAATGTTTCGAAGGAACAACGAAATGCTCAGTGTTCGGCACAGCCTTCGGTCCGTCGAGGCCCCATGAAGATCGAGAGCGTCGAGGTCCTGGTGACCAGTCCGGGTCGCAACTTCGTCACCCTGAAGCTCACCACCAGCGACGGCGTCGTCGGGCTCGGTGACGCGACCCTCAACGGGCGTGAGCTCTCGGTCGCCTCCTACCTGCGCGAGCACGTCGCTCCTCTGCTGCTCGGCCGCGAGGCGAACAACATCGAGGACACCTGGCAGTACCTGTACCGCGGTCCCTACTGGCGCCGCGGGCCGGTCACCATGGCGGCGATCTCGGCCGTGGACATGGCGTTGTGGGATATCAAGGGCAAGGTCGCCGGCCTGCCGGTGTACCAGCTGCTCGGTGGCCGGAGTCGTCGTGGGGCGCTCGCGTACGGCCACGCGTCAGGCACCACTGTCGAGACACTCAGCACCTCGATCCACAACCTTTTGGACGACGGCTTCAAGGCCATCCGGATCCAGGCCGGGGTGCCAGGCCTCGCGAAGGTCTACGGTGTTGGCCATGATCAGGTGGCTGGGCAGAAGTACGACTACGAGCCGGCGGGCCGCACGAGTGTGCCGGTCGAGGAGGACTGGGACACCGCGGCGTACCTGCGACACATCCCGGGGGTGTTCGAGGCCGTGCGCGCTGAGTTCGGCGACGCCCTGCCCCTGCTGCATGATGCCCACCACCGGTTGACGCCCAACCAGGGCGCCCAGCTTGGCCGAGCGCTCGAACCCTTCGACCTCTTCTGGCTGGAGGACTGCACGCCGGCGGAGAACCAGGAGGGCCTGCGCCGGGTGCGGTCCCAGACCACCACCCCTTTGGCGATCGGTGAGGTCCTCAACTCGGTTTTCGACTACCAGACGCTGATCACCGAGCAGCTGATCGACTACGTCCGTTCCTCAGCGACGCATGCCGGCGGGATCACCGGGCTGCGCAAGATCCTGGACTTCGCGGCGATCTACCAGATCAAGTCCGGGATCCACGGGCCGACGGACGTCTCGCCCGTCGGGATGGCGGCGGCGCTGCACCTCGACGTCGCGATCCACAACTTCGGCATCCAGGAGCTCATGGTGCACAACGCGCGCACGCTCGAGGTGTTCCGGACGAGCTACACGTTCGTCGACGGACTGCTGGACCCGGGCGAGAACCCCGGCCTGGGTGTCGAGCTTGACGAGTCCGCGGCCGCCGCTTTCGAGTACACCCCGGCGTACCTCCCGGTGAACCGCCTGCTCGACGGCACGATGCACGACTGGTGACCCGATGACACCCCACGCGGAAGGACAACGAATCGTGACGCGACACACCGACCCACCGACGGTGGCGCTGGCGCAGTGCGCACTCCTGCTGCGACCGGGCGACGACGTCGCCGTCACCACCCGGGACCTGGCTGTGGGCACGCGGGTGCTGGACGCGGCCGGTGAGATCCTGCTCGCCGGCGACGTGCCGCGCGGCCACAAGCTGGCGGTGCACGACGTGCCGGCCGGGTCGGTCGTGCGCAAGTACGGTCAGTCGATCGGCTGCGCCACCGTGGACATCACCGCCGGTGATCACGTACACACGGACAACCTCGGGATGGACTCGTCGGCGCGGGTATACGACTTCGGTACGGCAAGGACGGCGCTGCCCGCTCTCTCCGGCCCCCCGCGCATGTTCCAGGGCTATCCTCGCGCCAACGGCCGGGTCGGCACCCGCAACTTCGTCGGGGTGCTGACCTCGGTGAACTGCTCGGCGTCATCGGCCAAGATGATCGCCGACCAGTTCCGTGGGATGGCGCTCGACGCATTCCCCAACGTCGACGGTGTGGTCGCCCTGACCCACCAGAGCGGATGCGGGCTGGTCCCCGGCAGCGAGGGCGCGAACACGCTCGTCCGCACCCTGCGCGGTTACGCGCGGCACCCCAACTTCGGCGGCCTGCTGGTGCTGGGGCTGGGCTGCGAGATGGTGCCGGTGCTGTCGCTGGTTGACGGTCAGGACCTGCCGGCCGACACGATCGTGCAGGCCCTCACGATCCAGGACACCGGAGGTGTGCGCGCCACCGTGCGGGCCGGTGTTGACCTCATCAGGGAGATGCTTCCCGCGCTGGACGCCCGCCGGCGCGTGCCCGCCCCGATCAGCGAGCTGGTGCTCGGGCTGAACTGCGGCGGGTCGGACGGATACTCAGGCGTCACGGCGAACCCTGCGCTCGGCCACGCCTCGGACCGGCTGGTTGCCGCTGGCGGGACGTCGATCCTGGCCGAGACCCCCGAGGTGTTCGGCGCCGAACACCTGCTCACCCGGCGCGCCGTCACCGAGGTTGTCGGTCGCCGACTGCTCGATCGGATCGAGTGGTGGCAGGAGTATGCGCGGGCCGGTGGCGGGACGCTGGACAACAACCCGTCACCGGGCAACAAGGCCGGCGGGTTGACCACGATTCTGGAGAAGTCCCTCGGCGCGGTGGCCAAGGCAGGGCAAGCGGACCTTTCCGCGGTCTACGAGTATGCGGAACCGGTTACCGAGCGGGGCCTGGTGTTCATGGACACCCCTGGCTACGACCCGGTCTCGGTCACCGGGATCGTCGCGGGCGGGGCCACCGTCGTCTGCTTCACGACCGGCCGGGGGTCGGTGCTCGGGTGCCGGCCGACGCCGTCCATCAAGCTGGCCACGAACACGCAGATGTACGAGCGTATGGCCGAGGACATGGACATCAACTGCGGCCGGATCGTCGACGGAACGGCCAGCCTCGCCGACGTGGGGGACGAGATCTTCGAGCGGATCATCGCCGTCGCCTCGGGGGAGCGGACCGCAAGCGAGGAACTCGATCTTGGCCAGGAGGAGTTCATCCCCTGGCACCTCGGCACGGTGACCTGACACCGTGCCGATCAGCGACAACACATGGCAACCGATTGCTACGGGACCGATGAAAGCGAAACGATGACAGTCATGCTCAGCCAGCCGGCCTCGCTCGCGCTGCACCCTGACCGGCTCCTGCCGGCGGACCCGGCGGTCCGCGACATCGCCCGACGGCTCTACGCCGCGGTGCGGGATCTCCCGATCATCTCCCCGCACGGCCACGTGAACCCGCGAATCCTCCTGGACAACGTTCCGTTCCACGATCCAGCTGAGCTGTTCGTCACCCCGGACCACTATGTGACCCGGCTCCTGCACGCCTCGGGCGTGCCGCTGGACGCGCTCGGCGTCGGGCAGGGCCCGCTGTCGGAATCCGCGGCACGCGCCGCCTGGCGGTTGCTCTGCAGCCACTGGGACCTCTACCGCGGTACCCCGGTGCGGTACTGGCTGGAGTCTGAGCTCGTCGAGATCTTCGGGGTCACGGTGCGGCCGTCGGCCGCGACGGCCGACGCCATCTACGACCACCTCGCCGAGCGGCTGAGCCAGGATGCCTACAAGCCCCGGGCGCTGTTTGACAGGTTCAAGATCTCCGTGCTCGCCACGACCGACGATCCGTGCGACGACCTTGGGGTGCACGCTGCGCTGGTGGCGGACTCGACGTGGTCCGGGCGCGTCATCCCCACCTTCCGTCCCGATCGCTACCTCGAGGCATCCGAGCCGGGGTGGCCCGTCGCCGTGGCGCGGCTGGGCACGGTGTCCGGGCAGGACACGAGCAGCTACGCCGGCTGGGTGGCCGCCATGCAGGGGCGGCGGGAGTACTTCATCGCTCACGGTGCAGTGTCCGCTGACCATGCCCACACCGACTGCGGGACCGAGCCACTGGA
>Ga0207932_1000217_pt1 | contig 19434 bp, 22 predicted proteins | sample NGESurdeep092012_FD_184480 | JGI IMG/M metagenome (GOLD analysis project Ga0207932, IMG submission 184480) | Arctic peat soil microbial communities from Barrow, Alaska - NGEE Surface sample 415-2 deep-092012 (SPAdes) | ecosystem: Environmental > Terrestrial > Soil > Wetlands > Peat ...
TTATTTAGAATTTTGCATCATAATATTATATTTAGTAAATGAAAAAAGTTCTTTTAGTTGTGATGCTTACTTATCTACTTTCGGGGTGTTCTATTTTTAGAAAGAATGTAAAATATGGCTGCCCGACTGATGGACGCAATGTAGGAGCAGAGAAAATAGCATCAGGAGATCCTAAATCAATAAAAGCAGCAAATAAGGCAAAGTACAGAGGCGGAAGAACTTCTTATTAAAAAATGCGTTTAATATCCATACTTAAAACCAATAACAATGTGTTATCATTTAAAAACCAATTATGGCGGCACTGAAGCTGTAATTGATGACAACTGCGGCATTTCAAAATTTTATTTGATTGCCAATACCCTCTCGGATGAATTAGAGGTAACTTTTTTAAACCAGGTAGATGATGCAGATACTTTAGACTGGGATTTCCAGTATAAAAATCATTATCTCACTTTGCACTACAATATTTTTAATGGTGTTTCTATTCTTCCGCAAAGCCATAAGGGAAAGAAAAAAGAAAATAATGCTGTGATTGAAATTGCAAATTTTTTAGAAAGAAGAGCATATTAATTCGTGAAACGTCAAACGACAAACGTGAGATTTCACGTCTCACCTCTCACGTTTCACGAAGTACTTACCACGTTTTTTCCTGTATACTTTCAAGAATAGTTAAATAACTCACATAACGGTCCGTTGCTATACCTCCCGAATTCACTGCCGCCTTCACCGCACAACCTGGCTCATTAATGTGCATGCAATTATTAAACTGACAATCATTTATCAAAGCCCGCATTTCAGGAAAATAATGAGAAAGTTCCTGTTTGGAAATATCCATTAAAGCGAACTCTCTTAGCCCCGGCGTATCAATAACTTTACCGCCAAAAGGAAGATCAAACATTTCTGCAAAGGTTGTTGTATGAAGCCCCTTGCCGCTCCAGCCGCTAACATCCTGTATTTTTAATTTCAACTCAGGGAAAATAATATTTATAAAAGAAGATTTACCAACACCGGAATGCCCGCTAAGCAATGTCACTTTATCTTTCAATAAATCTTTCACCTCTTCAACACCAATATTTTTTTCAATACTCATCGGCATCACTTTATATCCAATAGCTTCATAAATAGTTTTTAATTCATCAAACTTTTGTTCTTCTTTTTTTTTGTGCAGATCAGTTTTATTAAAAACAATTATAGATGGAATATGATATGCTTCTGAGGTTATAAGAAAGCGATCAATAAAACCCTGTGAAGTTTTTGGATCTTTTAAAGTTGCAAACAAAAGAGATTGATCAAGATTTGAAGCAACAATATGGTGCTGGTGTTTGTTATGCGGAGATTGACGGGTAATGTAGTTTTTTCTGTCAATGATTTTAGTGATAATTACCGATGCTTCATCTTCATTTTCCATCTCAATTTCCACATGATCTCCAACAGCAATAGGATTGGTAGAAGTTATATCATCAATTTTGAACTTGCCTTTTATACGGGAATTAAAAGTTGCTCCATCCTCACTTTTAACAACATACCAGCTACCAGTAGATTTGTAAACGGTTGCCTCCATGGCAGTAAAGTTATAAAGGTTTAAAACGTTTAAGGTTTAAAGGTTTTAAATAGAGTAAATATTTATGGGAATTTTTTAAAGACAGTGAATCTTAATAATACTTCTAAGAAAAGAAATAACAATGCAGCAAAAACAAAAGGATAGAATTTTTCAGAATAACGATGAAAAGTAGTTATCTGAACTTTGGATTTTTCAAGCTTATCAATTTCATTATAAATATTTTTGAGGCTTGCATTATCCTTTGCTCTGAAATATTTTCCTCCGGTTTCATTGGCTATAGATATTAAAAGCTTTTCATCAATAGCAACTTTTTCATTTTGCATAACAATGCCCATTGGTGTGCTAACCGGAGTTGGGGCATAACCATCTGTACCAACACCGATGGTATATACTTTTACTTTAAATGCTTTTGCAATTTCTTTTGCAGTAGCAGGGTCAATCAAACCTCCATTATTTATTCCATCAGTTAATAAAATTACCACCTTACTTTTAGCAGTGCTGGTTCTTAAACGATCAACGCTTGTAGCAAGCCCAGAACCAATAGCAGTGCCATCTTCCAGCAATCCATTTCTTATTTGCTCAATTTGTGATTTTAATACTTCGTGATCAGTGGTTAAAGGACATTGCGTAAAACTTTCACCCGAAAAAATTACAATTCCAATCCTGTCCGTCATCCTTTGGTCAACAAAATCCTCTGCAACTTTTTTTGCTGCCTCCATCCGGTTAGGCGTAAAATCCTGTGCCGTCATACTACCACTAACATCAATGCATAAAATTATATCCACCCCTTCGCCCTCTGTAAATTGTTCATCATTTTTTGTTTTCGGACGGGCAAGTGCAATTATTATACAACTCAATGCCAGTAAGCGAAGAACAAACGGAATATTATGAAAAACATTCTTCCAGGAGGAAATATTTTGTAAGCCACTGATTGATGAAATATTAACTGCTGCCTGCTGATCACGACCTTTTAATATTTTCCAGGCTATTAATACAGGAATTAATATCAGCAGGTAAAAAAACCGGGGCTGCCCAAAACTTATATTTTCAAAATAGTCAAATATCAATGTCTTTATTTAAGATTTTGATCTGTGAAAATTAAATTATCAATTTGCTCAATAACTTTTTTTGTATTGATCAACGCAGATTCACTTTCAGAAGTTGGCGGAAAATATTTAGCAAACTTAACAGCGTCTGTCACGCGAAGAGAACCTGCAATTAAAAAAGTATCCGCCTTTGAAAGCAGTGTATCATTTAAGGATAACAAAACTTCAGAAGAGGTAAGATTGAGTATATTTTTTTGCATTTTCCTGGATAGATACCTTTTAAAAATATCTATTAGCCTTGTATGAAACTGCTTTACATCTCCTTTGTATAATAGCTGTTCTTTTTGCAGTGCATCCAGTGATTGCATAGCTTCATCAAATGGTGATAGTTTTGAATTAAAAACCGATGCAGGTTTTTTTCTTCTTTTAAAATATTTTACCAGGTATACTACCAATACAACTAATAAGATAATAAGAGCGGCCGCACCAGCCCAAATCAACCATGGCACTTCATCTTTTACTTCAATAATTGATTTAATGTCGTGAAAAGTTTGTGTACTATCGAGCGGGGAAAAAGAAACGTTTATAGGAATTGAATCTGTAAATAAATGTATAGTACTATCATCAGCTAATGGATCAAAATTTATTGCTAAAGCCGGAATTGTATTTATGCCGGAATCAAAACTGGTAAGTGTAAGCGTTTGCCTGCAGGTTAATATTCCATTGCTTTCTATAGAATCAATCTTACCGCGATTTACAACTTCAAAGTGACTGAAGCTATCAGGAACATTGAACCAGCCTATGTTATAAGCGTTAGCAGGAAAACTGGCTTCAACACTGTATTGTAGCTGCTCACCAATTAAAATTTGTCTTTTATCAACAGCCGTTTTTAAGGAGGGCGATTGAGCAGAAATAAACTGTACACTTAATACGAAAACAAAGCCTATAAAAAATAAGATTCTTTTCATTCTCCATTTATTAATTACCTGCTATCCTCTCTTAATAAAAAATTGTTGTAAAATTTTTACATAATCCTCATCTGTACGTATATGCAAAAGATCAGCGCCTGCCTTTCTGAATATAGATTTACAAAGAGCGCTTTGCTCTAAAAAATGTTGCTGGTAATTATATTGCACCATTGCATTACCGGTATCAAGCCATTTGGCTTTACCGGTTTCAAGATCCTGCACCTGCATCATTCCTATATCTGGTAATTGCATATCCATTTTATCATACACTTTCAAACCGATCACATCATGCCTGCTGCCGATCACTCTTAAATTGTCATCATACTTATCGTCCAGAAAATCACTCATTATAAAAGCAATACTTTTTTGCTTTGATGACCTGTTAAAGAATTTCATTGCCTCATTCAGGTTTGTGCCTTTGCGTTTAGGTTCTGCTGTCAGCAGTTCCCGTACAATATATAAAGCATGTTGTTTCCCTTTTTTAGGAGGAATATATTGCTCCACTTTATCACTAAAAAATATCACTCCTACTTTATCATTATTATTGATAGCGCTGAAAGTAAGCACTGCGCCAACTTCCGTAAGCATATCCTTCTTTCGCTGATGAACAGTGCCAAACAATGCGCTGGCACTAACATCAACCAATAAAATAACGGTAAGCTCTCTCTCCTCTTCAAACACTTTTGTAAAAGGATGAGAAAATCTTGCGCTTACATTCCAGTCAATAAACCGAATATCATCTCCGTGAGAGTACTCTCTTACTTCTCTAAAACTCATACCACGACCTTTAAAAGCAGAATGGTACTCACCTGTAAACATCTGCGCAGTAAGCTTTCTGCTGATTATCTCTAACTCTTTTACTTTCTTTTGTATGTCGGGAATGGATAACATTTAAAATTGACAGTTGTTAGTTGACAGTTGTCAGCCGTCAGATTATTTTAAATCAGATTTCTCATAATAAGAAATCAAACCATTTAATATTCTTGCACATTCATCAATATTTTTAGAGATAATTTCAAAGTCAGGTGTTTGAAGAATTTCTATCATTTCAGCAATATTTAATAAAGTCTCAAGCGCATACAATGAACCCCGTGAAATATGCAGGAATTGAATTGTATCTTTTTTATAATTTCTTCCAATTCCTTCAGCAATATTTGCAGGTATGGAAACAGCTGACCGCTTAATTTGAGATGTAAGGCCATATAATTCTTCTTTAGGAAAACTTTTTACAAGTAAATAAACTTCTTTTACTAATTGCATTGATTTTTTCCAACCCTCTAAATTTTTATATGATTTCATAATATATTTTTTTAGGTGAATGAATATTTCTATAAATGGTAACTATCAACTGACATCTAACAACTGACAACTGACATCTATGGCACATTCACCACTCTTAAAATTTCCCCAATAATCATTTCAACTGTTACATTTTCTGCTTCTGCTTCATAAGTTAAACCAATGCGATGACGTAAAACATCCCTGCAGATATTTCTTACATCTTCAGGAATTACATAACCACGCTTGTTTAAATATGCATAAGCTTTTGCTGCTAACGCAAGATTGATACTTGCCCTGGGCGAACCGCCAAAACTTATGAGTGGCTTTAGTTTCGGAAGATTATATTTTTCAGGATAACGGGTGGCAAAAACAATATCTAAAATATAATGCTCTACTTTTTCATCCATATAAACCTGTCTTACCAATTCCCTGGCAGTTAAAATTTCCTGTGTAGCAACAACAGGATTTATTAATGCCTGCTTCATACCCTGCACGTTTTGCCGTATGATATTTTGCTCTTCAGTTTTTGTAGGGTAATCAATTATCACTTTAAGCATAAACCTGTCAACCTGCGCTTCCGGTAATGGATAAGTCCCTTCCTGCTCAATTGGGTTTTGTGTCGCCAAAACAAGAAATGGTTCTTCAAGATTGTAAGAATTATTTCCGATGGTTACCTGTCTTTCCTGCATCGCTTCTAATAAAGCGCTTTGCACTTTTGCAGGCGCACGGTTTATCTCATCTGCTAAAATAAAATTGGCAAAGATGGGACCTTTGCGAACTACGAATTCATTTTTCTGCTGGTTGTAGATCATTGTGCCGGTAACATCAGCCGGCAAAAGATCAGGCGTGAATTGTATCCTGCTGAATTTTGCATTAACGGTTTGTGCAAGCGATTTTATAGAAAGCGTTTTAGCCAGGCCCGGAACACCTTCCAGTAAAATATGCCCATTACTTAAAAGACCTATCAATAATCTTTCGATCATGTGGCTTTGCCCCACGATCACCTTTCCTATTTCATCATGTATCTTATCAATGAAAGTGGCTGAGTGGGTTATTCTTTCATTGAGTAAACGAATATCTTCTGCGGTTTGTAGCATAATAAAAAATTAATGCGTTAAAAAAACTTGCGGGTTGCAAAATACGAAGTACCCGTAAACAAAAATGCTGCCATGCAACTGCGAACAGGAAAAGTATGTTAATTTTAACGCTAAAATATAATTTATGGTAGACCAACAATTAATAACAGCGAGCAACCAGTTAGAAGGTTACAGGATCACTAAACACTTAGGTGTTGTACGTGGCATTACAGTAAGATCAAGAAGCATATTCGGAAATATTGGCGCCGGTCTTCAATCTTTAGTAGGAGGAAAAATTACCATTTTTGTTGAGTTGTGCGAAAGAGCAAGAGAAGAAGCTTTTCAGCAAATGATTCAACACGCTAACGAAAGAGGCGCTAATGCAATTATCAATATTCGCTATGATGCCAATGATGTAATGAGTGGGATTACTGAAGTGTTGTGTTATGGCACGGCAGTGCAGGTGGTGAATGTGTGAGGTGTGATGAATGAAATAAATAAACAGGTTTGAAAATAGGACTTCTTTAGGGAGTTCGTATATTTATTAGTTATAAGTTTTTTAAAATATTATTAAAAAAATTATGAAGATATTTATTATTTTAATCTCAATTTGTTTTTCTATCGTTGGATACGGACAACAACAGAAAACTAAACCTATTTCACAATGGCAACCCATTTATTTCATTGATTCTGTAAAAATAGATTTGCCGCAATTGTTTTTCGATCCAAATAAAATTGCAGATATTAATGTTGTTAGTAATTACTATGATTCCGCAAAATAAATTCATGGCAAGATGTTCATTACATCCAAAGATCCAAAAGATTTTAATTTTTTATCCGTTGCTGACATAACAAACGCTTATGAAAAGGGCACAAAAACACCAACAATTTTTATGTTGGACAATGAATTTCTGAAAGACATTGCTGCATTTAAAATTGACTCATCATATATTTTAAAGGTTGAAGTTTTACGAGCATCAGAAATTGAATATTTAAAAAACACTCTTCCCAATTTAACGATTGTGAAAATAATAACACGAACGAAAGAAAATCTTGACAGGCAAAATCAAATAAGAATTCAGGGAACAGAAACCACTTTGAGAAAATAAATCTGCCACCAACTTTGCATGTTGCAAATTTAAAATCAACTCAAATACTTCCCAACTATAGGCACTCTTCTTCCAACACCAAATGCTTTTGGTGAAATACGAATAATGGGACAAAACTGGTTGCGTTTGTATTCATTAATGTTCACCAGTTTTAAAACTTTATCAACCAGAGCAGGATCAAAATCCTGTGCTTTTATCTGGTCAGGTCCCTGTGTTCTTTCAATGTATTGATATAATATTTTATCAAGAATTGCATATTCAGGAAGACTGTCACTGTCTTTTTGATCAGGACGTAATTCTGCTGAAGGCGCTTTGTTAATGATGTTAGCAGGAATTATTTCTTTCTCGCGATTTATATATTTTGCCAGCTCATAGATTTGCATTTTATAACAATCACCAAGCACACCTAAGCCTCCTGCCATGTCACCATATAAAGTTCCATAACCGGTAGCCAGCTCACTTTTGTTGGATGTATTAAGTAAAATATATCCAAACTTATTGGCAATAGCCATCAACAAATTTCCTCTTATCCTGCTTTGAATATTTTCTTCTGCAACACTAAATGGAAGATCTTTAAAAACAGGTTTCAATTCTTTTAAAAAATCTTCATAAATATTTTTTATCAGAATAATATCATAAGGATTGCCGTTATTCTTACTTAATTTTTCTGCATCACCGATTGAATGTGAAGATGAATATTGGGAAGGCATTAAAACAGCTCTTACATTTTCACAACCTAAAGCTCTGCAGGCGAGTGTAATAGTTACAGCGCTATCTATACCACCACTGCTGCCAACGATTGCTTTACTAAAACTCATCTTGGTAAAATAATCTCTTATCCCAAGAATCAGTGCATCATGAACCTGGGCAACGTTCAATGTTTCAGTAAATTGTATTGGCTCCAAAAGCTGATACGGCATGGCTTGCACCGGTTCTATAACAGGTGCTTCAATAGTTCCGTCATCATTTAAAATTATTTCTTCAAGATGTTCTTTAAACTGGGGAAATTCTTTACACAGGTTTCCATCTTTATCAAATACCAGCGAAGCGCCATCAAACACCACTTCAGTTTGTGCGCCAATTGCATTGCAGTAAAAAAGGGGAAGTTTATATTTTATAACATTCGACTTAATGGTTGCTTTCCGGTCTTCATCATGTGTATAATCAAAAGGAGATGCAGAAAGATTGATCATTACATCAGGGTGCTGCTCCATCAGTTTATCCATCGGGCAAATTCTATACAAAGGATTGTTACCTAAATTCCAAATGTCTTCGCAAATAGTTACCGCCAGCCGCTTTCCTTTAAACTCCATTATATTCCACGTAAATGCAGGTTCAAAATAACGGTACTCATCAAACACATCATAATTAGGTAAACAGGTTTTGTGAGCAACGGCTTTTATTTCTTTTTCATAAAGAAGAAAAGCCCCATTAAAAAGATCTTTGCCATCCCATGCTGTATTTCTATCAGGTGAGCCAACCAAAACACCGATAGTATCAGCATGTTGTTTTATAATATCAATCGCATTGTAGCATTTATCAATAAAATCTTTAAAATCTAAAAAATCTTTCGGGGCATAACCGCAAATACACAATTCGCTAAACACAATAAGATCTGCATGCTGAGTTTTAGCATGTTGTATTGCATCAATTATTTTGGCTGTATTACTTTCAAAGTTTCCTATATGATAATTCTGCTGTGCAAGAAAAATTTTCATATTGCAAAATTAACGATTAGCAGATTGTTTCATTGGGTAAATTTGTTGTCTGGACTATGATTTATAGGATTAAAAGATTGTTGGATTAAACATAGATGATATTTATGAAAAGAATTTATTTTGTTCTCTTGCTATGGATTTTTTTTTCGTGTAAGAATAATGGCATTCCTGATGTTTCAGGAATAAAAATAGAGCTGAAAGTGCAGCGCTTCGAGAAGGATTTTTTCTCCATTGATACCAATAATATCTTAAACGAATTGCAGCGTTTGAGAATTAAATATCCTTCTTTCATTAATGATTTTACCAGCCAGATCCTTGGTTTTGATGATAAAACTCCGCCTGATTCTCTTACAAAATATGTTCATTTATTTATAAGAGATTATCGCTTTGTAAAAGACAGCGCCGACAAGCTTTTTGGAGATTTTGAACCGCAAGAAATAGAAATAAAAAAAGGGTTGCAATTTGTGAAACATTATTTTCCTGAATACAAAGCGCCGGGTAAGATCATCACATTCATCGGTCCATTTGATGGGTATAGTGATGTGTTAACTTCGGATGCATTTGCAGTTGGCTTACAACTTCACATGGGCAGTAATTTTTCTTTTTTTAAAAGTGATATTGCACAGGATCTTTTCCCCAAGTACATATCCCAAAAATTTACGCCTGAATATATTCCTGTTAACTGCATAAAAAATATTATTGATGATATGTTTCCTGATAAAAGCGTTGGTAAGGCTTTAATAGAACAGATGGTTGAGAAAGGAAAACGCTTATATCTTCTTGATAAATTTTTACCTTATACTCCTGACTATTTAAAAATTGGTTATACAGAAAACCAATTAAAAGATTCGTATACCAATGAAGCAGTTATCTGGGATTTCTTTTTAAACAATGACTTGCTGAATAATGCCGATCAAAACATAGTAAAAAATTATATTGGTGAAAGTCCAAAAACGCAGGAATTGGGAGAAGGCTCGCCGGGTAATATCGGGGCATTCAGTGGCTGGCAGATCGTAAAAAAATACATGAGTAAATATTCAAAAACAAGTTTACAGGAATTGATGAAAACAGATGCAAGGGAAATTTATAATCAATCAAAATACAAACCGAGGAATTAAAGATAAATTGTCAATTGGTCAATTGGTCATTAGTCAAAATAAAATTAAAATATAATTACAGTAAATGACAAATGACTTAATGACTAATGACTGTAGAGTTAATTTAATTTGAATGGAACTGTCATCTCGAATGACGGAATATTTACGTAAAACGTTTTCTTATTATTAAGATTTTCCATAAAATAAGTTCCGTGCATTTTGCCCAACTCTGTGCGAAGATTACAACCGCTGATGTACTGGTATTTTTCACCGCTATTAATTTGCGGCTGATTACCAATAACTCCTTCACCTTCTACTTCACGATGTGTGCTGTCACTATCGAAAATATACCAGTGCCGGCGCAATAATTTTACCGGGAAAGAATTGTTGTTCTCAATTGTAATGCGATAAGCAAACATGTATTCGCTTCTGAGTGGATTACTGTAATCAGGCTGGTAAAATGTTTCAACACTTATGGTTACTCCCTCCGATATTTTTGATACCATGTTGTTCACTATGTAAAAATAAATTAAAAACGTATAAACGTTAAAAATGTTTCAACGCTCAGTATTATTTACATAAAATACCGCCATCGGGTAAAAGGTAACCTTTCTGTCAGATCTTTTTTGCTTTTGAAAAGTCTTGCTTATGAAGCCATGATAATATTTTATCCCGATTATCGCCTTGTATTATTATTTCATTTTCTTTTACTGAACCACCGGTTCCGCAAAATGACTTCAGCTTTCTGCTCAATTCTTGCAGATCAGTATCTTTTCCTTCGAATCCCTGGATCAATGTAACTATTTTACCTGCTCTTTGCTTTGCATCTAAACGTATCTGTAAATTTTGTTGTGCTGGAGGAAGAGTTGTTATATCATCTGTATTTTCATCAGGCAACTTAAAATTTGGATCGGTTGAATAAACCAAGCCGGATAAATTTGATCTTTTCTTAGACATATTTTTATAATAGCCGTGCTTTCAAACTCAGGTCTAAACTTTTTGCCTGGTGTATAATTGCACCGCTTGAAATATAATCCACTCCTGTTGCTGCATACTCCTGAATATTTTCTAAGTTAATCCCTCCGCTGGCTTCAGTTTCATATTTTTCATTAATGATCTTTAAAGCCTTTTCAATTTGTTGTGGAGTAAAATTATCCAGCATGATCCTGTGTACTTTACCAACTTGTATTACTTTTTTTACATCGTCTAAACTTCTTGTTTCAATTTCAATTTTCAGATCTAAGTTTTTTTGTTGCAGATAGGCATTTGCCTTTTCAATTGCTTTTTTAATTCCCCCGCAATAATCAATATGATTATCTTTCAGCATTATCATATCATATAAACCAAAGCGATGATTAGTTCCACCACCGATGCGTACGGCTTCTTTTTCAAGCAAGCGAAAATTAGGGGTAGTTTTTCTTGTGTCTAAAAGTTTTGTGCTGTAGCCTTTGAGTTTATCAACGTATTGCCGGGTTAAAGTTGCGATGCCGCTCATACGCTGCATACAGTTTAATACCAGCCGCTCACAAGAAAGTATGGTATGCACTTTTGCCTGCACTTCAAAAGCAATTTCTCCAAACTGCATTTTATCTCCATCCTTTTTGTAAGCAGTAAAAAGAACAGCGGGCTCAACATATTTAAAAATAGTTTCAGCCACTTCAATGCCTGCTAAAATACCTTCTTCTTTTATTTTTAAAATTGCTTTCCCTTTTGCATCAGCATCTATACAACACAATGTTGAATGATCACCATCACCAATATCTTCTTCCAAAGCATTTTTTATAAGGAAATCGAGTAGCTCTTTGTAATTCATCTCAACAAAACTAAACAATGATTTTTTGTGATGGATTAAAAAATCCCGCCAAATGGCGGGACAATTCTAATAGAGCTATTTTTCAAATCTTAGTTCCTGCAGTAATTGCTTATCGCCTTTTTGCTTCATATAAATGGTTGTACGATATTCACCATTTTTTGTTTCCAAAGTACCGATAATAAATTGAGCACCTGCATTATTTCCCTTATGCACTATTTCAAAACCTCTTACAACATTATTATTAAAAAAATCTTTTAAAACCAACTCGGCCTGGCTTTTACTATATGTATTGCTTTTATCAGTAAGCGTAATTTCGATTGTATTATCAAAATATTTTGAAAGTTGTGAAGCATTTCCATTTTTTATTGCACTTTCCACTTCATCTACCGAAACAAATGAAGTCAAACAAAACAACAACACAATTAAGCCATATTTTAAAAATCTGTTCATGTGTATAAGTTAACTACATTAAATTTTGCCAAAAACGTGCCAACTAACTTTAATAGTGCATCTTTTAATTCTAATAAATTAACTTTGATTTATGGTAGAGAAAAAACTTATACTAATTATAATGGATGGATGGGGACTTGGAAAAATAAAATCAAGCGATGCAATTCAAAATGCTAATGTTCCATTCGTTAGTTCATTATATTCTAAATATCCAAATACTACTTTAGTTACATGCGGTGAAGCAGTGGGGTTACCTCCAGGTCAAATGGGTAATAGTGAAGTAGGGCATTTAAATTTAGGCGCAGGAAGAATTGTTTACCAGGAATTGGAAAGGATAAACGTTGCTATCAGGAATGGGGAATTCAAAAAAAATGAATCGCTTTTAAATACCATCCAATATGCAAAAAATAATAATAAGCCTTTACATTTAATGGGACTTGTAAGCGATGGTGGTGTTCATTCCCATATTGAACATCTAAAAGCAATCACAAGTATTTGCAAAGAAGAGGGATTACAAAACGTATTTGTTCATGCATTTACTGACGGCAGAGATACAGATCCTAAAAGTGGCATTCATTTTTTAAAAGAATTACAGGATCATTTAAATAATACAACAGGAAAAATAGCAACAGTTGTTGGGCGTTATTATGCAATGGACCGTGATAAGCGCTGGGAAAGAATTAAAATTGCTTATGATGCTTTAGTGAACAGGATTGGCAGAATGACCAGTGATATTTTTGATGCTGTAGAACAATCTTATCAAATGAATGTTACAGATGAATTTATAAAGCCAATAATTAATCAGGAAATTCCAGATTCAAATATAAAAGATGGAGACGTGGTACTATGCTTTAATTTTCGTACCGATCGTTGCAGGGAGATAACACAGGTGCTTACGCAAACGCCGATACCTGATTTTGGCATGAACCCATTGTCACTTTATTTTACTACAATGAGCCGTTATGATCATACATTTAAAAACATCAATGTGATTTTTGAAACCGATGATCTTAAAAATACACTCGGAGATATTCTTGCACAACAACATAAAAAACAAATACGAATTGCTGAAACAGAAAAATATCCGCATGTAAGTTTCTTTTTCAGTGGCGGCAGAGAAGTGCCTTTTGAAGGTGAAAAAAGAATTATGATCCCCTCACCAAAAGTTGCAACGTATGATCTGCAGCCGGAGATGAGTGCATATGAGGTAACAGAAGCTCTTCTCCCTGAAATAAAAAATAAAACAGCTGATTTTATCTGTTTAAATTTTGCCAACACAGACATGGTAGGACATACAGGCGTTTGGGAAGCGGTTATAAAAGCCGCTGAAACAGTAGATAAATGTGTAGAAAAAGTTGTTACTGCTGCATTGGAAAATGGATATACAATCTTCTTAACTGCAGATCATGGTAATGCAGATTATATGATAAATGAAGATGGCACACCCAATACTGCGCATACATTAAATTTGGTTCCGTTCTTTATTATTGATAAAGAATGGAAGGGAAATATAAAACCAGGTAAACTTGGCGATATTGCTCCAACTATTTTAACCATGATGCAATTACCTATACCAAAAGAAATGACAGGTAACATTTTAATAAACTCTTGAATAATTTATATGAAAAAGATCTTTAAAAGAATTTTAATCGCATTGCTGATAATTTTTATTGCCATTCAATTTATCCGTCCGGCAAAAAACAGATCAGAAGCTATAAGTGCTAATGATATTTCAACTAAATATCCTGTTCCTGACAGCCTTCAGGCTATTTTAAAAGTTGCCTGTTACGATTGTCACAGTAACAATACAAGGTATCCATGGTATGCAGAAATTCAACCTGTTGCATGGTGGCTTAATAACCATATTAAAGATGGAAAAAGGGGATTGAATTTTTCTGAATTCACATCTTACCGTATAAAAAAACAATTTCACAGATTAGATGATATAAATAAGCTGGTAAAGAAAAATGAAATGCCCCTAAGCTCTTATACTTTAATTCATACTGATGCAAAATTAACCGAGGGGCAAAAGCTTGCAATTGCTGCATGGGCAACATCAATAAGAGATTCTATCAAGGCTCATTATCCACCGGACAGCCTGGTTAAGAAGTAAATAACATAACTTAAAAATCTTTAAATAGTTAAATAATACCTCATATTTTATTTGATAAGCAGCGATCTTTTATAATTTTTTGTCTTAACTTGAGGGTTAATACCAAGCAAAATATATGACAGAAGAGCTTATGCTTCATGGCTGTCTTAATAATGTTGCATCCGCACAGGAGGCATTATACAATCGTTTTAGCCCTCGTATGTTAGGTGTTTGTTACAGGTTTGCCCGTAATCGTGAAGATGCGGAAGATATGTTGCAGGAGGGATTTATAAAGGTATTTACCCAAATACAACAATTTCGCGGACAAGGTGCATTGGAAGGTTGGATAAGAAGAATTATTGTGCATACATGTATCAATATTTTAAAGAAGAATAAAAAATTTATTGATAGTGTAGATCTGATCCATGCAGGCAGTTTGTACCTGAACGAAGATAATATTCCTTCCATACTGGAAACTAAGGAAGTAGTAGAATCTGTAAGACAACTGCCACTAGGATACAGAACAGTTTTAAATCTTTATGCAATTGAGGGATTTAATCATAAAGAAATTTCGCAAATGCTGGATATAGAAGAAAGTACCAGCAGATCGCAATATACCAGGGCAAAAGTAATGTTAGAAGGGATATTGATTCATAAGAAAATTATACAAAAACCAAAAGAAAGGATAAGAATGCTAATTGGAGCTAATAACTAATACCATAAAAACCAATAAGAAAACAATTGACAATTACCGCTACTGAAATTTATGTGAAATGGAAAGAAAATTTTACCCGGCAAATTTTGAAAAATTCCTGAAAGGGCATGCAGATCAGTTTAAAATGTCACCTTCAAAAAAGGTATGGCATGGAATTTATAATGATCTTCATCCGGGAAGAAGATGGCCATCTGTTGCTATGAGCATGGTCTTTATTTTTACACTTGTTATAATAGGCCACTTAAATACTAATAATGGACATAATACACCATTGTATGATTTAACTTCTTTACATAGTTCCAATCTTATAAAACCTATAAGAACTTCAGAAGCGGTAAAACAATCTGACACAAAGAGTATAGTAAACGGGGATAATTCCACCGGGAATATTGCCGGGGATAATGATCCTGTTAATGCTGCCCGGCAATTATCAGTTATAAAAAATATTCAGCATTCTTCAAATACAGCAACTGACTTTCCGAATATAAATGAAAGCAAATCCAATAATGCTGTTTCGGAAAATAAAAATGAAAATCCTTCTTCTGCTAAAATTGAAAATAATGTAACCAAAATTTCTTACCCAGACGATCCGGTTACTAAGTCTTCACAAGATTTAAACGATGTAAAGAATGAGGAAGAATCTGTAAACACAACAACATCAAACATCAATAAAGAAATAAGTTCATCTTTTAAAGAGACTACTTCAAATATGCCTGCGCAGGCTAATGCAACAAATATTCATAAACCAAGGAGAATTAATAATGTTACCTGGACATATTATGTATCTCCTTCTTTCAGTTATAGATATTTATCTGATGATAAAATAAATAATTCTGTTATTCATAAACCTATGATAGGATACGAGGCAGGAACGGCAATGAGCTTTAATATTTTTAAAAAATTACAATTTACAACAGGAGTACAGCTAAATTATTCAGGTTATAACATTAAAGCCAATAATACGCACCCTATTATTGCTACATTAATTTTAAACAGTGAAACTCCGGGGCAATACAATGTATATTCTACAATGTCTCATTATGGTAATGGTACAGGAAACGAGTTTACAAGATTAAAAAATTATAGTTTACAGGCATCTCTTCCAATTGGTTTGCAATATGTGTTTGCAGCAAATGATAATATTAAATTTAGTGCAGCTGCTGCTTTTCAGCCTTCTTTTATTATTGCCAGCCACGCTTATTTACTTTCCACTGATAAAAGAAATTATTTGACAGATCCGGATTTATTTCGCAAATGGAATATGAACACCAATCTTACAGCATACATTTCATTTACATCTAACTCATTTACCTGGCAGATCGGGCCACAGGTACGTTACCAGCTCTTATCTACTTATTCAACACGCTACCCGGTTAAAGAATATCTTATCAATTATGGTATCCGCGTAGGTATCAGCAAAATCTCAAAATAATTTACAATAAAAATTCAGTGCAGGTCGTTATATACAAACTATAACTTTCTGTCCTAAACCGTTGCTTCGTACCCTGCAGCGGTTTTTTATTTGTCCAAAGAAACTTCTTTTTAAAGTATTTTTGAAGATGCAAATTAGGTTCTTATCAGCTGTATTTTTTCTGATGTTTTTATTTTGTGGTTGTACAGAACAAAAATCACAAACTTCTCAACAAACAAAAAAAGATTCTACAGAAGAGCATACTTTTTTTCCTGTAACAGAATATATCCGCGGTCAGTTAAGTGAAATAGACAGCCTGCCTATAACTCCTTTAAAAATTATTAATTATAATGGCAAGCAAGATTCAATATGGATGAAAAAAGAAAATATCCGGGTTTTTGCTGAACCATTTCTTCATCCTGAAATTGATACAACAAATTTTAAATATCTGTTTATCGAAAAGTCATTTTTAGATCAAACGATTAATGCCTTTACATTTTCTTACGATCCTGTTGATAAGCTACCCGATTCATTACAACTAAAGAGATGGGATGTTTATATTGATCCAAAAAAGAATACAATAAAAAGAATTTACATTGTAAAAGAAGTCAATAATAACGGCACTTTACAAACTGTGCAGCTCACATGGAAATCGAACCAATGGTGTAAAATAACAACCATAACAGAGCAGGCAGGCAAACAACCTGATATTAAAGAAGAACTGATGAAATGGGATTTTAGTGAATGATCTTCCTGCCAAACACATATTTTGAAAGCGGTAAATTTGCAGATCTATGACACCGGAGTCCTATCAAAATATAATAAAAACACTTCCCAACCAGCCTGGCATTTATAAATACTTTGATGAAAAAAATGAAATGCTTTATGTAGGAAAAGCAAAACATCTGCGCAAAAGAATAAGTTCTTATTTCACAAAAACTTTTACCGGCTATAAAACTCACGAATTAGTCCGCCGGATACATCGTATTGAATTTACCATTGTTGATTCTGAGCAGGATGCATTTTTATTAGAGAATGCACTTATAAAACAATTTCAGCCAAAATTTAATATTAATCTTAAGGATGATAAATCATATCCTTACTTAGTTATTAAAAATGAGCCTTTCCCACGTGTATTTTTAACCCGTACAAAAATTAATGATGGCTCGCAATATTTAGGACCTTTTACTTCGGTAGCGAAAGTGAGGGAGCTGCTCGATTTTATTAAACAGAATATTCAGTTACGAACCTGTAAGCTCAATCTTACAGAATCAAATATTCAAAAAGGCAAATTTAAAGTTTGCCTGGAATATCACCTGGGCAATTGTAAAGGCCCCTGCGAAGGATTTCAGTCAGCAGAAGATTATAGCCAAGGATTATCGCAATTAAAAAATTTAATGAAGGGAAATCTTTATCCCGTTATTCAACACTTTAAACAGGAGATGCAGCAACATGTTGAAAAGATGGAGTTTGAAAAAGCCGGGTTCATTCGAAAAAAAATTGAGCATCTACAAAATTATCAATCCCGCTCAAAAGTGGTAAACGGGCATGTTGGTAATGTTGATGTTTTCTCTATTTTAAAAGATGGTGACTGTGCTTATGTAAATTATTTAATGGTAAATAATGGTACAATTGTTCTTACTAAAACAATAACACTGGAGCAAAAACTTGATGAAACACCACAGGAGGTTCTATTGTTTTCTATCGCACAATTGAGAAGCACTTTTAACACCGAAGCAAAAGAAATAATTGTTCCTTTTGAAATTATTTATCCTGAGCAGGAAATAATTGTAACTGTTCCCAAGGCAGGAGATAAGAAAAAATTATTAGATCTCTCCGAAAAAAATGTAAACTATTTTAAAGAAGAATTGAACAGAAAAAAAATGCTGCAACTGGAAGGCAAAAGCGATAGCGAAAAAAGAAAAGCGCTGGAACAGTTACAGAAAGATCTGCATTTACCTGCTACCCCGGTTCACATAGAATGCTTTGATAATTCCAACTTCCAGGGAAGCTATCCTGTTTCTGCAATGGTGTGTTTTAAAAATGGTTTGCCAGATAAAAATAATTACCGAAGATTTAATGTAAAAACAGTGCAGGGTATTAATGATTTTGCTACCATGAAAGAAGTTGTTTTAAGAAGATATAAAAGACTGGTTTTGGAAAATCATCCCCTTCCCGAGCTTATAATAATTGACGGAGGTAAAGGACAATTAAATGCTGCTGTAGAAAGTATAAATAAATTAGGTCAGCAAGGCAAAGTATCTATTGTTGGCCTGGCTAAAAATGAAGAAGAGATATTTTTTCCCGGAGACCAGCAATCAATAAAATTACCATGGAACAGCGAAAGCCTTAAACTGATAAGGCGCATAAGAGACGAAGTTCACCGCTTTGGTATAAATTTCCATCGTAACCAGCGAAGCCGCGGAACATTTGTAAACGAGCTCGAACAAATAAAAGGTATTGGCAAAGCAACTGCAGATGCTTTATTGAAACAATTTAAATCAGTAAAAAAAATAAAAGAATTATCTCAGGAAGAATTAAGTAAAGCAGTTGGAAATTCAAAAGCAAAAATTATTTTAAACTATTTCTCCAATGTCAATCCCATTAATTCCACAAATCTCATAAATCATGGTTCAGACAATCAATAACTCCACAAATTTTGCTCGTAATTAAATATCCTGTCTTTTATAGTTTCACCTTCGAGCAATTGTAATATTTTATTATCTTTTAAACCGCCATAGTCTGATAAAAATCTGTCATACGGATTATCCAAAGTGCTCTTAATAATCCGCCCATAAAACATCCCCTTGTCAAACAAATCACACCAGGTCATTCTTGCCCCAAAGTTCTTTCCATTGTATACTTCATACTTTGCAAGGATGGGGCGCATGTCAGGATAATAAACCCAGAACAATTCTGTTTCACCAAGATTTACACCCTGGGAAGTAATTACATTTTTTACAGGAGCAATACCTAATATTCTCCAGAACAAACGCGAACTTCCTTTATCAAATATCACTTCTTCCTTAATTCTGAATTTATAAAAAGAATCCAGGTTAACTTCTGCAGTAACATTTTTGGTACCTGTTACATTTCC
>Ga0207932_1000218_pt1 | contig 19406 bp, 14 predicted proteins | sample NGESurdeep092012_FD_184480 | JGI IMG/M metagenome (GOLD analysis project Ga0207932, IMG submission 184480) | Arctic peat soil microbial communities from Barrow, Alaska - NGEE Surface sample 415-2 deep-092012 (SPAdes) | ecosystem: Environmental > Terrestrial > Soil > Wetlands > Peat ...
AGAGCACGCGTCGCGAACGCGGTCTGTAGGAGCGCACTTTATCATGCTGATTGCGCCCAGCCATGCTTCACTTCATGCACCTCTCAGAGGTCGGCGCCAACGCCGGGTTGCTGCTTGAACGCCGCGGTCTTATCCGGTCTAAGGGAACGCTCCACTGGCCCAACGAAGTCTTGGCGTCCGAGAGCGACCGCCCGATGCGTGATCAGGCTACGGAGGCGCCGCTCTCATCCAACTCAACTGACTGACAGCCAGAGCGAGGGTGTGAGTTGGGGGGTGAATCGCTCTAGGCGTGCACTGGCTCAAAAGCGTTCGCGCGCTTGCAGGTTTGGTGACGCGCGCCCACGTTGGACGGATGCACGCGTGACGCGTGACCACTCATCCGCGGAGCCCCACTGCATGACCGTCTCTTCCCGACACTTCTTTCTGACGCTCGGTCTTTTGGCGACTGCTACGCTTCTCTCGACGCGTGTTTCGCTTGCGCAGGGGAAGGAGCCGCTCTCGCAGCCGAAGACCGTGCCGATCGAGCTCGTCACGGCGCTCGTCGGATCCGGCGGCGTCGCAGGTCCGGAGTCGCCGCGGATTCTCGTCGGTTCCGCGCCCGAGTGGGTGATGTCGAAGGTCGTCGTGCCCGCCGGAGGCCACGTTGTTGGCGCCGCGTTCCAGGGCACGACAGTGCTGATGATCGTGAACATTCCGGCGGCGGGCGACTCGGTGATGCCGGAACTGCGCCGCGCGCTGATCGAACATGGGTGGAAGGCGGTACAGGCGATGCCTCGGCTCTCTGTCGGCGGCTTCATGCCTCCGACGCCCGCGGCGAACGATGCGACACCAACGCACCTGACCGTCTGCGGCGACGGGCAGATCCTGAACGCGACGCTCTCGCGGCGTGACGAGAAGTCCGCCGACGTCGCGTATCGAATCGCGGCGCAGGGCACCATGGGACCATGCCATCCGCCTCAGATGCCGACTCTCCCCACGCGCTTGCCGTGGCCAGCGCTCACCAATCCCGCCGGAACGACAGACGCGCGGATGACCGGCGAGTGCTCGGCCACTATGATGCCGGCGTCCGGCATCGGAACGACGCTTCACACGGCAATGTCATCGGACTCGATCATCGCATTCTACGGAAAACAGCTGGCCGATTCAGGGTGGAAGGCAGAGACCGATCGGTCGGTGCCCGTCGGGCGAATCTACACGCGCACCGATGCGAGCGGCGCGCCTTCGGAATTGACACTAAGCGTCGCGAACACCGCGCACGCGGAGTCGTGCCGCGAGGTGTACATGCAAGTGCGCACCATGAAGAAGCCATGAAGCTGCGCGCGACTCTGGCGGCGGCATTGTGCATGCTCATCGCCGCATGCTCATCCGTTTCGAGTGGTAGCAAAGGCGCAGCCTCGGTAGCTTCGGTCCCACCGAGCGATTCGGTCCGCGGGCGCGTGCGCGTGAGCTTCAGCGAACCGTTCTCGCCGAATGTCGGACCCGAGGCGGTCAAGGCTTTTGTGCCCGACGTTGCCGCGAACGAAGCCGACGGCGAATGCGCGATCCGCCCGGTGCCAATGGGGACGAAGGCAACGAGCGTGGTGGCATACTTTCCCGGGCGCACGATGGCCGTGATGACGGTCTCGCTCGTGTTCGATTCAGCCAATCATCTTGTGCAGTACAGCGAAGCGCGCGGCGTCACCGGCCTGCGCAACGTGCCGGCGGGCGCCTCGAACATTGCGCGCGACAGCATGCTCAAGGCGCTGCATGACGCCACGCGCACGACGCATATCTCGATGAACTACGCGTTAGGCCAGGGAACGGCGCGAAACTACGGCGGCGGGAAGCCGGACAATGCAGTGCTCGCGACCGTGCGCGAAATCGAGTCGCTGCCGGTGCTCGGACCGGTGAAGGACCGGCTCGCGCGAGTGCGCAAGCTTTGCGGTGTATAGACGGCATCGATGCGGTGCGACCGCTGTTCATGAGCGTTGAACGACTGCGAGCGGCCTCTATGAGAGATCGAGACTGCCGATCATTTGAGCGCTCGCCCGCGTTGCTGTTTCCGTTGCCGTTTTGACGTGACCCCCAACTCTGTACCGGGAATTATGTCGGTCCGGTGGTTGGGGGGCGTGGGGCCCTAATTCTGGTCCAGCTCGAGCCGTCAATGTCGAGCGCGCACGCGTCGAGGCTCATAGATGCCGGCGCTCCGGTAGACACCAGTTGTGCACAGCGTTTCCGTAGCGTTTCCGTTTCTCCAGGCAATTGCTAAACAGCGTTTCCGTTTGCGTTTCCGTTTCTCCCGGCAAAGTCCGTCATCCTGCATTTCAGAGTCCGGCACCGACGCTCGGTTTCCCTCTGAAGTCCGACATTTCGTCGGTTTCCGGCATCCCCTTTTCGGCCATGGGGTCTTTGCAATCGCGTCCGACCCCCTGATACCGGGTTGTGCCGCGTGCCGTGGACGCGATCCCTCTCCTGTGCTGCTCACGTTCGACGACAGGGAAGTCTCACGCCTCGGAGGCGTGCGCTCCTCGCGGGAGCCAGCTATTGAACGCGGGTTTAAGTAGCTGAACCGTTCAGCGACGGCTACGTTCGTGCTTCCTCATCCTCGGGGCGACGCCTGTCTTCCTCGGACCTGCGCGACCAGCTCCAAGCCACCCTGAGCGGCAGCTACACGCTCGAACGCGAACTCGGCGGCGGCGGGATGTCGCGCGTGTTCGTCGCCGAGGAGTTGCGACTCAAGCGGAAAGTCGTGGTGAAGGTCCTCTCGCCCGAGCTCGCGCAGGGGATCAGCGTCGAGCGGTTCGAGCGCGAGATCCAGACGGTCGCGGCGTTACAGCACGCGAACATCGTCCCGGTGCATACGGCGGGCGATACGAACGGGCTCCCGTTCTACACGATGCCGTTCGTGGAGGGCGAGTCCCTTCGTTCACGCCTCGGTCGTGGCCCGCTCGCCGTCACGGAGGTGATCGGGATCCTCCGCGACGTGACACGCGCGCTGGCCTATGCGCACCAGCATGGCGTCGTGCACCGCGATATCAAACCGGACAACGTGCTGCTCTCGGGCGGAGCGGCGGTCGTAACGGACTTCGGCATCGCGAAGGCCATCAGTGCATCGCGCACCGCGTCGGGCAGCGCGACGCTGACGCAGATCGGCACGAGCATCGGCACGCCCGCCTATATGGCGCCCGAGCAGGCCGCGGGCGATCCGGACATCGATGCCCGCGCCGATATCTATTCGCTCGGCGCGATGGCGTACGAGCTGCTCACCGGCCAGGTCGTGTTTGCCGACCGCACGGCGCAGCGTATGTTGGCCGCGCACATGAGCGAGGCACCAACTCCGATCACGGCGTTCCGCCCCGATCTGCCGGCGTCGCTCGCGGATCTCATCATGTCGTGCCTCGCGAAGGACGCAAAGGACCGGCCGCAGACCGCGGGTGACATCGCACGGGTGCTCGAGACGATCACGAGCGGGAGCGGGATGCGGGCGATGCCGCCGGTGCTGTTGGGCGGGCCGGGGATGTTCAAGAAGGCGCTCGCGATCTATGCGGTGGCGTTTGTCGCAGTCGCGATTCTCGCGAAGGCGGCCATCGTCGGCATCGGCCTCCCCGACTGGGTGTTCCCGGGCGCGTTGATCGTGATGGCGCTCGGGCTGCCGGTGGTGCTCTGGACCGGCTACGTGCAGCGCGTCACGCGCCGCGCGATGACGATGACGCCGACGTTCACGCCGGGCGGGAGCCCGAGCACAGCGGCGCACGGCACGATGGCCTCGATGGCATTGAAGGCGGCGCCGAAGATGAGTTGGTACAAGACGGCGCGCAGTGGGATGTATGTGGTCGGTGCATTTGTCGTGATCATCGCCGCGTTCATGTCGATGCGGGCCCTTGGCCTCGGGCCGCCCGGGTCGCTGGTCGCATCGGGCAAGATCAACGCGAAGGATCCGCTCCTGCTCACCGACTTCCGGATGGTGAACGCCGACACGTCGCTGGGTCGCGTGGTCAGCGACGCGGTCCGGGCGGGGCTCGGCGAGTCGAACATGCTGACGGTCCTGCCGTCGGCGAAGGTCGTCGAGGCGTTGCGTCGCATGCAGCAGAAGGACGATGCGCGCATCGACCTGCCGATCGCGCGCAGCCTGGCGGCGCGCGAGGGAATCAAGGCCATCGTGGACGGCGACGTGACCGGCGTGGGCACGGGCTACATCGTGCAGCTCCGCCTCATCTCGGCGGATTCGGGCACGGAGATCGCCTCGTTCCGCGAGACGGGTGAGGGGCCGCGCGGCCTGATCGACGCGGCAGACAAGTTGGCGCGCGCCCTCCGGGGCAAGGCGGGCGAGTCGCTGCGGGCGGTGCACGCGACACCCGCGCTTGCCGAGGTCACGACCGCATCACTCGAGGCGCTGCGGAAGTACACCGGGGCGTATCGCGCCACGGGGGAGTCGCGCTATGCGGATGCCGTGAAGCTCGCGCGCGAGGCCATCGCGCTGGACACCGGCTTTGCACTCGCGTATCGGCAGCTGTCCGAATCGCTGATCAACGAAAGTGGCACCAGTGCCGCGTCCGATTCGGCGATCACGCGCGCCTATCGGTTTCGCGCCCGCCTCGGTGAGCGTGAGCGCCTTGCCGTCACGGGAGACTACTTCGGCCGCGGTCCGGGCCGCGACCGCGCGAAGGCGATCGAGGCGTTCCAGACGCAGCTCGAGATGGGTGACTACTCGAACACGAACAGCCTCGGAGTGCTGTTGGCCACCCGTCGCGAGTTTGCGCGTGCGGATTCGCTGGGCTTCGTCCGAATACGGGTCGAGCCGGAACGACTCCTCACCTACACCTACGTGACAGAGTGGCGACTTGCTCAGGGGAAGCTGGCCGCCGCCGAATCGGTACTCGCGCTGGTTGCGAAGCGCGCCCCGTCCTACGGGAACATCGCCTCGGGTCGGATTGGCGTCGCCATAGCGCGCGACAGCCTCGAACGCGCCATCGCGATCGCCGACAGCGCACGCCGAACGAGCGCGACCGACGCGGAGGGCAACAACTGGGCTCTGTATCTGGCCGACATCGCGTCCTTGCAAGGAAGGAACGAAGCTCGCAGCCGCTTGCTGCGCGACGCGCATCTCGCAATTGAACCGGGCGTCGCGTCGCCGGTTCTGCTCATGGGAATGTTGCGACAGGCGGGAATCGAGGCGGCGCTCGCGGGACCATCGGACGCGATGGTGCGTCGTGTCGACGCGGTGGTGTCCGGCCAGTCGTTCGTGGCCAACGCCAGGTCGACCGTGAGGCCAGTCAGGCACATTCCGATCATCGAGGTGCAGCCACTGCTCGCGGCGGCCGCGACGTACGCGGCCGCGGGCAGTGCGTCCAAGGCACGCCAGATGCTCGCCCGGTTCGATGCCGAAGTGCGGGACACCGTTACTCTGCGCATGGCGGAGCCCGAGCGCCACGGCGTGCTGGGGTACATCGCGCTCGCGGAGAAGCGGGGCCGCGATGCCATTGCCGAATTCCGAAAGGGAGACATGGCGGCGGACGGGCCGGCGAGCCGGTGTGCGGCCTGTCTGCCGTTCCAGGTCGCACAGGCCTTCGAATTGCTCGGTGAGCGTGACTCGACGATCGCGCAACTCGAGAGTTTCATGCACGCCACGACCGGACTTACTCAGGCCTTCGAGGCTGCCATCGCGCCAATCGAGAACCAACTTGGCGAGCTGTATGAAGCCAAGGGCGACGCCGCGTTGGCCGCGAAGCATTACCGTCGCTTCATCGACCTCTGGAAGAGCGCCGATCCCGAGTTGCAGCCGCGGGTGGCGGAAGCCCGGCGTCGACTGGTCAAGTTGACGCCGATCGAGAAACCGCGATGAGTGCGATCGACCAACTCAACGCCGCGCTCACCGGCCGCTACGCCATCGAGCGCGAGCTCGGCGCCAAGGTGCCGGTGAAGAGATGAGCGCGGTCGAACGACTCAACGCGGCGCTGGTCGGCCGCTACCGCATCGAGCGCTATCTCGGTGAGGGCCGCTCGCAGGGTGTGAGTGTCCCCCTGCCGTTCCCGCCACGTTGAGGTAGACCATCGGAGCCAGGCCCGGCCATGCCCGAGCGGCAGCAGATTGGGCAAGGCGATCTTCCCGCCGGGGGTACGTTGGGGTACACGAAACGTGCGTAAGACGGGCATCTAGTGCGCGAGTTTCCTGTTATCAGGTGCGCCAGAGCCCTGTGGTTCCCGCATTTCCCGCTGCACCCGTGTCGCGTGACATCTATGGGGTCATTTCGATCGCATCCGACCCCTTGATGCGAGATGGGGCGGATAAGCGTCCGGTCCGAGGTAGAGCATCGTTCGCGCAGCCGGATCGGTATTAGTGGACTGGAAGTTTGGCTCGGATCGAAGGAGACGAGGGGAGCAGGGAGTTCGCTTTGCCGTGTTAGATCCGCGATTGCGGAGAGCGTTCCGTTGCGTTTCCGTTTCTCCACGCAATTACCGAATCGCGTTGCCGTTTCAGTCTCCGTTTCTCCCGGCAAAGTCCGACATTTTGTATTTCAGAGTCTGGCGCCGACGCTCGGTTTCCTTCTGAGGTCCGACATTTCGTCGCGTTACGGCATCCCCTTTTCGGGCATTGGGTCACTCCACTGGGTGGCCGAAAAGTGTCCGTTCGGTACGATGCAGATGCACTGAAGAGTGACGCTCGGATCTGAATGATCGACAACTAACGCGTATGTCAGACGTGCGAGTCTTGCGCTGTAGTCCGGCGTCTTTCATTATTGGTTGTTCCGTCGAGTTCTTAAGCATGGCTTAGATCAGAACACAGCAAACGGAGGGCGGCCTGTGCCCCAAAGAACGGAGCGCTTCGCGTTGTTCTCGATGTTGCTCGTCGTACTCTGCGCACCTGTCGTCGTTGCGCAACGGCCGACTCGGCCGACATCCAAGGCGCCTGCCACTCGGGCAACGACCCCACCGCCGAGCGACCTCGTGCTCACGATCACGGAACCGGTGACGTGGTCGCAGACGGAGAAGGTCGGCACCCGTGATTTCCTTGCCGCGATCGCGAGCAGCATCCGAGTTTCGGGAGTCGCCAGGCATCCGCAGGGAATCAAGGAAGTGCGCCTGAACGACAACCTCGCGTCCACGGCGCTCAAGCCGGACGGCTCGAGCGAGTTCACGGGCTTCGTTCGCGTCGAGGCGAAGATGACGAATGCGGTCGTCGAGGTGCTGACGAACGCCAACGAGCGAATCAAGACGGCGTATGCGATCACGCCGACCGAGCCGGCACCGGTCGTTCCCGCGCAGAAGGAGGCGGTCTGGGCATCCACCGCGTCGGCCGCGAAGGCCACCGGCAAGCGGTGGGCGGTGATCGTCGGGATCAGCCAGTACGACGACCCGGAGATTAAGGGACTCGAGTTCGCCGATCGCGACGCACGCGCCGTGTACGAGTTCTTCCGGTCTCCGCTGTCGGGCCTTGGAGGATTCAAGTCCGAGAACATGAAGCTCCTGCTCAACAAGGATGCGACGTATACAAATATGAAGGTGGCGCTGTTCGACTTCCTCAAACAGGCGGCACCGGAGGACGTCGTACTCGTGTACTTCGCAGGACACGGATCGCCGGACCCTCAACGTCGCAACAATCTGTACTTGTTGCCCTCCGATGCCCAGGCGGGCAGCATGGGCGGAACAGCGTTCAGGATGGACGACATGAACCGTGCGCTCGCTGAGGTCACGGCGGCGCACAAGATCCTGATCACCGACGCCTGTCACAGCGGCGGAGTGACGGTGTCGGCGCGCGGCGGCCCGGCGGACAATGCGATCAACGACGCGTTCCTCAGCCGGATGACAGCGGCCAACGGCGTGACGGCGATCCTGACGGCGAGCGATACCGTACAGCAATCGCTCGAGGGAACACAGTGGCGTGATTCGACGACCGAGGGTCCGACGGAAGGGCACGGAGTCTTCACGTACTACCTGCTCAAGGGACTTCGCGGCGCCGCCGACGTCAACGGTGACCAGATCGTCGATCTCAACGAGATCATGCAGTACACCAGTGAGAAAGTCGCGGAAGCGACCCGCAGGGCACAGACTCCAGTCATCGGCAAGACCGCGTACGACGGTTCATTTCCCGTGTCGATGGTGCTCCCGGGAGTCGAGATCGCGCACATCACCGAGAAGGAGATCAAGGAAAACAACATGGCGACGACGATCGGGCTGAGCCTGGCCTCGTTCCCATGGGTTCCGTCCGTCGATTCGCTTGTGATGGTGGTGGGAGGGGCCCGCGACACGCTGCGCGCGCTCCTGAAGAACGACAACCGCGACGCGGTCCCCTCGAACTACCTCGATTGGAGCTCGAGCAACCCGACGGTCGCTCGCGTTGATTCCAGGGGAATCGTCACACCGGTGAGCGGCGGCACGGTGCAGATAACCGCGTCGAATGAGAAGGCGCGCCGCGACGTCAAGACGCTTATTCACGTGCTCCCGCAGCCGACGGATATTCAATTCCTTCCGGCGACCGACTCGCTCGTTCTCGTGCTGACCGAGAGCTTCCAGGTGAAGGCGGACCTGCTGATCGGCGCCAGCGACTGGCATAGGGGCATGGCACCGCAGGTCACGATCGACGACACCCTCGCCGTGCGCCAGCAACCGGGGCTGGAGTTCGTGGCCTACCGTCCGGGCAATGCGGTCCTCACCGCCGGCATCGCCGGCAAGACCAAGCGCTGGCACGTTCGCGTGGTGCCGCCAAATGTGAAGATCAGTTCCCTTCCGAATGCGCTGCCCCTGAGCGACAGCCTCCTTCTTGGGGCGTCGCGTACCCGTCCCGATGCGTCCATTCTCGGCGACGCGCCGAATGTCACCTGGCGGTCCGTCGACACGACGCACGCGGTCGTGCACAACGGGTATCTCGTCGCGCGCGGCATCGGCAAGGCGCAAGTGATCGCCGTACTCGGCAATGCCGCCGACACGACCACGACGTTCGTGCTCGGCGAACTGCTGGTCGGTATCGAGGGCAAAGAGGGACGCTCCATCGTCACGACCGGACTCGCAGGCGGCAAACAGGTGCCGTTGCTCCCGAAAGGATTCAACGGCGGCTCACCGGCGCTCTCGCCGGGCGGCGACCGCATCGCGTTCGTGTCGAACAAGCGCATCTTCGTGATGGAATCCGATGGCACGAACGCGCATCGCCTCACGCCGGACATGAAGGGCGTGCTCGGAGCGCGGCTTTCCGCGTACGAAGAGCTCAACCCGGTCTGGACGTACGACGGCAAACGCATCGTCTTCCTGTCGAGCGCGCTGGGAAACTACGAGGTCCTCTCGATCTCGGCCGACGGCAAGGACCTCCAGCGCTTGACGAACACCAGTCAGATGGAGCGCAACGTCGTCGCGGCCACCGACGGCCCTCGGATCGCCTACGACCGGGTCACCGCCGGCGACGACGCGGACCTCGTGGTGAGCATGTCGGACGGTGTGCAACCGCAACAAATCCATCGCGAGTTCGGTTTCGACGAGACGCACTACGCGGCGATCAAGCCTCGATTCCTGCCTAGCGCCACCGGCGCACTGCTGTTCGTCAAGCGCTGGGGTGCATCGGGCGGCGAATCGCTCCACATCATGGAGCTCAAGACCGGGAACAGCACCAAGGATCTGCTTCCGGCCGTGAAGGACAACGCGATCCTATATGCGGTCTCGCCGGACGGGAAGTTCATCGCCGTGCACCGCGCCGCCGAGTGGGGTCAGACCAACACTTCGATTTCGATCATCAATCTCGAAGGTGCGCCAATCACGAACTTTTCTCTCGGAAGCGGAGTGGAGATCAAGAGCCTGGCCTGGGGAGCATCGACCGTAACCAAACTCAAGGGGGAAAAGTGATTTCACGTCTCGTGCGCGCAGGGATCGCAATCGCGGTTCTTTCGACGACCGCGTCGGCGCAATTCTCGTCGGACTTCCCGGGTGTGCCCCGAGGCGCCATTTCGATTCGCGGCGGGACGCAGGCGCGCACGGAATGGACATTCACGGGAAACAAGATTCCTGGCGCGGCCGGAGTGGGCGATTCCATTGGCGGTGGCATACGCGTCGGGCTCGGGCGGAGCTACCGCGTCGCTGACCAGTTCGAGCTCGGCTACGACTTCACCCTCCTGGACGCGAACATACAGGTGCCGCCCAGCGCTGCCGCCGGCGCACCGAAGTCTTCGAACTACATGCGTGGAATGGCCGCGTATGCGTTCAAGCTTGGCGCCAAGATGCGCCCGTACTCATCGGTCGACCAGGACGGAAACGGGATCGAGGCCTCATTCGGAATCGCCTATCAGCCGACGCTCAAGACGCTTTATGGCTACGCAACCAGCGGCGACTCGAGCCGCACCGGCGGTCAATTCGGGAATGGTACGTCGAGCGGAAGTTCAAATTCCTTGTTCAAGGGAAACCCGTTCGCGAGCGTGCAATCGTCCATCATGATCGCCGCCATGGGGAGTTATCGCTCCAAGCGGTTCAACGCGGATGCCGCCCTCACGAACGAATCGGTAGGGAGTGGGTCTGGAGATCCGTCCCCCGTCGCCGGCTACAACGGATTTGCTCTTCGCGTCGGCGGCGCGTACCGGCTTACGCGAGGCTTCGCCATCGGCGGCTCGTATTGGGGCTCGGGTGCGCCGCCGTGGCGCGATGATGTACGCGTCGACGTCGCGGGCAAGAGCAAGGCGACCAACTATGCGCTGCTCTTCCAGTTCGGCGCCGAAGCTGAAGGCGGCACCGACCTGATGATCTCTTCACCGACGGGAAATTTCGCGCAGTCAATTCGCGTCTATCTTCGCACTCGGACGACGCGCTAGGCCGCTCAGCGATTCGGTTTGAGCTCGTAGCCAAGGCTGACTGCGGACCAGGGCGAGTCACTGGAGCGGAGGTTCCGTTGCACTGCATCGACGATGCTCTGCGCCGCGCTGGGAGCGTCGTTGCTGAGCGTGATCGACAGCTGCAGCGGCTGCTTGGTCACGATCGCCCAAAGCTGACCTCTACCAGCCGGTGGAATGGTGGTAATCGCGGATCGGCTTCGCTCGGGGATGACCGTCTCGACGTTCGGCACGAGTTGCCGCACGTCTGAGGCGGCGGCGTTCGGGATCAGCAACGTGAGATGCCCGCTAGGCCCGACGTCGAGGATCGTCAGGTATCCGCCCCTGTTAGATCGCATGCGAAAGCGAAAGCTTTCGCCCAAGCGCATTTCAGGGCTTCGCTGTTCGAATTCGAGCACGAGGTCGCCTTGCGTGGCGCCCTTCGAGAGCTCGCTCAGATAGCGCGTGGCTACCGAATAACGAAGGAACGCGAGCAGAGAGTCGGACACGGCGGCAATCGAGGCTGTCTGTGCATTCCCGGTCCGCGCGTTGATTCGGCCTGCTGCGTCCGGTGTGAATTCCATGTCCACTGCGGCCGACGGCGCATTGTCGGCGCGGACGACGGCGGACCCTCTGCTCAGCACCTTAATCGCGGAGTCGACGCTGCTCCGCGCGCCCGGTGAGAGAGCAGCATCGCGAACCCGCAGCGCAGGTGTGGCAAACCTGATCGACGCAGAAGGCACCTTGCTCGCGTCGCCACCAGGTGGACTCCCGCGACCAGAAGCTTTCGTTGCGCCGGCGGCGAGAGCCGGCCCTTTAGTCTGCGGCGCAGCGCTAGACCGAGCGACGCTGTCCGTGCCACCCTCGTGGGTCGCGCCCGGACGCATCCCCAACCAGGCCCAGAGGCCGAGGGCAACAGCCAGCACACCACCCCCGATTAAGGTGCGGCGCGCCCAGCCGTGAAATGCACCGCGACGGCGAGCCGTCCTGAGTTTCGCCCGCTCATCCGGTGTCATCTTGATCGTCGCCTGTTCGCTCGAAAGAGCACCCGCGGCGAGCCGGAATGCGCCTGCAAACTCCGGCGCCGTTGAGTATCGGTCGGAGACGTTCGTCGCGAGGCCTTTCGCAAAGACCCGTTCAATGTCGTCGCTCCATTCGACATCGGGTCGAGCCGCCGCCAACGCGAGCGGCGGATGCAGGACTCGCGCCATCATCTGTTCCGAACCGTCGCCGTCGAACGGCAGGCGCCCTGTCAGCATCCGGTAAGCGACAAGGGCAAGTGCATACACGTCGGATTGAGGCGTGATGACCGCGTCACCCATCACCTGTTCCGGGCTCATGTACGCCGGCGAACCGATACTGACGCCGCTGGAGGTAAGCTGCTGCTCGGCCGCGCCGACGACCTTCGAGATGCCGAAGTCAACGAGCTTGATCACATCGGCTGCGCCGTTGTTCGCGATCATGACGTTGCCCGGCTTGAGGTCGCGGTGCACGATCCCAAGTTGGTGTGCCGCCTGGAGGGCGTTCGCGATCTGCTCGACGATCATCGCAGTTCGCGCAGGCTGAAGCGCTGTCTCGCGCTTAAGCAGCTCCTCCAGCGACTCTCCGTCCACGAACTCCATGGCGAGGTACGGTACGCCGTCCTCGGTGTCGCCGACGTCGTAGACAATCGCGACATTCTGGTGCTGGATCCGCACCCCGTTCATGGCCTCGCGGTTGAACCGGCCGACCGCCTCGCTGCTCTTCGCGAGTTCGGGACGCATCACTTTGAGGGCGTCCAGGCGTCCCGTGCGAATGCTTCTTGCCAGGTATACTTGCCCCATGCCTCCTTCACCGAGGAGGCGCAGGATCTCGCGGCCTGCGATAATCGACCCCTCCAGCTGATCGCCGGCATCGGGTCCGCGCAGCACCGCACCGTCGATTGAGCAGAACCGCTGGTTCAACTCATACTCGGCGTTGCACTGCGGACATCGTTTCCCTGTCATATCGCGCGTTTTCCCTGAGGGCAGACTTGCCAGAAGGTGCCTCACCGTTCGCCGGCCTGCAACTTGTTCTCGTCCGCAGCGACGCATGCCTACGGATTTGTGAGCGAATTCAGGGTTGGAGGAGCCTTGTCCCCGCGACAGTTCACGAAAGTGACCCGGACGGGTCTCGAGCCCGCGACTTTCGGATTAAAAGTCCGTTGCTCTACCAGCTGAGCTACCGGGTCAGGCGACAACGCCCCTTCAAACTTAGCGACCGTCGCACGCACTGTCTGACAGACTCTGGTCCGTCAGCCGGGAGAGGGGTCTTGGTGAGCGTCCCCCTGCCATTCCCGCCAAGTTGAGATAGACCATCGGACCCAGGGCGGGCCATGCCCGAGCGGCAGCACGTTAGGGCAAAGTGGCGTTCCCGCTGGGGGTACGTTGGGGTACCCATAATGCGCGTAAGACGGGCATCCGGTGCGCGAGTTTCCTGTTATCAGGTGCGCTATAGCGCCGTGGTTCCCGCGTTTCCCGCAGTGCCCATGTCGCGTGACATCAATGGGGTCGTTGCAATCGCGTCTGACCCCCCGATCGATGATCAAGGCGTCGGTCTATCGCGAAACGGCAGAGAGGGCAGGGGGACCCTCGAAGTCGAATCTGCCGATGCCGAGATGCGCCGTGCCATTGGCAGCGCATCGGCGCTGCTGCTCGCGGCGCGCGAACTCGCGCCGGCGCTTCGCGGACACTTTTCGGACCGAAGTCCGATTCCGCCCGATACGCCGGATGAGCTCACCGTCGAAGCCATGGGGGTGCTCGAGGGCCTTCGACGTGGTGATACTCGAGGTGGAGGAGCGGTGGGGTGAAGTTCGGGATCCGGATTCCGTCGCTGACCAGCGGAACTTGGATCCAGCGAGAGCCTGCATACTGACCGGCGCAAGCGTCTTGCGTGTGACATATCGTCGGCATATATTGGATTATGCCTACGAAACGTCACAGAAGCCGGCGGCGCCCTCCGGAGCGTGAGCGGATCCTCGCTCTCGTTCGCGGCCGCACGATCCTTCGCCCGCGCGATCTGGCGCCGTTCGGACTGTCGCGGGAGGTGCTTCGCCGCCTCTATCGCGACGGACAGCTCGAACGCCGTGGTCGCGGGCTCTACGTCGCGGCCGGCGCGACGCTGAGCGAGCACGAGACACTGGCCGTGGCGAGCGCACGGGTGCCGCATGGTATCGTTTGCCTGCTCTCCGCACTTCGCTTCCATCACCTCACCACGCAGAACCCGGCCGAGGTCTGGCTGGCCCTCGACCGGAAAGCGCGCGCACCGGCGGAACACGATCTTCCCCTGCGCATTGTCCGTTTCTCCGGCAAGGCCCGCAGCGAGGGAGTCGAAACGCACGACATGGACGGCATCCGCGTGCGCGTCTACAACCCGGCCAAGACCGTTGCCGACTGCTTCAAGTATCGCCGGAAGATCGGCGTCGACGTCGCGATGGAGGCGCTGCGCGACGGCTGGCGCTCAGGCCGGTGCACGATGGATGACCTGTGGCGATACGCCGCGGTGTGCCGTGTCAGCAACGTCATGCGGCCTTACCTGGAAGCAATCGCCGCGGAAGGCAGCGACGCGTGAAGTCGAGCGCCTGCTGTACCGTCTGGGTCATGTGCCGGAGGGGCGCCGCTTCGTGCTCAAAGGCGCCGTGCTCTTTTACCTCTGGGAAGGCGACATTCCCCGGCCGACGCAAGATGTGGATTTCCTGGGCTCCGGTGACGCGTCTCCCGGAGCGGTCGCACAGATATTCCGTGACGTGTGCGGGGCCGTAGTCGAACCTGACGGACTTGCGTTCCTGACCAAGAGTGTCAACGCGGTGCCGATTCGCGGCCGCAACGAGTACGGTGGTGTCCGTGTGAGACTCGTCGCGCTGCTGGGCAAGGCCCGCATACCGTTGCAGATCGACGTGGGGTTTGGCGACGCAGTAACGCCCAGGGCGCGGCTGGCCACGTTTCCAACGCTCCTCGACTTCCCGGCGCCGCGAGTCAGGGCATATCCGGCGGAGACCGTCGTCGCGGAGAAGTTCCATGCGGTGGTCACGCTCGGGATGGCCAACACGAGGATGAAGGACTTCTACGATCTCTTCGTGATCGCCACCACACAGCGACTAGACCAAGAAATAGTCGTTGCTGCGATAGGCGCCACATTCGCCCGACGCGGAACCGCGATTCCGAGCGAGGCGCCAATCGCGCTCACCGAGACCTTCGGGCGGGACCGTGAGAAGCAGGCGCAGTGGCGGGCCTTTCTCAACAGAGCGAACCTCCGCAACGTTCCCACGGATCTCTCCGCGGTGATCGAGCGCATTGCCGCATTCGTGTTGCCGTCCGCACGTGGCAGTCGATGATGAATCGACTGCCACGCGAGACGCCCCGCCACGCTCACATCGACAGATCGTTCTGCAGCGCGGCCTGCCGTTCGATCTTCGCGTGCCGAACGCCACGACGCTGCGCGCCATGCACGATGCACGAACCGGCCGCGGTGTGGTCAGGGAAGATTCGATGGCTGGGTTGTTCGCGAAGCTTGACACGGAAGAGGCAAGGAAACCGGCCCGCGCAACCAAGCGACGGGCTCGGAGTGCGCGGTAGCGATGTCATCTCGGGCCCGACTGGCTCTTGATATACCGTCAATGAAGGATCATCCGGCGGAGTCACACGATCCGCTTTCCATCCATCGTAAAGTACGCTCCTCCACCCACCGGTTCATCCGCCCCGCACGATGGCTTCGGCAACTCCTTCACGCCGAGCTTCCTCAACACCGCCACCAGCGATCGCGGGATTCCCCTGAACCCGAACCGGAAATTCACGAACCTGAACTCGTAGGGCGTTCCTTCCACGCTCGCGCGCGCACCACGCATCGCAACGACGACGCCACCGATGGGCCGCGTCACGACGAGCGCACACTGGGTGCACACGCCGCCCACGGAGCCGATGTTGAGCAATCCGCCGAACGATATGCCCAGCGCACGCGCCCCACACTCCGGACACTTCCCCTGCACGTAGCTCCACCGCTCCCACGCCAGGATCAGCGCGGCCACCGGCGTGGAGACCTCCGGATGATCGCTCGGCAGCTTCACCCACGGATACGACTCGAGGATTTCCTCGCGGTGTTCGTACACTCCGCGGACGAGAAGGCTGCGGTCGCGACTGCGGCCTATCGGCGCTCGCTCCCAGCCAAGAGGCACCTGCGTGGCAAGACTCGTCATGATGATCACCTTTCGATAAGAGGTCACGCCTCATTCGCGCATGGGTCCCGCTCCCGGAACTCCTGGAGGGAGGGGCCGGCTGGGCCACCGTCAGGGGACGGCTGGCGTGCGGGTCGCGGAGCCGGAGCTCTCACCGCACTCATCATGCTGGCCACCGAGGCGTAGGTGGCCGGGTGTTTCAGTTGTCCTGCAAACAGAAAAGCCCACGACTCGTGAGTCGCGGGCCGTGAGGCAGCGACTTAGGCGGATGTGACCGGTGTCCCGGTTGCGCGGCCCGCCAAGTCGGGAAATCGCCGCGCTGAACGAAGCTAGGTGCCGCATTCGAGCTGGTCAAGCGGCAGGCGCGTCGCAGTCACGTTACTCTCAGAATCTCGGCGGGCACTCGGCCGTTTAGATGGCCGAATTGTGTCCGACTGTCAGAGGGTCAATGGCGAACGATTCGATCGCCCTTGCTCGCGGCACTCGAAATGGAACACAGCGACCGGGAGCCGAGGCCCCCGGTCGCTGTGTTCATGGCTCATGCCGTGTATGCGAGGGAGCTCTTGTCAAAAGGTGTGTAATCAGCGTCAGGCGGCGCGCAGCTCTCGAGTGCTGGGGATGACGAGCACGCCGTCGCGGTAGGTTGCGCCGTCGTGCACGGTGGTGCAGAGCTGCGGGGCGTTCAGTTTGCGAAAGTGTTGTTCGACCACCAGCAGGGTTTTCCAGATCAGCGCCGTCGCGTTCTCGACTTTCTTGAAGCGCTTCGCCGCCGTAGTGCGGAGCCGGACCGCGGCGAATGGGGATTCGATGATGTTCGTCGTGCGGAGATGTTTCCAGTGCTCGCGTGGACACGCGTAGTACGCGATCATCCGCTCCCAGTCGCGCGCCAGCCGCTCGACCGCTTTGGGGTGCGCGTGGCGATACGTCCGCGTGAAGGTGTCGCGGAGGGCCGTGGCCTCCCGCGCCGTGTCTGCATTCGCGATCGCCTGCAGCGCCGCTTGCACTTCGGCCTGGTGTTTCTTGGGCACGGTGTCGAGCACGTTGCGCAGCTTGTGATTCCAGCAGCGCTGCTCCGCACTCTCCGGATAAATCGTCGCGAGCGCGCTCCATATCCCGAGATGGCCGTCGGCGATCGTGAGCTTTGGCGCCCACAACCCGCGCCGCTTCAGATCGCGCAACACCGCCGCCCAACTCTCGGTCGACTCACGCTGTCCGCTCACGACGGCAAGCACCATCTTCTGGCCACTCGCGTCCGCGCCGATCAGGACGAGCAGCGCCGCTTTCGCATCCTCGAGGCCGGCCTTCACGTAGATCCCGTCGGCCCAGAGGTACACGAGCGTCACGTCGCTCAGGTCGCGCTGCTGCCACGCCGCATACTGCGCCTGCCACGTCGCTTTGAGGCGCAGGATGGCACTCGCACTCAGCGGCGCGCCGTCACCCAGCAGCCCGCGGAGCGCCAGTTCAAAGTCCCCGAGCGCGAGGCCGTGCAGATAGAGCTCCGGCAACAGCGCCGTGACTTCCTTCGAGCGGCGCTGAAAGAGCGCGAGCAGGCGGCTGAAAAACGTCCCCTCCGCATCGCGCACCCGCGGCCGGCGCACCGAGATCGTGCCATTCATCAGTGCCAGCCGGCGCGGCTTCCCATGTCCGTTGCGCGAGCCGATCGGCGCATCGACCGCGACGCGGCGCTCGGACTTCTCCCGGCCCAACAGCTCCGTCACTTCATCCTCCAGGACCTGTTGAATGAATTCCTGGACCTTCCCCCGCGCGAAGGTCTCCAGTGTGTCCCGGGCCGGTCTTGACGCGACGGCTCCTGCGATCATCTTCTGCATTGGGTGGTGGCTCCTTTTCGTAGCCGGGAATTCTCCCGGGAGTGATTGGTCTCACTCGAGAAGGTGTCACCGCCTTCCGCTTAATTCCACACTTTCAGATCATAGCTCTCACAGATTAAAAAGTTTGTCAAACAGGCTAGGCGACGTGCCGGACCGTAGTATCGTCGCCGACAATCTTTCTGATGTTTGTTATGATGCCTGAGAAACTCTCGTCATTCGTCTTCACAAAAGTTCGAACATCGAGGGCAAATCTCCGCACACGAAAATTAGACGCCTTAATGGCGTTTTAATTTTTGTGTTTGAAAGTGAGATTCGAACTGGGAGGGGGTCGGGGAACGAGAGTTTCCCGTGAAGGAAAACAGCGAACGAAGTGAGCGTTAGAAACCGTGGGTTTCTAAGGAGCAGAGCGACGTGACATTCTCACCCCTCCGCAGATTGAAACTTGATATTTTGTTTTTCTATGATATGGTTTGAGTGGGTCGTTCTTTGAGACCCTATACGCCACCCTGTCACAGGAGTCTCCATGAGGTACCGCCTCGGCAGTTTCCTTGCGATCGGAGCATTGATCGCTGTCGCCGCTTGCGACAACACGATCCCCACCACGGCTCCGGCCGTCCAGTCCGTTTCGACTCTCTCGGCTTCGCTCAAGGCTCCGGGCACGTGCACACTGCTAACCGGTGACGTGAGCACGGGGTTCGACGTGTACGGCTACAATCGCTGTGCCCGCAACTTCGTCGGCACCTACAGTTCGTATTGTGCCGAGGGAGGCACCTCCCCTGCCGATTGCGCGGATTTCTACGGGATCTACCTCCCTGACCAGCTAATCATGAAGTGGAACGCGGAGTGGGACCGGGGAATTTTTGAAGGCTGGAGCAACCCGCCCTACAGCGCCTGGCTGGACAACGAGGAGAACGGCAAGAAGCCCGGCGGCTCCGGCGCGGTCTGGCACTACAAGTATCAGTGGGTCGGCCCCTGCGGTGCGTACCTCACCCCGCTCCCTGACGGTGGGTACTGCATCTGGGGACAATTTGAAGTCCTGATGGATCAGGGGATCGATCCCAATTTTGCTTCCGGTCATATCTGGGGTGCCCTGGCCAAGCCGGCTGGTTACGGCAACTAACAGGCGAAAGCTCACGAGCGGTTATGCATTTACAGACCGCTCTTTTTTATTATTTGAATTTATTTTTATGCTAAAATATAAATATGGCACAAAGTGATCTTCGCATTGAATGGCATGCTCATGAATACGAGCATGCCATTCAACGCGATGACTGCATCAAGTTGAACAAGGACGGACGTTAGGTCTTCTCCGCAGTACCTCTTGTCGCCACCAGACCGCTTCGTGCGGGTGGATGTGGGGATGTTGGGGATGTTGCCAGAGATGCTAGGCAGCTCGCCGGCCGTCTTCGCTCGCGGCCATGATGTTCCTGATGTTTGCTATGATGTCTGAGAAGTCCTTATCGTTCGACTCTACAAAAGTTCGAACGTCGCATATAAATCTCCGTATTTCAGATTTTGTGGTGTTCGGACTCCACTGAACGAACGGTTTCTTGGCTTCAATGCTGAGGATTCTGTCGCTGAGGGTCGAGTTCGAAGATGTCGTTATCAAGACAAGACGTTTCTGCGCGTC
>Ga0207932_1000220_pt1 | contig 19357 bp, 20 predicted proteins | sample NGESurdeep092012_FD_184480 | JGI IMG/M metagenome (GOLD analysis project Ga0207932, IMG submission 184480) | Arctic peat soil microbial communities from Barrow, Alaska - NGEE Surface sample 415-2 deep-092012 (SPAdes) | ecosystem: Environmental > Terrestrial > Soil > Wetlands > Peat ...
ACTCCACAGCCTGGCCGTTCGCGTCGACGAGAGTGACCGAGACGGTCGACGCCGGCGCCACGCGGAAGCGCGCCTCGTCGGCGCGGCCGCGGTAGACGATTGCCTTCCAGAGCACCTTCTGGAGCGGCCGGTAGATGCTCCGGTCCGTGTAGACGAGGGCCGAGGCGGTCTCGCCGGGCTCCGTCCGCGTCAAAAGCGACATGTAGCTCGAATCCAACGCGACGTCGTCGCCGCGCCGCGCGACGAGAAATGTCCCCATCCGGGTGTCCGAGGAGGGGTCGAACGTCACGAGGCCCTCGAGTCCGGCCGTCGCATCCGCGATCTTCCGGTGGCCCTTCTGCCAGTCGTATCGCCAGAGCGACACCATCGCGCCGGGCGCGGGCCGCCCCGTCCCACCCGTGAGGGCGCGCGCCTCGAGCCCGCCCGCCGCCGTCTGGCGCACGGTGAGGACGAGGTCCGTCTCGATCGTGCCGACCGCGCGGAGCGGGCCCTTGCCGGGCGCGAAGCCCCTGTCGGCGGACGCAACGACGACGTGGAGGCCGCGCCCGAGCGCCGGCGGCGTCACGAACGTACGGTGCGACTTGTAGTCCGGCATCGGCGGGAGCGCCGTCTCGAACGATGCGACGGGTGCCTCCTTCGCGACGAGGGCGTCGAGCTCGCGGCCCTGCGGGAGAAGGTTGTAGTCCTTCGCCGCGCCGATGCGGGCCTCGAGGTCGACCGCGTACGCGCGGAAGTAGAGGGCCGGGAGGTTCCGGTGCGTGATCTCGATCGACCGCCGGCCCGCGCCGTCGGCCGCCATCGCGGCCATCTGCCAGTCCGGCTCCTCGATCTGGCCGACGATCGCGCGGGCGCGGTCGGCGCCGAGCGATTTCGGGTAGGCCTGGATCGCCTCGAGCGCGAGGGTGCGCGCCCTCACGAGGTTGCCGGGCTTGTCCTCGGCGCGCGTGAAGTCGGCGAGCTGCGCCTTGCCCATCGCGAACCACGGCACGCCGGCGTAGGCCGGGAGCTTCGCGGCGAGGTCCCGGCGAATCGCGGCGCGGTCGCCGGTGTCCGTGAGCGCCGCGTCGAGGCGGCGGAGGCGCTCGAGCCGCGCCTCGAGCGCGGCCTCCAACTCGCCCGCGGCCGCGTGCCACGCCTCGAGGTCGTCGAAAACCGCTCCGAGCTTGAGGAGTGGGTGCGCCGCGGGATCGTCGAGCTTCACGAGCCTCGAGACCGCCGGGTCGCCGGCGACGAGCGCCCTGGCGTCCAGCGCGAAGACGGCGTTCGCGTGCTCGGGACGCCAGAAGGACGAATCCGAGAGGAGTGAGGCGAAGAGATACGCCGTGGCGTCCCGGAGCGTGTCCCGGATGCCCTTCGGGTAGTTGTTTGGGACGAGAAACTCATCGAGCGCGGCGACGCGCGCTTTTCCGAGCGCCTCGCGGTCCTTCCAGACGTCGACATAGGTGCGGACGGCCTCGGCCACGATCTCCTCGCGCGTCCAGGCCTTGAGGTCCACCGCCCCCGTCGACGCCACCTTTTCGCGCTGCCCGATCTCCCACGAATAGGCCTGCGCGTAGGTGACGAGCGACTGCGCGTAGAAAAGCCGGAGTGTCGTGCGCGGCAGGAGGCCCTTCGGCCAGGGTTGGTCCTTCAGGAAGCGGACGGAGGTCTCGTACCCGTGGAGCGCCGTGCGGAGCTGGACCTCGCGGACGAGAGCCTTTGCCTCGTTCGCCTCGTTTCCCGCGGCACGCGCCGCCTCACGGATCTTCCCGGCACTGGCGGCCGCCTCCTCGAACTTCTGCTCGGAGACGAGCCGCTCGACCTCCTTCCACGTCGGTGGGCCGCCGGTCACCGGCGCGCCAGGGCGCGCCAGCGCGATCGCGCCGGCGGCCGCGAAAGTCAGGGCGCCGAGACCGAGAAGCGAGAGAGGGCGGGATGTGGGTCGCATGGATCCTCCGCAAATCTGAGACCCAGGTTCCGGGAGAAGGTTCCCGGGAGCGCTACCGCATCAGCCGGAACGCGGCGACGGCCTCGAGCTTCCGGCCCTTTCGCTCCGCCAGCATACGGCGCGCGAGGCGGCGCACGAGTGAGGCCCAGTCGGGCGTGCGTCCGCCGGCGGCCTTCCGGAGGATCTCCAGCCAGTTCTCGGGACGAATGCCGCGCACCCCGGCTCCGCGACCAAGGATCAGCTCCGCCCATTCGGGGCGCGGCGAACCGTCGAATCCCGTCGCGGTCACTTCGACCCCTGTGCCGCGGCGCAAGACGTAGAGAAAGCCCGCCCCCGAAACACCCGCTTTTTCGATCAAGAGGAGCCCGGTGCGGCCGCGCGCGCCATCCTCCAGCTCGCGGAACAGCCCTTCCACCAGCGCATGGCCCGAGGCGAAGAAGTCGAGGTCTTCCTTGCGCACCGCCTCGTCGCGGTCGAACGTGCCCAGCCAGCGCGCGCCGCCGGCCACTCCCGGCAGGTGCTCGACGAGCGCGTCCGCCCCGAACTCCACATACCACGTGCGCTTCCCCACCCGTTCGGCGGTGTCGAAGCCGTGGAGATCCGAAGCATCGAGGACGAAACGCTCCATGCGCTCGTCGAGGTCGGCGGGCACGCGGGCGAGAATCTGGGCCGCTCTCTCCGCCGCGTAGCCGTCCTGGTGCAGGTGGTGGTAGACGGCCTTCTGCCGCGCGTCGGCCGCGCGTCGCATCTCCTGCGCGAGAGCCTCGATCGGCAGCGCCTTCCCAACCTTTGCGAACCGCTCGGCCTTGAGGATCGCGGCTTCCACGTCCGCCAGCGAGCGCTCGAGCCCGCCGAGCGGCGACGTGAAGAGGCCGATGCGCTCGTAGAGATCGACGACGTCGCGCTCGAACCCTCCGGGCGGACGGAAATAGACGATCTCGACCGGCATTGACCGGTTGATCCTGTCGAGCCGGCCGATCCGCTGTTCCACCGCGGCCGGGTCGCGCGGCAGGTCGAACAGGACGAGGCGGCGGCAGAACTCGAAGTTGCGGCCCTCGCCGCCCGCTTCCGTCGAGATCAGGATCGACGGTCCGTCCGGCCGCCGGAACTCGGCCACCTCGACGTCTCCGCGCTCGGGCGTGAGCTCCTCGTGAAAGATCGCGACGCGCTTGCGGGTCGCGGACTCCAGCCGCTCCTTGAGGGCCGAGAGCGTCGTGCGCTCGTGGACGAAGACGAGCGTCTTGGCCGTGCCGAGAGAGCGCCAGATCTCGTCCTGCCGCGCGATCCACGCGACGCGCGGATCCGCGGCGTCTTCCTTCTCGTCGCCGGTCAGGCCGGCGGCGGCCGGCGCCGTCTCGAGATCCACCGGCGCGGGCACGCGCGGCTGGAGCCCGCCGATGTCCACGCGCCGCGTCGCGCTCGTGCATGGCGGCAGCGGCTCGCCCCGTTCGAGCGCTTCGAGAAAAGCTTCCTCGGATGTATAGGCGTCGGGCCGGAGCAGTTCGAGGAGGCGGAAAAAGCCGTGGGTGTCCGCCTCGAGCGGTGTCGCCGAGAGAAGCAGCACGTGCCGCGCGACGCGCGTCAAGGGCGCGATCGCGCGATAAGCGTCGCTCCCCGCATCGCCCTTCGCGCGTTCCAGGCGGTGCGCCTCGTCCACGACGAGGAGCTCGAACCCCGCGGCCTCGGCCTGCTTCGAAAGCGCGGAATCCTCGAGGAAGTCCTCGAGCGCCACGATCGCGTGCCGGTGGGCCTCGAAGGGGTTGAAGCCCTCGCCGTGGTCCTTCACGACGTCCTCCCGCCTCTTGCGGTCGAGGAGCACGAACGTCTGGTGGAACTTCCGGTACAGCTCGCCGAGCCACTGCACCGTGAGCGTCGCAGGGGCGACGACGAGCGCCCGGTCGGCCCGGTCGGTACGCAGGAGGCGCGAGAGGATGAGGCAGGCCTCGATCGTCTTGCCGAGGCCCACCTCGTCGGCGAGCAGCCAGCGCACCGGGTCCGTTGCGGTGGCCCTTTCGGCGACGTCGAGCTGGTGCGGGAAGAGCGCGATGCGCCCGCCGAGGAAGGAGCCGAGGCCCGCCGCCTGCCGGATCTCCGAGAGCCGGAGCCCATCGAGCCGGTTCCGGAACGCGGCCGCCCGATCGGTCTGGAGCGCGGCGAGCCGCTCGACGGGATCGTCGGGGGGCGCGAGCGGCCACAGCAGGACCGGATCCACGGTGCGCCCGTCGGCGAGACGCACTCCGGAAGGCCCGATGGCGTCCACGACGACCTCGCCATCCTCTCCTTCGAGCCGCGCCTTCTGGCCGGCGCCGAGCGGCAGGGGGCGCAGGGCCTTGTCGTCGGCCGCGAGCGTCAGGTGCGTCTCGGTCAAAGGAAAGAAGACGACTATGCGGCGGCCGTCCACCCTCTCGACGCACCCAGGCCCGAGGTCGGGATTGAATTTATGGAAAAGCTTGTCGTTTTCGCGGAAGGCGGGCACGCGACCGCGATCGTAACCCGTCTCAGCGGAGCGCTTGATCGAGGTCGAGAATCAGGTCGTCCGGGTGCTCGAGTCCGACCGAGAGCCGGATGAGGTCCTGCGGCGTCGTCGAGCTCGCGCCTTCGCTCGTGGCGCGATGCTCGATCAGACTCTCGACGGCGCCGAGCGACGTGGCGCGCACGAAGAGCTTCGCCTTTCCGACCGCGGCGATCGCCGCCTCGCGGCCCGCCTTCACGTGGAAGGACATCATTCCGCCGAACCCCGACATCTGCCGGGCGGCGATGGCGTGCCCCGGGTGCGACGGCAGGCCTGGGTAGTTCACGCGGGACACCGCCGGATGCCTCTCCAGGGCGCGCGCCACGGCGAACGCATGCGCGCTGTGCGCGGCCACGCGCACCGCCAGGGAGCGCAGTCCCCGGAGGACGAGCCACGCGTTGAACGGCGCGAGAACGGCCCCGAGGATGTGACGGACGTGCATCGCCTTTTCGAAGCTCTCGTCGCGGCGCTTGAAGATCAGCGCCCCTCCGTGCACGTCGCTGTGGCCGCCGAAGTACTTCGTGACCGAGTGAATCGCCACGTCGGCGCCGAGGTCGAGCGGACGCTGCAACGCGGGGGTCGCGAACGTGTTGTCCACGGCGGTGCGCGCTCCCGCGGCGCGCGCGATCTCCACGATCGCCGCGATGTCCGAGACCCGGAGAAGCGGATTCGAGGGCGTCTCCACGAAGACGAGCTGCGTGGCGGGAGTGACCGCCCGCCGGACGGCGGCGAGGTCGTCCATCGCGCAGAAGCTCGCCGTGAGGCCCCACCGCGGCAGGAACTCCTGCGCGGCGACGCGCCAGCCGTAATAGGCGTCGTCCGGCAGGAGAACGTGCGCGCCAGCGGGCAGAGTCTGCAGCAGCGACACTCCGGCCGCCATCCCGGACCCGAAGACGAGCGCGCCGGCGCCTCCCTCGAGCGGGAAGAGCGCGTCCTCGAGGAGCGACTGCATGGGGTTCGACTCGCGGATGTAGGTATGGCCGCCCAGCGGCGTCATGTGGGCGTCCCGCTCGAACGTCGTCGAGAGATAGATGGGGGGCGCCACCGAGCCCGTGGCGGTCTCCGGTCGCCTCCCCGCGTGCACCGCCAGCGTCTCGAACTTCATTTCATCGTGCGGAGCGTCGGTCTGTGGCACGATTCCCTCCGTGAAACTTCGGCCTCTTTTCTTCGCCGCCGCCACTCTGACCGCTTTCCCTCTCGCGGCGCAAGCCCCCGCGCCGTCCAAGCCGGACGTCGGAAAGGGCCTCCAGATCGAGCGTGAGCGCCTCGCGGCGTACCAGTGGCGGCTCAAGACGGAGATGAAGGTGGATGGCGTCTTGCGCGTCTCGCGCACCGAAAACGTCCATCTCGGCCCGAACGGCGAGCTCGTGAAGAAGATCGTCAAGTTCGACAAGTCGATCGCGCCGACGCCCTTCCCCGCGAACGATCCTCGCGCCCGCCTCGCGCCGCCCCCATCGAACACCGAAGAGGACACCCTCTTCGAACAGGCTCAGTCGCTCATGCAGTTCTACGCGCGCCTGTCGCCGGCGCGCGTCGCGGCGTGGGCCGAAAGGGCCGAGCTGATGCCGCCGGACCCCGACCGCGCGGGCAAGGTCCGCCTCCACGGCCGCGGACTCGGGAGAGTGCAGGACGACGCCGTCCTCTACCTCGATCCGCAGACGAAGATCGCGAGCGAGATCGAGGTCAAGACCACCGTCGATCCGCGCATCGTCGACATCGCGTTCCTCAGGGCCACGTTCGAGCCCCTTCCCCAGGTGCGGGCCGATCTCCCGGCCGTATGGGTGCCGAAGAAAATCTTCCTGAACATGAACCGCGGCAAGCGCGCGGTCACGCTCGAGATGGAGACGTCGGAATGGCGGTCCTGGACGGGCTCGTAGTCGAGAGTAGTTTAGAGCGACGCGACGCCCTCCGGATTGTTCCTCAGCAGGACCGTCAGTCCCACGAGGACGAGCAGCGTCCCATTCCCCACGAGCACCCACGGCGCCGGCATCAGCGTGGCGAGGAAGCCCGCCGTGAGGTTGCCGAGCGGCATGGCGCCGCGGAAGGCGAGCGAATAGACGCTCACGACGCGGCCGCGCATCGCGTCGTCGGCGTTCTGCTGGACGAGGGTCATGAACATGGCGAAGACGATGACGATCGCCGCGCCCGCGCCGAAGAGGAGCACGTACGAAACCCACGGGATCCTCGAGAGGGCGAACCCCACCGCGAGCGCCCCGAAGGTCATCTGCATCGTCACGGCCAGTGCCCCGCGGCGCTTCACGTGGCCGAAGCCGGCCGTGCCGAGCGCGCCGCACACGGCGCCGATCCCGAACGCCGCGAGAAGCGCGCTGTAGCCCTTCGCATCCTGCCCGAAGACGTCCTTCGCGAACACCGGCAGGAACGTGACGAGCGGGAACGCGCAGAAGCTCCCCACGAACGAGAGGCCGATGAGCCCACGGAGCCCGCGCGCGTCGCGCACGGCGACGAGGCCCGCCTTGAGGTTTTGAAGGACACTTCCGCTCGCGGCGCCGGTCGGCGCCCCGCGTTTCAAGAGGAGGAGGGCGACGATGACCGCGAAGAACGAGAGACCGTTCAGGCCGAAGCACGCCGCCGCGCCCAGCTTGTAGAACGCGATGCCCGCGAGAACGGGGCCGATGACGCGCGCGAGATTGAACTGGATCGAGTTCAGGGCGACGGCGTTCGGAAGGTCCTCCCTGTCGACGAGCGTCGGCACGAGCGCCTGGTACGCGGGGCCGCCGAACGACTGCGCGAAGCCCACGACGACCGCCAGCACGAGAATCATCCAGACCTGGATGTGATTCGTGAAGATGAGGCCGGCGAGCAGGAACGCCGTCGACAGCTGAACGACTTGCGAGAGGAGGAGGATTCGCCTGCGGTCCCTCCGGTCGGCGAGGACGCCTCCGAAGAGAGAGAAGAGGAGGAACGGCGTCTCCTGGAGGAAGGCCGTGAAGCCCAGCCACGACGCTGAGCCCGTCATCGTCAGGACCAGCCAGTTCTGGGCGACCGTCTGCATCCACGTGCCGACGCTCGACAAGAACGCGCCGGTCCACAGCAGGCGGAAATCCGGGTACGTGAACGCCTTGAAGACCCGCGTCAGCCGCTCGCGCACGGCGGGCAGTCTCGCACGAACCGCCCGGCCGGAGGCGCAGTGCTACATTGGCCCGGAATCCGGACCCTCGGAGGTCTCCATGGACGACGACCGCACGAAACCTCTCCCCCCCGGGAAGCCGGGCGAAGCGTCCCAAGCCTCGCACGAAGAGCGCGTCCGAGCCGCCTTCGACGACCTCGGCGCGAGCCTGGGCGACCGGGCCACGCCCGAGGCGCGCGCCTCCGTCGAGAACCTGCGCGCGGCGGCGCTCGACAAGGATGCCGCCCGCCTGCGCGCGCATCTCGACGACGTGAAAGCGAAGCACGGCTGGCTCTGGGAAGAGCTGACGACGCACCCGCGCGTCACGGCCCTCATGAACGAGCTCGCCTTGATGGGCCTCTGAAGACGCCCCGATCCTCCTCGATCCTCCTGCACGGGGAGCGGTACGGCTATCAGAGGGCGGGACGCGGCCCCCTCGTGGTGCTGCTCCATGGGATCGCGGGCACCTCCGCCACATGGGACGCCGTCATCCCGCGCCTCGCCGAGCACTACGACGTCCTCGCCCCGGACCTCCTCGGACATGGCGAATCCGCGAAGCCGCGCGGCGACTATTCCCTCGGGGCATACGCGAACGCGTTGCGCGACCTCCTCGAGGCGCTCGGGAAGAACCGGGCGACCCTCGTCGGACATTCGCTCGGAGGCGGCATCGCGATGCAGTTCGCGTATCAGTTCCTCGGGCGCTGCGAGCGCCTCGTTCTCGTCGACAGCGGAGGCCTCGGCCGCGAGGTGCACCCGTTGCTCCGCGCGGCCGCGCTCCCGGGGGCCGAGCTCGTCCTCCCCTGGCTCAGCACGACGACCAGCCGCGGCGTAGGCGCCCTCGTCCGGGGCATGAATCGCCTCGGCATCCGTGCGGGCCCCGACCTCGACGAGACATGGCGCAGCTTCGTCTCGTTCCGGGAGCCCGCGGCACGCCGGGCGTTCATCCAGACGGTCCGCGGCGTCATGGACCTCTCTGGCCAGCGCGTGATCGCGAACGAGCGCCTCTATCTCGCCGAGGGCCTCCCGACCCTGATCGTGTGGGGCGAAAACGACCCGCTCATCCCCGTGCGGCATGCCCGCGCGTCGCACGAGCGCATCGCGGGGAGCCGGCTCGAGATCTTCCCGGAAGCCGGCCACTTCCCCCATCGCGACGATCCCGAGCGCTTCGCCAAGGTGTTAGCCGACTTCATCCGGACGACGAGGCCGCTGCATGCGGGCGCGAAGCGCTTCGGCGACCGCCTGCGGGCTGGCCCGGGCGCGCCCTCTACGCCTTCTACGCCTTCTTCGGCTCCCGCTTCTTGAATACCCACGCCATGGCCACCCCCAAAAGGTACAGCGCGCACATGGGCAGCGCGAAGGCGCACTGCGTGGGGATGTCGGGAGTGGGCGTGATGAGCGCCGCGATGATGAAGATGATGAGGACGGCGTAGCGGAACTTCGCGAGGAGCCATCTCTCCGTCACGACGCCCATGCGCGCGAGGAAAAAAATGAGGATCGGCGTCTCGAACACGAGTCCCATGCCGAGGAGCAGCTTCGACGTGATGTCGAGGTACTCGTCGATCTTGAGGACGGGCGTGAAGTCCTCGCCCGTCGCCACGAGGAACTTCGCCACCATCGGGAAGCCCACGGCGTAGCCGAAGTATCCGCCGCCCACGAAAAAGAGCACCGACAGGATGACGAACGGCCACACCCACTTCCGCTCGTGGCGGTAGAGGCCTGGCGCTATGAAGAGCCAGAGCTGGTACAGGATCACCGGGCTCGCCACGAACACGCCCGCGAGGAGGGCGATGTTGATGTAGAGCATGAAGGGCTCGGTGAGCTGCGTGTACGCGAGCTTCGTCCCCGGCGGCAGCGCCGAGAGGACCGGTTTCTCCAGCCACTGGAAAATCTCCTTCGCTTTCCACCAGCACAGGAGGAAGCCGACCGCGATCGCGAGCGCCGAGACGAAAAGCCGCTTGCGGAGGTCCTCGAGGTGCTCGAGGAACGACATCCGCGGAAGCTCGTCCTCCGGGCTTCCCCGCCGTTCGTCGTCCGTCACGAGGGTTTGGTCGCCTCGATCGGCTTTTCCGGAGCGCTCTTTTCCTGAGAGACGGCGCCCTCGGCGAGCACCGGGGCCGGCGTCCCGGGCTTTTGATCCGTCTTCGGCGGGTCGTCCTTCGCCTTGAGGTCGGCGCTGATGTTCGCCTTCTCCATCTCGTCCTCGATCGAGCGCTTCAGATCGTTGGACGCTCGCTTGAATTCCCCGAGCGCCTTCCCGACCTGCTTCCCGATTTCGGGCAGTTTCTTCGGACCGAAGAGGAGAAGGGCCAGAAACATGATCATCATCAGTTCCGGCATTCCGAGATTGCCCATCGAGGCGCCTCCTGAGCGCGCCTGATGCTCCGACGGGCACCTAGGCGAAGTCAAGGAACGCTTCCCGCGCGTGCTACGCTCGAAGCGTCCTGGGAGGGCCCCCAAACGTGACCGATTCCCCCGTTCCGAGCCGCCGTTCCCGGCGACATCTTCTCGTCGCCTCCGTCTTTCTCCTCACGGTCACCGTCGCCGGCGGGCTCGCGGGCGGGCGCCTCGGCGCCGCCTCCGACGCGACGAACCCCGGCTTCAAGGAATATTCCGACATCCTCGCCACGGCGCGCGCCTGGTACGCCGACGACGTGCCCGCGAACAAGCTCGTCTACGCGTCGATCCACGGCATGCTCGGCACCCTCGACCCGCACACGAACTTCCTCGAGCCCGAGGAATACTCCTCGATGGTCGAGAAGCAGCGCGGTTCGTTCTACGGGCTCGGCATCATCATCAGCAAGCGCAACGGCAAGGTCACGGTCATCACGCCCGTCGAGGGCTCGCCCGCCGCCCGCCTCGGCATCCGCGCGGGCGACATCATCGACCGCGTCGAAGGGCAGAGCATCGACGACCTCCCGGTCGACGCCGTCGTGAAGAAGCTCAAGGGGCCGAAGGGCACGAAGGTCGCGATCACGATCCTGCGCCCCGGCCTCGACGAGCCGCTCCAGATGACGATCACGCGCGCGGAGATTCCGACCAATTCCGTGTCGTACGCCTCCATGCTCGAGCCCGGCGTCGGCTACATCCGCCTGAAGGACTTCACGCACACGTCGGCCCCCGAGCTCCAGGAAAACTGGGACAAGCTCGAGAAACAGGGCATGAAGAAGCTCGTGTTCGACCTGCGCGGGAACCCCGGCGGCCTCCTGGATCAGGCCATCGCGGTGTCGGACTTCTTCCTCGCAAAGAACGAGAAAGTCGTCGTGACGCGCGGTCGCAACGGCGCGCAGGAGCAGAGCTTCTCGTCGCCCGGCAAGAACAACCACGCCCGCATCCCCGTCGTCGTCCTCGTGAACAAGGGCTCTGCGTCTGCGTCCGAGATCGTCGCGGGCGCGCTGCAGGACCACGACCGCGCCGTCATCGTCGGGCAGACCACGTGGGGCAAGGGCCTCGTGCAGTCCGTCTACAACCTCTCCGATGGCGCGGGTCTCGCGCTCACGTCGGCGAAGTACTACACGCCCTCCGGCCGCTGCATCCAGCGGGACTACAAGGACGTGCTCGAGTACCTTTCGCCCGAGGACGAGGAGGGCGGCGACAGCGAGGAAACCGGGCCCGCGCGCGATGCGGCCTCCTCGCAGAAGAAGGAAGCCTTCCGAACGGACGCCGGCCGCACCGTGTTCGGCGGCGGCGGCATCACACCCGACGTCTTCGTGAAGTCCCCCAACCTCTCGCACTTCGCGGCTACGCTGTATGCGCGCGGGCTCTTCTTCGAGTTCGCCGTCGACTACCGCGCGAAGCACCCCAACGTGCCCCGCGACTTCCAGATCACACCCGCGGTGCGCGAGGAGTTCTACGCGTTCGTCGACGCCAAGCCCAATCTCGGCCTCGAGACGAAGACCAGGACGACTTACGAGGCCGAAGCCGATCCCTCGATCCTCGACCAGGCGATCCGCGAGGAGCTCATGACGGCGGCCTACGGCCGGGAAGCCGGCTATCGCGTGAGCCAGGAAGGCGACGTCCAGCTCAAGAAGGCGCTCACCCTTTTTCCCGACGCCGAGAAGCTCGCGATGGCCCACCAGCAGATGCAGCTCGCGAAGAACTCCGACCTGAAGGGGCCCGTGAAGCCGTAGGAGCGGCCGGAGCCGCCGCCCGCACGAGGAACCACCACAAGAGGAAGGCCGCCGCGTAGCAGCCCACTAACCGCCAGAAGTGCATGGCGGTGGCCCAGAGGTTCCGGCTGAACGGGCCGTAGTGCGCCGCGCTCCACGCGCCCAGGCGCGTCGCGTAGAACGCCTCGACGTTCGCGACGACCGCGAGGACGTGAAGCGCGAAGAGGACGAGGAGACTCACGGCGACGCCCCGGACCGCGCGGTCGCGCAGCAGGCCCCGCGTCGTGGCCACGAGCGACAGGAACAGGATCACGTCGAACGTCAGATCGTCGACGGGCAGGGACGGCCGGTCCGAGGTGGACGGAAAGTCCGCGCGTTCGATCACGAGGCGCCGGTCCTCGGCGTAAAGCCGTGTCGCGCGCGGCCGCTCGAAGACCCGGATCGCCCCTTCCGCCACGCCCGCGAGGACGCGGTTGTAGGCCGGCGTCGCCGACCACCAGAGCGCGAGGCCGGCCAGAAAGCCGAGAAGGACTCTAACCGCGAGCTTCAACCGGGCCTCCGCCGCCCGCGAACCGGCTCCAGGCGAGGAAGATCCCGACGGCCAGCAGAATGAGGGCCGTCTGCCAGACCGCCGCGTGGAACAGCTCGAAGACGTTCCGGTAGTGCACACCGAGCCAGAAGAGCGACACGATGCGGAACAGGTTCACGCCCTGGATCACGGCAAGCCCGGCCGCGATGCCGAGCGCGCGCTGCTTCGGCGACGCGGGAAACGCGAGCATCGCGGCGATGAGCAGGAGCGCCGCTTCGATACCGTTGCAGCCGTTCTTCACGTCCACCGCGAACGCGGGCGACTGAATGACCGTGCCGACGGACTGCGTCTTCTCGCCGATCGCCGCGAGGAGCGCGGTCGAGACGCGCACGAGGAACTCGGTGAAAGGCACGACGACGTGGTCGTTCACGGGCTGGATCGCGACGAGCAGATAGAACGCGCCCAGCGCCACCACGAACCGGAGAAGGAACTTTTTCTGGGCGGGTTGCATCGGGAACGGGAAGGATAAAGCAAACGGCCCGGCTTTCGCCGGGCCACGTCTTCAGATTCCCGGAAATCCTTCAGCGCACGAGCGTGTTGTTGTCCACGATGAAGCGCCGCGTGCCCGCCGACCGCACGTTGCCGCGCATGTCCGTCACCTCAATGAGGAGGTCGTGCTCGCTGTTCGAGATCAGTGTCGTGTCGAGATAGAAGCGGAAGCGCGCCGCCGTGTGCTGCGGATAGCTCGGGTACTGGAGCGCGACGTCCGGGCTGGCGAACCCGTAGTCGGCGTAGTCCACGCCGCGCACCGCGTCGATCTGCGCGATGCCGTCGATCAGGATGCGCACCTTCTGGACGTAGTCGAGGTCGAGCGCCCAGCCGACGACGGGGAACACACCCCCGATGAACTTGTAGTTCGTGGGGTCGTCGATGAAGCCGATCGGCGGCGGGTCGAGATTGCCCGTCGCACACTCCATCTCGATCGGAACTTCCTTTAGGAGCGAGGAAGTGTCCTCCTTGTCGAGCGCCTTGATTTGGAGGATGTGCGCACCTTCTTTGAAACCCGCCTGCGTGATGAGGTAGCCCGCGTCCACGTAGAACTGGAAACCCACGTTCGGGGCCTGCTGGAAGCCGGGGTACAGGACCTCGATGTCCGGCCGATAGTAGCCGTAACAATCGATGAGGGCGTTCGCGAGGAGGAACTCGCGATGGCAGTTCACGCGCGTGTCCTTGAGGACGACGCCATCCATCTCGAGAATGACGTGCGAGACGCCGCCGCGCTCCTGCGCGACCGACGTGTCCATCGCCCAGCCGTTCACGAACATGAGGTAGCGCGCGTCGGTGATGTCGCCCGGGCCGCCGCCGGACGGACTGCCCGGAGGTATCGAAACGCAGTTGCCGAACCACGTCGCGTTCAGGAGCGGGAATTCCACGTCGCCGAATGGCCCGAGGTTCGGGGAGTTGTTGAAGATCTGCACCCGGCGCGAGCCGAGCAGGCCCTGCTGGCCCTGATCGTCGACGGCCTTGACCGTGACCGTGTGGACGCCGTTCGCGTAGCGCGTCGAGTCGATGTTCAGGATGAATCCCGCGACGATCGCCTGCGGGTTGTCGGGATAATTCGCGGCGACGTCCGCGCGGTAGATACCGGTCACGGCCTGCCGCTCGATGAGCCCGTCCACGAAGACGTCGACGTGGTCGACCCTGCGGTCGTCGAGCGCCCAGCCCGCCACCTCGAGAACACCGTTCGCGCTGACGCCGCTGTCGGGCAGCGGGAAGTCGACGCCTCCGAAGGGCGGCTGGTTCCGGGCGTTGTCGACCTTGACGGCCCGGGGCGTCAGGAAATACGAGCAGCCCTCCACGTCGGTCACCCGCACGTACACCGTGTGAGAGCCGTTCGAGAAGAGAGACGCCTTGAAGGAGGCCTCATAACCCGGGTTCTTGCCGGCCGTCCCGCCGTACTGCGGGAAGAACTGGATGACGTCAGGACGCGGAAGGTTGATGTTCGCGCCGCCCGCCGCCGAGACGCGATTCGCCTCGTCCGTGCCGTCCACGAAGACATCGATGTTGGACACCAGGTTGCCGTCGAGAGCGAAGCCGATCACCTGCACGTAGCCGGAAACGGTCGCGCCGTCGACCGGAACGTCAATGGATCCCAGCATTTGCGACTGACAGGGCAGTGCCAGCGACCCCGCGCGCATCGCCTGCGCGGACGGTGCCGCGAGCAGGGCCGCAGCCGCGGCGATCGCTGGGAGGATGAGGGCCTTCCGCTTCATCACGAGCCTCCGTGCATCGAGAGATTCCAGAGATACGCTCGGTCAGGACCGACAAATAGAGAGATTAACGCAAAACGAGTTTATTCCCCACGAAAGGCTCTGTCAAATAGGGGGGTTACGGTCAGATGAGCCCGCCGGTGCGCGCGAGAACGCGCACGTGCTCCACCGCGGCCGCCGCCGTGGCCTCGGGGTCATAGCCGCCCTCGAGCAGCGACACGACACGCCCTCCCGCGAACGTCTCCGCCACGTCCTCGAGGGCGCGCGTCATCCACGCGAAGCCTTCCGTCGTGACCCGCATGCCGCCGATCGGATCGAGGCCGTGGGCGTCGAAGCCCGCGCTCACGAGCACGACTTCGGGGCGGAAGCGTTCGGAGAGCGTCTCGAGCGCCGACGCGAAGCCGCCCGCATACGCCGCGTCCCCCGCTCTCTTGGGCAGCGGCACGTTCCGCGTCGTGCCCCGGCCGCGGCCGGCCCCCTCCTCGTCGGCCGCGCCGGTGCCCGGAAAGAACGGATACCGGTGCACCGAGAGGTAGGCGACGCGCCCGTCCTCCCAGAACAGCTCCTGCGTGCCGTTGCCGTGGTGCACGTCGAAGTCAGCCACGAGGACGCGCGCGACGCCGTGATGCTCGATGAGGTCCTTCGCGGCGATCGCGATCGAATTCAGGAAGCAGTAGCCCATGGCGCGCGACGCGAGCGCATGGTGGCCCGGCGGCCGCGCCGCCACGAAGACCGAGGCCGCGCGTCCCGCGACGACCGCGTCGGTCGCCGCGAGCGTCAGCGACACGGCGCGCAGCGACGCCTCGAACGTGGCGGCCGAAATCACGTTGTCGGGGCAATCGAACAGCGCGAAGGGTCCCTCGAAATCGGCCGGCGCATTTCTGCAAAGCGCCGAGAGGCGCTGCACGTATGCCGGGTCGTGCACCCGCTCGACAGCCTTCAGAGTGCGTTCTGGGGCGGGCGGCGCCTCGATGCGATGCCCGTCCTGCCGCAGCGTCTCGACGACGACCTCGACCCGGTGCGCCGTCTCCGGGTGATACGGGCCCGTGTCGTGCCGGAGCATGACGGGATCGAAATACACCGGGACGGCCCGCACGTCCCAAATGTACTCCAACCGTGGGCTACCATCGACACATGGCCCGTCCGAACAGGACTCTTCGCGTCGCGATCTCGCTCGGGCTCGCCGCGCTTCTCCTCGTCCTGTTCCTCAGGACCCTCGATTTCGCGGCCGTGGGCCGAGCCATCGCCGCCGCGCACGTTCTGTGGCTCCTCGTCGCCACCCTCGCCGGCCTCCTCGGCACGCCGCTCCTGCGGTCGTGGCGGTGGGGGCTGCTCCTGAAAAAGGCCGGACGTCCCTCTCCCCTGCAGCTCAACTCGGCGACGGCCATCGGTTTCGCCGCCTCGACGCTGCTTCCCGCGCGCGCCGGCGAGATCGTGCGCCCCGTCGCCCTCGCGAGGAGCGCCCGGCTTCCCGTCGCCCCGTGCCTCGCCTCCATCGCCCTCGAGCGCCTCATCGACCTCGTGACGGTCATCGTGCTCTTCGTCGCTTACGCGGTCGGCTGGGCGCCGACGGGAATGGGCGGCGAAGAAACGGGGCGATTCGAGCTCCTGCGCCGCTCGGCGTTCCTCCTCGGAATCGGCACGCTCGTCGGCCTCGCCTTCCTCGGCTTTCTGGCGGCGAAGCCCGAGCGCGTCGACCGCCTCGTGAGGCCGCTCCTCCGGCCCCTGCCCGACCGGATCGGCGCGAAGCTCGAGTCGATTCTCCACTCGTTCCTCGACGGCCTCGGCGCGCTGGGCACCGTGCGAGACGTCCTCGTGGTGGGCGCGGCATCTTTTCTCCTCTGGATGCTCATCTCCTTCCAGATCTGGTCCACGATGCGCGCGTTCGACCTCGTTTTCCCGTTCCCCGTCGCGTTCTTCGTGCTCACGTGGGCGATCCTCGGCCTCGCCATCCCGACGCCGGGCGGCGTGGGCGGCTATCACGCGGCGGTCGCGTATTCCCTGTTCGGGTTCTATGGCGTTTCGAAGAACACGGCGGCGGCGTTCGCGCTCGTCTCGCACGCGCTCTCGTTCGTGCCCATCACGCTCATCGGCCTCGTGTTCCTCGTGGCCGGCGGTTTCAGCCTGAAAAGCCTGGCAGACGAGCCAGAGCCATCGAGTAGTCCGAGCCCCACACCGCCGGATTCGACTCCAGCATCTCGACCCCGAGCTTGAAAAAGCCGGTCTGATCGAGCCCGACCTGCCACACGACCCGGCAGTGGCAGTACACACGCGTGCGCACGTTCTCGAGCTCGAAGATGTCTCCCACCGTCACGTTCCGCTGCGCGTACAGGAGTGCTCCGTGGCTGTTCACGATCAGCGTTGATCCGATGAACCTCTGGCCCTCCCAGCGCAGCCCGATCGGAATCTGCAGCGCGACGCGCGGGCTCCGACGCAGCTCATGGTACGCAGCAGGGTCGAGCACGGGAAGGACCTCCGGAGACTCATTATCCCAGACGACGGTCAGATGCCTAGGAGCCGCCCTCGGCCTCCGACTTCGGAGGGGCCGTTTCGCTGATCCGGTCGTTGCACTTCTTGCAGACGAACGTGCTCAACGAGGCGACGAAATTCCACTCGTCCGACTTGTCCACATCGCAGAAAAAACACTGCTGCCGCCGCCGTGGCCTGACGGTCTCGTCGAACGGTTCCTTCTGGTCGCTCACGTGGAGGGAAGTTTGCCTGCCCGGCGCGGGTGCGGGCAGCGCGCTTCTGAAGGGCGCGGGCAGGTGCCCGTGCGTCGCGGTGCCTTGCGTGCGTCCCAAGTCTCCAGAACAAATGCCGCCCGGAGAGTCTTAGAATGCAGCTCATGAAGTTTGTCGTGACCGTTGAGCGTGACGAGGACGGCATTTTCGTCGCCGCGTGCCCGGCTATCCCCGGCTGCATTAGCCAGGGCGCCACCGAGAAAGAAGCCCTGAAGAACGTCGAAAAGGCCATCCGCGAATGCCTCGAAGTCAGAGCCGAAAAGGGCATGCCGCTGACCGTGTCGGTCCATCAGGTGGAAATCTCCGTTTGACCGAAACGCTGCCGCTCCTGTCCGGACGCAAGGTCGCCCAAGCCTTCGTCAGGCTCGGGTGGCAGGTGGCACGGCAGAAGGGGAGTCACATCGTCCTCGTCAAGCCCGGCCACATTGCGTCGCTCTCGGTGCCCGATCACCGCGAGGTGGCTCGCGGAACGCTGCGCGGGCTGCTCCGAAGCGCCGACGTCGAGCTGAACGAGTTCCTCAAAGCGGCCCAATGAAGGTCCGCGCGAGAGCCTTTCGCTGGATTGTCGCGCTCGCTTCCCTCGTTCTCGCGCCGGTCGGCGATCCGTCGGAAGAGCGGCCGGATGTTTCGGGCGTATTCCTTGGCGAAAGCCCGGAGCTGCAGGGTACCGGCCTTCCGGTCCGCTTCACGCTTTGATTCCAGGAGTTCAGGATCGGCGCGATGTCAGGCAAGTGCCCGGCCTACCCCTCTGGCACTCTCTCTAATTTCACGTCGCGGCGAGCCACTCGTCGGGGAGCGAATACTTCTTCGAGACATCTCGAAGAGCTTCGAGGGACACCTTCTTCAGTTCCGCTCGAAGCGACCTCCGATCCAGCTTCTTCAGCGCGTCGAGAGCCAAGGTTCTCGAGATCGGAAGTTCCTTATGACGGGCGTTGATCGGCTGAATCTCCGTTTCGGACGCTTCGCGCGAAGTGAGCCGCGAGCGCGGCGAGGCCCGAGACGATGCGCAGCCTGCTCTTCATTTACTGCATAATTCTCGCACTCAGAGGCCCAGGATCTTCAGAAGTTTCGCCGTCGGATAGACATCGACAGGGACATTCTCGAAGTCGTGGTCGTTCGACCAGATGGGGATCTGGAGCTTCAGCGCCAGGGCGGCCAGAGTCACGTCATCGGGGTCGCGTTTCTCGACGTACTTTCTCGCCTGAGGCAGATGGCTTCGATAGTGACGCTCGGAGAGGACCTGAATCGAGAGCAGCCGCAAGGCCTCTTCGGCCTCCTCGAGACCGAGGCCGTATTGAGCGGCCATCATCGGGAGGTACCCCTTCACCTCGCTCATCGCTTTCTCGGTCGTCACGACCCTTAGCCGGGGGATTCGTTCGAAGACGCGCCGGGCTGCACGGCCCATGGCGGCCGAGAGCAGCACGTTGCTGTCAGCGGCGACGCTTCTTAAAGTCTTCGAAATCACGCTGGAGCTTCTCTTCGCTGATTCCCTTGGCGTCCAGCTGGCGGGCGATCTTGGCCGAGAGGTCGAGATAGAGCTTGCGGCGGATCTCCAGTGGCACCGCCTTGGGGTCGCTCAGCGGCAGCAGGACGCCCACTGGCTTGCCGTGGCGCGTCACGAGGACCTGCTCTCGGCCCTTCAGGAGATCGCTGACCTGCGCTCGAAACTCACGGATGGTGGTGGTTTTCATGGCCCTGGCCCCGTAAGCATGATCCTGCGCGAGAGAAAGTGTGTCAATACCTGTGTACACACTTACTCGGAGTCACTCGGGATGCTCCCCGGCTTCAGTCGAGCTCCCGGGTGCGTGGCGTCGTGGATCTTCTTGAGCTTGTCGATCGACACCTGGGTATAGATCGTCGTCGTGTCGAGCTTCGTGTGCCCGAGCATCTCCTGGACGTAGCGGATGTCAGCTCCCCCGTCGAGCATCAGCGTCGCCATCGTGTGCCGGAAGATGTGACAGGCGCCTTCTTTCCCGACGCCCGAGGCCAGGATGTACTTCTTCATTTCGTGGCCGAGAGCGTCGGGATTAAACGGCACGCCCATGTAGGTGAGGAAGACGACGCCCTCGTCCGGCGGGACGAGGAGGTGTGGCCTCACGGTGCTGGCAAGAGCTTTCGGAGAGCGGCTCCACAGGTACCGGGAGG
>Ga0207932_1000221_pt1 | contig 19303 bp, 21 predicted proteins | sample NGESurdeep092012_FD_184480 | JGI IMG/M metagenome (GOLD analysis project Ga0207932, IMG submission 184480) | Arctic peat soil microbial communities from Barrow, Alaska - NGEE Surface sample 415-2 deep-092012 (SPAdes) | ecosystem: Environmental > Terrestrial > Soil > Wetlands > Peat ...
CGGCGAGAATTCCAATCCGCTCGCGATCTTTGCGCTGATCGCCGAAGGCACGCGCATTCACATCATGAGCTGGCCGAACCATTTTCCGACCAGCGGCGATCCGCTGCGCAATCGGGTCGCCATCGACTCGCAGGCCTTCGCGCAGATGAGCAAGGCGTTCGTGATCTCGGCCTGCGGCACGGTTGATGAGCACATGATCGACATGCTGCAGGCCAGTCCCGAGGGCGAGAAATTCCTGCGCGATCCCAATTGCTGCGGCGGCTCGCTGATCGTCGATCCCTTCAGCCGCATCATCGCCGGCCCGATGGGCGCAGAGGAAGGCATTCTCTACGCCGACTGCGATCTCGATCTCGCCATCCAGATGAAGCTCAGGCATGATTTTGCCGGCCACTACAATCGGCCGGACATTTTTCATCTGCACGTGAACCGTGCCGCGCCGCAACTTTATTCCGTGCACGGCGTTGAATCGCGAGCGGCTTTGCCGGACACGACCGCGCTGCATGCGCTTCCCGCGCAGGCGCCGCGGCTGGAATCGCCGAACAAGGACGACGAGCGCGCGGATATTCCGCCGCCCGCCGAATGACCCGATCGCACAATGCGAGGTGACGCCATGGCTGCCAAGTTGACCGCCGATGCCCGTAAATCCGCCTTGGCCAGGCTCGCCGGCTGGTCCGAGGTGGCCGGCCGCGACGCCATCACCAGGAAATTCGTATTCAAGGATTTCAACCAGGCCTTCGGCTTCATGACGCGGGTGGCGCTGGTGGCGGAGAAAATGGATCACCATCCGGAATGGTTCAACGTCTACAAGACGGTCGAAGTGACGCTTGCCACCCACGACGCCGGCGGCGTCACCGAGCTCGATATCAAGCTCGCCGAGGCGATGGATAGGCTGGCGGGGTGATTTGACGGCCTTGCCCCGGCCCAAATCGACAACCACATATTCCGCATGGCCTTCGCACACAGCGCGTTCTGGCGACGCGACGATAATGACGACAGCGCGCTACAGCGCAGCTTCTGGCGCAAGACACGCCGCGTCGCCGCGCGCTTACCATTCGCGCAAGATCTGCTCGCCGCCTATTACTGCGCCTTCGATCGCGCCACGCCGCTGCAGGTGAAGGCGACGCTGGTCGGCGCAATCGCCTATTTCGTGCTGCCGATCGATGCCATCCCGGACGTACTGCCGGTGCTCGGTTTCACCGACGATGCCGCGGTGCTGGCGACCGCGCTCAAGCTGGTGGCGAGCAGCATCCGGCCCGAGCACCGCGATGCGGCGAAGAATAAGTTGGTGCAATTCAAATAGCGCTCGCCGTCATGGCCGGGCTTGTCCCGGCCATCTCGCTTAGGATGGCACCATGCGTTCCTAAGCGGGGTCACCGGGACAAGCCCGGTGACGACAAATCAAAATTCACAAAACAAACCTAAGGCCGCATAATCACCTTGCCCATCACTTGCCGCGCGGCAATCGCCTTGAGCGCGGTTGCCGCGTCTGCAAGCGGATAGACCGCCTGCACATGCGGCGATAATTTCCCCTCCGCGCACCAGCTCAGAATTTGCCGCATATTGGCGCGATGGCCGGCGCGGTCGCGTTCGATCCAGGCGCCCCAGTAGACGCCGAGCACGTCATAGCTGCGCAGCAGGATCAGGTTGAGCGGCAGCTTCGGCATGTCGCCGGCGGCAAACCCGATGACCAGGAAGCGTCCGCCCCAATCCATGCCGCGCAGCGCGGCTTCGCCCTGCGCCCCACCGATCGGATCGTAGACCACGTCGACGCCCTTGCCGCCGGTGAGCCGGCGCAGCGCGTCCTTGAGATCGCTGGTGGCATAGTTCACGCCCTCGTCGGCGCCGTGCTCACGCGCGAAGGCAAGCTTGTCGTCCGACGATGCGCAGGCGATCACGCGCGCGCCCATCAGTTTGCCGACCTCGACCGCGGACAGACCGGTGCCGCCGGCGGCGCCCAACACCGCCATTGTTTCGCCCGGCTTGAGCTTGGCGCGATCCTTCAGCGCATGCAGCGTCGTGCCATAGGTGACGGTGAGACCGGCCGCGTGATCGAAATCCAGGCCGGCCGGCATCGCCACGAGCTGGGAGGCCTCGACCGCGACCTTCTCGCGCGCGGCGCCCCAGCCGATATTGCCGATAACCGTGTCGCCGACGGTGACGCCGGTGACGCCGGCGCCGACGCTTTCGACCACGCCGGCGAACTCGGCGGCGGGCGAGAACGGGAAGGCCGGCTTGTGCTGGTACTTGCCGGCGATGATTAGGTTGTCGAAGAAATTCAGCGCCGCGGCCTTGACGCGCACCACCGCCTGGCCGGCGCCGGCGGTAGGTTCGGCGATATCGGCAAGCGAGAGCTCGTCAGGCGGGCCGTAATGGGTGCAAAGCAGGGCTTTCATGGCGATGGCATATATGGACGATGGTTTTGCCGTGGCCAAGCCGGCCAAATGGCGCCGTTAACCGTTCCACGGCTATTCTTGCAGCCGGCGGTACCATGGCGCCTTCACATTGCCGGTTTTCACCCATATTGGGCTAATATCCAACGATTCCTGCGAGACGTTGCAGGACCGTCAACCTGACCGGTAGCGCCCGATGCAAAAAACCTTATTGCTCCGCAGCCAGCTGGCCGTGTTGGCCGTGTGTGCCTGTGCATTCGCCAGCGCCGCATCGGCGCAGACCAAGAAGCCCGAGTCCGCCGAGCAGGCCGTGCTGCTCGGGCAATTCGGCGACTGGGGCGCCTATAAGGCGTCCCCCGGCGGCAAGAAGGTTTGCTTCGCGCTCTCCAAGCCGACCTCGGGAGCCACCGAGCCGGCCGGCCGCAAACGCGACCCCTCTTATGCCTTCGTCTCGACGCGGCCGGCCGAGAAGGTGAAGAACGAGGTATCGGTGATCGTCGGCTATAAGCAGAAGCCCGGTTTCGACGCCACCGCCAGCATCGGTTCGGCCACTTATGTGATGTACACCCTGGAGGAAGGCGCCTGGGTGAAGAACGCCGGCGAGGAAGCGCAGATGGTGGACGCCATGCGCAAGGGTTCCGATATGGTGATCAAGAGCGAATCCGCGCTCGGCACCAAGACCACCGACACCTATTCGCTCAAGGGCATGGCGCAGGCGCTCGAGAAGGTGGCGGAGGAGTGCAAGTGACCCGTTAGGGTCATCACCGGGCCGCCACACTCAAGTCGGCTATAGCCGACTTGAGCATTTTAGGCCTGATCTCGGGTGAACCCGAGATCAGGTGGCGAGACCCGGTGATCCCGCATAGATAGACTATACCTTCCCAAGCGGGATGCCCGGCACAAGGCCGGGCATGACAAAGATTGATCGCTGTCCAATGCAGCTAGAAACTGCCCCCGTCGAGAAGACGCCGCTCGAGCGCTATGTCGCGCCCGAGAAGCCGTCGCTGGTCGGCGTCACGCGCTCGCAGCTGGCCGCGCTCCTGGGCGCCGTCGGCGTGCCGGAGGCGCAGCGCAAGATGCGCGTGCAGCAGCTCTGGCATTGGATCTATTTCCGCGGCTTCACCGAATTCGATCAGATGACCAGCCTGTCGAAGGAGTTGCGCGCGACGCTGGCCGAGAATTTCACCTTGGCCCGCCCCGAAGTGGTGGCCGAGCAGATCTCGGTCGACGGCACCCGCAAATGGTTGCTGCGGCTGCCGGGCGAAGTGCAGGGTGAGCGTCCGCACGAAGTCGAATGCGTCTACATCCCCGACACCGAGCGCGGCACGCTGTGCGTCTCCAGCCAGGTCGGCTGCACGCTCACCTGCTCGTTCTGCCACACCGGTACCCAGCGCTTCGTGCGCAACCTGACCGCCGACGAGATCGTCGGCCAGGTGATGGTGGCGCGCGATCGATTGGGCGACTGGCCGGGCGGTACGCGCCCGAGCGACGGCGTCATTCCGACCGGTGATCGCTGCGTCACCAACGTGGTGATGATGGGCATGGGCGAGCCGCTCTACAATCTCGATGCGGTGCGCGACGCGCTGCTGATCGTCGCCGACGGCGATGGCCTCAGCATCTCCAAGCGCCGCATCACGCTCTCCACCTCCGGCGTGGTGCCCAATATCGAACGTGCCGGGGCCGAGATCGGCTGCATGCTGGCGGTGTCGCTGCACGCGGTGCGCGACGAACTGCGCAACGAGCTTGTACCGCTCAACCGCAAATACCCGATTGCGCAATTGCTGGAGGCCTGCCGCAACTATCCCGGCGCCTCCAACGCCAAACGCATCACTTTCGAATACGTCATGCTCAAGGGCGTCAACGATTCCATCGAAGACGCGAAATCACTTGTGCGGCTGCTCAAGGGCATTCCGGCCAAGATCAATCTCATCCCGTTCAATCCCTGGCCCGGCAGCAAATACGAATGCTCGGACTGGGAGCAGATCGAGAAATTCTCGGCTGTGGTGTTCGACGCCGGCTATGCCTCGCCGGTGCGCACGCCGCGCGGGCGCGACATTCTCGCCGCCTGCGGCCAACTCAAGAGCGCGACCGAAAAGCTGTCGGCGCGCGAGCGCATGGCGTTGCGTGCCATGGCGATGACGGATTAACGCATGCGCCTTCTCGGCCGCATCATCGTCATCGTCTTCGCCGTCATGCTGGCGAGCATGGCCGCCGGCATGGCCATCGCCATGGGCGTGCTCGGGCCACAGTGGCACGGCTTTTCCGGCGATATCGGCGAACGCGTTGGCTTCTGGATGCTGGCCTTCGCCGCCACTAGCTTCACTGGTGCGGTCGGCCTGTTGCCGCTGGTGATCATGATCGCCATCGCCGAGAGCTTTAAAACCCGCTCGCTGCTGGTGCATGCCACAGCCGGCGCCGCCATGCTGGTGATCGGCTATTACGGCAGCGGATTGTCCAAACCCTACGAGGAATCGATTGATCGTCCGCCGCCGCCGATCGCGCGCGAGGTCGAAATCGCCGCCGCCGCTGGCGTGGTGTTCGGCTTGGTGTATTGGGCGCTCGCCGGCCGCAAGGCCGGCCGCTGGCGCGAGCCGCGAAACGTCTAACGCTTCGCCCAATCAAGCGCGGCTTCGAGTCGGTCGTTGCCCCAGAACAATTCACCGTCGGCCGTCACGAAACTCGGCGCCCCAAAAATGCCGAGCTTGCGGGCTTCCTCGGTTTGCACGCGCAGCAGCGGTTTCGTCGCAGCCGACTGCGCCTGCTCGATCACCGCGTCCGCGTCCTGCCCAAGACCCTTGAGAATATCTTCGATCGTCGCCGGCTCGCCGATATTGCGCCCGGCGCCGAATTCGGCGCCGTAGACCGCGCGACAGAAGTCCACGCCCCAATTCTGCGCCAAGGCGACCAGCGCGACGCGCGCCGCCAGCACGGAGTTTTGCGGAAACAGCCCCGGCTGCGCGAACGGCAGCTTGAGCGCGCCACAAATCCGCTCGAGGTCGCGCCACATGTAGCGGCCTTTGGCGGAATAGAGATTGAACGGCGAGGTTTCCCAGCCCTGGTCCTTGAAAATCGGCCCGAGCAGAAATGGCCGCCAGCGCAGGCTGACGCCGCAGGCTACGGCCAGCGGGCCGATCCGCATCGCCGCCGGATAGGAATAGCTCGAGGCGAATTCGAACCAGAAATCGAGTGTCGGCGCCTTCGGCATGGCCGCAATCTAACCGGGCAGCCGCGATGCTGTCTTCCAATTTTTGCAGGCCTCGGCTAGACGAAGCGCGCGCGTATGATCGCGCAAAGGAAAGACATGAATCGCACCGGACTGATCGTCGCGCTCGTCATCGCCGCCGTCGTCGGCCTGGCCTTCGGTCTCTATCCGGAGCTCGATCTGCGCATTTCGCGGGTCTTCTACGAAGTCGCCGACGCCAACCACAATATGTTCGCCTGGCGACTTGATCCGCCGCTGATGCTGGCGCGCAACGTCGGGCTCTGGGTCGGCACCGTGCTGGTCGCGCCGGCGGTTGTTGCACTGCTGATCAAGCTGATCCTGCCGCGCCGCAAGCTGCTGCTGTCGGGACGCGCCGTCCTGTTCCTGATCGTGACGCTGGCGCTCGGGCCCGGCGTTCTGGTCAATGGCGTGCTGAAGGAGCATTGGGGCCGTTCGCGGCCGATCGATGTCGCGCAGTTCGGCGGGACCGAGCATTTCGTCGCCTGGTGGGATCCGCGCGGCGATTGCCCGGCCAATTGCGGCTTTGTCTCCGGCGACGTGGCCGGTGCGTTCTGGACCATCGCTCCGGCCGCGTTGGCGCCGCCGGCATGGCGCGCGCTTGCCTATGGCGCTTCGCTGGCGCTCGGCGCCGGCATGGCCGCCGTGCGCGTGATGGCGGGCGGACATTTCCTCACCGACGTCGTGTTTGCCGGCATATTCACGTTCCTGATCATCTGGATCGCGTACGGTCTGATCTACCGCTGGCCGCGCACCCGGCTCACCGACGCCGGTGTCGAGCGGGCGCTCGAGCTCATCGCCACGCCGGGTTACGATTTAATTGCTGGATTGTTCGGGCGAAAGCGAAAATCCAATTCCTGAACGTAGCCGCACGGAAAACAAAATCGCCAGGTGCGAGGCCCGGCGATGACATTAAACTGCTGACGACCCGGTTTGGCAGCATGACAGCACTCTGACGATTTGCCAAAATGGCATCATGATTCGCTGGTTCGTGGCGGCGGGGTTATTGGCGCTATCCGCGACCGCATTCGCCAGTGAAAATCTTCCAGATAGTCCAATCCAGGTGACGGTCAGCGGCAGCGCGATGACCGACTACATGTATCGTGGCGTCACCTTGTCCGCGCATCGCCCGGCCATCGGCAGCGAGATAAAACTTCGCTTCGGCGACTTTTACGTCGATAGTGGAATCACCAGCGTTAATCTGCCGACCTCGCCGCCGGCGGAGATCACATTCGCGGGCGGCATTCGCCACAAGTTCGGATCGCTCGAACTCGATTTCGGCGCCACCTACTACCACTACCCCAATGAGATGTTGGCGGGCGTTCCCACCGATACCGACTATTGGGAGGCGCAAACGCACGGCTCTTATGAGTTTGAAAACAAATTCAAACTCACCGGCGAATTTTCATGGTCGCCGAACATTTCCAAGAGCGGCGCGTGGAGCAAGTATTCCGAGCTGGGGTTCGAATACGTGCTACCGGAGAATCTTTTTATTAAGGGCATTGAAACGTCGCTGTCCGGCGGCATCGGCCGATACTGGTTCGGAAATGTCGCTCCGGAGACTGGCGACTACCGTTTGCCGGCCTACACCTATTGGCACGCCGGTGTCGCTTTCAATGTCGAGCCGTTCACGCTCGACCTGAGTTATCACAACACCAACCTGTCGAAGGAGGATTGCTTCGTGTTCACGGGCGATCTGGGCGCGATGCCCGGCGGCGCGGTGAATAATTTCAGCAACCCGAACGGCCTGCGCTCGAATTGGTGCGGCGCGACGCTCGTCGCCAAGCTGTCGGTCGAGCTGGAATATCCAAAATCAAAATGAAACCGCCGCCATAACGACCGCGCGGGAACGTAAATGAGTGGCGCTCATTGACGCCATATTACGGGGCATTATTGGCCGCCGAAACCTGATCCTCGAAGTACTTGCGCGGCAGTTCTTTGGCCCTATAGTCCGCGAAATTTCTCAATTGCCATGGTACCTCCAATGCCCAGCGCCGGGACCAAAAGCGTCAAGAAAGTCGTGCTCGCCTATTCCGGCGGCCTCGATACTTCGATCATCCTGAAGTGGCTGCAGACCACCTATGGCTGTGAGGTGGTGACCTTCACCGCCGATCTTGGCCAGGGCGAGGAGCTCGGACCCGCGCGCGAGAAGGCGCTGCGCGCCGGCATCAAGCCCGAGAACATCTTCATCGAGGACCTGCGCGAGGAATTCGTGCGCGACTTCGTATTCCCGATGTTCCGCGCCAATACCGTCTACGAGGGCCAGTACCTGCTCGGCACCTCGATCGCGCGCCCGCTGATCGCCCAGAAGCAGATCGAGATCGCCCGCAAAGTGGGAGCCGATGCGGTCTGTCACGGCGCCACCGGCAAGGGCAACGACCAGGTGCGTTTCGAGCTGACCTATTACGCGCTCGAGCCCGGCATCAAGATCATCGCGCCCTGGCGGGAATGGACCTTCAAGGGTCGCGAGGAGCTGCTGAAATTCGCGCGCGACCATCAGATCACCATCGCCAAAGACAAGGAGGGCGAGGCGCCGTTCTCGGTCGACGCCAACCTGTTGCACTCCTCCTCCGAGGGCAAGGTGCTGGAGGACCCGGCGAAGGAAGCCCCTGGCATCGTCTATCAGCGCACCATCTCGCCGATGGACGCGCCCGATCAGCCGACCGACATCCGCATCGGCTTTGCCAAGGGCGATGCGATCAGCGTCGACGGCGAAAAGCTCTCGCCGGCGGCGTTGCTCGCCCGGCTCAACAAGCTCGGCCACGACAACGGCATCGGCCGCATCGATCTGGTGGAGAACCGCTTTGTCGGCATGAAATCGCGCGGCGTCTACGAGACGCCCGGCGGCACCATCCTGCTCGCCGCGCATCGAGCCATCGAATCGATCACGCTCGATCGCGGCGCCGGCCATCTCAAGGACGAGTTGATGCCGCGCTACGCCGAGCTGATCTATAACGGCTTCTGGTTCGCGCCCGAGCGCGAGATGTTGCAGGCGCTGATCGACAAATCGCAGGAGCTGGTGCAGGGCGAAGTGCGGCTCAAGCTTTACAAGGGCAACGTCATCATCAGCGGGCGCGAGAGCCCGGCCTCGCTCTATTCCTCGACGCTGGTGACCTTCGAGGACGACAAGGGCGCCTACGACCAGAAGGACGCCGAGGGTTTCATCAAGCTCAACGCGCTGCGGCTGCGCACGCTCGCCCAGCGGCGGCGCAAGCTCAAGCTCGACTGATAGACAGGAGCCGTCCGATGAGCAGAAATGCGATGCGCGCATCTTTGCTGTCGGGGCTGATGGCGCTCGCGCTCGCCGCCTGCTCGTCGGACAGCAAGAAAAACGCCGAGCCCGAGCCCAATATCTTCCCGACCAACTATAAGAATGAAATTCTCGACACGCTGCCGCGCGTGCTCGACGACCCGACCAATGTGCGCGATGCCTTTATCACCGAACCCATGCTCCGCTCGACCGGCAAGGATCAGCGCTATGTCGTCTGCGTGCGCGCCAATGCGCGCGATATCAAGCGTGACTATGCCGGCAGCAAAGACCGCATCGCTTTCTTTTTCGGCGGTCATCTCAATCAGATGATCGACGCCACCAAGGAGCAATGCGGCAACGCGCCCTACAAGCCGTTTCCGGAGTTGGAAAAGTACTGCCTCGGCACCAAATGCGAATAGCGTTTCGCGGCGATTGAGAGCCGTGGCGCGCTTTGTTTGTGCATGATCTTATCCGAAAACCGGTTCCCACCCTCGGATCAAGTCCGAGGGCAGGCTTTTTCGGGATCATGCACTAGTGAATGTCCGTGGGCGCGACCGGGCCAGCGTCGACCTCGGTCAGCTTTATCTCCGGCACCAGCGGCAGATCGCGGCGCTTCTTGTCGGCGATCTCCTCGGCGACCTTGCGCATTTGCAGGAACCGGACCGGTGAGGTCGGGTGAGTTGTCGCCAGCCGGATGCTGTTGGGATTTTCCATCGCCATCGCGCTCCAGGCTGATTCGGTGCCGGCAATGTCATAGCCGGCACGCGCCGCATAATAGGCGCCGACATAATCGGCTTCGCGTTCGAACGCGACGCTGAAAGCCCTGGCGCCCACCTTCCCCATATAGTTGGCAAAGGCGCGGCCGGTGTAGATGCCGCCGAGCATAAAGCCGCCGTCGACCAGCGCGCCGCCGAACTCTCCGAGCAGGCTGTTTTGCAGCTTCTTCTGGTAATGGCCCATGTTCACATGGGCGAGCTCATGACCGACGATCACGGCGAGCTGGTCGTCGGTGCGGGCGATCCGCAATATGCTTGAATAGATGACGATCCTTTTGTAATCGGTGAAAGCGTTTACCTCCGAGTTGGCTTCCAGATAAATCGGGATCGCGCAGCCGATCACCGGGTTCACTTCGATCGTCCGGTCGGCGCCGTCACGCTTGAGCACGACTGCGACCTGCCGTTCGCCGTTGCTGCGCAGCAAGCCGCCGATCCAATCGGGCGTGCCGGTGGCCGGAACCGGCTCGTTGTTGATGGTCATCAGTTCGTCGCCGGTCACGATCCCGGCGACGGCCGCCGGCGAGCCCTCGACCACCGAGATGACGGTCGGCCTGGCCGAGGTCAGGTTCAGCGCCTCGGCGGAAAACGACCGGTATTTGCGGGGCAGGCTTTGCGGCGTGACCGCCAGCAGGCCGATCTGGCTGGAGACCCGTTCCTTGCAGTCGGCGTGATTGGCGGTGCGGATGCGGAAGGCGACGGTGTCGAGCCGGCGCATCTGCGCGTAGTAGTCCCGCAGTTGCGCGATTTCCTGCCGGCGGCGCTCGGCCGCGACGTCGTCGGCCGGCAATGCGGGAATATTCGCGCTCGGCCCGACACAAGCCGCGCACAACATCAGGCACGCATACGCTACCGACCAGCGACGCCGACGCACGGGCCCCCCCGAGCGGCCAGCTTGCGCCAGCGCTACAACCGGATCAAGCCTAAGTTGTAGGCGGGCGCACGGCAACCCAGCCGAAAGGCCGGCGACGCGCGGCTATCGCCAGCTGCAGCACAACCCGGATCGTTAGAACGCGCCCCGATTCGATTGAATCGGAAACGCGTTCTAGGTTCTTATTTGATCGCATTTTCCACGGCGAACCGGTTTCCGCTTTGCCGGAAAATGCTCTAGGGGAGCCGACGGCGTCAGATCTGCCGATCGACCATCGCCTTTTTCAGCTCGGCGATTTCCTTCGCCGGGTTGAGGCCCTTGGGGCAGGCTTTCGAGCAATTCATGATGGTGTGACAGCGATAGAGCCGGAACGGATCCTCGAGATGGTCGAGCCGTTCGCCGGTGGCCTCGTCGCGGCTGTCCTGCACCCAGCGGTTGGCCTGCAGCAGCGCCGCCGGACCGAGATAGCGGTCGGAGTTCCACCAATAGCTCGGGCACGAGGTCGAGCAGCAGGCGCACAGGATGCATTCGTACATGCCGTCGAGCTTGGCGCGGTCCTGGTAGCTCTGTTTCCATTCCTTCTCAGGCGTCGCCGTCACGGTCTGCAGCCAGGGTTTGATCGAGGCGTATTGCGCATAGAAATTCTTCAAGTCCGCTACCAGATCCTTCACCACCGGTTGGTGCGGCAGCGGATAGACCTTCAGCGGCTCCTTGGCGTCGTCCATCGCCTTGGTGCAGGCCAGCGTATTGGTGCCGTCGATGTTCATGGCGCAGGAGCCGCAGACGCCTTCGCGGCAGGAGCGGCGGAAAGTCAGCGTCGGATCGACGTTGTTCTTGATCCAGATCAGTCCGTCGAGAACCATCGGGCCACAGTCGTCACGATCGACATAGTAGGTGTCGATGTGCGGATTTTGGCCGTCGTCGGGGTTCCACCGATAGATGCGGAATTCGGTCACGTCCGTGGCCTTGGCCGGCTTCGGCCAAGTCTTGCCTTGCGTGATCTTGGAGTTTTTCGGCAGTGTGAATTCGACCATGTCGGCGCGCCTCTTATCCGGTCATTGCTTTCATCTGGTCATTGCCGGGCTAGACCCGGCAATCCATCGTGCTTCGCAAAGATGGATGCGCGGGTCGAGCCCGCGCATGACGGCTTTAGTAAACGCGGGCTTTCGGTTCGACGTAGGCAACGTCGTTGGTAAGCGTGTAGGTGTGCACCGGGCGATAATCGAGTTTCACTGTGCCCTTCTCGTCCATCCACGACAACGTGTGCTTCATCCATTCCTTGTCGTCGCGCGCGGGGAAATCCTCGCGTGCATGGGCGCCGCGGCTTTCGGTACGGTTGCGCGCTGAATCCATGGTGACGACGGCTTGCGCCATAAGATTGTCAAGTTCGAGCGTCTCGATCAGGTCGGAATTCCAGATCAGCGAGCGGTCGGTGATATGCAGGTCGGCCATTTCGGCATGCACGTCGTGGATCAGTTTGTGGCCCTCGTCCAGTACCTCGCCGGTGCGGAACACCGTGCAATTGTTCTGCATCACCTTCTGCATTTTGAGCCGCAGCTGCGCGGTCGGCGTTCCGCCGGAGGCGTTGCGGAACTTATCGAGCCGCGACAGCGCATAATCGGCGGAGTCCTTCGGCAGTTCGGGCTGCTGTTCGCCGGGCGTGAGCAGCTCGGCGCAGCGCAGCGCGGCGGCGCGGCCGAACACCACCAGATCGATCAGCGAATTGGAGCCGAGCCGGTTGGCGCCGTGCACGGACACGCAGGCGGCCTCGCCCAGTGCCATCAGGCCCGGGATCACGGTATCGGCATTGCCGTTCTTCTTGGTCAGCGCCTCGCCGTGATAGTTGGTGGGAATGCCGCCCATGTTGTAGTGCGCCGTCGGCAACACCGGAATCGGCTCGCGGGAGATATCGACGCCCGCGAAGATACGGGCGAGGTCCGCAATCCCCGGCAGCCGCTCGTGCAGCATCTTGGGGTCGAGATGGTCGAGGTGCAAATAGATGTGGTCTTTCAGCTTGCCGACGCCGCGGCCTTCGCGGATTTCGATGGTCATCGAGCGCGAGACCACGTCGCGTGAGGCCAGATCCTTGGCCGACGGCGCGTAGCGCTCCATGAAGCGCTCGCCTTCGGAGTTGACCAGATAGCCGCCCTCGCCGCGCGAACCTTCGGTGATCAGGCAGCCGGCACCATAGATGCCGGTCGGATGGAATTGCACGAATTCCATGTCCTGCAGCGGCAGGCCGGCGCGCAGCACCATGGCGTTGCCGTCGCCGGTTTGGGCGTGAGCGCCAGTGCAGGTGAAGTAGATACGGCCATAACCGCCGGTGGCGACGATGACCATATTGGCGCTGAAGCGGTGGATGGTGCCGTCGTCCATATTGAGCGCCACCACGCCGCGGCAGCGGCCTTGGTCGTCCATGATCAGGTCGAGGGCGAAATATTCGATGTAGAACTCGGCATTATGCTTCAGCGCCTGGCCGTACATGGTGTGCAGCATGGCATGGCCGGTGCGGTCGGCGGCGGCGGCGGTGCGCTGCGCGGTGCCCTTGCCGTAATGCGTGGTCATGCCGCCGAACGGGCGCTGATAGATGCGGCCGTCCTCCTTGCGCGAGAACGGCAGGCCCCAGTGTTCCAGCTCGTACACGGCGGCCGGCGCGTTGCGGCAGAGATATTCGATGGCGTCCTGGTCGCCGAGCCAGTCGGAGCCCTTGACGGTGTCGTACATGTGCCAGCGCCAGTCGTCCTCACCCATGTTGCCGAGCGCGGCGGCGATACCGCCCTGCGCCGACACGGTATGCGAGCGGGTCGGGAACACCTTGCTGATGCAGGCGGTGCGCAAGCCGGCTTCGCTGCAGCCGACCACGGCGCGCAGTCCGGAACCGCCGGCGCCGATCACCACCACGTCGTAGCTGTGATCCTCGATCGGATAGGCGTGGCCGTTGACTGCCGGTCCGCTGCTCGATTTTGCATTCTTCGCCATGACTTTTTAAACCCCGAACGAAAGCTTGAGGATGGCGAAAGCGGAGGCAAAGGCGATGGCAAACACAAAGAACGTATTCGCCATCAAGGTCACCAGCTTCAGTTTATCCTCGTGCACGTAATCGATGATGATCTCCTGCAGGCCGATCCACATGTGATAGGCCGTGTTGATGATGAACAGCAGCATGATGATCGCGACGATCGGCGAGCCGAGAATCTGCACGACCGCCGCGTGACTGCGTCCAAGCAGCGAGATGACGATGACCACCAGCGCGATGGTGAGCGGGATGGCCGCCACCGAGGTGATGCGCTGATGCCAGAAATCCTGCGTGCCGGTATGGGCGGCGCCGAGACCGCGCACGCGGCGCATGGGCGTGAGAATTTGATTCTGTTTCATCGCGGGCCTCCCATGGCGAGATAGCCGACCACCCAGACGATGAGCGTGAGCGAGATCGAGCCGACGATGGTGGCAAGCGCCAGGAATTCGCGCTCGGCGGGTTCAAAGCCGTAACCGAGATCCCAGATCAGATGGCGGATACCGCCGAGCAGGTGATGCAGCAGCGCCCAGGTATAGCCGAGCAGCACCAGCCGCCCGATCAGGCTGCCCATGAACCATTCGAAATTGCCGTAGGCGTTGGGGCCGGCGGCGGCGGCGACCAGCCACCAGGCGATCAGCAGCACGCCGAAATACAGCACGAAGCCGCTGATGCGGTGAAGTCCCGACATCAAGTAGCTCAGCATGAACTTGTAGACTTGCAGGTGCGGAGAGAGCGGACGTGGTCGTTGCGCTGCCGTCGTCGTTCCCGCCTCAAGCTCGGCCATCGTCGTTCTCCAGAATGCTCAAAACCAGCCGCTCGATCGCAGCGGCGATCGCGGCCGGTTCGTAACCACTGTCTACCAGAGCCGCATCGCGTCCATTGACCAAAATCAAAACTTCCCGTCCTCGACGTTTCGATTGATAAAACGGCGAAGCAGTTTTTGGGTCAATGCACCGGTCGAGGACGGGGCGGTCAGATGCTTTCAGGCTTGACCGGCCGCCAAAACCGGGTACTTCATCAATTACGAAGCTTGAACCCCTAAATACAGCCGTGCAATATGTGTTTTACGTAGTCTGCCTTCGTAAAATAAGAAGGTAGCCGGACCCATGCGCTTCGACTTCAGGGATCTCAGCCTGTTCCGCCATATCGTGGAGGCGGGCAGCATTACCCATGGCGCGGCGCGCTCGAATCTGGCGCTGGCCGCCGCCTCAACGCGCATCCGCAAGATGGAACAGGCATTCGGCACCGAGCTGCTGGTGCGCGGCCGCCAAGGCGTCGTGCCAACCCAGGCCGGCCGCACTTTGCTGCAGCACGCCCGCATGATCTTGGCGCAGACCGAACGCATGCAGGAGGATCTGACGCCCTATGCGCGCGGGCTGGCCGGCCAGGTGCGTGTGCTGTCCAACACCAATGCGCTCACCGAGTTCCTGCCCGAGACGCTGAGCTCGTTCCTCACGACCTATCCCGACGTCAGCGTCGACCTGGAAGAACGGCTGAGCGACGAGATCGTCGGACTGATCGCGGAAGGCGCCGCCGATATCGGCATCGTCGCCGGCACGGTCGACTACGGCGGCTTGCACACGTTTCCGTTTCGCAGCGACCGCTTCGTGCTGGTGGTGGCGCGCAATCATGCGCTCGCCGGCCGTTCGCGCATCGGCTTCGCCGAGGTGCTCGACTACGACATGGTCGGGCTCGACCGCGCCAGCGCGATCCAGCGCTTCCTCGCCGACAAAGCGAGCCGCATCGGCCGCGCCATTCGCCTGCGTGTGCAGCTGCGCAGCTTCGATGCGATCTGCCGTCTGGTCGAATGCAATGTCGGCGTCGGCATCGTGCCGGAAACTACCGCGCAGCGGGCGGCGCGCAACATGGCGATCAGCGCCGTGCATCTGACCGATTCCTGGGCGCCGCGCGAATTGACCATCTGCGTGCGCGACGTCGAGGCGCTGCCGCCCTATGCGCGGCAGCTATTGGATCATTTGAAGGCGAGTGCTTAGAGCATTTTCCGGCGAAGTGGGAACCGGTTCGCCGTAGAAAATGCGTTTAAATAAAAATCTAGAGCGCGTTTCCGATTCAATCGAAAAGGAACGCGCTCTAACGTGCCTTTTTTGCCGGCGCCAATAAACACACGCTAACCGAACGGAACCGACGCTTGCCGCGTTGATCCTCGTCAATGCGGCGCGGGCCAAAATGAATAATCATATTAAGAATTGTATCGGAGAGCGCACCGGCGACAAGAGGAGATCAAACCGATGATCACTCGACGTGAAGCGAGCGCAGGACTGTTATCGGCCACGCTTCTCGCTGGCACATCCGCGGACGCCGCAAGCGAACCGCCAGTCATGCAACTGCCGGCACCGAAGATGAGCGGCGGCATGCCGCTGATGCAGGCGCTCAAGTTGCGCCATTCGACGCGTGAATATGCCGAGCGCCCGCTGCCTCTGCCGGTCTTGTCCGATCTGCTGTGGGCCGCTTTCGGAGTCAATCGTTCCTCCGGCGACCGGACGGTCCCATATTGGCGTCATATCATGGTGATCGACGTCTATGCCGCCATGGCGGATGGCGTCTGGTTCTACGATCCCAAGGCGCACCTGCTGCGCAAGCACTTGGACGCCGATATTCGCGCCGTCACAGGCCAGCAGGACTTCGTCGGCGGCGCGCCGCTCAATTTGGTCTATGTCGCGCACGGCGAGCGCATGCACGATGTCCCGCCGGAAGATCGCCGGCTCTACGCTTCGGTCGATGCAGGCTTTATCGGACAGAACGTCTATCTCTTCTGCGCGTCCGAGGGGTTGGCGAGCGTGTTCCGCGCCGCAATCGATTACAACAAGCTGGCCAAAGCCATGCAGCTCGAGGGCGAGCAATTCGTGACCTTTGCCCAGACAGTCGGCTATCCGAAGAGCTGAGCGTGGCCGCTTACTTCGGTAGCAGCACCCAGTAATCCAGATCGAGGATCACCGCCGCATCGTAGTCGTCGCCGCTACGATGCGGGAAATCCGTGCACGGCTGGTCCTTGGTGGCGACGGTGCGCAGGCGCAGCGCCCCGACATCCTTGCGGCCGGGCAGTTCGGCGCGATCGAGCACTTCCGACCAGGCAAATACCGTGCAGCCCGCAAACAGCGGCGCCACGTGCCGGCCGCCATTGATCGCCGCCACGTGGAAGGCGTTGCCGAGCCCGTTGAAGCTGAGCGCGCGCGCCAGCGAAATGGCGTGGCCGCCATAGATCAGGCGGCGGCCGAAGCGGCCTTTGCCCTCGGCGAACTGGTTAAAATGCACGCGCGCGGTGTTCTGGTAAAGCCGCGTCGCGATCTGATGCTCGGCCTCCTCCACCGTGACGCCGTCGACGTGGTCGATTCTGTCGCCGGTCTTGTAATCGCCGAAACGATGCGGGCTGCCGGACAGCACCGTGTCATACGCCGAAGCATCGAGCGGCGGGCAGGCGGCGCCGAGCTTGGCGACATCGACGCTCTTAGGGACCTCCGGAATCTTCTCGGCCGGCGCTGCGGCCTGCTCGTCGCGTTTGCGCACCATCACCCAGCGCACATAGTCGAGCACCGCGGCGCCATCCTGGTCGAAGCCGCGCGAACGCACGTAGACAATGCCGGTCTTGCGGTTGGAGTTTTCCTTTAGGCCGATCACTTCCGACACCGAATGCAGCGTGTCGCCCGGATAGACCGGCTTCAAGAAACGGCAATCGGCATAGCCGAGATTGGCAACGGCATTGAGGGAAATGTCCGGCACCGTTTTGCCGAACACCATGTGAAACACCAGCAGATCGTCGAGCGGCGAACGCGGATAGCCGAGCTGGCGCGCGAAGGTATCGGACGACTGCACGGCAAAGCGCGCGCCGAACAGTCCGTTGTAGAGCGCCACGTCGCCGATCGTGATGGTGCGCGGCGTGGCGTGACGGATTTCCTGGCCGAGGCGGAAATCCTCGAAGAAATTTCCCGGGTTGGTTTTTCGCTCGGACGGCTCGCTCACTGAACTGGTTCCTTCATCTGGTCTTGCCCGTTGCGGCATTCTCACAAAACCGTGAGCCGAGCGCTAGGTTCGGACAACGGGAAACTGATGAGGACGTGTTTAACGCCTGTGCTAGCGGATAAAGCGCAAATCCAATCCAGAGGGAGCACGTGCGATGAAAAAAGGTCTTCTGTTTTCCGCCATTCTGTCGACCGCGATCGCGGCCGGCGTGGCCATGGCGCCGGTAGCTTTCGCCGACGATATTAAGAAGGACACCATGTCCAAGGACAGCATGTCGAAGGATTCGATGAAGAAGGACGACGCCATGGCCAAGGACAGCATGAAGAAAGACGACAACATGGCCAAGGACACTATGTCCAAGGACAATATGAAGAAATAAATCGCCCGCCGCCGGGTTCTTGCATCCAGGGGCCCGGCGGTGCCGTATATTTGCTCGCGCGCGGGCCGGTAAGAATGACGGGTAAGAGATGCAATGACCGCTGAGGCCATAACGACAAGTTCAGCCGGCGCGGTCATTCATCCGGTCTGGGTGCGCGTCACCCATTGGATCAATGCGATCGCGATCCTGGTGATGATCGGCTCCGGCTGGCAGATTTACGACGCCTCGCCGCTGTTCGACGGCCTCCGCTTCGCCAAAAGCATCGCGCTAGGCAACTGGCTGGGCGGTGCATTGCTCTGGCACTTCGCCGCCATGTGGGTGCTGGCGATCAACGGCCTCGTCTATGTGACGCTCGGGCTGGTCAGCGGCCGTTTCCGCCGCAAGCTGTTGCCGATCAGCCCCGCCCAAGTATTGGCCGACGCCAAGGCGGCGCTCAGCTTCCAGCTCTCGCACGAGGATATCTCGCGCTACAACGCGGTGCAGAAGCTGCTCTATGCCGGCGTCATCCTCACCGGCATCGTGATCGTGCTGTCGGGGCTTTCGATCTGGAAGCCGGTGCAGTTGCAGGAACTGACCGCGCTGTTCGGCGGCTACGATTTTGCCCGCTATGTGCATTTCTTCGCCATGGCGGCGATCGTCGGATTCCTGGTCGTGCATGTGGCGTTGGCGCTGATCGTGCCGAGGAACCTGCGCGCCATGATCGTCGGAAAGTAGTGGAGCTGTCATTGCCGGGCTTGACCCGGCAATCCATCGGTTTCGAAAGATGGATGCGCGGGTCAAGCCCGCGCATGACGAAGAAGAGGTTGCGGCAATTGGAGAGATCGTTATGCGCCAGCGCAGAATCATTCCCGGCGTCGATCCCAAGCTGCTGATCAAGGATGCAGCCTCGCTGATGCCCGCTGCCAGCCGGCGCGGCTTCCTGCGCGGCGCCGCCAGCCTGGGCGCGCTTAGTTTCCTCACCGGCTGCGACATCATCGATGGCGACACCGCCGAAGGCATCTTGCGCAAGATATCCGCCTTCAACGACGGCGCGCAGGCGGCGCTGTTCAGTCGCTGCAAGCTTGCGCCCACGTTCCCAGAGAGCGCCATCACCCGGCCGTTCCCGTTCAACGCCTATTACGACGAGGACGAGGCGCCGGTGGTCGACGGCACGACTTATAAGCTCGAGGTCGCCGGCCTGGTCGACAACAAGAAGCCGTGGACGCTCGATGAACTGCACGCGCTGCCCGAGGTGTCGCAGATCACCCGCCATGTCTGCGTCGAAGGCTGGAGCGCCATCGGCTCCTGGCAGGGTACCACGCTGTCGGAATTCCTCACCCGCATCGGCGCCGACACCCGCGCCAAATATGTCTGGTTCAAATGCGCCGAGGGCTACACCAACACCATCGACATGCCGACCGCGCTGCATCCGCAGACGCAGATGTCG
>Ga0207932_1000223_pt1 | contig 19195 bp, 16 predicted proteins | sample NGESurdeep092012_FD_184480 | JGI IMG/M metagenome (GOLD analysis project Ga0207932, IMG submission 184480) | Arctic peat soil microbial communities from Barrow, Alaska - NGEE Surface sample 415-2 deep-092012 (SPAdes) | ecosystem: Environmental > Terrestrial > Soil > Wetlands > Peat ...
GTACCGGCCGCACCGGTCGCGCCGCCAGCGGCGCAAGCCACGCCGAGCACGCCGCATCCCGCTCCGCAGGGGCCGTACTCCACGCCCGACCGTCCGCGTCCGCGCTCGGTCGTGCCCGGCGCACCGCGCCCGCGTCCCGTCACGAGCGGACTGCCGTTCCCGCCGCGTCCCGTCGCGTCCGCCACGCCCGGCACCGGCAGCGGAGGCGGCGTCTCGCGTCGCGACGACCGCCGTCCTGGTGGCGGTGGCCAGTCGGGCTCGAGCGGCATGGGTGCGCCCGCGCCGTCCGCCGGTCGACGCAAGAAGGGCAAGCGCGGCCAGGTGGACCAGGAGGCGGTGTCGGCGAACATCTCGCGCACCATGCGCCAGATGGGCGGCCCGGGACCGAAGCGTCGCGGCTCGCGCGACGACGGTTCGCGCGAAGAAATGGAGGCGATGCGCGTCGCCGCGGCCGAGGTCGAGAAGAAGCTCGTCCGCGTCAACGAGTTCATCACCGTGAGCGAGCTGGCCGAGATCCTGAAGGTGCCGGCCACGCAGATCGTGTCGTTCGCATTCAAGAATCTCGGCCTGATGGTCACCATCAATCAGCGTCTCGACTTCGACCAGATCGAGCTCATCGCGAGCGAGTTCGGCTTCAACGCCCAGAAGGAAGAGGAATACGCCGCGTCCGCGGTGGAGACCGTCGCGGATGCGCCGGAAACGCTGCGTTTCCGCCCGCCCGTGGTCACGATCATGGGCCACGTCGACCATGGCAAGACGTCGCTGCTCGACTTCATCCGCAAGGCCAACGTCGTCGCGGGCGAGGCCGGCGGCATCACGCAGCACATCGGCGCGTATCACGTCACGACGCCGAACGGCAAGCAGGTCACGTTCCTCGACACGCCGGGCCATGAGGCCTTCACCGCCATGCGCGCGCGCGGCGCTCAGGTCACGGACATCGTCGTGATCGTCGTCGCCGCCGATGACTCGGTGATGCCCCAGACGATCGAGGCGATCTCGCACGCGAAGAACGCGGGCGTGCCGATCATCATCGCGATCAACAAGATCGACCTTCCCACGGCGAACGTGATGAAGGTCAAGCAGGAGCTGCTCGCCCACGGCGTCGTGCTCGAGGAGTTCGGCGGCCAGGTGCTCCATTCCGAGATCTCCGCAAAGAAGGGAACGAACGTGCAGGCGCTGATCGACCAGATCCTGCTGCAGTCGGAAATCCTGGACCTCAAGGCGAACCCGAGCCGCCACGCGACGGGTTCCGTGGTCGAAGCCCAGCTCGACGCGGGCAAGGGTCCCGTTGCGACGGTGCTCGTGCAGAACGGCACGCTGCGCGTCGGCGACGACTTCATCTGCGGCCTGTTCTCGGGCCGCGTGCGCGCGATGTTCGACGAGCGCGGCAAGCCGGTGAAGGAAGCCGGGCCCGCGATTCCGGTGCAGGTGCTCGGCATGGTCGGTGTGCCGATGGCCGGCGACCAGTTCCTCGTCGTCGAGGATTCCGGCGAGGCACGGGAGATCGCGCAGCGCCGCGAGCGCCTCGACCGCGAGGCGAAGAGCCGCCGCACGAGCAAGGGCGCGGTGTCGCTCGAGGATTTCATCGCCCACGCGGCGGAAGGCGAGAAGCGCACGCTCAAGCTGCTCATCAAGGCGGACCAGGGCGGTCCGGCGGAAGCACTCGCCGACGCGCTCTCGCAGCTCTCGAACGCGGAAGTGCAGGTCGAGGTCATCCAGCGCGCGGTCGGCGCCATCACCGAGGGCGACATCCTGCTCGCCAAGGCGGCAGGCGCGATCATCATCGGCTTCCACGTGCGCCCGGACAACAAGGCGCGCTCGGCCGCCGAGCGCGAAGGCGTCGAGATCAAGCTCTACAAGATCATCTACGAGGCGGTCGCCGACGTGCGCGCCGCGCTCGAAGGCATGCTGCGCCCCGACGAAAGGGAAATCGTGTTCGGCGAGGCGGAAGTGCGCGAAATCTTCAAGGTGTCGAAGATCGGCACCATCGCCGGCTGCCACGTGCGCAGCGGCGTGATCAACCGTCAGGGCCGTGTGCGCGTTATTCGCGACGGCGTCGAGGCGTACGACGGCGTGATCGGCTCGCTGCGCCGCTTCAAGGACGACGTGAAGGAAGTGAAGGACGGGTTCGAGTGCGGCATCGGCGTCGAGAACTTCAACGACATCAAGGTCGGCGACATTCTCGAGTGCTACCGCAAGGAGACCGTCGCCCGCACCCTCGCGCCGGCCACGGCGGGATAAATGGCGCGCGACACCCGCCGTCCCGACCGCGTCGGTGAGGCCGTCCGTGAGGAGATCGCGGCGTTCCTCGCGGGAGGCGTCAAGGATCCGCGCGTCGTCGGTCTCGTGACCGTCACCGCCGTCGAAATGTCGCGCGACCTCGCGCAGGCGAACGTCTTCGTCAGCATCTACGGCAGCGACGAAGATCGGGCGACCACCATGGAGGGACTCGAAAGTGTCGCGACGGGCCTGCGCGGGCGCGTGGGACGCGCGCTGCGCCTCCGGATCGCACCGCACATCACCTTCCGGCAGGACGACAGCATCGCGCGCGCCTCGCGCATCGAGACGCTGCTCGCCGGTCTCAAGCCGGCGCCCGTGCTCGATGCCGCTGACCAGAAGGACCAGAAGGGCAGCACGCCCGAAGGATCCGACGACGGCCGCTGAAGGTCTGCTGCTCGTCGACAAGCCGGCCGGCGTCTCCTCGCACGACGTCGTCGCCGTGACGCGGCGCGCCCTCCGCGAAAAGCGAATCGGGCACGCGGGGACGCTCGATCCGTTCGCGACCGGTCTCCTGATTCTGCTCCTCGGCCGCGCCACGCGGCTCATGCGCTACGTGCATGATGAGCCGAAGCTCTATGAAGCCGTCATCGCATTCGGTGCGGAGACCGACACCGAGGATCCCGACGGCGCCATCGTGCGCGAAGCCGCGTTGCCGTCGAGAAGCGCGCTCGCCGACGCTGCGCGCAAATTCATCGGGACCTTTGAACAGTCGCCGCCCGCGTACTCCGCCAAGCACGTCGACGGCGAGCGCTCGTACGACCTCGCGCGGTCGGGACGCGCCGTTGCGCTCGCCCCGGTGACGGTGACGGTGCATGCGTGCACGCTCGACACGTTCGAGGAGACCGGCGGCGGCGTCGCCCGCTGCCGCATGCGCGTCTCCTGCGCCGGCGGAACGTACGTCCGCTCGCTCGCGAGGGATCTCGCGCGCGCCGTCGAGAGCGCCGCGCACCTCACGGCGTTGCGCCGGGTCAGTGCGGGCGCCTTCACGGTCGCGCGCGCGCATTCGCTCGCGGCCGTGCAGTCCGGCGACGTGACGGTCGAGCCGCCGCTCGCCGCGCTCGACGGATACCCGACCGTCGAACTCACCGCGGAAGAAATCGCGAAGGTGACGAGGGGGCTCGACATTGCGGCGCGCGCCGACGGCGCGCAGGGTGCCCACGTCGCGCTCGTCGATCCGCTCGCCGCCGATTCGTCGCGGGTGCTCGTCGCGTTCGCGGAACGCGTGACCGCGGCGGCCGGCGACCGCTGGCAGCCGCGCGTGGTGATGCGCGATGCCTGAGGGCACCAAGGGCGCCAAGGGCGCCAAGGGCGCAGGCCGCGACGCACCGGACGACATGGGATTGCCGCCCGGACTTGGCGGCACCGTCCTCACCGTCGGCACGTTCGACGGGGTGCATCGCGGACATCGCCTCGTGCTCGCGCGCCTGGCCGCCCGCTCGAGCGAGACCGGGCTCGCGAGCGTGCTCGTGACCTTCTCGCCGCATCCGCTCGAAATCGTGAATCCCGCCGCCGCACCGCTCCTTCTCACCGCGGGCGAGGAGAAGACCGAGGTACTCGTCGAGAGCAGGATCGACTACGCCGTCGTGCTCCCGTTCACACCGTCGCTCGCCGCCTACAACGCGGAACAATTCGTCGACGAAGTGCTGCTCCGCCGTCTCGGCATGCGCGAGCTGCTCGTCGGCCACGACCACGGCTTCGGCCGCGGACGCGCGGGCGACGTCGAGGTGCTCAAGGCGCTCGGCACCGTGCGCGGCTTTGGCGTCGATGTGGTGCCGCCGGTGCAGGGGCGCGACGGCCGGCCGATCTCGAGCACGTCCATCCGCCGCAGCATCGCCGGTGGCGACCTCGCGCACGCCGCGGACGGCCTCGGACGCCCGTATTCCGTGAGCGGATTCGTCGTGCGCGGCGCCGGCCGGGGACGGCTGCTCGGGTACCGCACGATCAACATCGGTGCGCCGTCTCCGCGGAAACTGCTCCCGCCCGAGGGCGTGTACGCCATTCGTGCCGAGACGACGAACGGCTCGTTCGAGGGCATGATGAACCTCGGGCCACGTCCGACGTTCGGCGAGTCGGCCGTCGCGCTCGAAGCGCACCTGTTCGGCGCCGAGGGCGACTGGTACGGATCGCGTGTTCGAGTGGATTTCATCGCCCGTCTGCGCGACACGAAGAAGTTCTCCGGCCCCGACGAACTCGTGAAGCAGCTCGGGCGCGACGAGCAGATGGCGAGGGTGATGATTGGCCGTGCTCGGGCCGGTTATTGAAGGGTTTCTGAAAGCGGACCCAACTCCTTGCCACGTCGATAGATCGCTTGACCAGTCGATACCCGCTGGCTATTCTTCGAGGCTTCTGTAAAACCGCCCCGACAACCTCTTCTTCATCGGCTTCGGAATGTCCAACCTGCAGTATCGTGGGGCCGCAATCGTCGCGCTGATCCTCGCGTCGATCTGGGCACTCTTCCCGCGAACCGTCATCGAGCGCAACCGCCGCAATGGCGTGTTCGTGACCGACACGGTCAAGAGAGTTCCTCTCAAGAAGGGGCTCGACCTGCAGGGCGGCATGCACCTGACGCTCACGGTCGACGAGTCGAAGGGCGTCATCCAGAACAAGGGCGAGGCGCTCGATCGCGCGCTCAAGGTCGTGCGCACCCGCATCGACCAGTTCGGCGTGTCCGAGCCCGTCGTCCAGAAGGCGGGCACCGATCGCATCATCGTCGAGCTCCCGGGCATCGACGACGAGCGGCGCGCCACCGACGTCGTGCAGAAGGCCGCCTTCCTCCAGTTTCAGATCACGGATAAAACGGGTGCGTTCGAGCGCGTGGTTCCCCGCCTCGACGGCATCGTGAAGGAAAAGAAGCTGAGCGGGGCCGCACCGGATGTGCGCGGCGACACGGCCAAGTCGCCCGCCATCAAGTCGCTCTTCACCCCGAAGGCCGATACCACCCCGAAGAATGCGGCCGCCGACTCCACGTCGACGACCGGTCCGTTCTCGAAGCTCGTCATCTCCGGGCAGGCGCTCAGCAGCCCGGTGCCCGGCCTGTTCTTCGTCGCAGCGTCCGACCAGGCCGAGATCGACTCGTACCTGCAGAACGTGGACATCCAGGCGGCACTCCCGCCGGGCAAGGTGCTCCGCTGGGGCGCCGATTCGATGGTCGTGAACGGCCGCGCGCTAATTCCGCTCTACGTGCTCGATGCGCGCCCGATCATCACGGGCGACGCGCTCACCGACGCGCAGCCGACCATGGAGCCGATCGAGGGCACGGTCGTCATCTTCACGCTGAGCAATGAAGGCGGCCGCAAGTTCAAGACCGAGACCGGCAAGCATGTGAAGGACTACATGGCGATCGTCCTCGACGATCGCGTGATGAGCGCACCGGTCATCCAGAGCGCCATCGGCACGCACGGCCAGATCACGATGGGCGGCAAGGATCTCGCCGCCGCGCAGGATCTCGCGATCGTGCTGCGGGCCGGCGCACTGCCGGTGCCGCTCAAGGTCGAGGAAGTGCGCGCGATCGGCGCGAGCCTCGGCGCCGACTCGGTTTCCAAGGCCATCCGGGCCGGCGTCATCGCCGTCATGCTCGTCGTCGTCATCATGCTCGGCTACTATCGCTTCGCGGGCTTGCTGGCCGTGTTCGGCCTGACGCTCTACATGCTCTTCACGCTCGCCGCGCTCGCGGGATTCAGCGCCGTGCTCACGCTCCCCGGACTCGCGGGATTCGTGCTCTCGATCGGCATCGCCGTCGACGCGAACGTGCTGATCTTCGAGCGCATTCGCGAGGAGATGGTGCACGGCAAGGCCATCCGCACCGCCATCGACGAGGGCTTCAAGCACGCGATGAGCGCCATCATCGACTCGAACGTTTCCACGGCGCTGACCGCCGCGGTCCTCTACCAGTACGGCACGGGGCCCGTGAAGGGCTTCGCCGTGACACTCATCGCCGGCATCGCGGCATCGATGATCTCGTCGATCTTCGTGGTGAAGACCTTCTTCCTGGTCTGGCTGAACCGTAACCGAACCGCCGAGACGCTGAGCATCTGATGCTGCGAATCCTGCACGATACGAAAATCGATTTCATCCGCTGGTGGCGCTGGGCCGCAGGGCTCACGATCGGGTTCATCCTCATCGGGCTCGGCTCGCTCGCCATCAAGGGCGGATTCGACTACAGCGTCGAATTCACCGGCGGCACGCTGATGCAGCTCCACTTCACGACGGCGCCCGATGCGGGAAAGATCCGCGCCGCGCTCGATGCCGGCGGCATCAAGGACGCCGAAATCGCGACATTCGGCACCCCGAGTGACTTCACGGTTCGCGCGCGTTCGGACGTGGAAGCCGGCGGCGCCGACTCGTCGTCGCGCAAGATTGAGACGCTGCTCGTGAACGGCTTCGGCCGCGACGCGTTCAAGGTCGTGCGCACGGAGGCCGTCGGCCCGAAGGTCGGCACCGAGCTCAAGCGCGGCGCGATCACCGCGATCCTCGTGTCGTTCTTCGTCACGCTCGTATACCTCGCCATCCGCTTCGACTGGCGCTTCGGCGTCGCGGCGACCATCGCGACGATGCACGACATCCTGACGACCGTCGCGTTCATGAAGATCCTGCACCTCGAGGTCTCGCTCACGGTCATCGCCGCGCTGCTGACCGTGATCGGATATTCGCTGAACGACACGATCATCATCTTCGACCGGGTGCGCGAGAACCTGCGCAAGAACCGGCGCGAGCCGCTCTACAGCACGCTCAATCGCTCGGTGAACGAGACGCTGCCGCGTTCCGTCCTGACGCACGCCACGGCGCTCGCCGCCACGCTGGCGCTGCTCTTCTTCGCGGGCGAAGTGATCCGGCCGTTCGCGTGGGTCATGGCCTTCGGTATCTTCACCGGCACGTTCAGCTCGGTCTACGTCGCGTCGCCGATCCTGCTCTGGATCGAGACGAAGTATCCGCGCGAGAACACGGCGAAGTCGGCGAAGTCGGTGAGGGCCAAGACGGCGTAACCTCGCCGCACCACGTGGTTTCTACGGGACCGGCGAATGCGTTTTCTCGACTCGCACGCTCACCTCGCCGATCCCGCGTTCGACGCCGATCGCGATGACGTGATCGCGCGCGCCCGCGCCGCCGGTGCCGCTGCGATCGTCGCCATCGGCGAGTCGCTGGCCGCCGCCGCCCGCTCGCGTGATGTCGCGGCCGCGCATGCGGGGTTCGTCTACTTCACGGCCGGCGTGCATCCGCACGATGCGGCGTCGTTCGACCCCGTGCACGATCCCGCCGCGATTCGCACGGAGGTGGAGCGGGGAGCCGTCGCCATCGGCGAGTGCGGGCTCGACTACCACTACGACCATTCGCCGCGCCCGCTCCAGCGCCGCGCGTTCGCCGCGCAGCTCGCGCTCGCGGGGGAGACCGCTCGCCCGGTCGTCGTGCACACGCGCGAGGCCGAGGACGATACCGCAGCGATGATACGCGAGGCCGGCGCTGCGGGCATCGGCGGCGTTCTGCACTGCTTTACGGGCTCGCATGCCCTCGCCCACGCGGCCCTCGAATCGGGATGGTACATTTCGTTCAGCGGCATCGTCACGTTCAAGAAGTGGGTCGACGACGACCTGCTGCGACTCGTTCCCGACGACCGTCTGCTGGTGGAATCCGACTCGCCATATCTCGCGCCAGTTCCGGATCGCGGAAAGCGCAACGAGCCGGCGTGGGTCGCCCGCACGGTCGAGCGCGTCGCCGCGGCACGCGGGTCAACGCCTGAGGCCGTCGGGGAACTCGCCGTCTCGAATGCCACACGTTTCTTCGGTCTTCATCCAGCATGAAAGGGGTCACACCATGAGCGTACGCTACCTGCAAACCGCAGACGCACCCGAGGCCATCGGCCCGTACTCGCAGGCCACCGTCGCAGGCGGATTCCTGTTCACCGCCGGCCAGATCGCGCTCGATCCGAAGACCGCGCAGGTCGTCGAGGGTGACGCCGCCGCACAGACCCAACAGGTCATGAAGAACCTCACCGCCGTGCTCGCGAACGCCGGCTGCAGCTGGGCCGAGGTGACCAAGACGACGATCTTCCTCGTGGACATGGCCGACTTCGCGCAGGTGAACGAGGTGTACGCGAAGCACATCGGCGGATCGCGTCCGGCGCGCTCCACCGTGGCGGTCGCCGGTCTTCCGCGCGGCGTGCGCGTGGAGATCGAGTGCGTGGCCAAAGTCGGCTGAGCGGCTGGAGACCCACGTGGCCACCGCGACGAAAGAGGACGTGATTCGCCTCACGCAGTTCGCGCGCTGCGCGGGCTGTGCGGCCAAGATGGGCCCCGGTGACCTGGCCGCCGCGCTCGCACCGCTCGAGCGCCGCACCGACCCGCGGATCCTCGTGGGCCGCGAGACGTTCGACGACGCCGGCGTCTTCCAGCTCTCGCCCGAACTGGCGCTGGTGCAGACGCTCGACTTCTTCGCGCCGATCGTCGACGATCCGTACGACTTCGGGCGCGTCGCCGCCACGAACGCGCTCTCCGATGTCTTCGCGATGGGCGGCGAGCCGATCACCGCGATGAACATCGTCGGCTTTCCCGTCGGTCAGCTTCCGCTCACCGTGCTCACCGATATGCTGCGCGGCGGACAGGACGCCGTGCACGAAGCCGGCGCGTTCATCGTCGGCGGCCACACCATCACCGACGAAGAACTCAAGTACGGCCTCTCGGTCACGGGCACGATTCATCCGACGCGCATGCTCACGAACGCCGCCGCGAAACCGGGCGATGCGCTCGTGCTCACGAAGGCGATCGGCACCGGCATTCTCTCGACTGCCGCCAAGCGCGGCGCACTTGGCGAAGGGGAACGAGCTGCGCTCGTGAAGTCGATGACCACGCTGAACGCCGTCGCGAGCCGCGCCGCCGTCGCGATGGGCCTGCACTGCGCGACCGACGTCACCGGCTTCGGCCTCCTCGGCCACGCCTCGCACGTCGCGCGGGCGAGCAAGGTCACCCTGCGCATCGATACGGCGCGCGTGCCCCTCCTGCCGGGCACGCGCGCGGCGCTGGCCGCCGGCGCGCTCACGGGCGGTGCCGCGAGAAACGATCGCTATCTGGAACCGCTCGTGGACTGGGGGCGTATCACGAGTGAAGAACGCGCCTTCCTCGTGGATCCCCAGACCTCGGGTGGACTGTTGGTTGCTGTCCCGTTGGAGAAGCTGGCCGGGTATCTCGGCCGTGTCGACGGTGCCGTGCAGATCGGCGAAGTGCGGGAGCGTTCTCATTCTGGTGAATGGCTCAGTCTTCAAAACTGATGCGACCTGACGACGTCGGGTTGGGTGGGTTCGATTCCCATACGCTCCCGCCAGCCGGCCTCGCGCTGCGGGTGGCGGTCCTGGTGCTCTGCGTGGCCGCCACCGCGTTTGCGCAGAAGCCCGACAGCGTCGGGCTCAAGGCCTCGAGCACCGACACGGTGCCGCAGGCGTCGACGCGCGTGCGCAAGCCGTTCGTCGCGCCGCCGATCTCGCCGCGCCGCGCGTTCGTGTATTCCGCGCTGATTCCCGGCATGGGCCAGGCCGCGCTCGACCGGAAGTACACCGGGGCCGTGTTCTTTCTCATCGAGACGATGTCATGGGCGCTCCTCCGCCGTTCGGCGGACGACGAGCGGATCGCAAAAGCGTTCGTCGGCGATTCCGTGCCGCAGTCGTACACGATCGATCCAGGCACCGGCCTTGCGCTGCGCGACGGCCACGGCAATCCGGTCGTCGCCACGTGGGCGCAGACGCGCTACACGCAGGATCTCGTGCGCGCCCGCGCCCTGCACGTCGAGGACTGGGTCGCGGTGATCCTGTTCAACCACCTGTTCTCGGGCGCCGACGCCTACGTCGCGGCGAACCTCTGGGATCTCCCGCAGCACCTGGGCGTCCGCGCGGCTCCGCTCCGCGGCGGCGGCGCGGCGATGACGTTCACGCTCACCTTCCGCTAGCGGGCCGCTCGACCTGCTGCAGCACGCGGACGGCGTCGCCGTCGAGGCGCGCGAGCTCGAGGTGATCGGTGCTGATGCGCAGGAACGTTGGCCCGTCCATCCACGCCCCGGGATTCGCCATCACGGCGCCGCGCGCGGATTTCCCGATCACGGGCTCGTGCGAGTGTCCGTACAAGTAGAGCTGCAACGACGGCTCGGCCACGAGCTTGTCGAGCGCCACTCGCGCGAGCCCTTCGCCACGGTCGCGCGGCCGCATGTTGCGGCTCGTGTGCGACGTGCGCAGCGCGATCCACGTCGCGATGTCCGGATGAATCCACCGAAAGAGGCGGATCGCGAGCGGGTTGCGCAACACCGCGCGCAGGCGGCGATACGGCGCGTCTTCCTTGTCGCGGAGCCCGTCACCGTGCTCGATCAGCACGTTCCATCCGGCGATCGAACCGCGCCACGGTCCCACGTGGTACGTCACACCCACGTCACGTGTGAGAATCTCGCCGCCCCAGCAGTCGTGATTTCCGGCGATCCAGAGCACCGCCACTCCGGCCTCGCGCAGCGCCGCGATGGCCGCGAGCGTGCGGAATCCCACGCGCGGCATCACGTGTTTCCACTCGAACCAGAAGTCGAACATGTCGCCGTTCAGCACGACGGTTTTCGCTTCGGTCTTCGCGCGCTCCAGCAGTGCCAGCAGGGTCGTCTCGGCCTCCGCGGGGGCGGGGCCGAGGTGCGCATCCGAGAGCACGAAGCACGGGCCGTGAAGCATCGGGAGAACCTATCAGCCCGCACGATCCTTTACAAAGCCGTCTCTCTGGAATTACTTGCTCTCGTGCCCACAACCACCACTGAAGTCCGCGTTCGCTACGCTGAAACCGACCAGATGCAGGTCGTGTATCACTCCAACTACCTCATCTGGTGTGAGGTCGGCCGCACGGACTTCATGCGCCAGCATGGCATGAGCTACTCGGAAATGGAGAAGGATGGCATCGGACTCACGGTCTCCGAATACAGCGTCCGCCTGCACGCCAGCGCCCGTTACGACGACCTCGTGCGCATCGCCACGACGCTCACCGATGTGCGGTCGCGCCAGGTGACGTTCGAGTACCTGTTGACCAATGCGAACACGAGCGAGCGGCTCGCCACCGCCCGCACCTCGCTCGTCTCCATCTCGCGCAACGGCCGTCCCGTCGCCATGCCCGCCGACGTCCGGGCGCGGCTCGAAGCGGTCCGCGGCTGATGCGTGCCCTCCTGTCCGTCGCCATGGCGTGCGCAGTGCTCCTCTCCGCGGGATGCCGCTACCACCTCACCGGTGGCGGGCTGCCGAGCGATATCAAGAGCGTCGCGATCATCCCGTTCGACAACGAGACGGCCTCGCCCGAGTTGCAGCACGAGCTCAACCAGGCCCTGCGGAACAGCTTCGCCTCCAAGCTGGGGCTCAAGGAGGCGGGCGAGGACAAGGCCAGTGCCGTCGTGCGGGGGAAGATCGTCACTTATGATCTGGACGTGGCGACGGCGTTCAGCGCGAATCCCGCGCAGGCGACCTCGTCGCGGCGGCAACTGAAGGTGAGCGTTCACGTCGAGATATTCGACCAGATCCATAACAAGACGCTGTGGACAGGTGACCTCGTCGCGCTCGGTGACTATCCCGAAGGCGGCGAGGCCGCCGGACGGAAGCAGGCCGTCGAGAAGATCGTCAGCGACGTCATCCAGGGAGCGCAGTCGCAATGGTGAGAACTCGCCGTGGCGCAGGCCGAATCGGGTGTCTCGTCATGTTGCTCATCGTCACCGCGATCGGCTACTTCGGCATCAACATCGGTGAGGCGTACTTCAACTTCTACCGGTATCAGGACCGGATGAAGAGCGAGGCGCGCTTCGCCGAACACAGCACCGATGCGGCGATGAAGATGCGCATCGCGGCGTTCGCGGACTCGCTCGGCCTTCCCGAACCGGCGAACAAGGTCGTCGTTCGGCGCGGCCAGCACGAAATCTTCATTTACGCGAACTACATCGTGCACATCGAGCTGCCCGGCCAGGTGAGGGAGTTCCACTTCAATCCCTCGGCCACGGGGACGTTCTGAGCCTCGACCGAGCGGCCGCGAGCCTCGATCCGCGGCGGAAGATCATGTCGTGGGAAGCGGCGCGTGAATGGCGGCGCAGGGTGCGCGGCCCCGTGGTGTTCACGAACGGCGTCTTCGACTTGCTGCACCCTGGACACGTCGACGTGCTCCTCGGAGCGCGAGCGGAGGGCAGCCACCTCGTCGTCGGACTCAACAGCGACGCGTCGGTGCGCCGGCTCGGAAAAGGGCCGGAGCGTCCCGTGCGATCCGAGGCGGATCGTGCGCTCGTGCTCGCCGCGCTCGAGATGGTCGATGCCGTCGTGCTGTTCGACCAGGACACGCCGCTCGAACTCGTGCGCCGGCTCGAGCCCGACGTGATCGTGAAGGGCGGAGACTACACGCCCGCAAACGTGGTCGGCGCGGCCGACGTGATGGCCCGGGGCGGCCGCGTCGTGATCATTCCGGTCACGCCGGGTCATTCGACAACTTCGACGATAGAGAAACTTCGTGGCTGATTCGACAAGTGTCCGTGCCGGCGCGCGCGCCGCGAGCGCGATGCGCGCGGTGACGATGCAGCGCGGTGCGGCGCCATACGCCGAGGGGTCGTGCCTGATTGCCTTCGGCAACACGCGCGTGCTGTGCACCGCCAGCGTGGAGGACGGCGTCCCCGGCTGGAAGAAGGGCAGGGGCGAAGGCTGGCTCACCGCCGAGTACTCGATGCTGCCGCGCGCGACGCACACGCGAACGCCTCGCGAGCGCCAGCAGGTGGGTGGCCGCACGCAGGAGATCCAGCGGCTCATCGGGCGCAGCGTTCGCGCGATGATCGACGATTTCAAGTGGGGCGAGTTCACGCTCAAGGTGGACTGCGACGTGCTGCAGGCCGACGGCGGCACGCGCACGGCGGCGATCACCGGCGCGTGCGTGGCGGTGGTGGATGCGTTCGACTGGATGGTGAAGACGAACCGCATCAAGGCGTCGCCGGTGAAACGGCGGGTGGCGGCCGTGAGCGTCGGCGTCATCGATGGTGAGGTGCGCGCCGATCTCGAATACGTCGAGGACGTGAAGGCCGAAGTGGACATGAACGTCGTGATGAGCAGCACCGGCGGATTCGTGGAGGTGCAGGGCACCGGCGAACACGGCACGTTCGATCGCGTGCAGCTCGACCGGCTGATCGCGGCGGCGGTGCGGGCGATCGGCGAGCTCGATGCGGCGCAGCGGAACGCGCTCGCGATCGTGTGAGCGTGGGGTGACGGTTCGCCCGGCGCTGCTGATCGCGACGCGCAGTGCAGGAAAGCTGCGCGAACTCGGGCCGATGCTTCGTGCCGGCGGGTTCGAGCCGCTGACGCTCGACGATCTCGGACTCGCGCCGGCTCCGGAAGAGGACTCCGTCGAGGCGTTCGAGACATTCGAAGAAAACGCGCTGGCGAAGGCGCGGTACTATCTCGAGCGCGCGAAATCGCTCGACGCCCGCGCGCCCGCTCTGGTGCTCGCCGATGATTCGGGCCTCGAGGTGCTCGCGCTCGGCGGAGCGCCGGGCGTGCGGAGCAAGCGCTGGTCGGGCAGCGCGCTCGAGGGGCAGGCCCTTGATGATGCGAACAACGCGAAGCTGGTGGCGGCGCTGCGAGGAGTTGCGGATCGGAGCGCGCGATATGTGTGCGTCGCGGCGATCGCGTCATTGCGCGGCGAAGTGCACGCGTTCGGCGAGTGCGGCGGGATGATACTCGACGCGCCGCGCGGCGCGAACGGATTTGGATACGATCCGTTTTTCTACAGTGAGGAATTGCAGAAAACGTTTGGTGAGGCGACGCGGGCGGAGAAGGAAGCGGTGAGCCATCGGGCGCGGGCGGTTGCGGCGCTGCTTGACGCGTTTCGCTCTGGAAAATGAACCGCGAGTCATCCGTCATTGGTCATTGGTCGTTGGTATTTGGCTAGGCCAATTGCCAACGACCAATGACCAATGACTTTCTACTCGCGTTGTTTTTCTTCTTCTGTTGACCGGATGTGCGCGTGCCACTACAATTCTGCTTCGGTTCGCGGGGCGTAGCGTAGCCCGGTATCGCGCCTGCTTTGGGAGCAGGAGGTCGCCGGTTCGAATCCGGCCGCCCCGATCGGGAGCGATCGAAAGCAAGATGCGCAGAATGCGCAGCGCAGAGCGAAGAAGATTCTCGTCCGACCAGGCGCCAGTAGCTCAGTTGGATAGAGCGGGAGCCTTCTAAGCTCCAGGTCGGGGGTTCGATTCCCTCCTGGCGCGCCTCGCGAAGTTCGTTGGAAACGGGTTGTGCGGTGAGCGCCCTTAGCTCAATTGGCAGAGCAAGTGACTCTTAATCACTAGGTTGAAGGTTCGATTCCTTCAGGGCGCATGGGACATGAGCGAGCGGCCACTCTACGGTGGCCGCTCGCTTTCCTTTCGGGGCACTGAACGCCGTCAACTGACAGCAGTCGGCCGGCAGCGATCGGACAACGACCACGTTGCCGATTGGTGTTGGGGAATCGACGGCGGCGACTGTCGGAGCGATTCGGTAATGGGGCCGTTTTCTGACAGCTGTACGGTGGCAGGTGTCGTCTGAGAGCGTTCATTTTCGTGAAGAGGAGTTCTTGTTTGCGAGCTGCATTTGTCTCTGAAAACCCCTATTGCATAAGCGAGTTCTAGTCGTTACGTTTCCGTTCCTGTCCCCAAAGTGCATGGTTTTTGATTCGGGGAGAGGAAGTGCCCGCCGGGCCGCGAGGCCCGCTTCGTGTCTCCGGGCAAAAAATCTCGAAAAAGTTGCGAAAGCTACTTGACGAGGAGCAGACACGGAAAGTATGTTGGAAGGCTACCGCTGAAAGCGGTCAGTTGAACGAGCTATTTGATAATTGAACGTGAGATCATAAGGGTGTGCGAGGCGACCTTTTTGACCCGTGTGCATTCAGGCGCACGGCGAGAGGTTAGACCTGAACATTTTTATGTGATTCCGAATTACGCTGTCACGCGACAGCGTGACAGTGTTTGTTCGGAGAGCTAATCAAAAACTTGCAACCATTGGAGAGTTTGATCCTGGCTCAGGACGAACGCTGGCGGCGTGCTTAACACATGCAAGTCACGGGGGCCCGTAGCAATACGGGCAACCGGCGAACGGGTGCGTAACACGTGAGCAATCTGCCGATCTCTGGGGGATAGCCGGCCCAACGGCCGGGTAATACCGCATACGTTCTCGAGGGGGAGTCCCCTTGAGAAGAAACCTCCGGGGGAGATCGAGGAGCTCGCGACCTATCAGCTAGTTGGCGGGGTAACGGCCCACCAAGGCATCGACGGGTAGCTGGTCTGAGAGGATGGCCAGCCACATTGGGACTGCGACACGGCCCAGACTCCTACGGGAGGCAGCAGTGGGGAATATTGCGCAATGGACGAAAGTCTGACGCAGCGACGCCGCGTGTGGGATGAAGCCTTTCGGGGTGTAAACCACTGTTGCCCGGGACGAAACTCCCCTTTCGAGGGGATTGACGGTACCGGGTGAGGAAGCACCGGCTAACTCTGTGCCAGCAGCCGCGGTAATACAGAGGGTGCGAGCGTTGTCCGGAATCACTGGGCGTAAAGGGCGCGTAGGTGGCGGGATAAGCGTGTGGTGAAAGCCCGGGGCTCAACCCCGTGTCTGCCATGCGGACTGTCTTGCTCGAGCGTAGTAGAGGCAGGTGGAATTCCGGGTGTAGCGGTGGAATGCGTAGAGATCCGGAAGAACACCGGTGGCGAAGGCGGCCTGCTGGGCTACTGCTGACACTGAGGCGCGACAGCGTGGGGAGCAAACAGGATTAGATACCCTGGTAGTCCACGCCGTAAACGATGGGTACTAGGTGTCTGGGGGAGCGACCCCCTGGGTGCCGGCGCTAACGCATGAAGTACCCCGCCTGGGGAGTACGGCCGCAAGGCTGAAACTCAAAGGAATTGACGGGGGCCCGCACAAGCGGTGGAGCATGTGGTTTAATTCGACGCAACGCGAAGAACCTTACCTGGGCTTGACATGCTGGAGAAAGCTCGCAGAAACGTGAGCCCCTCTTCGGAGTTCCAGCACAGATGCTGCATGGCTGTCGTCAGCTCGTGTCGTGAGATGTTGGGTTAAGTCCCGCAACGAGCGCAACCCTCATCTCCAGTTACCAGCGGGTAATGCCGGGGACTCTGGAGGGACTGCCGGTGCTAAACCGGAGGAAGGTGGGGACGACGTCAAGTCATCATGGCTCTTACGTCCAGGGCTACACACGTGCTACAATGGCCGAGACAGAGGGTCGCGAACCCGCGAGGGGGAGCCAATCCCCAAACTCGGCCTCAGTTCGGATTGTAGTCTGCAACTCGACTACATGAAGCTGGAATCGCTAGTAATCGTGGATCAGCTACGCCACGGTGAATACGTTCCCGGGCCTTGTACACACCGCCCGTCACGCCATGGAAGCTGTGAGCGCCCGAAGTCGGTGCCGGAACCCGCAAGGGACCAAGCCGCCTAAGGCGAGCGCAGTGACTGGGGCGAAGTCGTAACAAGGTAGCCGTAGGGGAACCTGCGGCTGGATCACCTCCTTAACGGAGCAGCGAGTAGGCCGGCTCGAGACGCAAGTCGAGAGACGGTACGAAAGCGCTACCGGATAGTCGCTCGCTTCCACACCCTGATCTCACGTTCAATTTTTCTGGCCTGTGCCAACGCAGCAGGAGCAACTCTGCGCGCATGGGCTTTGTTGGTCTCAGTCGCCTTCGGCATTGAGGCCTTCGAACAAAAATTGTCTGGCAGGAGCTCCGCAAAAGAACCGGGGCGATCGCGCATGACAAATGCTTTTTGACAATGGAATTGGGTAGTGTTCGTGGGAAAACGAATCAACACTAGTGACACAATTTCTTTGTATCACTCGAGTAGATCGCGCGTGCTCTGTTTGACGGTTTTGTAGTCAAGCGAGCGAAAGCAAGTGGAGGATGCCTGGGCACACGAAGGCGATGAAGGCCGCGGTAAGCTGCGATAAGCTTGGGGGAGCGGCACACACGCGATGATCCCAAGATGGCCGAATGGGGAAACCCGGCTGTCAGCGATGGCAGTCACTCCGGCGCAAGCCGGAGGGCAAACCAGGGGAACTGAAACATCTAAGTACCCTGTGGAAAGAGAAATCAACCGAGATGCCCGAAGTAGCGGCGAGCGAAACGGGTAGAGCCCAAACCGAGGTCCTTGTGGCCGCGGGGTTGTAGGACCCACGCACGCGTATGGAGAAGCAAGCCGAAGTCCCTTGGAACGGGGCGCCAAAGACGGTGACAGCCCGGTAGGCAAACGCGATGAACTGTACGTAGTGGAGTTCCTGAGTAACGCCCGACTCGAGTAATCGGGCGTGAAGCTGGGGGGACCACCCTCCAAGGCTAAAGACTCTCGTGTGACCGATAGTGAACGAGTACCGTGAGGGACAGGTGAAAAGCACCCCTGTGCGGGGAGTGAAAGAGATCCTGAAACCACTTGCTTACAAGCGGTAGGAGGTTGGGCACGAGCTTGCTCGTGTCACGACTGACTGCGTGCCTTTTGCATTATGATCCGGCGAGTTACTGCTCAGCAGCGAGGCTAAGCTGGTATCCAGCGGAGCCACAGCGAAAGCGAGTCCTGTAACGAGGGCGCTAAGTTGCTGGGCGTACGACCCGAAGCCAGGGCGATCTACCCATGAGCAGGGTGAAGCTGAGGTAACACTTAGTGGAGGCCCGAACCGGTGTGGGTTGAAAACCGCTCGGATGACTTGTGGGTAGGGGTGAAAGGTCAATCAAGCCTGGAGATAGCTGGTTCTCCCCGAAATCTATTGAGGTAGAGCCTCGAGGCGTGTTTGCAGGAGGTAGAGCGACTGGATGGGCGCGGGCCGGCGTAGCTGGTACCAAACTCAACCAAACTCCGAATACCTGTCAAATGGACCTCGGGAGGCAGTCGTTGAGCGATAATGTCCAACGGCGAGAGGGAAAGAACCCAGAGCCACAGCTAAGGCCCCAAAGTGGCCGCTGAGTATAGCGAAGGATGTGTTCGTGCCGTGACAACTAGGAGGTTGGCTTAGAAGCAGCCATTCCTTTAAAGAGTGCGTAATAGCTCACTAGTCCAGCGTGAATGCGCCGAGAATGGTCGGGATTAAGCGGCCCGCCGAAGCTTGGCCTTCTGACTTTGTCAGAGGGGTAGGGGAGCGTTCTGTACTGCCGTGAAGCGGTCGTGGAAACGAGCCGTGGAGCGTACAGAAGTGAGGATGCCGGAATGAGTACGCGCAAATGCGGGTGAAAACCCCGCACACCGTAAGCCCAAGGATTCCTGCGCCATGGCAATCAGCGCAGGGTGAGGCGGACCCTAAGGCGAGGCCCCAAAGGCGTAGTCGATGGACAGCCGGTCAATATTCCGGCCCCGCCTGCAGTGTGTTAACAACGACAGAGGGACCCAGAAACGAAGCGCGAGCGGCCTTGTGGATTGGCCGTTCAACAGTGTAGGGCAACCGAGACTGGAGTACGAGAGTGCGGGGCAACCCAAACTCGAGTCGCGTAGAGTCTGCTGGCAAGAAAAGCTCTGTTCGGGAATGCTGCAGACGTCCGTACCGTAAACCGACACAGGTGGGCAAGGCGAGTAGCCTAAGGTGAACGAGTGAAACGTGGTCAAGGAACTCGGCATAATGATCCCGTAACTTCGGAAGAAGGGATGCCCTTCGAGGTAGCCGGCTTCGCGCCGGTCGCTTTGAAGGGTCGCAGATAATCGGCTCAAGCGACTGTTTAGCAAAAACACAGGTGTGTGCCAAGCCGCACAAGGCGCCGTATACACACTGACGCCTGCCCGGTGCCGGAAGGTTAAGGGGAGATGTTAGCCGCAAGGCGACGCATTGAGCCGAAGCCCCGGTAAACGGCGGCCGTAACTATAACGGTCCTAAGGTAGCGAAATTCCTTGTCGGGTAAGTTCCGACCTGCACGAATGGCGTAACGACTT
>Ga0207932_1000226_pt1 | contig 19088 bp, 11 predicted proteins | sample NGESurdeep092012_FD_184480 | JGI IMG/M metagenome (GOLD analysis project Ga0207932, IMG submission 184480) | Arctic peat soil microbial communities from Barrow, Alaska - NGEE Surface sample 415-2 deep-092012 (SPAdes) | ecosystem: Environmental > Terrestrial > Soil > Wetlands > Peat ...
CGCGGCCGACGAAGGGTCGGACTGGGAGCAGGAGATGGCGCGATGGATGGCGCCGTTCCTCGCCGCGCTGGGCCACAAAGGCCGTCGCCGCTGGGCGCCGGTGTATCTGTACGGCCTGCTCGGCCCCGGCGATCGCAAGAGCGTGCAGCCGATGGCGGCGCGGATTGCACCCAATGATCACGAGCAGTTGCACCACTTCATTGCGACCTCGGCGTGGGATCCCACGCCGCTCGAGACGGCATTGGCACACGAGGCCAAGCGCTTGGTCGGTCGGCCCGACGCGGTGCTGATCAGCGTGCAGCGTCGCGCCATACTTCCACGATCTCGATTGGATTTCCTGTCCCATCAGTGCACATCTGTTCAATCACCGCTCGAAGGGCGTCACGCCGCAGCCGCCCGCGTCAGGCCTGCCATGCTCACCGGCACTCTCTCCAGTACGCGGTGCAGCTGCTTGTGCCATCCGCCGTGGCGAGGACATTCGGCCATCGCATGGACAATCGCAGCGAGCGGCTCGCAACCCTTCCACTGGGTGCTGTGCCCAACAGACAAACAGCCCCGCCCGGAGAACACGTGACCCGCTCCCGTTGGCTCCTGCTCGCCGTCGTGCTGAGTGCTTCACCCACCCGAGCCCAGGTGCCGCACCTCGCGGGATCGCTCATGCTCGACCCTGATGCGGGGCGCTTCGACGGCGCGCTGTGCGTAAGCCGTTTCTCTCCCCGAGCCCCCGTGCGGTTTCTCCTCGCCACGGGCCTCAACGTCGCGCAAGTCACCGACTCGGCCGGCCGGGTGCTCGACTACAAGTGGTACTACGACGTGGACCCCACCGGCGAGGGAACCGAATACGTCGTGTCCCTGCCCGACACGGCAGCTCGCCTGTCGAAGCTATGCGTATCGTATGTCGGCGCCTTTCCGGTCTACGACTCCAACACCGCCTCGGACGACTGGAAGGGACGGATCGCGTTCACCGCCGGCACTGTCCGTGCAACGGAACAGACCAAGTGGTACCCGGTGCTGTACGACTCGGCATCCAACCACATGGAACAAGCGGTGACCTACCGACTGCACGTTCGTTGTCCCGGCTGTCGGACCATCTACGTCAACGGAGCAACACCGGTCAGGGACACGGTCGCCGACGTGGCGTCGGCGGTGGCGCGGCCGCTGATGCTCTACGTCGGACGCTACGACGGGCACCAGGTGGATGGTTTCGACTATCTCGGCGGGGCCGTTGGCCCCACGGCCGCTCGCGTCCTGCGACGGACGTTCGACGAGATCAAGGAATACTACGAGCGCCTGCTCGACGTCGCCTACGGCGATCGCCCCACGCTGCTCTCGTTCCGGTCGGTCGCTCGCGAGCGCTACATCGGCCGGAATACGTGGGCCTTCACGACGTGGCCGACCATCGCGTTCGACGGCGGCCTCGATTTCGATCAGCTGATAGACACGACCGGGCGGGAGTCCCTGTACGTGCTCAGCCACGAGATGGCGCATTACTATTTCGGCACCGTGTTGGTTCCCCGCGGTCCTCTCTACTGGCTGTACTTGGAGTCCACCGCCGACTATCTCTCCCTGAAGGCGATTGGGCGCTTCGCTGGAGATTCGGCCATGCGCGCGCGGGTAGCCGACTACTTGCGGCAGATTCAGCGGACTGGGTCCTTCCCCACGCTCTCCGCCATCCGGACGGAAGGCGAGATCGACGGCACGTACCGCTACCGGGTCGGACCGCTCTACCTGCTCGCGCTCGACCGCATGATGGGTGAGCGCAAGGCGGCTGGTCTGCTGCGCGAGTTGCTCACGGCTCCGGCCGAGCGCCCGGCCGACTACCCGTCCTTCCGCCAGGCCGCACTCGCGGCCGGTATCACCGCGGCCGAGTTCGCCCGCTTCGAGGCGGAGTGTCTGACGCCGCCCGCCGCGACGAGCTGCATCGCCACCCTGGCGTCGACGCCCTGAAACGGCGCTGCGGCGGTGCCAACTCCTTTTGTGCTGATCCGTGCGGGATTGATCAGCTCCTCCTGCTCACCGCCATCGTCTCGGAACTGCTTGATCCGTGCCCAACAGCCTCGACGGATGGCCGACTGACTCCCTGAGTCGAAACCGCGGCCATAAAGAAATGGCGAAGTAGTGCTAAACTCTACCGCGGAATCACCGGCAGTCGAATGCGCGACGCGTGCTGCGAGTCATGCAGCACGCGTTGGTGCGCGCTCACGAACTTCGATTCGCGCTCGTTGTCGCCGCCGGTGTTGAGGTTGCGATCGTACTTCGGGAACGCCGCCGATGCCACCGTCACGCGCAGCCTGTGTCCCGCCGGAATGACGATCCCCGTGTACCACATGTCGATCTGATACTCATAAACCGTCCCCGGCGTGAGCAGCTTCGGTTTGTCGAACCCTTCGCGGAACCTCGCGCGCGCGATGCCGTCCTGAATGCGCATCACTCGGCCGTCGGGATAGACATCGAGCAGCATCACGTTCCAGTCCGTGTCCAGCGCGTCGGTGGCGGCGAAGATCGTGGCGCTCATGGGTCCGGTGATTTCCATCGCTTTCGCGAACGGCGCCGATGTGAACGCGAGGAGATCGTTGCGCGTCGCGTGGATCTTCTGATAATCCTCATTCAGGCTCAGCTCGAGCTCACGCGCATCTATGAGGTAGGGCGTCGGCTTTCCCGGATCGTACGTGAACGTGTCCGCCGGTTCCGCCTTGGGCGGTAGCGTGTCGAGCGTGCCGTCATTCATACCACCCTTCGCGCCGCCGTTCGCCTTGCCGCCCGAGTGGATGAAGAAGTCGGTCCATTTCGTGCGCGCGAGCGGGAACTCCTTCTCCTTGCGCCACGTGTTGTCGCCCATGATGAAGATGTCCACGGGCGGCTCCCGATCCACGCCGTTGTCGATGCCCTTGAGATAGTGGTCGAACCAGCGGAGCTGCAGCATCCGCGAGTCGATGCGCGCCTGCGCGCCGAAGCTGCCGTTCACGTAGTCAATCCCCTTGTGCGCGCCGGCGTCCATGAAGAGCCGCTGGAATTGCTTCGCGTGCAACCCGTCGATCGCCATGTAATTGCGGATCGTACCCCGCGCGTCATCGTACCAGCCGCCGATGCCGAGCACCGGCACCGCGACCTTGCCCAGCCGCGCCTCGATGCTCAGGCGGCGCCAGTAGTCATCGAGCTTCTGGTGATCGAACCAGTCGTTCCAGTACTTCGGTCGCCCGCACCCGGACTTCTCCGCGCTCGCGATGACCGGCAGGCTGTTGAACGCCGTCTCGACGTCGAGGTTGCTCATGTCCGACATCGTCTCGCGCACCTGCGTGAGGCACAGCCACGGCACGATGGTGGGTGAGAACACCATGTCGATGTACGGCACGATGCGCAGCGGATCCGCGGTCGCGACGGCCGGCGCGATCGCCGCGAGGTGCGGCGGCGCTGCAATCGCGGCGTACCACGCGTAGAGCCCGGGGTTCGAACGCCCGATCATCCCCACCTTGCCATTCGCGCCGGGAAGCTTCGCCGCCCACTCGACCGCGTCGTAGCCGTCGCTCTCCTGCATCGCGTTCATGTCGAGCACGCCGAGCGAGCCGCCGCGTCCGCGCACGTCCTGCTTCACATAGATGAATCCCCGCGACGCCCAGAAGGTGGCCGCGGCGGTGTCGATGCGAAGGTAGGGAGTCCGCTCCATCACGACACCGAACGGCCCCTTCCCCGACGGCGTGCCGACGAAGTTCATCAGCACGGTTCCATCGCGTGCCTTCATCGGAACGGCTGGGTCGATCGTGACTGCGCTGCTCGAGTCCGAGACCGGACCGGGCCAGAGCGCATAGAACGGCTCGTACACGGGCGGCGAGGTGCGGCGCACAAACCACACGCGTTGTGTCGGATCCTTGCCACGATAATACTGTCCGGCAATTGTGTCGTTCGCGATTCGCGCGCGAATCGACGTGCCCGCGTCGAGATCTATGACCACAGAGTCGCCGGTGACGGCGACGTTGCGAATCCGTTCCATCCGCGCGCCATTGCGCCGATTGATCCACGCACCGCTAGTGTCGGCTTTCTCGAAATGCGCAAAGCCGAATCGCCGAAGCGCGTCGAACCCGCCACTGGGCTTCGCGCCGAGCATGCGGTAGTAGTCCCAGTCGCCGCGCAGCGCCGACGCACCACCGCGGCCGCACGAGATGAGACTGACAATGACGGCCGCGCTGAGACTCGCAGCGACGAGCCGGGGGCGAAGGGTACTCAATCGTTGCATGGGCATTGTACGTTCTCGGCAGAGGTTCTCTTCGTTCAGGTTGCGGAATCGTCCCTGGCGGCGCAAGTAGGGTCCGACCGCACCGTGCGCGTGAAAGCGGACGGCGGGTTCCCTCAGCGCGTCATCACCACGCCCTTTTGGGGGTCAGCCCTGGCGAAGCGGTTCCCGGCGGGATCGAGGAAGCTGATCGCGCGCTTGCGCCCCTGGACGATTTCGTCGGCGCGCGCGTACTGCTGCGCAAACGCGAGTTGGCCGTCCCGCCGCTCCGGGAACGTCGCGGCCGCGACTCGGACGGTCAGTTCACCGTCACGCAGTTCGACCGGAGCGGCGTCATTGACCGTCTTCAGGATCCCGGTCGCGGCGAGCGGCGTCATGGGACCGGCAATCAGGTTCGGGATGGCGACGCCGACGGGAATTGCCCGGTCACGCGTCATGAAATAGTACCCCGTCGTGAACGCCGCGAGCAATCCAATAACGCCCCAGCGCTTCGCGCGCGACCGGCGCGCCATCGCGATGCGCGGAGCAGCCGCCAGTCCGCTGGACGAGGTCTCGGTCGGGTACGGCGTCTGGCAGAACGCGCAAACCCGGAGGTTATTGCTCTCCTTGCCGCACTTTGGGCATCGCATCGCCATAAGTAAGAATCACTCACGCGCCCGACGGAGGCAATGTGCGACAATCGTCAAGCCCCCGATTCCCTCGTAGTGGCTCACGGCACGATCAACGCCTTGATCACCGTCCTCCCCTCCACCGCCGCCAACGCCTCGTTGGCTTGATCGATCCCGAATCGCGTGGTGATCGATTCCGCCCACGGCAGGCCGCTTCCCTGCTGGGCGAGCAGCTGCACCGCACGGTGCACGTGCGAGTAGTCGCACCCCCAGCACCCGCGAATCTCCGCGTGCTTCCTGTTGATTTGCAAATGCGGATTGATGGAAACATCGCCGCCGTCCGTGTACTGCCCCGCGATCACGACCCGTCCGCCATCGCGCACGAGATCGAGCGCCTGGGGCACCGCGCGTGGATCGCCTGCCGCCTCGATCACCACATCCGCGCCGTGCCCGTTCGTGATCTCGCGCACGCGCGCCGCGCGATCCTCCGCCGGAACATCGAGGTCGATCGTGTGCGACGCACCCATCCGCTTCGCGAACTCGAGCCGCGATACCGGCGCCCCGATCGCGATCACCGGATACGCCCCAGCGAGATGCGCCAGCGCCACCGCCGCCTGACCGACCGGTCCGGCGCCGAGCACCGCGACGGATGCGCCGAGCCGCACGTCGCCGCGCTCCACCGCGTGCACCGCCGTCACCAGCCCGCATCCGCCCGCGATGAACGAGACGGGATCCACCCCCTGCGGAATCCGCAGCAGCTTCACACCCGGCTTCATCCAGATGTGTTCGGCCCACCCGCCGAGCGGCCCATCGGCCACGCCGTACGTGATTCCATACACCTTTCGCGACGGACAGCGCGTGGTCTGTTTCGTCACGAGGCATTCATAGCAGCGACCGCACGTCTCGTGCACATCGAGGAACGTCACGAGATCGCCCTCGTGAAACGGCTTCCCCTCGATATCGCTAACGGTGCCGCGAATTTCCGCGAGATGCCCGATCGACACGTGGCCGGGCACGATCGGATACGGCACGCCCGAGAGCCGGCCGTGATGCAGGTGCACGTCGGTGCCGCAGACCTCGGAGTAGAGCGTCTTGAGCATCGCGGCGCCCGGCTCGAGCGTGGGCCAGGGAAGTTCGCGCACCTCGATCGGCTTGCGCGGGGCGGTCATCACCGCCGCGCGAATTGTCTTCGCCATTTGCCGGGTATCGTCGATTACGAGAAAGTCGCGCTACTCGTTCTTCAGCGCGAACGCCACGAGTCGCGATGTCGGGCCCGAACCGGTCGCGATGACGATGAACTGTTTGCCCTCGCGTGTGCGATAGGTCATCGGATTCGCGTACGCCGGCCGGCCGAGGTCGTACTCCCAGAGCGTCTTGCCTGTTTGCGAGTCGATCGCGTAGAGCACGCGCCCGCCTCCGCTGACGAAGACGAGTCCGCCCTTCGTCACGAGCGCGCCGGGCGATCCGGCCACTCCTAGCTTCTCCGGAAGCGAGGCGCCCTTGAGCGCGGGATTCGCGCGGAGCTCCGGCCAATCGCCGAGCGTGACCGACCACTTCGTATCGCCCGTGTTGAGGTCGACGGCCGTGAGCGTTCCGTACGGCGGCTTGTTGATCGGCAGCCGGCCGGCACCGGCGCCCAGAGAGACGCCGAGCGAAGAGTGCGCCAGATCCACCATGTACGGCGCGTCCACGGTATCGCTCGGCGAATCATTCTTGTGAATCGAGAAGAGTGCCGGCGAATTCGTGGCCTTCGCAAACAACCACCCGGTCTCCGGGTCGACGGCCGCGCCGCCCCATCCTGATCCACCGATCGCTCCCGGCATCACGACGGTTCCCTGGAGCGACGGCGGAGTGAAGACCGGCCCGACGCGATACCTGGAGATCTCGGCGAGCGCGGCTTCCTTCACCGCGGGCGTGAAGTCGATGAGATCGTCGAGCGAGAATCCCTGCTTGGAAATGGGCGCGGGCTTCGTGGGGAACGGTTGCGTGGGCCAGCTCGCCTCGCCGGGCACGTCGCTCTGCGGCACCGCGCGCTCCTCGATCGGCCAGAGCAGCTTGCCCGTAACGCGGTCGAAGACGAACAGGAATCCCTGCTTGGTTGGCGCGACGACGATATCGACTTTCTTTCCGTCGTGATTCACCGTCACGAGATTCGGCGGGGCGGGAAGGTCGTAATCCCACAATCCATGATGCGCGGTCTGGAAGTGCCAGACGCGCTTTCCCGTTCGCGCATCGAGGCAGAGCAGCGTCTCGCCGAACAGTCCCGCTCCCTTCCGCTCGCCGCCGTACCAATCGTCGCTCGGCGTTCCGATGGGCAGGTACACGAGCCCGCGCGCGCTGTCCACGGTGAACGGCGCCCAGGCGTTCGTGTGACCTTCGTACTTCCAGGAACCGTTTTCCCACGTGTCGTTGCCGTACTCTCCGGCCTCAGGCACCGTCTTGAAGCGCCAGACGCGCTTACCGGTGTGCACATCGAACGCCTGGATGTCACCCGGCGGATCACCATGATACACGAGCCGGTCGCCGACGCCGTTGCCGAGGATGACGACGTTTCCCCAGACGACGGGCGGCGAGGTGTTGGTGTAGTGCTCCTTCCGCACCGCGCGCGAGAGATTTTCCGTCACGTCGACTTCGCCGTTCTTGCCGAAACTCGGAATGGGCTTGCCGGTGCCGGCGTCGAGGGCGATCAGCCGCCAGTGCGAATTGATGAAGACGCGGCGCGACTTTCCGTCGGTCCACGTGGCCACGCCGCGGTGCACGAATCCGGTGCCGTTGCTGGGCTGGCCGTACGTCTTCCACACCTGCGGATCGAACGCCCAGAGCTCGCGGCCGTTCGTCGCGTCGAGGGCGATCACACGATTGAACGGCGTCGGGAAGAACAACGTGTCGTGGATCGCGAGCGGTGTCGCCTCGAACTGCCCCCCGCGCGCCGCCTTCTGATCCTCGCTCGCACGGATCGGCTGCTCGTTGGCATCCCAGGTGAACGCGATCGCGAGCTTCGCGACGTTCGTGCGATTGACGTCAACGAGAGGCGAGTATTTCAGGCCGCCGGCGTCGTTGCCGTACGCGGGCCAGTCGACGGACTTTTGCGCGTGCGCAATCGTGGATGCGAGCGCGATTGTCGCGATGTTGACGGAAAGCTTTCCAAGGATTCGCATGCGGGCACCGCGAGGTGGAAGGATCTACAGCCTTAACGCTGTTGCCGTTGCAGTTGTCGCGTTCCTACTTCGCCAGCTTCTCCAGAAAGAGCTTCCTCGCCTTGGAAACTTTCGGCGCGATCACGACGGCGCAATACGGATTCTGCGGATTCTGCGCGAAGTAATCGTTGTGGTATTCCTCGGCCGGCCAGAATTTCTCGAGCGGCGCGACCTCGGTGACGATCGGATCGTCCCACACCTTGGCGACCGCGAACTCCGCGATGGTTTCCTTCGTGATTCGCTCCTGCTCGGACGACTCGAAGAACACCGCCGAGCGGTACTGCGTGCCCTTGTCGCCGCCCTGGCGGTTCAGCGTGGTGGGATCGTGAATCGTGAAGAACACGTCGAGCAGTTCCTTGTAGCTGACGATCGCGGGATCGTACGAGACCTGCACGACCTCCGCGTGTCCGGTCGCGCCGCTGCACACTTGCTCGTACGTCGGATTCGGTCGCTTGCCGCCGGCGTAGCCGCTCTGCACGCCCAGTACGCCCTTGAGCTCGAGGTACACGGCTTCGAGGCACCAGAAGCATCCGCCGGCGAGCGTCGCGCGCTCGCTCACGGCGCTCACTTCGCGCCTCGCTCGAAGAGCTGGAGGAAATCCTTGTATCCCTCGCTCTCGAGTTTCGCTCTCGGAATGAAGCGCAGCGACGCCGAGTTGATGCAGTAACGAAGGCCGCCCGGTCCCGGTCCGTCGGGGAACACGTGCCCAAGATGCGAATCACCTTGCGCCGAGCGCACCTCGACGCGCCGCACGCCGAACGTGTGATCGGCGTGCTCGACGACGTGCTCCTTCTCGATCGGTTGTACGAAGCTCGGCCAGCCCGTTCCGGAGTCGAACTTGTCGGTCGAGGAAAAGAGCGGCTCGCCGGAGACGATGTCGACGTAGATCCCGTCTTCGTGGTGATTCCAGAACTCGTTCTGGAACGGCGGCTCGGTGGCGCTGCACTGCGTGACTTCGTATTGCTGCGGCGTGAGCTTCGCCTTCAGCTCTGGGTTTTCCGGTTTCTTGAGGGACACCTTTTTCTCCTGGAGCGAACTGTATTCAATAGCGCGTCTTCGACTGCGCTATCGAGAATCATCAGCGCGGCTTTGGCCGCGCTATCGAACGATAATACTCTTCGACGTACGCCCGAAATTCGACCGGGACGTCACCGTTGCGGCCCGAGAGTACCTGGGTGTTATCCTTGCCGTCGACCGAACGCCGCAAAGCGAACTCGTAGGCCTTCAATCCGTCGATGACCTGCGTGCGCAGTTCGCCGCCGGCTCTCTCGTCCTGCAGCTTGTCCTGATTCGCCGCCGCGCGCATGGCTTCCATGGCGCGATCCAGCGCCGAGACGTCGGCACCTTGTTTTGCGAGATCTGCGCGCAGCGCTTCGGCATCGCGGAGACGCTGTTGGATCTCGTTCGAGAATTGGCTAGCGTCGTTGGCTGAGAGACGATTGGCGCCGGGACCGCCCTGCGCGACGGTGCCGTTGCCCAGGCCGCCGCGACCGCCGCGTCCTCCTCGCCCACCGTTGCCCTGCGCCGACTGCTGACCTTGGCCTTGCTGCTGTTGCCGCACGCGGTCATCGAGCGTTTCCATGCCGCGCACCAGATCGCGCATACGATCGAGCGCCTGCTGCTGCCGCTGTCCACTCGACGCCTGCGACGACGCCTCGCCCGCCTTCTGTAGCCGCTGGCCAAGATCGTTCAGGCCCTCGCCGATCGAGCGCTCGAGATTGTCGAGGTATTGCTGCGACGCCGTGCCCAGCTGCTGCTGTGAAGCGCGAATGCGATCTTCGGTGCGCTTCGAACGCAGCGAGTCGGCCGCTTCGCCAAGCGCTCGAGCGGCGCCCGGCTGAGTGCGGGCCTGCTCACCCGCGAGCTGGTCGATGCGCTTCGTCAGATCCTTCAGCGTGTCCGCCATCGCGCTCTTCTCGGCCGCGAGCGAGCGCTGCAGCGCCTGCTTCCGCTGCTGGCCCTGGGGTGTCTGTGCGTCGGCGCCCTGCTCGCCGAGCTTCGCCACATCGCCTGCGACCTGCTGCTCCTGATCGGCGAGAGCGCGCGCGGTCTTCTGCGCATCGCTCAACCCGCGCTGCGCTCCGCTCGCCTTTTCCTGCTCGAGCAGCCGCCTGGAGTCCGCGAGCCGGTCGTTCGCGTTCCGCGCGTCGGCGGCCCCGTTCTTTCCGTTCGCCGCCGCCTGCTTCATCGAGTTCGCCGCATCCTGCAGCTTGCGCGCCGCGTCGGCGAGCGCCTGCGACTGCCTCTCTCTCGCGAGCCGCTCGAGCTGTCGCGCCGCCTGCTCCGTCTGCGCGGCAAGATCGCGCTGGCCTTCTCCGCCCGACGACCCACTCGCGCCCGGCTGCCGAAGGCTGTCGGCCTTGCGGCGCATGCGCTCGTCTTCCTGCTGCTGGCGCTGGGCGAGCTGTTTCAGTTTGTCGAGCGTCTCGTCGACCTGCGATGCCGCGTTCTTTTCCTGCGCCTGCTGCTCCTGTCCACGCTGCACCGCCTCGTACTGGTTGCGCATCTTGTCTTTCTGCAGCTCGAAGATGTCGGCGAGATCCTGCGCTTTCGCACCGCCGCCGCCACCACCACCACCCCCGCCGCCACCGCCGCCCATCGAGACCTGAATGTCGCGGAACACTGCCTCGGCTCGCTGCAGCTGCACGAGCGCGCGCTGTTCCGCCGGGAGCGCGCCGTGCGGTGTGCCCTTCGCAAGCAGTTTCTCGGCGCTGTCCATCTCGGCCGCGGCCTTCGGCAATAATGCGGCGATCTTCTTCCAGCCCGAATCGGTCGCCGCGATGCCGCGATCCACCAGCCGCTTGCCGAGCTGCTGCACTTCCTCCCGCAGCTTCTGCTGGGAAAGCCGGAGCGTGGCGAGATTCTCGTCGAGCGCCTTCTTGTCGAGCGTCGCGCTGTCGCGCGCGGTGTTGAACGACGCCGCGATCACCTGCCGCTGCCGCTCCGACATCGGGCCCGGATTGTCCTGCTGACCGCCTCCACCACCGCCGCCGCCGCCGCCGCCCTGCTGCTGCCGGTAGTCCTGGCCGTACGGACGAACCTGCAGAAAGTAGATGTCGGTGGTCGCGGTTTGCGGACCACTCACGGCGTTGTTGTCCGCGGCCCGCGCATAGTACGAGACCACGTCGCCCGCCACGAGATGTTCATTCTCGAGCATGAACGTGTGTCCCGCCGAGATGTCGCGCAAAATCTTGCCGGACGCAGAGTAGAGCGGCACCGAGTTCTCGGCCGCGCCGTTGACCGAGTATACGAGATCGAGCCTGGCCACACCGTAATCGTCCGTCGCGCGCGCCTCGGTGAACACCTCGTCCACGGAGAGCACCTTCAGGTCGCGTCCCGGCTTCACAAAGCTCACCGTGGGCGGGCGATCGGGGAGCGCATCGATCGTATAGTCGAGCGATCCCGTGACCATCCGGCCGTCGGGTCCCTGCAGCTCCACCTTGTAGAATCCTTCGCGTTCGACGCGAATCATCGCGATCAGCGCGCCGTCGGCGGTGCGCGCGAGCTGTAGCGTGTCCCCGCCCTGCACGATCACCCGGCCTCCCGACGTCGGGCGCGTGGGAGTGACGCTCACGCGGACCAGCGTCCCCTTCAGCGCGGCGATGTCGCCGGTGCTGTCCACGTGCTGGGTGGGGAGCTGCGTGTACGCCGGATAGCGGTATTCGAGGTCCAGCCGCTTCACGTACGCGAGGTCGGCAATGTCGAGACGGTACACCGGCGAGCGCACACCGCTGGCCTCGACCGAGTACTCGGTGACTTTCGCGAGGTCGAACAGGCGATAGTTGTATCGCCCCGCGCTGTCGCCGGACATCGTCACGCGCGTCCACTCCGAAGAATCGGCGGAACGCACGAGCAGGTCGACGCGATCCGCGTTGAAGCCCCGCAGCGTGGCCGTCACGAGCTGGTCGCCGCCCTTCGCGATCGTCGCATTCCCCGGCTTCACGGCGATCGCGAACACACCAGCCGGATTCGCGTCGCCCCATGGGACGAGCATCAGGCCGAGCCCGTGCCTCAGCACGGTCGGACCAAACAGCGCGATGCCCAGCGCGGCGGCGCTCACGGCCGCGAACACGATCGACGAGCGCTGGAGATCGCTCGCGTCCACGCCGCGGCCGTCGTCCACCCGGCGCATGCGGTCGAGCGCGAAACGCAGAAGCCTGGCGGCGAGCGCGGGAGAACGCGCGGCGGCCGATGCGTGCACGTCCACCGCCGTGATCATCGCGCCGTCGAGCGAGCGTTCGTGCTCCTCGATGTACAGCGCGACCTGCGCGTCGCGCGGCGTCATGCGGATCGGCGTCACGATGAACCGGAACACGCTGGCGATGATGACCGCGAGCGAGAGCAGCCGGAAAACCCACAGGGATGAGTCGCTGTAATGCAGCGCGCGGGTCGCGTATGCCGACGCCGCGAGGACGATGAAACCCACGGCGACCGTGATGGTCGCGCCGCGCAGCGCGCGCTTGAGGCGCCAGCGATTGCGCACCCCGCTCACCACGCCGGCGAGCTGCCCCTGGTCGGCCATGAAGCCGTGTACGCTGTCCATCGCCTACTCCCTCCGTTCTTGCGCGCCGCTCATACTCTGCCTGCGCTCTCAGTCTTGGAAAGGCGATTCGACAGAATCGTCTCCGCGGCCAGCAACAGCAGAGCGACTACCAGAAGATACCACCACATGGTCTGTCCGCGTTCCAGTTCCTCTGGTGCGGCGGACGATCCGGAACCCGACGGCCCCGCCCCGGGCGTCGCCATGACCGCCGCCACCAGCTCCCGCGGGTCGAAGCGGGACAGGTCTGATTCCTTCGGATCGACGTTCACCGCGATGGGCCGGCCGCTGCCGGCAGCCGTCCCGAGGCCGCGCAACTCGTAGAACCCCTGCTCGCTCAGCGTCGCCAGGTGCTCGGCGCCCGACGCCGTCAGCGGCGTCCGACGACCGGATGGCGACTCGAGCACGAGCGGCGACGCGCCCGCGCTGGCCCCGGCATCCGCGATGAACGGCGCCGTCAGCTCGCCGTGCCGCGAAAGATCGAGGACGTCACCCGCCTGGAACCACGCCCGCGCGTCGCCGTAGCGGCCGGCATACTTCGCGAGTTCGTGCACGAACGGGAGAAACACGGGCTGCAGCGGCAGGTCGGTCCAGTATTCGTCGAGCGACGACGCCCACATCAGCACCTTGCCGCCGCCGACTGATTTTTCAACGAGCGCCGGAGCGCCGTCGTCGAGTCTGGCAATCACGCCGCTGTCGCCCGGCGCCACGAGTAGCCGGTACCGGAACAGGTGTGCGGTGGAGAAGTCGCCACTGCGAGGCGCCGAGAACAGCTCGAACACCGGATGGCCGTAGTCCACCGTCGCCACCGTGCCGCCCGCATCGCGCGTGCGGTCCACGACCGACCCCAAACGAGCGGGCATGAGTGCGCGCCACTCGTTGCTCCAGCGCGCAGCCGCAAGATCGCCGGGCACCACCAGCAGGCCGGTTCCCGCGACGATCGCCTCGCGCAGCCGCGTGCCGACCGCTCCGTTCGGCGGAGGTACCTCGTCGAGAATCACGAGCGAACGCGAAACCAGATCGCCGGCGCGCAGCGCGTCCTCCGCCTTCACATCGACGCGGAAGGCGGGCCGGTCGCCGATCGCCAGCGCGCGGCTCAGGTAGAGGCCCTGGTTCGTGCGCGGCTTCGACGGCAGCACGATCAGCACCGACACCGCCTCGCCGGGCGCGAGCGTGAAGTTGAATGCGTCGTTCGCCGGGAGAGAATCGCGAGTGATGCGCACCGTGCCCCGCGTGGCCGACGCGGGGACCACGTTCGGCGCGAAGCGCGCCTGCGCCACTCCTTTGGGCGGCACCGTGAGCTTCTTCGTCTCGATCGCGCGTCCGCCGAGCTCCAGCGTGGCATCGATGGTGCGCGCCGCCGCGCCGGTGTTGGTAACGCGCGCCGTGACGGTCACGCGGTCGCGATCTCCGACGCGGTCGCGATCCGTCGAGGCCTGCGTCACCGCGAGGTCGGCGCCTTGCGCGCCGCCGACGTCCACCGTCCGCATGGCCGCGCCCGGGGGCAACCGCACGTCGTCGCGCCGTCCCCATGCGATGCGCTGGAAATCGCTGATCATCACGACTTCCTTCCGCGGCAGGTTCGACGCCGAGAGGATCTGTGCCGCGAGCTTCAGCGCGGGCTCGTACCGTGTGCCCTCCGAACTGAGCTTCGCGCCGGCGATCGCGCGGTCGAGACGCGGCTGACTGGCGGTCGGCTCCGTGGCCGCCGCGGGATCGTTCGCGAAGAACACGATCGTGGCGCGATCGTTGCCGGCGAGGTCTCTCGTCTCCACACGCGTGGCATCGAGCGCGCGCTTCCAGTGGTCCGCATACCCCATGCTGTACGAGCGGTCCACGAGCACCACGCGCTCGCGCGCGCCGAGCAGCGACGACGACGTGGCGTTGCGGCGCTGGAGGAACGGGCGCGAGAACGCGGCCACGAGCAGTGCGAGCGCGAGGCAGCGCATCGCGAGCAGCAGCAGGTGCCGCAGTTTCTGCCGCCGGACCGACCTATACGGAATCTTCTGCAGAAACATCAGTGACGGGAACTGCACGACCGCCCGCCGCTCGCGGTTGATCAGGTGGATCGCGATCGGGATCCCGATCGCGAACAGGCCGGCGAGGAACGCGGGAGCGAGGAGTCCCATCAGCGCGCCGTGCTGAAGCGCTCGCGCGCCAGCAGGTATGCGAAAAGCGCCTTGTCGAGCGGTTTCGACGTGTCGAACAGCGCGTAGTCGATTCGCTGCTCCTGCATGCGGCGCGCAAGCGTCGCGGTGTGCTCGGCGACCACGCCGCGGTACTGCGCGCGCAGGTAAGCCGGGATGACCGGCATCCGCTCGCCGGTCTCGAGATCGACGAAGTTCGTCGCGTCGGCAAACGGGAACTCGATTTCCACCCGGTCGAGTAGATGGAAGACGATCAGGTCGTTGCCGCGACCGCGCACGTTCGCGAGCGCGGAGAGCACGGCGTCAGGCTCCTCGTAGAGATCGGAGATCAGCAGTACGATGCTGCGGCGGCGCAACGACTCGGACAGCTTGCGCAGCGGCGCATCGAGCGTCGACGCGCGCGACGGGGCTCCACGCGCGCGCTCGGGCGCCGCGGCGGCGGCACTCCTGGTCGTGCGCTCGAGCGCGTGCAGCACGAGCCGCAGGTGCTTGGCCGAGGGAGGCACGTACTCGACGATGTCGTCGTCGAACGTCGCCAGCCCGACGCGATCGCGCTGCGTGCTCGAAAAGTAGGCCAGCGCCGCCGCCAGATAGCACGCGTAGTCGAGCTTGCTCACGCTGCCCGTACCTTCCGTCGCGCCGCGATAGCGCATCGACGGCGACACGTCGAGCAGGACCATGAAGTTCGTGTTCGTGTCCGCCTCGAACTGCTTCACGTAGTAGCGGTCGCTGCGCGCGAAGAGCCGCCAGTCGATGCCGCGGATGTCGTCGCCGGGCATGTACGATCGGTGCTCCGCGAAGTCGGTGGACGACCCGAGGTGCGGCGAGCGATGCAGGCCGTTCACGAAACCCTCCACCACGGTGCGCGCCAGCAGCTCCAGGTTCCCGATCCTGGCGAGGACGGCGGGATCGAGCAGCGTTGCCGTGTCGGCTGTCACATCCCGGACCGCGGCACGGGAACGGCCTCGAGCAGTTTGTCGATCACCTGGTCCGACGTCACGCGCTCCGACTCGGCGTGGAAGTTCAGCAGCACGCGATGGCGCAGCACGGGCTTTGCCAGCGCGCGAATGTCGTCGAAGCTCACGTGGTAGCGGCCCTGCATCAGGGCGCGCGCCTTCCCGCCGAGCACCAGGTGCTGCGGCGCGCGTACGCTGGCGCCGTACGACACCCACTGCTTCACGAAGTCGGGCGCGCCCGGGCCCGGCCTGCTCGTGCGCGCGATATTCACGGCGTAGCGTGCGACGGCGTCGGCGACCGGCACGCGTCGAACGAGCTGCTGGAATCCGACGATGTCCGCGCCGGTGACGGCGTGCCGGAACTCGTGCTTCTGCACGGACGTGGTCGAGAGCACCACGTCCACTTCCTGATTTTCGTTCAGGTAGTCGATCACGATCTCGAACATGAAGCGATCGAGCTGCGCCTCGGGCAGTGTATACGTACCCTCGAGCTCGATCGGGTTCTGTGTCGCGAAGACGAAGAACGGCTCGTTCAGCGTGTAGGTCTGCCCCTGAACGGTCACGCGGTGTTCCTGCATCGCTTCGAGCAGCGCGGCCTGTGTCTTCGGTGGAGTTCTGTTGATTTCGTCGGCCAGCACGATGTTCGCGAATATCGGACCGGGCACGAACACCATGTGCCGGCGGCCGGTGTCCGGATCGTCCTGGATGATCTCGGTTCCCGTGATGTCGCTCGGCATCAGGTCGGGCGTGAATTGGATGCGCGAGAACTTCAGGTCGAGTGCCTTCGCGAAGGTGTTGATCAGAAGGGTCTTCGCGAGACCGGGCACGCCGATCACGAGGCTGTTGCCGCCCGTGAGGATCGAGAGCAGGATCAGCTCGACCACGCCGTCCTGGCCGACGATCACCTTGCGCAGCTCCGCACGAATCTGGTCGCATCCGGCCTTGAGCCGGTCTGCGTGCGCAATGTCGTCGGAGGATTCGAGAGCTGGGCTCGTAACGTTCGCGGCCACGGGGATTTCCGGTTAGGGTTTCTTTCCATCGACGATGGTCAGCAGCAGTTCCTGCGCCTTCACATAGTTCGGCGCCTCTTCGAGCGAGCGCAGCAGGGCCTTCCGCGCACTCACGTCGTCATCGGCCTCGTGGTACGCGAGCGCGAGCTGGTAGTACGCTTCCGACTTGTCCGCGGGGACGAGCGCGACCACCGCGCGGCGCTCGCGCAGCGTCCCGGCCTTGTCGCCCAGCCCGTGATACAGGCCGGCGAGCTGCTGGTGAACCGCGACATCGTACGGGTCGATGTAGAGCGCGCGATCGAGCGCGTCGGCGGCGCCGGCGTTGTCGCCCGACGCCGTCCTGAGCCGCGCGAGCTCGAGGTGCGACGCGTAGTCCGTCTCGTTGTGCAGCACGTACTGCGAGAGCGCGTCGGCGGCTCGTTTCGAGTCGCCCTTCGACGCGTACAGCTGCGCGAGCCCGGCGTACGGACCGTCGCCGCCGCCGTATTCCGGAAACAGCGCACGCGCCCGTTCGAGCAGGGTGATCGCGGTGTCTGTCTGCCCCGCCTTCGCGAGGGTGACGGCCGCAAGCAGCTGGATGCGATAACTGCGCGGCGAGGCATTGGCCGCAGCGAGAAACTCCGCCGGAGCTGTCTCGGTTCCCGCCCTCAACGAGTCCTTGAGCGCGGCGAGTGGCCCCGCGTATCGCTCGCGCATGTACGCGTCGAACTTCCTGTCGAAAGCCTTCGGATCCATCCCCAGCACCCTCTGGAACACCTCGGCGGTCGTGCGTCCCGCCTTGTACTCGATCAGCATCTGCAGGAGGGCCTTCTCGCCGTAGTCGCGCGCGATGAGATCGCAGACGACCGATGCCTGGTGATACGAGAGGATCACCTGCTCCGGATACGCCGGCCGCATGAAACCGTCGTTCATCCGGCTCACGGGCACGAGCTTGCCGGCTGCGAATGCATCGAGGAAGTCCACCGTCACGTTCGAGCCCCAGCCGGGACGCGCGTGGTGCTCCTCGTACACCGAAAGTCCCTCCGACAGCCAGCGCGGCACGTGCTGATCCGTCAGCCCGAGCGTGAACGTGTGCGCGAGCTCGTGCCAGACCGTCGAGCCCCAGTTGAACGGGCCCGCGTCCTTGGCCGCCGGCGAGTCGAACGCGAGCGTGGTGCCGAAGCTCACGCCGAGCGCGCCGAGACCGGCGAGCCCCACGGTGCGCACGGAGAAATCGGCGTGGCTCTTGTAGACCTCGATCCGGATCGGCGGCGTGGGCGTGAACTGGTACCGTTGCTGGAACGTCGCGTACGCACGTTCGGCAAGATCGCGCAGGTAGATCGAGAAGAGCGAGGATTCGCTCTTCTCGATCATCGTCGTGAACTTGCCGTCGGTGGTCTCGTCATAGTTGCCGAACGTGTCGAGCAGGTCGAGCGTGTTCTTGATCCAGACGTTGTACGGGTCGCCGGTGAACGACACCTCAAGACTCTGCCGTCCCTCCTTCATCCGGCCGAGGCGCAGCATGTTCATGCCGAGCAGGCCGTGCGCCTCCCAGCTCTTGGGATCCGCGGCGATGCCCTGGAGCGCGAACGAAGCCGCCACCGCATAGAGGCGGATCCGGCTCGCGGCCGACGACATTGTCACGAAGAACTCGGCGTTCGCCGGGTTGAGCGCGAGCGCGCGCTGCCGGGTTTCCTCGTATCCCTTCGTGTCACCCGTCACGTATCGGATGGCCGCGAGCACCGCGAGCGCCTCCGACGACGACGGATTCACGGCGAGCGCGCGTTCGACCTCCTTCTGCGCGAGCGCGTATTCCTCGCTCTCCAACAGCAGCTGCGCCCGTTGTACGCGGGCCTCGGTGAAGTTCGGGTTGATCTCGAGCGCACGGTTCAGCAGCGAGTCCACACCGGGCTGCGAGTCGAAGATGCGCCGTTTGGCCTCGCCGAGCAGCGCGCGCGGTTCCGACGGGTTCGAGGCGAGCGCCTCCTCGAACGCGGTCTGGGCATCCGCGCTGTTGTACTTCTCGAGAAACAATTCGCCGACCGCGATCTTGGCATCGATGTTCTTTTCGTCGCGCAGGATCGCGCGATCGAACGCCTTGAGCGCGTCCTTGAACAGGTCGGGACGGTCGCGCCCGAGGTATTGGCATGCGATGCCGACGGCGGTCAGCTCCGTGCTCGTGAGCGTTCCGGCGCTGTTGTTGAAGACGTCGATGAAGCGATCGAACTCCTTCATCGCGCGCTCCCGCTCTCCGCGATTGTAGTGCAGCCGCGCGAGATTGACCGAGGCCATCAGGCTGTCCGGCGCGTGCTCGGCGATCGCCCGAACGAACGCACTCTCCGCGGCGGCGATCTTTCCGCGCCCGATCAACGCCTCGCCGAGCGCGTTCTGCGCACGAAGCGCGGGCGCGCAGACGAGCACCG
>Ga0207932_1000228_pt1 | contig 19062 bp, 15 predicted proteins | sample NGESurdeep092012_FD_184480 | JGI IMG/M metagenome (GOLD analysis project Ga0207932, IMG submission 184480) | Arctic peat soil microbial communities from Barrow, Alaska - NGEE Surface sample 415-2 deep-092012 (SPAdes) | ecosystem: Environmental > Terrestrial > Soil > Wetlands > Peat ...
GCGGCGGGCGGAGAAGCTGCCCACCGCATACGCTCCGGCCGCATCCCACGCCTCGGCGATGATCTTCACGTCCCGAAGCACCGGGTCCTCGGCAATCCGCTCGAGGAGCGGGGGCTTGCGCAGGACCTTGCCCGAGCGCCCCCGGCCGAGCGCCGCGGCGAGGTCGAATCGAAAGCCATCCACGTGCATCTCCACCACCCAGTGGCGCAACGCGCTCAGGATGTGGTCCCGCACCACGGGATGGTTCGCGTTGACGGTGTTGCCGGTGCCCGTGTAGTCCTGGTACGCACGCTTGTCATCCGCCAGCAGGTAGAAGATCGCGTTGTCGATCCCGCGGAAGCAGAGGGTGGGCCCCCGTTCGTCGCTCTCGGCCGTGTGATTGAACACCACATCCAGGAAGACCTCGATGCCCGCCTCATGGAAGGCTCGGACCATGTCCTGGAATTCCCTCTTCTGCTGACCGACGCCTCCCGAGCTGCTGTAGGAGGCTTTCGGCGCGAAGAAGGTGACCGGATCGTAGCCCCAGTAGTTCCCGAGCGGCCGGCCCGTCCGCGGATCGATGCCCGTCGCCTGGTGGTCGTTGAATTCCTGCACAGGCATCAGCTCGACGGCCGTCACCCCCAGCTCCTGGAGATACGGGATCTTCTCCGTCAGGCCCCGGAACGTGCCGGGATGCTCCACACCGGAGCTGGGATGGATCGTGAAGCCACGCACGTGTGCTTCATAGATGACCGTCTGTGACCAGGGATGCCTGGGCGGACGGTCCTCCTCCCAGTGAGCCTGCTCCTCCGTGACCACGCATTTCGGCATGGCGCCCGCATCATCGACCATCGGACACGCCGAGTCTCCGTCGGGCGCGGACGGATCGTATCCCCGAGCCGGGAGGAAGTCCCAGCCGGGCAGTGTCGCGATCGCCCCGGCGCACGGATCCAGGAGCAGCTTGTGGACGTTGAAGCGATGGCCTTCCGCTGGTCGATACGGGCCGTCCACCCGATAGGCGTACAGCTGGCCCGGCAGAATCCCCTCGATCCAGACGTGCCACACATCGCCCGTACGGTTGCGCGCGGGGTCGAGATCGACCACCCGGGATGCCTTGGCATCTTCCGGACGATCGAACAACTCCAACCGGACGCCGCTGGCGTGTCGGCTGAAGAACGCGAAGTTCACTCCGTCGCGGCGCACAGAGGGACCCAGCGGCAACGGCACACCGACGCGAACACCGGTCTGGGCCCTGATCGCTCCGTCCTGTGGTCGGGTGCCGCCCAGCGCGCGGGCGCTTGCACGGGCTGTCTTCCGTCGTCCCGCCGACGATGGGGAGCGCCTCATCGCTGCCAGAGGATGCGCGCGTCCTCCAGCGGGACGGCGACACCGTCGCAGTGCGGTATCACCCGCGGCGTATAGTCCGCTGCCGACCGGGCTGCTGACACGGACGCGCGGTACACAAGGCCGCCCGGCGCGTCCTCCGCCGGGCGCACGCGCTGCATCACCTGCCGCTCCGGAGCGGTGCCGCCGGCTCCATCCGCGTAGAGCTCGACCTGCACCGCGTCCGGGGCGAGCGCGTTCAGATGGAGCACGACCTCGACCACGTGCCGGTCCGCGTCGGTCGCTGTCGTCACGTCGCCGAACCGCAGCGTGTCCCATCGCTCGTCCAGTGTCCGCCGCCAGTCGACCACGTGCCTGCCGGCGGCGCCCTTCCCGGCCAGGCGCGACCGGTACGCGGCGGCCGCGGGAAGGTAGTGCTGCTCGGTGTACTCGCGCACTGTGCGGTCGGCCGAGAAGAGCGGCGTCAACCGCGCCATGCTCTCGCGCATCCGCGTGACCCACGCGCTGGGAACGCCGCTCTGGTTCCGGGCGTAGAAATCCGGGACTACCTCGCGCTCGAGCAGGCCGTAGAGCGCGTCGGCCTCGACGGCGTCCCAGGCGGGATCGTCGCCGTGCTCCTGGCCGTCGCCCAACGCCCATCCCACCTCCGGCGCGTAGGCTTCCGCCCACCAGCCGTCCAGTTCGGACAGATTGATGCCTCCATTCACGAGCACCTTCATCCCGCTCGTTCCGCTCGCCTCCCAGGGACGCCGCGGTGTGTTGATCCAGACGTCCACGCCCTGGACCAGGCGCTCCGTCAGCAGCATGTCGTAGTCGCTGAGGAACATCACATGGGGGCGGGCCTCCGGCCGTCGGATGAACCGGATCCACTCCTGGATCAAGGCCTGTCCCGCCCGATCCTCCGGATGGGCCTTGCCGGCGATGACGAGTTGCACCGGGCGCTCGGGGTCGGACAAGAGGCGCAGCAAGCGCGCGGGATCGTGCAGCAGTAGGTTCGGTCTCTTGTAGGTGGCGAAGCGGCGCGCGAAACCCAGGGTCAAGGCGTTGGGGTCGAACAGGTGCGCCGCCTCCTCGACCGCCTCGGCCGACGCGCCGCCGGCCGTCAGTTGCCGGGACAAGCGCTTGCGGGCATAGGTCACCAGCTCCTTGCTGGCGGCGGTGCGGAATCGCCACAGCCTGGCGTCGGGGACGCCGCGAATGCTCTGGCCCAGACCTCGCGTGATCCCCCGCCAGCGGTCCTTCCCGCACGCCTTCGTCCACAGGCCGTCGGCGGCCGCTGAGTCCCACGTCGGCATGTGCACGCCGTTGGTCACGTGCACGACCGGCACGTCGGCCTCCGGCCACCGGGGGAAGAGCGGCTGGAAGAGGTGCCGGCTCACCCGCTCGTGCAGGCGACTCACGCCGTTGACGGCGCCGCTCCCGCGGACCGCCAGATAGGCCATATTGAAGGGTTCCGATGGGTCGTCCGGGTCCCGGCGGCCCAACGCCAGCAGATCGCGGAGCGGAATGCCGAGCTTCTGCACGGCGTAGCCGCCGAGGTACTGCTCGATAAGAGCCGGAGGGAAACGGTCGAAGCCGGCCGCCACGGCCGTATGGGTGGTGAAGAGGTTCCCTGCCCGCGACGTGGCCAGGGCGACGGCGAAGGACTGCCCGGTCTCGTCCATGACGCTCCGGGCGCGCTCCAGTACCGCGAAGGCCGCGTGCCCCTCGTTCAGATGACAGACGTCCGGCTGGATGCCGAGGGCACCGAGTAGACGCCATCCGCCGATTCCGAGGAGTAGTTCCTGCTTGAGGCGCAGCTCCGGCCCGCCGCCGTACAACTCACTGGTGATCCCCCGGTGCACGGGGACGTTCGCCGCGTCATTGCTGTCCAACAGATACAGCTTCACGCGGCCGACCTGGACCTGCCAGGCGCGCAGCCAGACCGAGTACCCCGGCAAGGCGATCTCCAGGCGCAACCACTCGCCGTTCGCGTGGCGCAGCGGCGTGATCGGCAACTGCCCGGGGTCGTTGTATGGGAAAAGGGCCTGCTGCGCTCCGTCCTTGTCGATCACCTGGCGGAAGTAGCCCTGCTGGTAGAGCAGCCCCACGCCGATGACGGGCACGCCCAGGTCGCTCGCGGCCTTGAGCTGATCGCCGGCGACATTGCCGAGCCCGCCCGAGTAGATGGGCAAGGCCTCGCTCAACATGAATTCCATGCTGAAATACGCGATGCAGCTCAGCGGAGCCTGCGGATGCTGTTGCTGGAACCACGCCGGCGCCTCCACCGCCTCCCGCCTCGTCCGCACCAGGGCATCGACCTGCGTGCGGAACACGGGATCGGCCAGTACGCGCTCGATCCGGTCGCGCGAAACCGTCTGCAGGACGACCCACGGGTTGTGCGTGATGTCCCACAATCGGGGATCGAGCTCCCGCCACACGGTGTCGGTGGCATGATCCCACGACGAGCGCATGTCCAAGGCCAGCTCCGCCAGCGCAGCGAACCCGGTGTCTGCCGCAGGTTCATCGCTGCGGCGTGGCTGGCTGTCACGTGCCTGCGCGCTCTTCGCGGTCTTCTTCATGGCGCCTCCGCTGCGGCGAGCGTCACGTTCATTCATGGATGCGGCCCGGCCCCGACCACCGCGCAGCGTTCGCACGCACGACCTCGCGTGACGACACTCACCCCACCCGTTGCCGGATGACTTCCACCGGCATGTGGCTCAGCTTCGTGTTGATGCGGCCAATCCGGCGCAACGGCCACCAATCGTAGAGGTAGATCTGCATCGGCCGCCACATCGCGACCCAGCCTGCGATCGTGAGACTCTCGCGCAGCATGCCGGCCCACGTGCCGGCCTCACCGGGCAGCAGCGTCCTGATGACGACGAGGCAGGCCGCCAGGAACACCACACCGATCAACAGGCTGGTCCGGCCCCGCTTCATCAGGCGACTGAATTCCAATTCGATCAGCGTGGCGCGGTGGGCGAAGTAGTTCTGCACGGCCTGCCGGATCACCTCGTTGGGGTCCTCGGTCGGCCACTGCTCCAGGAAGATGCGCAGCTTCACCGGTGCGCCGGGCGGGAACTCCTGCGCCCAACTCATGATGAACTCTTCCGCGTCGTGGTCCAGGTCCTTCTCGTTGAACGGCGAGGGATCCATCGAATTGAAGAGCTGGCTCGTGTCGTGCAGGTTCAGCTCGATGGTGTGCGCCTGTCCCGCGTCCGCCGCGGCCTTGCCCGGTGAGAAGAAGCGCATGAGCGAGCGTCCAGGGGACTTGGGTGGCACTAGTCCCGGTCTCTCGTGAGCTGCTTGCGGGTGGATGCCAGTTCCCGGCGACGCGTCGCCGTCGTCTTGGGATACGCCATCTTGAGCGCACCGAGCGTATCGAGGACGATCCGGGACACGATCAATCGGGCGTTGTCCTTGTCATCGGCGGGAACGATGTACCAGGGTGCGTGACGGGTGCTGGTCGCGCTGAGGCAGGCCTCATAGGCCTTCCGGTACTGCGTCCAGTGCTTCCTCTCCCGAATGTCCGCGAGGCTGAACTTCCAGTTCTTGTCCGGCTCATCAAGGCGCTCGAGGAAGCGCCGTCTCTGCTCGGCCTTCGAGAGATGCAGGAAGATCTTGACGATCCGGGTGCCGTTGCGATGGAGATGCTCCTCCAGATCCACGATGGAACGATACCGCTCCTCCCACACGGTCCTCTCGCCGCGCGACTCCTCCGGGAGCCCCTGGGCGCGGAGCAGTTCCGGATGGACGCGGACGACGAGCACCTCCTCGTAGTAGGAGCGATTGAAGATGCCGATCCGCCCCCGCTCGGGCAGACAGCGGGTCGTGCGCCAGAGGAAGTCGTGCTCCAGTTCCTCGGCGCTCGGCTGCTTGAAGCTGAAGACCTCGCAGCCCTGCGGGTTGACCCCGGACATGACGTGCCGAATCGCGCCGTCCTTCCCCGCGGTGTCCATCCCCTGGAAGATCACCAGCAACGCCCGCTGGCCGGACGCGTAATGCAGGCGTTGCAGCGCGCTCAACTCCTCAACGTGTTCAGCCAGCAGCTTGCGATACCGCTTCTTCGACCGGCAGAAGGGCTTCAGGGTCGTCGGCCACTCCCGGAGTGCGACCACTGCTCCCGGCCGCACGCGGAAGACCTTGGCGTCGGGTTCCATGGTCATTCCTGCGGCGGCGCCAGCAGCGTGGTGGGCGCCCACGGCACCGGCGCCGCGCGACCCGCAGCATCGCGTGGCGTCGCTCTCACATCGCCTCCATCGCAGCGTCGTACTCACCCCGGCACGCAGCCTGGTTGCACCTGGCTCGATGCAAGAGGGCCCGCTGTGCCGCCACAACGCTGGCCCCTTCGCCGCGCCAGACCTCCAGCGCCGGTTGCTGGATGGCTCGAGAGAACGAGAAGGACAAGGCCCAGGGCAGCCGGGAGTGCCATCGACCGTTCATGGCGTTCAAGCGGGCGGAGGCCAGTTCAGCGGGTTGGCCGCCCGACAGGAACGTGACGGCCGGTACGGCGGCGGGCACGGCCCGCAGCAGGCACCTCACCGTGGCGTCGGCCACCTCGTCCACCCCTTCCTGTCTGGTGCAGGCCAGACCGGGAAGAACCATGTTGGGCTTCAGGATCATCGCCTCCAGGACCACCCGCTGTGCATACAACTGGTCGAAGACCGTTCGAAGGACCTCCTCCGTGACTTCGTCACACTGCTTCAGCCCATGCCTCCCCTCCATGAGCACTTCCGGCTCCACGATGGGGACGAGTCCGGCCTCCTGACACAGCGCGGCGTAGCGCGCCAACAGGTGCGCATTGGCTTCCATGCAGCCCCGGGTGGGCAGGCCATCCCCCAGGACAAGCACCGCGCGCCACTTGGCGAAGCGCGCCCCCATGTGCCGGTAGGCCGTCAGGCGGTCGCGAAGGCCGTCGAGCCCTTCGGTGACGCGCTCCCCAGGGTGTGCGGCCATGGCCTTCGCACCGGTGTCCACCTTGATGCCGGGCACAATGCCGGCATCGACGAGGACCGTCAGGAAGAGCGCGCCGTCCCTGGTGTGCTGCCGGATGGTCTCGTCGTAGAGGATCGCGCCTCCGATGCACTCGCCGAGACCGGGCGTGGTCACGATCAGTTCCCGATAGGCGCGGCGCGCCTCCTCGGTCTGGGGAATCCCCAGCGTCGCGAAACGTGCGTTGCAGGTAGGAGTGCTCTCGTCCATCGCCAACAGACCTTTAGCACCGGCCAGCAGCGTACTCGCGAGTTCCTGAAGAGCTGGCCCATTCATGGGTGCGTGAACCTCCTCATTCGGCACGTTCGCGCACCGGTGTGTGCACGCGCGGTGTGATCAGCGCCTCGAACCCGGAGATCACATCGAACAGCTCCTCGTCAATCCCCGCTTGCCGCAGTTGATGGAAGGTGCGGTGGAGAGTCTCCAGCAGGTCGTTGATGTTCTTGTCCGCTCGCTCCATCGCGGCAAGGCGGCTCGCGTTCTCGCTCGCGAGGGACTCCGCGCAGGCCCGGAAGAGCGAGATGAACAGATACTCGCGGATGAGCGCGCGCAGCGTCCCGGTGCCGCGTCCCATGACCTCGGGCACGGCCTTCGTCGGCCACCGGACCGAGGCCAGGCCGCGTTCCCATTGCGCGTCGAGCGGCAACAGCCGCTGGCTCACCGGCTCGTAGAGCGGGCCGGTCTTCGGGCGGTTATGGAAGATGTAGAGACGCGTGTACTCGCCTTTGGCCCGACGGGCTTCGCTCTCGACTTGAATCTGCCCGACCAGCGGCGTGATGGCGTCGACGGAGGTCGGCACGGTGAACAGTCCGAGCGGCGGCAGCCCGGCGTCCGTCAGTCGTGCCTGAACGCGTTCACCGACGGCCCAGACTTCCGGCGTGCCGGGTAGCGCGGCCAGCGTCCGCACCGCGAAATCCGCCACCACGTCATTGAACTGTCCGACCAGTCCCTGATCCGATCCGAACACGACAGCGCCGATCGGCCCCGAGTCCACGGGGCTCATCCGTTCGCCCATCGGGGTGGCCGGCGCACTGTTCCGAAAGCACGCGCCCAACCCGAGTTCCACGGTCCGATAGTAATCCGCCAACGCGCGCACTGAGTTCTCATATTGCCCGATGCTCGCGGCGGCCAGGGCCTTCATCGTGCGGACCACGGATTGGAGATCACCCGCGCTGCTGATCTGTCGCCGTAAGCTCGACGTCGTGTCGCTCACGGTGTCGCCGTTGCCTCCGGCTCGGGCTTCGGTTCCGCCTCCGCCGTGGGTGCGGACTCCGGCTCGGGCTTCCGCGCCGCCTTGGGGCTGGCTTCGGACGCCGCCGTGGGTGCGGCGTCGACGTGGCCCTCGGCCTTGGCCGCCGGGGCGACTGGCGCCTGGGGCTCGAAGGGCTCGAGCGCCTTGCGAGCGAGGGCGAGGATCGTCGTCCGATCGTCGTCGCTCAGCGCGCCGGCAGTATCGAATCGCGCACTCACGTCTGCCGGGATGTGCGCTGCCGCGTCATGCACGGCGTGCTCGGCCTCCCTCATGCGGTCCAGCGGCACCTGGTCGAAGAGCCTTGCGGTCAGCGCCAGCAGGACGGCGATCTGAGCGGGCACGGACACCGGAGCGAATTCCTGCTGCTTGAGGCAGGCGCGGATGCGGCGTCCGTGTTCGATGCTTTTGCGCGTGTCGTCATCGAGGCGCGCGCCGAATCGGGCAAAGGTCTCGAGTTCCTCGAACTGCGCATAACCGAGCTTGAGGTCGCCCGCGACGGCCCGGTACGCCGCCCGTTGCGCCTTGCCGCCCACGCGCGAGACGGACTTGCCGACATCGACCGCAGGCAGCACGCCCAATTCAAACAGCGATGGCGAGAGGTAGATCTGCCCGTCCGTGATCGAAATGAGGTTGGTCGGAATGTAGGCGGAGATGTTCTGCGCTTCGGTCTCGATGATGGGCAGCGCGGTGAGCGATCCATTGCCGAGCTCGGGGCGCAGATGCGTGGCGCGCTCTAGCATCCGCGAATGGATGTAGAAGATGTCGCCTGGGAATGCTTCGCGTCCGGGAGGCCGGCGGAGCAGAAGGGACAGCTCGCGATACGCCCGGGCATGGTGCGTGAGGTCGTCATAGACGATGAGGACGTCGCGACCCGCCTCCATGAAATGCTCCGCGATGCTGGTCGCCGCGTACGGGGCGATGAAGGCGAGACCGGGCGGGTCGTTGCCCTCGGTCACGACCACGACGGTGTGATCCATCGCGCCCTTGTCCCGCAGGATGGCTACGGTCTTGGCGATGGCGGAAGCGCGCTGGCCGATGGCGCAGTAGACGCACACGACATTCTGTCCCCGCTGGTTGAGGACGGTGTCGATGGCGATGGCCGTCTTGCCCGTCTGCCGGTCGCCCAGGATCAGCTCGCGCTGGCCGCGCCCGATGGGAATGAGCGCGTCGAGCACCTTGATGCCGGTCTGGAGCGGCACGGTGACCGGCGAGCGGTCCATGATCGGCGGTGCGGGGCGTTCGATGGGAAGGCGCTCGCTGGTGGATACCGGCCCGTTGTCATCGAGCGGCCGACCGAGCGGGTCGATGACGCGTCCCAGCAGCCCGACGCCCACGGCCACGTCCATCACCCGGCCCGTGCGCTCGACCTCCGCGCCGGCGTGCAGATGCCAGTAATCGCCAAGCAGCACAACGCCGATCTCGTGCTCGTCCACGTTGAACGCCATGCCCAACACATCGCCCGGGAACGTGACCAACTCCTCGAAGCCCACGCTTGGGAGGCCGGAGACCTTGGCGATGCCGGTCGCGATACTGACGATCGTGCCCACCTCTCGCGTCGAGATCTGTGGCGTGAAGGCTTGCCGCACTTCGCTCATGCCAGCGAACGCGCGGTCGAAGGCGCTCTGCAGTTGTCCGGGCACCGCGCTCATGGGCTCCTTGTTTCGGACTTGGGTGCCTCCGGCTTCGGCTCGGCCTTGCCCTCGGGCTTCGGCTCGGCCTTGGCTTCCAGCTTCGGCTCGGCCTTGGCCTCCTGCTTCGACTCGAACTTGGCTGCCGGCTTCGGCTCGGCATTCTCCTCGGGCTTCGGCTCAGCCTTCTCCTCGGGCTTCGGCTCAGCCTTGGCTTCGGGCTTCGGCTCAGCCTTGGCTTCGGGCTTCGGCTCGGCCTTCGCTTCCGGCTTCGGCTCCCCTTCGGTCGCGCCTCGCCGAATCTCCAGCTCGGCCTGCCTCCAGTTCTGCGCTGCCGAATCGCTCTTGCGGCCTTGCTGCTCGTACAGTTCATAGGCGCGCTTGGCGATCCGCGAGGCCAAGTGTGGCGGCGCGTGGGCCTTGGCCTCACGCTTGTCCTGCTCGTTCAGAAGATCTTCGACACCTTTTTGGAGCGACGCGAGGTAGTCCGCGATGCTCCACGCCACCTTCAGTCCATTCGTGGTGAGCTCGATCCCACTGATCAGGTCCGGCGCGGTCACGAACCGGAGGTGGATGTCCGCCGAGAAGGTCTCGTTGAGCGCATTCTGAATGGCCGCCCGGGGCTCCGCCGGCAGGTCGAAGGCACTGCGCACGAGTGCAGGCTCCGAGGCGGTTTTCAGGGCTTCGGCGAGGCGTGCCTTCGCCGGGCCATCCATCTCCCGCAGGCGGCGAGTGAACACCTCGCCCATCCGCTCCTCCAGACTCGTGGCGGCGAGATCCGTCAGCGCCTTTCGGGCGATGGCGAACACCTCCTGTTGCGTCCGGCGACTGATCGCGCGATCGAGTTCGTGGGCGTCGTTCCTCAGCGTCTCCTGTCGCTTGGCGCTCAGGGCATCGGCGGCCTGGCGCGCCGCGTCGATGAGCCGCTGGCGTTCGGCGTGCGCCTCATCCGTCGCTTTGCTCAGGAGTGCGGCACGCTGCTCGTCGAACTCCTTGTTCTTGTGCTGGAACTCGTCGCGCTCCTTCTGGGCCTCGGCCTTCTTCGCATCGGCGTCCGCGAGTGCCGCGGCGATCCGTTTCTCGCGCTCCTCGATGGCGTGGCGGATGGGCTTGTAGAGAAAGCGCTTCAGCAGCCACACCAGGACGACGAAGTTGAGCGCTTGCGCCCCGACGGTGAACCAATCGATGAGCACGGATCACTTCCCCGCCGCGTGGGCGATGACGTGATTCCAGAACGGATTGGCGAAGATGAGGATCATCGAGACCACGAAGCAGTAGATGGCCGTGGACTCGATCATCGCCAGGCCCACGAAGAGGGTCCGCGTGATGGTGGCCGAGGCGTCGGGTTGCTGCGCCAGCGAACTCAGCGCCTTCGCGACCGCCCGCCCCTCCGCCAGCGCCGGTCCCATGGTGCCGAATCCGGTGGTGATGCCGGCGACGATGATCGAGGCGATCGCAATGATCGTCATGCTATCCATGGCATCTCCCGGTGTGGTCGGAGGTCATACGTCATTGGCTCTTGGGTGCCGCGTGGGGGGTGCGGCGGCGCGTGGCGGCCGCGATGTAGACCGCGGCGAGGATGCTGAAGATGTAGGCCTGCACCATGCCAGTGAGCAGGCCGAGCGCCGTCATGACGATCGGAAAGAGGAAGGGCGTGATGGTGAGCAAGATGGCGACGATCATCGCCCCGCTCATCATGTTGCCGAAGAGGCGGACGGCGAGCGCCAGGGTGCGCGACACCTCACTGATGATGTTGAACGGCAGCATGATGATGGTCGGCTCCATGTAGGACTTGAGGTAGCCGCCGACCCCCTGTTCCGCGATGCCGAAGACCGGCACGGCGACGAAGACGCACAGCGCGAGTGCCACCGTGGTTGAGAGCGAGCCTGTCGGTGGCTCGTAGCCGGGAATGACGATGCAGAGGCTGGCCGCGGCGACGAACAGGAAGAGCGTACCCAGGAAGCCGAGGTACTTCTCCGGATGGCGGAGGCCGACGTCCTCGATCTGCTTCTCGATGCCGGTGACGATGATCTCCAGGACGTTCTGCCAGCGGGCATGCTGCAGGTCCGTGGAGAGCTTGCGCGTGATGAGCTTGGAGCCGACGGCCAGCGCGACCATCAGGCCCCAGGTGAAGGCGATCGTCCCGTTGAGCTTGAAGAACCCGTACTGCCACAGGATCATCTGATCGGGGCTAAGACGCATGGCTGGCCCCCTGCGGCGGGTGGCGCCCCATCGCGCCCGCCGGCCGCGTCAGGTGCACCACCACGAGCCGTGCCATCACGAAGCCCAGGAGACACCAGAGCAGCCGCTCCCAGTGGCGTCCCGCCACGAGGTAGAAGCCGGCCAGGACGATGCTCGTCCGCAGAAGCGTGCTCAACAGGAACCACAGCGCCGGCTGTTTGGCCGACACGCCCCGGCACGTCGTCCACCAGAGGCCGCCGAAGAACAGCGTGCCGAGGAGTCCCCCCGCCAGCCACGCCAGCGCCGGTGCCATCAGATCATTCATCGCTGTCCCCCGGTTCCTCGTGCATGGCCCGGTCTTCCTTGGCGACCCAATGCCACGCATTGACGCAGCCGAGGATGAGCCCGGCCACCAGCAGCGCCAGCGTCCAGGAGTGCCCGCCCGCGTGCCGTGCATCCAACCAGATGCCGAGCGCGGCTCCGAGCAGCGTCGGTACGGCCACCGACCAGCCGATGAGGCCCATCATGCCCAGGCCGAACCAGACCTGCGCGGGATGACGCTGCGCCTTGAGCTTGCGCCCCGCCTTCGCGCCGACCTGCTCGGCGAACGTCGGCTCGCGCTTCGGGTGACCGGTCGGCATGTCATCCATGTTGCAGGCTCGCGAAGCGATGCAGAAAGCCGGCTTCCAACTTCGCCATGACGGCGCGCACCCCCTGCTCACGCTCGTCGAGCGTCTTGAACTCGTGCTCCACTGCGTCGTGCAGCTGGCCGAGGTCCGTACCCGCCAGCGCCCTGCGCACCGACACGAGCACGTCGGGGCCCGTCTTGACGAGCACACCGTCATCAATGGCCACGTAGACCTCGCCCTCCGCCTCGGATTCGTACGTCAGGATGCCGGGCGTGAGTGCCGCCACGCAGTCGAGCCGGTGCGGCAGGAGCCCGAATGAGCCCTCACGCGTCTCCGCGACGATGCGCGACACGCCGGTCTTGTCGGCGAAGACCTGGAAGGGCAGCAGCACCCTAAGATTCATGCTTGTCTGCGGCATGCTCAGCCTTCGGTGGTGGTCCGGCGGCCGGCTTTGGCTCCGGCTGATGCGGGGCGGCGGCCGTGGACGTGGCGGACGTCTTCGGGTTGGGTGCGCCGGCGGGCTGCGCGGCGGGCCCGGCGGGGGCGGCGACGGGTCCGGGTTTCCCCCTTCCCTTCACTTCGCCGATCGCCCCGATCATGTAGAGCGCGCTCTCCGGGAAGTCCTTGAACTCGTCGCGCAGGATGCGCTCACAGCCGTCCAGGGAGTCCGCGAGGCTGACGAGCTTCCCCTTGAGTCCGGTGAACTGCTCGGTCGTGAAGAAGGGCTGCGTGAGAAACCGCTCCAAGCGGCGCGCGCGCACGACCACCTTGCGGTCCTCCGGCGACAGTTGCTCCAGGCCGAGCATGGCGATGATGTCCTTGAGCTCGGCGTATTGCGCGAGCGTGCGCCGGATCTCCTGCGCCAAATCGTAATGCCGCTCGCCGACGATGCCCGTCGTGGCCATCTTGGAACTGGATTGGAGCGGGTCGATGGCCGGAAAGAGGCCCTCGCTGGCCCGCTTGCGCGAGAGCACGATCGACGCGGAGAGATGCGAGAACGTGTGCACCGCCGCCGGATCGGTAAAGTCGTCCGCCGGCACGTACACGGCCTGGATGGACGTGATCGCGCCGGTATCGGTGTTGGCGATGCGCTCCTCCAGCCCAGAGAGCTCGGTGCCCATCGTCGGCTGATAGCCCAGGCGCGACGGCATCTGGCCCATCAGGCCGGACACTTCCATGCCCGCCTGGATGAAGCGGAAGATGTTGTCGATGAGCAGCAGCACGTCACGGTGCTCGTCGTCCCGGAAATACTCGGCCATCGTGAGCGCCACGTGCCCCACGCGGAACCGGCTGCCCGGCGGTTCGTTCATCTGTCCGAAGACCATCACCATATTGCGGAGCACGCCGGCGTCCTTCATCTCCCGGTAGAGTTCCTCCCCCTCGCGACAGCGTTCGCCGATCCCGCAGAAGATGCTCACGCCCTCATGATGGCCGATCATATTGTGGATCATCTCGGTCAGCAGCACCGTCTTGCCCACGCCCGCCCCGCCGAAGAGTCCCGCCTTGCCGCCGCGCTCGAGCGGCAGCAGCACATCGATGACCTTGATGCCCGTCTCGAAGACCTCCGAGGTGGTCGAGCGGCGCACCAGCGGCGGGGGAACCCGATGCACCGAACGCCATTGGACGTCAGACACGGCCGCCCCGCGGTCGATGACGTCGCCGAACACGTCGAACATCCGCGAGCGAATCCCCTGGCCGACCGGCGCCTTGAGCGGCCCGCCGGTGTCCAGCACCGCCATGCCGCGCGCGAGACCCTGCGTGGGCGTCAACGCGATCCCGCGCACGTGATGCGCATCGCGCTGCGCCAGGACTTCCACGACGATGCGCCCTTCGTCTCCGGCACGCAGCACCGTGTAGATCGGCGGCAAGTCCTCGTCGAACCGCATGTCCACGACACTGCCGCGCACCGCGACGACGACCCCGCGATTCGAGGGAGCGGCGCTAGGACTCATGGGCGCTCATGGACGCAGGGGGCTCAGTTGATCGGGCCGGTGCCGACGTGCTGCGTGTCTTCACAGTAGCCACCGGGCCTTTCGCCGCGGGTCGACCGGTCGGCGCCCGAGGCGAGCGTTCCAAGCCACTCGACCAGCATGGCGCCGCGTCGGCGGTTCCCCGCCGCCGTCCGCAGGCCGCCGCGCTCCGCCCGATGGCCAGGGCGACGACCCTGCGAGAAGCTAGACCCGAGCGATCGGCGCGGGTATCGCGCGAAGGGGTGAAACGCGGATGAGACGCGACCTACCTCTTCCGACCTAGTCCCTGCTGCCTCCTGCCGGCCGACGGGGCCTCCTTCGCCTCAGGCAGGCGCCCTGATGCCAGCAGGCAGGGGCCGGCGAAGTGCTGCTGCTGCTATGGCTTACGAGGATTCAACGGGACGTCGCTCGTCCCCAGGCGCCGGTGCGTTCATCCTGGGGTATCCCACTTCCAGTTCCGGATCTCCGGCATGTCTTCCCCGTGCGCGTCGATGTACTGCTTGTGCTCGACGAGCTTGTCCTTGAGCTGCTGCTTCAGGTAGACGCCCCTTTCGCCGGTCTGCGGCAGTCGGTCGATGGTGTCCATCACGAGGTGGAAGCGGTCCATTTCGTTCAGGACGGTCATGTCGAAGGGCGTGGTGATGGTGCCCTCTTCCTTGTACCCGCGGACGTGGATGTTGTCGTGGTTGGTGCGGCGGTAGGTCAGCCGGTGGATCAACCACGGGTAGGCATGGAAGGCGAAGATGACCGGCTTGTCCCTGGTGAAGAGCTCGTCGAAGTCCGTGTCGCTCAAGCCATGCGGGTGCTCGGAATGCGGCTGCAGCTTCATGAGGTCCACGACGTTGACCACCCGGATCTTCAGGCCCGGCAGGTGCTCGCGCAGGATCGAGACGGCGGCGAGCGTCTCCAGCGTAGGCACGTCGCCACAGCAGCCCATGACCACGTCAGGCGGAACGCCCTGGTCATTGCTGGCCCACTGCCAGATGCCGATCCCCTCGGTGCAGTGCTTGACGGCGGCGTCCATCGAGAGCCACTGCGGTGCCGGGTGCTTGCCCGCGATCACGACGTTGACGTAGTGGCGGCTGCGCAGGCAGTGGTCCATCACCGACAGGAGGCAATTGGCGTCCGGCGGCAGGTAGACCCGCACCACCTCGGCCTTCTTGTTCACGACATGGTCGATGAAGCCGGGGTCCTGGTGCGTGAAGCCGTTGTGATCCTGGCGCCACACGTGCGAGGCCAGCAGGTAGTTGAGCGAGGCGATCTTCCGACGCCACGGCAGTTGCGCCGTGACCTTCAACCACTTGGCGTGCTGGTTGAACATCGAGTCGATGATGTGGATGAACGCCTCGTAACAGTTGAACAGGCCGTGCCTCCCGGTGAGCAGGTAGCCCTCGAGCCAGCCCTCGCATTGGTGCTCGCTGAGCATCTCCATTACGCGCCCCGTGGGCGCGAGGAATTCGTCGTTCGGCACGGTAGCGGCGTCCCACTGACGCTCGGTCGTTTCGAAGAGGGCCTCCAGCCCGTTGGAGAGCGTCTCGTCGGGGCCGAACACCCGGAAATTCCGCTGCTCGCCGTTCAGCGTCTCCACGTCGCGCAGGAAGCGGCCCAGCACATGCGTATCGCCGATGCCGCGCGTCCCCGGGGCGGGGACATCCTCCGCGTAGTCGCGGAAGTCCGGCATCCGCAGGTCGCGCAGCAGCATGCCGCCGTTGGCGTGGGGATTCGCGCCCATGCGCCGCTCGCCCTTGGGCGCCAGGTCGGCGAGCTCCGGCTTGAGGCGGCCCCGCTCGTCGAAGAGCTCCCCTGGCCTATAGCTCCTCAGCCAGTCCTCCAACAACTCGAGGTGTCCGGGATGGGTGGCCGGGTCGGAGATCGGCACCTGGTGTGCACGGAAGGTGCCTTCCACCTGCAGCCCGTCGACCACCTTCGGCCCCGTCCAGCCCTTGGGGGAATTGAGGACGATCATCGGCCAGCGCGGACGCATGAGGTTGCCGTGCGCGCGGGCGTCCTGCTGGATCTGTCTGATCCGCTCCACCACCGTGTCGAGCGTCGCGGCCATGGCCTCATGCATCAGCTCGGGCTCGTGACCTTCGACGAAATACGGGGTCCACCCGTAGCCTCGAAGCAGCTGCTCCAACTCTTCGTGCTCGATGCGGGCCAGGATGGTCGGGTTGGAGATCTTGTATCCATTCAAGTGCAGGATCGGCAGCACGGCCCCGTCGGTCACGGGATCGAGGAACTTGTTCGAATGCCAGGCGGTGGCCAGCGGACCCGTCTCCGCCTCGCCATCGCCGATCACACAGGCGACGACGAGATCGGGATTGTCGAATACCGCCCCGAACGAATGGCTGAGCGAATACCCTAGCTCGCCGCCCTCGTGGATCGAGCCCGGGCACTCCGGCGACGCATGGCTGGGGATCCCTCCCGGGAAGGAGAACTGCAGGAACAGCTTCCGCAGCCCTGCCTCGTCCTGGCTGATGTTCGGATAGATCTCGCTGTACGTGCCCTCGAGGTACGTGTTCCCCACGACCGCCGGGCCGCCGTGCCCGGGGCCGGAGACGTAGATCATGTCCAGATCGTACTTCTTGATGACCCGGTTCAGGTGCGCGTAGATGAAGTTCTGCCCGGGGGTCGTGCCCCAGTGTCCCAGGAGCATGTGCTTCACATCCGTGAGCGCCAGCGGCCGCCTGAGCAGCGGATTGTCATACAGGTAGATCTGGCCGACCGCCAGATAGTTGGCGGCACGCCAGTAGGCATCGATCCTGCGGAGCCCTTCGGGCGTGAGCGAGTTGGTGGTCATCGTACCCTCATCGCACGGGGAGGCACGTCACGTGAGCTTGAGCAATCGCGCGTTGATGGCGACGATCACCGTGCTCGCGGACATCAGCACGGCGCCCAATGCGGGGCTGAGCAGCACGCCCCAGGAGTAGAGCACGCCGGCCGCCAGCGGGATAGCGAACGCGTTGTAGCCCGTCGCCCAGAACAGATTCTGGATCATCTTGCGGTGGGTGGCTCGGGACAGCTTCAGGATGGCCACGACGTCCAGGGGATTGCTCCGCACGAGGATCACGTCGGCGGTTTCCACCGCCACATCCGAGCCCGCGCCGATGGCGATGCCCAGATCCGCCTGCGCCAGCGCCGGCGCATCGTTCACGCCGTCGCCGGTCATGGCCACCAACACGCCCCGCGACTGAACCTCCCTCACCTTGGCGGCCTTGTCCTGGGGCAAGACCTCCGCGAAGTACTCATCCAGCCCGACCTGGTCCGAGACCCACTTGGCTGTCGCGTTGTTGTCGCCGGTGAGCATCATGCAGCGGACGCCGAGTGACTTGAGGGCCTCGATGGCTTGCTTCGCCTCTGGGCGGACGATGTCGGCGAGGGCCATCGCGCCCTGCACCTTCCCATCCACGAGGACGAAGACGACCGTCTTGCCCTGGGCCTGTAGCGGCTCCAGGCGCCCATCAGTGACGCCGAGGTTCTGCTCGCGTAGGTAGCCGGGACTGACCACCTTGACGTCCTTGCCCGCGATCCGTCCTTCCGCACCCTTGCCCGTGATGCTCTTGAAGCCTTCGACGGGCAGCTTCTGTTCCGAAGCGGCGGCAATGGCCTTGGCGATGGGGTGCTCGGAATGCGCCTCCACGGAGGCCGCGTAGCTGCGCAACGTGTCCTCGTCGACCGCCGGCGAGAGGATCAGCGTGTCGGTCACGCCGAACCGGCCCTCCGTCAGCGTGCCGGTCTTGTCGAAGATGATGGCCCGCAGCTTTCTGGCGCCTTCGAAGGCCCCGCGGTTGCGAATGAGCAGGCCGTTGCTCGCGGCCAGCGCCGTGGAGACGGCCACGACCAGGGGCACGGCCAGACCCAACGCGTGTGGGCACGTGATCACCATCACGGTCACGGCGCGTTCGATGGCGAAGGCGAACGCGTGGTTCATGAAGACCAGCCAGATCACAAGGGTGAGCGCGCCGCTGCCCAGAGCAATCACGGTAAGCCACATCGCGGCGGTGTCGGCGAGGGTCTGCGTCTTCGACTTGCTTTCCTGGGCCTGCTTGACGAGGTCGATCACCTGGGAAAGGAACGAGGCCTTGCCGGTGCCTTTGACCTCAATGGTCAGCGAGCCTTCGCCGTTGATGGAGCCGCCGATGACCTTCCCGCCGCCCTTCTTGGTGACCGGGGCTGATTCCCCGGTGAGCAACGCCTCGTTGACCGAACTCTCGCCCGCGACGACGACCCCGTCGGCGGGGATCTTCTCACCCGGCTTGATCAGGACCTTGTCGGCGAGCGCCAGCTCGCCCAGCGGCACGTCCTTCACGCTGCCGTCGGGCATGAGCTTGTGGGCGTCGGAGGGCATGAGCTTGGCCAGCTCCTCCAGCGCCCGCGAAGCGCCCATCACCGACTTCATCTCGATCCAGTGTCCCAGCAGCATGATGTCGACCAGCGTAGCCAGCTCCCAGAAGAACATCTTGCCGGTCAGGCCGAACACCACGGCGCTGCTGTACAGATAGGCGGTCGCGATGGCGACCGCGACCAGCGTCATCATGCCGGGGCGGTGCGACTTGAGTTCCTTGAACAAGCCGCCGAGGAACGGCCACCCTCCATACCAGAAGACCGCCGAGGCCAAGCCGAACAGCACGTAGAGGTCGCCGGGAAAGCGGATGGCGTCGCGGAGGCCCACCAGATGTTGGAGCAGCGGCGACAGGACGAGGATCGGCACGGTCAGGGCCAGCGAGATCCAGAACCGTTTCCGGAAATCGGCCGCCATGTGGGCTTGGTGGTTCCCATGGCCCTGGTGGCCAGGATGGTCGGTGCCGCCGTGCTGCAGCTGCGCTTCCGCCTCCAACCAGTTCGCCTCCGCCCGCCCTTGCGGTCGGCCTTCCTTCAGATAGACGGCATAGGCCCGCTTGGCCACGTCGTCCCGGGTCGGCTGTGGTGCCGGTTCGCCCTCGGCTGGGTGCTGGTGGTCCTTCATCGTGCGAACCCCTCTCCCCGCTGACGGCGGGCTCGGTAGACTGCGGTCGCCGGACTACTTCTTGGCGCGTCTGTTGAACAGCACGACCAGCAGGATCACCGCCAGAACGCCGATCACCGTCCACAGCCACATCCCGCCCCCC
>Ga0207932_1000230_pt1 | contig 19033 bp, 12 predicted proteins | sample NGESurdeep092012_FD_184480 | JGI IMG/M metagenome (GOLD analysis project Ga0207932, IMG submission 184480) | Arctic peat soil microbial communities from Barrow, Alaska - NGEE Surface sample 415-2 deep-092012 (SPAdes) | ecosystem: Environmental > Terrestrial > Soil > Wetlands > Peat ...
GCTGAAGAACTGGCTCGGCCAGTGGCACTGTTCGCACGTCTCCTGCGCCGGTCGCAGGTTGTGAATCGGCGTCCGGATCGGCCGCGGATACTTGTTGAATGCCACCGCATACAACTGGTAGGCGCCCGATAGCTTCGACCGCACGAACCAGCCTGCGCCCGGCCCGATGTGGCACTTCACGCAACCCACGCGTGCGTGCGGAGAGTTGCTGTAGGCCGTGTATTCCGGATTCATGACCTTATGACACGTCTGCCCGCAGAACGCGTCCGAATCCGTGTGCTCATACGCCTGGAAACTCCCGAAGGCCGAGAACACGAGCAGCAGGAGAGAACCCGTCGCCACCAGCGCAACGGCCGTCTGGTGACGTGGATTGTTCAGGTCGATGACCGGAAGGTGTTGTTCGACGGAGGCGCCGATCCGCTGGCGGCGATGCTCCCGCCAGACGCCGAACCCCGCGATCGCCAATCCCCCGAGGAGAAACGCCGGAAGGATGACGAACGCGATGATGCCCATGTAGGGCTTGGACGTCTGGGAGAACAGCTCGAGCAGGAGCAGGAACAGGATGAGGCCGAAACTCACTCCCGCGATCACCGCGCCGGCGAGTGTCGTCAGGTTGTAGAATGAAGGGGGAAGTTTGCGTTGCATTCGATCACTCTCCATCTGACGGGGGCGCCGGCGTGAAGGGGCCGACTGCCGATGCGAACGTGCTGCGGTACTGGATGAAGCGTCTGCTCCCCCTACAATCTCACCGGCGAACGGGTTGGCGCCGTCAGCCAATCCCTTATGGCGAGGACGCCCAATCCCTTATGGCGAGGACGCCGGCCCTGCGATTCATTATGCAGACGGTTCGTGTCCTCGGCTGACCGAGCCGCGCACCAAAATATGATTGAGACGAGGAGAAAGTCATGAAGAAGACAATGTTCCTCTTGACGGTCGTGGCGAGTGCGCTGTCCTCGGCCACTTCAGTCCGCGCTCAGGACAATGCGGGCAATACGTATCTCGGCGTGAGGACGTGCGCGGGAATTTGCCACAAGACCGAAAAGCAGGGAAACCAGCTCGGAATCTGGGAAAAGACGGGTCATGCCAAAGCGTATACGACGCTGACGACGGCGAAGGCAAATGACATCGCCAAGACGAAGGGACTGGCCACACCCGCCGCCGAGTCACCTGAGTGCCTCCAGTGCCACACACTGCCGGCCAGCTCGAACGTGGACGTCAAGGAAGGCGTGCAGTGCGAGGTTTGTCACGGCCCCGGTTCGGGCTACAAGGGTTTGAGTGTGATGAAGGACAAGGCGAGGTCGATCGCGGCGGGCATGACGGAGTACAAGGACGATGCGGCGATCGAAAAACAGTGCCGCTCGTGTCACAACGAAAAGAGCCCGACGTTCAAGGAGTTCAATTTCCAGGAGCGGTGGGCGAAGATCCGCCATTCCGTACCGAAGAATCCATAGATCATGAGAAAGCGCTTCGTCGTTCTCGCTGTGATGGTTGCAGGCAGCCTTCACGTGAACTCGCCGAGCGCTTTCGCCCAGACCGGACGCGACACCGGACGCGACACGGCACAAACCCGCGCCGGGCGGGTCGCGCCCAACGTCGACGAGTCGGCGCTGCAGCACTCGGCGCACGCGAAACTCGTTTGCGTCGCCTGCCACACGGGGCTCGACCCGAAGATCGTTCCGTATCGCGGCAAGGTCGAGCCCGTCGTCTGCCTGCGCTGCCACGCGGACGCGCAGTTCAAGCACGCGTTTCACCCGGAGGTTGCGCAAGCGATCCGGAGCGGCGCGCAGCCGCGTGTCTCGTGCACGGATTGCCACGGCACGCACGACGTCGAATCCCCGAAAGTTCCCGGCACGAAGTTCAGTGCAAGCCGGCTCGCCGAATCGTGCGGGAAGTGCCATAAGATTGTCGCCGAAAACTTTGCGGGCTCCACACACGGCAAGGCGCTCACCTCGGACATGAAGGGAGCGCCGACCTGCCTCTCCTGCCACCGGCAGAACATCACGGTCGCGCATGGAGCGGCCGACTCGCTGGCCGCGAAGACCGCGCAGGTGCGCGTGTGCCAGACCTGTCACTTGGACAGCGCGGATGTGCGGGACCGGGTGGCAACCTCGACCGCATTCATCCCGGACTGGGACCGCAGCGCGCACGGCACGCGGCTTCAGCACGGCGACGCGAAGGCTGCGAACTGCGTGAGCTGCCATGGTAGTCACGGCATCACGAAGAAGACGGAACCGGGATCCACCGTCGGCAAGGACAGCATTACCAACACGTGCGCGAAGTGCCACGTCGCGATCGAGAAGAAGTTCAACCAGAGTGTGCACGGAATGGCGCGAACCAGTCCGAAGACGGACTCGATCACCTGCGCCACATGCCACAGTGAACACGCGAAGCCGGCCCCGGTCGATGCGCAATCCGGTGTTGCGGCGAAGCCCGTCACCGCCCAGGTCTGCGCGCGCTGCCACGACCCCGTGACACTCTCGGGCACGTACGGAATTTCGAGCGACCGGTTCCGCAGCTTCTCCGACAGCCGTCACGGACTCGCGCTGCACGATGGAGCGGTCGAGGCCGCGAACTGCGCGAGCTGTCACAGCGCCCACGAGGTCAAGCCGACGAACGACACGACGTCGAGCGTCAACAAGGCGAATCGTGCTGCCGCCTGCGGAAAGTGCCACACGAGTGCGACCGCGCTGTTCGACATCGGACCCGTGCACGGCAAGGCGGGCGCGCGCGCGAGGCCCGCTCGCGCATGGGTCCTGCCGGCCGGCGTCATCCTCGTCGCGGGCCTGGCCGGCGGACTTCTCCTACTCGGCCGACGCCGCCGCACACGGGCCTGACGGTCGCTCCGCCAGACCGGCCGGATGGCCTGACGCAGATGTAGCAGAATCTCCGACTGTTCAACCCGCCGCCGACGCTATTCTTGGAGACAAGAAGTTGGCTCCTTGGTGGGGATTTGCGACTGTAATATGACAATTACGAAGTCACTTATTCGGATATTCGGGTTCGGGCTTCTCTTCGGTCTGCCTGTCGGCGCCGCGGCGCAATCGAACAGCGATTGCCTCACGTGTCACGGCGACAAGAGCCTGACGGGAAAGCATGGTGGCGCGACGATTTCCCTCTACGTCGATTCCGCAGGATTCGCCGCCTCGAGGCATGGACCCGCGGATTGCGTCGATTGCCATACCGGCCTGGCGAAGAAGGAGCTTCCCCACGAGGGGAAACTCGCTCCCGCCACCTGCCTCAAGTGTCACGCCGAGGAAGGGCGGCAGTATGCCCGTTCACTCCACGGCACGGCGGCCTCCCGTGGCGACGCGCGTGCGCCGAGCTGCGGCGACTGCCACGGCAGCCACGGTATTGTGGCGGCGAAAGATGCGCGCTCCCCAGTGCTCCCCTCCCGCGTTTCCTCCATGTGTGGAGCGTGCCACACGGAAGGGGAGGCGGTGCACAGGAAACATGAGCTTCGCCAGTCGGACGTTTCGGCGAACTACCCGGAACTCATTCACGGGGAGCTCGCGAAGAAGGGGCTGGTGGTCGTTGCGACCTGTGTGTCGTGTCACACGGCACACGAGGTCCTGCCCCGCACCGACGATCGTTCCTCGATCGCGCGGAAGAACCTGGCGTCCACCTGCATGCAGTGTCACACCAAGCTCCAAGACGTGCACCGCAAGGTCATCCCCGTCGAGCGATGGGCGGGAGGAGCCGCCGCGGTTCCCGCGTGCGTGACCTGCCATGCGCCCCATAAGACGGGCGGCGATTCGTACGGTGGGAGCGCGGCCGGCACCGGCTGCCTGCGCTGTCACGGGCGTCCCGACATCAAGTCGTCGAAGGACGGTCACTCGCTCAAGATCCAGTCCAACGCCCTTGCCGGCTCGGTGCATGCGAAGCTGTCGTGCAGCCAGTGCCACTCGTCGGTGGATCCTTCGCACGAACGGGCTTCCGGGACCCGGGTGCCCAGCGTGGATTGCGCCTCCTGCCATGCCGACGTGGCGCAGCAGTACCGGGTGAGCACGCACGGCCAGTTGGAGGCGAAGAAGGACAAGAACGCGCCGACGTGCGCGGAGTGTCACGGCACGCACGACATAACCTCGAAGCGAAACCCGGCATCTCCCACGTTTTCCCTGAACATTCCCACGCTGTGCGCACGCTGCCACCGCACGGGAGAGAAGGCCGCCGTTCGCTATACCGGCAAACAGCTCGAGATCGTGGAGCGGTATACCGAGAGCATTCATGGAACGGGGCTCATCAAGAGCGGCCTCGTCGTCAGCGCGGTGTGCACGAGCTGCCATACCGCGCACAGCGTGCTCCCGGCGGACAGCCTCAAGTCCAGCGTCAACCGCGACAACATTCCCGCCACGTGCGGCGCCTGCCACGTCGGGATTCAGGATCAGTTCGAGAAGAGCGTTCACTCGGCGAAGATGACCGCCACCACGAAACAACTGCCGGTCTGCAGCGATTGTCACAGCGCTCACACGATCGGCCGCACGGACGCACAGGGCTTCAAGCTCGTGATCATGGATCGGTGCGGCAAATGCCATGAGAAGATCGCCAAGGAGTACTTCGATTCATATCACGGCAAGGTCTCGCGGCTCGGATTCACGCAGACGGCGCAATGCTATGACTGCCATGGATCGCACGACATCCTCCCGGCCCGGGATCTGCGCGCACACCTGAACAGCGCGAACGTGGTCGCCACGTGCCAGAAGTGCCATCCGGGCGCGGGCCCGAAGTTCGCGCGCTACATCACCCACGCCACGCCCCACGACCGACAGAATTACCCCTGGCTCTTCTGGACCTTCTGGGCCATGACCGCCCTCCTCGTCGGCACGCTGGGATTCACCGGAGCCCACTCTCTGCTCTGGCTCTGGCACGGCTTGAAGACCAAGGGTCGTGTCGTCGCGGCTGCCGTCGCGGCTCCGGTGGCGGCTCCGGTCGCGCCGGTCGCGCCGGTCGCCGCGCACGGGAAGGCGATGGAATTCGAGCGATTCACACGACTGAACCGCGTGTTGCACGTGGTGATGATCGTCACGTTCATCGGCTGTGCCGCGACCGGCATGTCTCTGAAGTTCTCGAACACCCGGTGGGCCTCGGTCCTCTCGCACCTGCTCGGGGGATTTCAGACCGCGGGATACATCCACCGTGTCTGCGCCGTCCTGATGATCGGACTGTTCCTCACGCACCTCGTCGACGTGGTGCAGCGAAAGAAGGGGACGACCTGGATAAAATATCTTCTCGGGCCCAATACGATGGTGCCCACCCTGAAGGACGCGAAGGAGTTAGTGGGCTCCGTCAAGTGGTTCCTCGGACGCGGCAAGCGCCCGAGCTACAGCCGCTGGACCTACTGGGAGAAGTTCGACTACATGGGGGTCTTCTGGGGAATGGTGGTGATCGGCGGCACCGGACTTGCCCTCTGGTTCCCGGTGTTCGTCACGCACTTCCTGCCCGGCTGGGCGCTCAACGTCGCGACCATCATCCACAGCGATGAGGCGCTGCTCGCCACCGGATTCATCTTCACGGTTCACTTCTTCAACACGCATCTCCGTCCGGAGAAGTTCCCGATGGACACGGTGATCTTCACCGGCCGCATGTCGGTCGAAGAACTCCGGGAGGACAAGCCCGCCGAGTACGACGCGCTCGTCAAGAGCGGGACGCTCGAGGACCACATGGTGGAACCGTACCAGCCCATCGTGATCAGCACGTTCCGCGCGTTCGGCTGGACGGCGCTCACGCTCGGCATCCTGATCGTGGTCTGGATCGTCTACGCGATGGTGTTCGCGGGCGGTTGAGGGGCGGAGGCGGGGCGGTTGAAATTCCTATCCCGACGATGCTCAAACGGGAACGAGCGGCACCATGATCCAGAACATGCGCGCGAGGCGCGTCTGGGTCGCGAGGATGGCACGATCCCTCGTCGATTGCGTAGTGTTCGCCATCGCGGAAAACTCAGACGAGGGAAATACGATGAAGATGTTCGTGCGTGGCACGCTGTTTTTGACTTTTGTCTCGACGGCGGCGCAGGCGCAGTTCAATGCTGGGACGCAAACGTCCGAGACGAACCTGCCGTTCACGGTGACGCAGGTGGCGACGTTCAACCTGCCTTGGCGAATTGCGTTCCTTCCCGATGGGCGCATGCTCATCACGGAAAAGGTTGGTCCGCTTTGGCTGGTCACTCAACAGGGCGCGAAGACGCCGGTTGCGAACGTGCCGGCCGTGCTGTCCGGGGGACAGGGTGGCATGCTCGGCGTATACCTGTCGCCGAACTACGCGACTGACCGGAACGTTTACCTGACGTATTCGGAGCCGGGTGAGCCTGGAGGTTCGAGTCTCGCGTTGGCGCGGGCGCAGCTGTCGATCGCCGACAGCACCGCCAGTCTCGAGGGGCTCCAGGTCATATGGCGCGATGGCGAGCGCGGCCGCGGCGGACAGCTCGGCGCGGCCGTCGCGTTCTCTTCGGATAAGCAATTTCTCTTCCTGACGGTCGGCGATCGTCAGCGGATGACACCGGCGCAGGATCCCGACCAACCGTTGGGCAAGATCCTGCGCCTGACGCTCGACGGCAAACCGGCGCCGGGCAATCCGCAGGCTGGCAAGATCGGCGCGGCGAGTGTTCCCGTGATCGATCCGCCACGCAACACAGAGCTCGCCAAGACCGCGCCAGTCGTACGCACCTACACGTTTCCCGGGCCGAACCTCACCCCGTCAGAAACCTGGACCAGCGGACATCGCACGCCCTACGGTCTGGTGTTCGCGCCCGACGGTCGGCTGTGGGAACTCGAGCACGGGCCGAAGGGCAGCGACGAGCTCAACCTGATCGAACCCGGCAAGAACTACGGCTGGCCGCTCGTGTCGTACGCCACCAACTACGACGGGGTGCCTATCCCGAGTCCGGAGACGCGGCCCGATCTGACCAAGCCGGTCATCTATTGGACGCCCGTCATCGCGCCCGGAAATCTCACGTTCTACAGTGGTGCGATGTTCCCGGCATGGCAGGGTTCGGCACTCATCGGCAGTTTGGCCAGCAAGACGCTTATCCGCATCACGTTCGACGGGAAGGGAGGAGCCACGCCCGCTGAACGCTGGGATGTCGGCCACCGGATTCGCGACGTGGCGGTCGGCCCGGATGGCGCGCTGTGGATGATCGAGGATAAGAATCCCGGCGGGCTGTTTCGCGTCACGCCGAAGTAGCGCGGGCAGGCGCGGGCTCGAACCGGCGGGACCGGCGATGATTAGGTTGCCGAGGCATATCGGCCAAGGGCTCGCCACGTCCAGGCGGCGCCCAAGGCATCAATCACACCGAATAGTATCAGCGGCCAGCGCGCCCAGCCTGCCGCAACGAAGATCAGAAAGAAGAGCGGGACCGTAAGCCGGCAGAGCACCGAGGCGCGAAAGAACGGCGTGAGCTCGGTGGCCGCGGCCGTCCAGTAGTAGACACCAAGGAGTGCGGCGAGCATTCCGACGACCCGAATCCACACCTCGGTCGTCGGCGGCAGGCCGAACGTCTGAAGGAGGACGTTGGGCATCAGGAGCAGGCTGACGGCAAGCAAGCCCAGATAGACGGCAAACACCTTTATCGATCGGGCTGCATGCGACATGGAAGCTCCGCTGGAGAGAGTCGGTACTACCGGGCACGTTCCTCGGCCGCACGCTTAATCCGCTGCAGCGAGTCCGCGACGCCGTCGTGGAACTGGCGATCGAGTCGCTCCATGAGCCAGCCCCGCCACCCGGGCGGGAAGGAGAAGTCTCACCCGAATCGGAGCGTGCAGTTCCGGTCGTCGACGGGGGTGCAGACGATCCGGTTGTCGGCGATGACCCCTGAGCGGGAGAGACGTGCGGAACCGTATCTGGTGCCGCTCCGCATCCACCTCGAGGACCTCGCCATCGATCCGCCCCCGGCCACTTCCCTATTTGCGCCGTCTGCACCAACGCAGGTTAGGCCGCTCCTGGGTGACTACTTGGCAATCCTGCCGCTCTGACCCGCGATGCACATCCAGCCCTCCTCCGGACTCTTGACCCATGTGTCCGTCCAGCGATAGCGAGTCTCGGTGGTTCCCGACTTGGTCTTTACGGTTGCTGTCCATACACCGGTAATGACGACGGTACCGCCGTGAACGCGGGGAGACAGTGCGGTGTTTGCACCGGAGACGTACTGCGCGGTGTCGTTGTTGATCGCCGCAATGAGTTGGGCCTTCGTTCGGAACTTGCCATCCGCATCTACAAAGGTGAAGTCGGGAGACAGCATGCGGCCGACGGTCGCACCATCACGCCTGATGGACGCCGCACCCCACGCATTTTCGAGGGCGTTCACGGCCTGCGCCTCAAGATTCTGTGCGGATGCGGATGCCGGGCTAAGAACAGCAAGAGCCCCCACAAGGAATGCAGTCGTGGATCGCGACAGGCAGGACTTCATATTGACCTCCGTGATGCTTGGGGTGATCACAGCGTGCGACGCCGACAACTACCGCCGGGGTCGGAAATGTCTCACGGTTGTAGCATACCGAAGCGACCACAATCGCGATCGCGATGTGAGCGCAAACAGTTGTAAGACCCCCGAGCGCCACACCGGACGGAAGACGAAGGACGTTCCTGCCAAGCGACGTACGGGCTGGATGGCCTGGATCGCCGCCCTAACGCCAGGTTCTGCTGCGAGCGGACCGACGGATGCTGCTCCGCGCGCGGATCGGTGGTCCGTTCGGCCGCAGCAAGCATAGTTAGGCCCGCGCGAGGACGTTGCGTCAGAATAGCCTGCGGCGCAATACCATGGTGACAGCCCGCGGGCCGGTTGCCCGTATGCTCGGTGCTCCACGGTCTGGGAGCGCGCATGGGACACGAGGCGTCGGCGGCCGCGGCCCTCATGCGTGCTCGTGGCGCGGCGTGAAGCGTCGCGCCATACTTCCACGACCCCGATTCAAAATCCTATCCCGGGTTTGACTCGCCATATGGCGTCCAGATCGGTCTGGAGTTCGAGGAAAGCACCGATGGCACCGAGGAAGAACGTGATGACTCCGATGACGGTGGCCAGGATGCTCGAGGTCGACTTGGAAGCGCCTTCGGGTATGGTTTGCACCGCCTGTGCTCCATCCCGACCCACCAGGCCCTCGATCTGCTGCACGATTTCGCCCCGCACCGCTTCGGCGCCGAACGCCATTCCGTCTGCGGCGATTGCCACGATCAGAATCGGCGCCAGGGCGAACAGCGTGTAGTAGGCCAGCGCCGCACCCTTACGGGGGACATTATCATCCCACCACCCGGCGAACGCGGTGAGTGCGCGCAACAGGCCGGTTGCCCACGGCGTGGAAGCGGCGATATTCCACTGACTACGAGAACGACTCCTGATCCATTTGCCGGGCCGCCGGATACCGGGGTGCCAATATTGCCACGCATGCGGGCAGCACTGAACCTTGGTTCCACGCATCGAACCCGGCTGTGGCTTGCCTTGGTGTTCGTCCTGTGCGCGATTCCGTGCGGGCCGCGTAGCGTATTCGCGCAGACGAAGTCACCTGTCTTCGACGCCACGCCGAGAATCGCCAGGGTCACATTCGTCGGCACGAAGGGCCTGAAAAGCAAGGTGCTCCGCGACAGCATCGTGACGCAGGCGACACGATGCCGGGGCCTGTTGCTGACGCCGCTGTGCGCCATCAGCCAGTCGCCTTACTTCGTCGAGAAGCACTATCTCGATCGTGCCGAGATCCCGCGCGACGAACTGCGCATCCGCGTGATCTATTTCCGCGCCGGTTATCGCGAGGCGCGCGCGAGCTCCGTAGTCACGCCGGCGAAAGACCAGGTCGATGTCACGTTCAGCATCGATGAAGGTCCAGCCACGAAGATCTCGGCGGTCAACATCCGGCAAGTCGTCAAGGTGCTCACGTCCAGGCAGATTCGCCAAGCGCTCCTTCCCCGCAAGGGCGAGCTGCTGGACCTGGCGCACATCGATTCCGCGAAGATCCGGCTGCGCGGCACGCTGTGGGACTACGGGTACGGAGACGCCGTGATCCTGGACTCGTCCGAAATCAACACGACGGCACATACGGCCGTGCTGAACGTGACCATCGACCCCGCGCATCGGACGACGATCGACTCCGTCGTGATCGAGGGCAACAAGGGTGTGTCGGCGAACACGATCCGCCGCCTGCTCGACTTGCACGAGGGCGATCTCTATCGACGCTCCGAGATGACCGCCGCGCAGCGCCGACTGTATGAAACCGAAATCTTCCGCCAGACGCTCGTGCTGGTGCCCGAAGTGCAGGACAGTGCGAAGACGGTTACCGTGTCGGTGCGGGAAGCGCCGTTCCGCTCGACGCGCGTCGGCTTGGGTTTCAATACGACGGAGTTCGGTCAGGCCGAGCTCAGGTACACGCTCTACAACTGGTTCGGCGGCGCGCGACGCGTGGACATCCGCGCTGCGACGGGGAACCTGTTCGCGCGCCAATTGTACGGGAAATCGATCTTCGGAAACTCCGTACCGCTGGGGATCGGCGACAATGTCGACACGCGGTTCCTGAGCCCCACGTGGGAGATTGGCGCGACGCTTGCGCAGCCGCTCGTGCTGGATGCGCGCGCATCGCTCGGGTTCGGCGTGTCAACGCACCGCCGCAGCATTCCCGGCATCGTGATCGATCGCGGCGACGGCGCGAACGGATCGCTCACGTGGCGCTTCATGAACCACGTCCTAGGCAGTTTGACGTATCAGTTCGAGGAGAACCGTGTCGAAGCGGGCGACCTATATTTCTGCATCAACTTCGGCGTATGCGGCCTGAACACGATTGGCGCGTTGCGCGGCACGCATCGCCTGTCACCGCTCGCCCTGAGTATGCGCGCTGAGCGCACGGACGACCCGCTCGCGCCGACCCGCGGGTACAATGTGCGGTTCGAGTTGGAGCATGCGTCGACGTTCACGGCATCCGACTTCGGCTACAACCGCCTGAACGGCGAGGCGAGCATATACGTGCCGCAGCGACGCGCGGTGCTGGCGATTCACGTGCACGCCGGCTGGGTGCAGTCGCTCCAGGGCAGCGCAAGCGCGCTCGGCGTGGTCGGGGACAACGGTGGGATCGTGCACCCGCGCACGCGTTTTTATGCCGGCGGCGCGCAGTCGGTGCGCGGGTTCGGCGAGAACCAGCTTGGACCGCGCGTGCTCACAATCGATCCGGCCCGGCTGCTGCATCCGACGGACTCAGCGGGCGTCGTCGCGTGCACAATCGCCTCCATTACGGATGGCACGTGTGATCCGAACATTGCGCTCTCGAGCGAGTTCGTGCCGCGGCCGCTTGGCGGCAACACGCTGATCGAGGCCAGCGTGGAGTACCGCATGCCGATCAGCAGGAACATGAAAGCCGCGGTGTTCGTGGATGCGGGCTCGGTGCTCGGCCAGCGGCTCAACGTGCCATCGGGCAGTCGCAGCGCGATTACCCCGGGCTTTGGCATCCGATACAACTCGCCCATCGGCCCCGTGCGCGTCGACCTGGGCATCCGGCCCGCGTTGTCTGAAGAACTCGCGGTCGTCACGCAGATCATGAATGCGGATGGCACATTGCATCTCGTGCAGCTGAAGACGCTCAAGCGGTACAACCCGCTGGAGGGCGCTGGCGGATTCCTGCGCCAGATCACCAACCGCCTGCAGCTGCATCTGGCCATCGGTGAGGCGTGGTGATGCGACGGCTTTCGCTGAAGCGCTGGCAGAAGGCGCTGCTCGGCATCGCCGGATTCGTCGTCGCGCTGATTGCGGTCATCATCATCATTTTCACCCAAACCAATTATGGCCGCGAGCGCGCGCGCTTGTTCGGCCTGAAGCAGCTCGCCAGCCTCGTACACGGCGACGTGAAGCTGGGCCGTATCCACGGCAACCTGCTAACTGGCGCGCGCATCGATCAGGTCGTGATCACCGACAGCACGGGCCGCCCGTTCCTCCAGACAGACACGATCATCGTGCGCTACTCGCTCCTGTCGCTCTTGCAGAAGAGAATCGTTTTGCACGACGTCCGTGTGGTTCATCCCGTGATCGTGGTCGATCAGCAATCCGGCCAGAAGTGGAATTTTGAGCTCCTGTTCCCGGGCGACAGCATCAAGGGGCTGCACAAACCGCCCGGGTTTGGGGACTGGATCCGCATTGATCGCCTCACGGTCGTTCGCGGTGATGTGTCCGTGAACCATGCGTGGGCGCCACCCATCGCTTTGACGGGCAAGGCGCGCGACAGCGCGATCGCGCACGCGCTCTCCGCGAGCAATACGGAACTGATCGTGCCGGCGCCCGGCGGCTACCAGGCGCTGTCCTCGTTCAAGAACGTGAATGGCTTCGTCCCGCTCGTAATGTGGGCGGATCCGGGCAGCGCGGTGCGCATCGTGGACGTCAGCACGCTCAGTCTGCTCGCGCAGCCGTTCAGGCCGGCACCCGCGGAGGTGCGCGACATGTCGGGCCGCGTCACCATCGGCGCTGACACCGTTGGCTTCCGCAATCTGCTCGTCACACTGCCCGGCTCCCGCGTGACGATCAACGGCAACTACAGCATGCACACGGCGGATGTGAACGCCGTCGTGCATGCCGACCCTGTGGAGTTCGCGGATCTGCATTTTGTCTATCCGACGTTTCCCGACGGCCAAGGGCGAATCGACCTCGAAATTGCATTGGCCGGTTCGCTCACACGGCTCATCGCAAGCAGTATGGATGTGCATGCGGAAGGCGCGCACGTGCAGGGCGCGATCGATCTCGAGACCGGGCCGATCGCGAAGATCAACAGCAGCAACCTGACCTTTGCGGGAGTGGACACGCGCATCATCCAGAAATTCGCGCCGACTGTGAACGTCCCGATCGACGGCGTCCTCAATGGACACCTGCAGCTCGCCGGGCAGCCGAACGAAATCACCGTCGCCGGGTGGACGAGCATTCTCGATCGGCGCGGCGAGACCAGCCGCATGACAGCCGACGGGATGATCGGAAACCGGTCCGGCGGCACGTTCGCGCGGAATCTGCGGCTGCAGTTCAACCCGGTGCGCGTAAGCCTGCTTCGCACGTTACGCCCGGACCTGCCGGTCGGAGGTGTGATCACCGGACGTGCCACGTTGAACGGGAATTTGCAGGCTCGCTTCAGCATCGATGCGGATGTCGAACACGCGGACCTTGCGACGGGCCGTTCGCATGTTCTGGCGGCAGGCGAGATTCTGACTGCGAACGGGTTCTATGCGCGCAACCTCGTGCTGCGATTCGAGCCTTTGCAGGTGGCCGTGCTGCGCACATTCCAGCCGACACTGCCGCTCGACGGCGTCATTACCGGAAGCGCGACGTTGAACGGCACGCCCAAGGGTCGGATCTCGGCGGTGCTCGACATAGCGCACGCGGGGAGCACAGGAACGAGCCAGCTCACGGGTGATGCGGCGGCCACGTTTGCTGATGTGCTGCAGCAAGTCGATGTGAATCTGCGCGTGCAGCCGCTGTCACTGGCGACAGTCGGCTTGTTCCTGCCGGCCGCCGGTTTGCACGGCACCGGGGCGGGCACCATCGTCGCGCGCGGCACGCGTGATGACATCCAGTTCACCGCGGATCTCGCGGTGCCGCAGGGCGGGTCGCTGATCGCGCGCGGCGGCGTGGCGCTGGGCGATTCCACGCGCGCCACGCGCTACGACATCCGCAGCACACTCCAGCGCTTCGATCCGTCCATGATCTCGACGCGCGCCTTGGCCGCGCAATTGAACGGAACCATTAATGCGACGGGGCGCGGTACAACCCTGGCGGCAGCGGTCGCGTCGGTCGACGTCGCGCTCGCCGACTCACGTCTGTCAGGCACGCCGCGCACGGACAGCACGCGTCTGGTCGCGCATCTCGACAACGGACTGGCGACGATCGATCGCGGACACATCCGCCTCGCATCCGCGACGGGCGACATCGATGGAAGTTTCGGCCTCGTTCAGGCCCGGACCGGCACGCTCCACTACCGCGTCGCCATCGATACGCTGAGCCGTGTCACACAGTTCGCGACGCGAGACACCTCGGTCGTCCATCCGCGGCCGGCGCAGCAGGCGCGCCGGTTCGCCGAGGCACGTGCGGACTCGATACGCATTGCGCGGCAGACGGAAGTGGAGAGAGCAGCCACGGGTAATCCGCCGGAGCCGGCGCTCAAAGTGGATTCTCTCAGGCCGCTGCCGCGTGACTCCGTTGCCGGCATCGTTCGCGCGCAGGGCACTCTCGCGGGCAACATCGAGAAGTTCGATGCCGATGGTACCGCGACGCTGCGCGATGTGCTGTTCCGCGGCAACCAGCTGCAAAGCGGTGACGTCACGTACAAGGTGACGAACGCACCGGGCGCGCAGATGGGCGCCGCGCTGAGGGCGAATCTGACGGGCGTGCGCCTTACGGGGTTCGGCTTCGACAGTGCGCACGTCGCATTGAATCACACCGGCGGGATGAGCGCAGGCGAAGGCAACTTCGATCTCGCGATCTTCCAGGAGCCGAACCGCGATTATCGCATCAAGTCCGACTTTGTGCTCACGCAGGACCGCAACGAACTGCGCCTGACCGATCTGTCGCTGCGCCTCGACAGCACGCTCTGGCGCGCTACCCAACCCGGTGCTGTCACGTGGGCCGCGTCATCCGGCATCGGACTCCGCACCATCGATCTCAGTAACGGGCACGGCGGCCACATTTTCGCGGATGGCACGTTGCCAAAGGAGGGATCCGGTGATCTGCAGATCGTGATCGATGCGCTGCAGATCGGCGACATCGCGGCATTGCTGCAGGACACGCTCGACACGCGGGGCATGCTCTCGTTGCACACACGCGTCAGGGGCACCGCGCGGGAGCCGCTCGTCAGTGGGACGATCGCGCTCGACAGCGCCACGCGTGGCGGTATTCGCCTGCCGGACATGCGCGGCACGTTCGATTACGCGGCCCTGCAGCTCACGGCGAGTGCACAGATGTTCAAGGGCACGCAGCAGCTGTTGAATGCCGAGGTGAAGCTGCCGGTAGACCTGGCCCTGTCGGGGCACCAGGGGTCGCGACTTCTCGACGGTCCACTGAGCGTGGATGCGCACATGGACTCGCTTCCGCTGGCCGCGCTGCCGAGCTTCACGGCAGCCGTGCAGAATGTGCGCGGCGTCGTGCGCGGTGACGTCGCCGTGCGCGGCACCTTCAAGGACCCCGTCCTGACGGGTTTTTCGAATCTCACGGCCGGCTCCGTCCGCGTCGTCGAGCCCGGCATCACGCTGACCAATGGCGTCGCGGCACTCACGTTCAAGGACAAGCAGATCGTCGTGGATTCGCTCGTCGCCACGAGCGGTGGTGGCCCGTTGCGCGCCAGCGGCACGCTGGATGTCTCGCAGTTCACGCGCCCCGGCTTCGACCTGCAGCTCCAGGCGACCAACGCGCTCATGTTGAACAACAAATGGGGAAACCTCAAGGCGAACGCCGCGATCGCCGTGAAGGGTCCCTATGACGCGGTGCAGGTGACCGGCAAGATCGCGGTGCAGAGCGGCATGATCAACGCCCCCGAACAGACTTCCGCGCGGCGCGCCACCAATCTCGACGACCCGACTCTCGTCAACGTGCTCGACAGCCTCGCCGTGCCGCTCGGGGACCGCCGCGGCGGGAATCCGTTTCTCGAGAACATGCAGATGGACATGGCTGTCACCGTCGCGCGTGACACCTGGGTCCGCAATTCGACGGCGAATGTGGAGATCTACACGCCAGCCGGCGTCGACCTTCTGCACGTGCGCGTGGACAATGCCAGGCAGGCGATCACGCTCGAGGGAACGATCAACGCGGACCGTGGCGAGTACACGATCGCGGGACGGGCGTTCAAGCTTACCACGGGCTCCGCGACATTCCTCGGCACGGCCGACATCGATCCCCTGCTTCAGCTCAGTGCGCAGTATGAGGTGCCGCGCCGCAACCTCGAGGCGCTGACGATCCTGATCAATATCGGCGGGTATCTGAGCGCGCCGCGCCTGACGTTGTCGAGCAACGCGCTACCTCCACTGCCGCAATCGGATCTGATCAGCTATCTCGCGTTCGGCAGGACATCGACATCGCTGCTGTCGCCGGAAGGATCGGGCATCGGCGGCGGAGGGCTCGGTGTCATCGCGCAGCAGCAGCTCGCCGGACTCGGCGTCGGAGCGTTCACCGACGCGATCGTTCGTGGATTCGAGGATCAGGGCACGCGCGCGGGACTCGACGTGTTCCGGATCCATCCCGGAACGCTGCCCGACGAGCTCAATTTCGGCGGGTACTTCCAGAATGTGCTGCGCAGCACCCAGATCGAAGCGGGCAAGTACGTCGTGCCGCACCTGTATGCCGCGCTGGAAGGGCCGGCGACGGCCGTGCTACCCGGCCTGCGTCTCGAGTATGAGAGCCGCGGCGGTTTCTCGTGGCGCGCAACATGGGAGCCGCGCTACCTGCCCCTCAAGCCCTCACTCACTGAGGTCAGCGCAGCCTCGCAGGCGCAGCAGGCGCGCGTGTTCGGCGCCTTCCTCTTCTGGTTCCGCCGCTTTTAGAGACACACGCCGTGAAGCCTGGTCTGCTCACCTGCACCCAGGCCGATTCTGCCGTCTTGGCCGATCCCACTGGGCCGGTTGTCCCGGGCGCAACTGCGTGCGCTGCATCTCCTGCTCCAACGAAAGAATGCGGTCCACCTCCTTCAGCACGGCCACCTCATCCAGGGTTGCAGCGCGCAGGAGTTGCTCGAGCTTCTGCTGCTTTCCACTCAGCGTCCACTGAATTTCGGTGGACTTCGCCTGCGCCCGGGACATCTCGCTCGCCAGCTTCGTCCGCTGATCGTCCTGAAGCCCGATCTCCCCTTGGTGCATCATGACTTCCTCGGGCGAAAACAGGCACGCTAGAAGGACGTCGGTCATCGGTCGCCACTCCATGACGCCGACGATGACCGGTGGTTGCCCTGCATCACGGTGCCGCGATGAAATGACAAGAACAGCAAGCGCGGCCGTGCCGAGCACGACGGTCGCAGCATAGATACGCCGTGCACTGCGGCGAGGCGGTCGTGCGTGGCCGAGTATCGCATCCACACTCGGCGCTGTCGCTCGGTCGGCCTCACGGAGTTCGGCGAAGCGGCGCCGCAGTTCGTGATCGTCGATGAGGCTCACAGGGAGCACATTGTATACACGGTCGGCGGACTGGATGCGCCGTTGAGTCTGAAGCGGGAAGGGTTAGCCACCAGTTACGTGATCCTGCCGCACACGAACTACCGGGGACAGTTCAACAGCGGGAGCACGAGCACGGGGGTGGCGGCGGAGGGGACGATCTACTGGCCGGGGAACGACCGGCGCTCGTACGGCGACATCGCCCGCACGGCGCAGGGCGTGGCGTGGGCCGGGAGCGTGATCACCGAGTATCAGGGGGAGTCGGGGCAGCAGTACAAGCGGAATCGCTACTACGATCCGACGACAGGGCGGTTCACGCAGGAGGACCCGATCGGGCTCGCTGGCGGGATGAATCTGTATGGGTATGTTGGGGGGACCCCATCAACTTCGGCGACCCGTTTGGGCTGTGCCCTCCCAAGGATCACAACAGCAGTGATTGTTCTTGGATGCACGAGAAGGGATTAGAAAGTGCGGGACTTCTTGATCCGGTCGCGTGGCTGTCTGGTTATATGTCCACACGAGTCGCCTAACGACGAGAGTTCTGCTGCGCGGCCACGCGGGGCGCTCGCATTGATGCTACTGCACAAGGCTCGAGGGCGCGAATTTCTACGAGTGCCCGATCCGCGACTGCAGCAACCCTTAGTCAGGTCGGCGTCGCAAAGGACTCGAGGTAGCCGCACCGTTCGCACCGATACGTGGTCACGGGTATGCGATCTCGCCCCTTCATCTTCACGCCGGTCCAGCCGGTTGGCGTCGGTGAGCCATCGACCCATTCGGCCTGCAAGTTCGCGCCGTACGTCTGGTCGAGCACGAAGCCGGGTTCCATTCGCCCAGCGCACTTCGGGCACTTCGCCGGCTGTGTCATCGTCCCGGTCCTTTCATTTGATATGAATTCCGTTCGCTCGACCTAACAAACAGAGTTCTGCTGCGCGGCCGACGGGCCGCTCAGATTGATACGATCAGGAACGACGATGCGTCAAGAGTAAGGTCTTGATCACGTACACAAGTTGGTCACCCTGGACGATGGACATCTGAACCCGATGGCCACAGTTTGAACAGATCTCTTGCTGGCAGCGAGCGCCGGAGGATCCGCAGTGAGAATCACGGCAACGATTTTGTGTGCCCTTCTTGCGTTCAATTCAGTGAGCGCGCAGGGGAGCATTGTCGGCACGGTCTACGACTCGCTGCGAACGCACGCGCCGCTGGCAAACGCGACGGTCGTCCTCGTCGAGCGCTCGCGCTACGCGACCACCGACGCACGCGGCCATTTCCAAATCGACAGCGTGCCTGACGGCCACTACACACTCGGCATCCTGCACGCGGTGCTCGATTCGTTCGATCTACAACTGCCGGCCGTGCCGGTGGATGTCGCCGGCGGTCGCTCTGTCGCCGTTGCGCTGTCGACGCCAAGTCAGGCAACGGCATACTCACGAATTTGCCCCGGACCGCACGATACCGACACCGGCGTCATCATCGGTCGCGTCCGTGACGTCGACGATCGTTCTCCTCTGGCCAACGCAACGGTCAGGACGGAATGGACCGAACTCACCGTCACGCCAGGACATATCGAACGGGGCCGCGCGCGGGACGCAGCGCGGACCAGTCGTGATGGATCATACCTGGTCTGCGGGGTGCCGACGCGGACGCTGATCGACGTTGATGTGGAATACGATGACTTCGTCGCGGGGCCGTCGCCTCTGCTCTTGGGAGATCGCCTGATCGCACGTGTCGACCTCGCGCTGAGTCGCCGGGACAGCGCTGCGCGCACCGACGCGCTCCTCGACTCATCGAACGTTGCGCTCGGAGCAGCTGGCACCGCGTCGCTGCGAGGGACCGTGGTCGGCGCCGATGGTCGAGTAATGCGCGATGCAGTTGTGAGCGTGCTCGGCACCCAACGATCGGGCCACACAGACGCGGCGGGCGCGTTCAAGCTCGATCGCATTCCGGCCGGTACGCGAACAAT